>Ga0068854_100000257_pt1 | contig 36219 bp, 34 predicted proteins | sample KBSCornC42_FD_66590 | JGI IMG/M metagenome (GOLD analysis project Ga0068854, IMG submission 66590) | Corn rhizosphere microbial communities from Kellogg Biological Station, Michigan, USA - KBS Corn C4-2 | ecosystem: Host-associated > Plants > Roots > Rhizosphere > Soil ... | reverse complement strand
TTGACCCGCTGGCGCGCCTTGCGATCGGAGGGCGTGTCGCCGGTGCGGCTCTCGACCTTGATGTCGAGCCCCATCTCCGCGATCGGATCCACCAGGTTGCGCTGCACGTCGATCGCGAGCGCCTTCAAGGGCGAGACGTAGAGGGTATGCAGGCCCTCGATCGGGTTTTCGATGAGGTCGACCAGGCTGGGGAGGAAGCCGGCGAGCGTCTTGCCTGCGCCGGTGGGGGCGACGAGCAAGGCGTGGCTGCCGGTGCGGGCGACGTCGAGCATTTCGAGCTGATAGCGGCGCGGTTGCCAGCCGCGGGTGGCGAACCAGGCGGCGATTTGCGGAGGGAGGTTCAAAGCATCTCACCGAAACGGGTGCCGCAATAGCCCCCGTCACCCCGGACTTGTTCCGGGGTCCACTGCGCGGCGAGCGCGGGACAAGAAGCAGAAGCGATAGGCGTGTGACCCGGTGGACCCCGGAACAAGTCCGGGGTGACGAAGGTGGGTTGGCGGGGTTGCCGACCGCGGGCGGCAATTTGGGGGGGTAGGTTCGTCATCAGAGCCCTCTCCCCTTGTGGGAGAGGGTTGGGAGAGGGGATCGAGCGAGCAGCCTCGATGGCTGCGAGCGCGAGACGTGCGGGACGCTTCGCTGCGCTCGCGACCCCTCTCCCCAGCCCTCTCCCACAAGGGGAGAGGGGGCTTTGATATGCCAACTGGAACCTACCCTCATGCCAACCATATAGAAAGGATGGCGCGTCTCGGCACCTGGATCGAACCCAAGCCGAACGGGCTGTACGTGCCGGCGGCGGATGCGTGGATCGACCCTTCCACCCCGCAGGAGCGCGCGCTGATCACGCATGGCCATGCCGACCATGCGCGCGGCGGGCATAAAGCGGTGCTGGCGACGGCCGAGACGATCGCGATCATGGGCTGCCGCTATGGTCCGCAGAACGGGCAGCCGGTCGCCTATGGCGAGAGCGTGCGCGTGGGCGATGTCGACGTGACGTTCGTGCCCGCCGGCCATGTGCTGGGATCGGCGCAGATCGTGCTGATGCACAAGGGCGAGCGGATCGTGGTCTCGGGCGATTACAAGCGCCGCCCCGACCCTACCTGCGCGCCGTTCGAGCCGGTGCCCTGCGACATCTTCATCACCGAGGCGACGTTCGGCCTGCCCGTCTTCCGCCATCCCGATACGGGATCGGAGATCGACCGGCTGCTGGAGGCGCTGCATGCCAATCCCGAGCGCTGCGTGCTGGTCGGCGCCTATGCGCTGGGCAAGGCGCAACGGCTGATCATGGAGCTGCGTGGGCGCGACTATCGCGAGCCGATCTTCCTCCACGGCGCGCTGCAAAGGCTGTGCGATCTGTATCAGGAGATGGGCGTCGATCTGGGCCCCCTCCTCCCCGCCACCGGGCGCAAGGCGGCGGAGATGAAGGGCGCGATCGTTTTGTGCCCGCCGGGCGCACTCAACGACCGCTGGTCGCGCCGCCTGCCCGACCCGATCACCGCGATGGCGAGCGGATGGATGGGCGTCCGCCAGCGCGCGCGGCAACGCAATGTCGAGCTGCCGCTGATCGTCTCCGATCACGCCGACTGGGACGAGCTGACCGCCACGATCCAGGAGATCGCGCCAAGCGAGGTGTGGGTCACGCATGGCCGCGAGGAAGCCCTCGTCCATTGGTGCATGACCCGCCAGATCAAGGCGCGCGCGCTGGCGCTGGCACATTATGAGGATGAGGACGATTGAGCGCTGAAATCAGGCAGTCCGCGAGGGGAAAATAGAAAAACACCGGAAACGAACTTGATGATTTGGGATCAAGCTGGCGGAGAAAACTTAAACAGTACCAGCGCCAGGGCCCCGATCAGCCAGAATGTAGTGCCAGCAAAAAAACCGCCCGGATTGTCGCGGAAGCGGATGAGGCTATGCCTGCTGAGCTGGATACCAGTCCACAACTCGATCAGCACAATGCAAACCACAAGGACGGCGAAGTAGCTTTCGCCTTGGCTCAGCCCGTTCAGCGCGAAGATGAGCGCGCTGGCGAGATAGCTCAGCACAAAGCCCCAGAAGCTCAAGCTGTCCTCGCTGCTCCGTATCGGGCCGTTCACCGTCCATGCCGCGCCGGTCCAGCCGCAATAAAGAGCCAGCCCCAGCAGCGCCGCTGCCACATAGATCATCGTGCCCCCTCGCGCTGCGTTACTGCCCTGCCCCGCCCGGAACACCATGAGCTTCCGATTGGTGCAAGTGAAACTCGGTGGAGGTCGGGTGATATGTAGATGGGGGTGTCCACGGCGCGGCAGAACCGGCAGATCAGGCGCGCGCGCTGGCGCTGGCGCATTATGAGGATGAGGACGATTGAGGGCGCCCACGAAGGGGGAAAACAAAAAAATCCAGATTCGAACTTAATGATTTTGGCGCTGCCCGCTCGGGCAGCCCCTGCCAGCCGAGAGAGCACAAACCGAAAAACATCAGATTCGAACTTGATGATTGGCGCCGGTGCGGCCCCCAATGTGCGGGAGCGGCCGGCGTAGTGTCGCTTGCGCAGGGCCGTAGCAAATCTGAGAAAAAGCCGGGACGCGCCAATGCGCGCCTTGATCGGGGTTTGTATGCTATATGCGTACAATTGTCAAGTCGGCCGTCTGTGTTGCAGTGCAAAAATTCGCGCGCGCCGCGGAACATAAGGCACCAACCTAGGTTAGTGTTGCGTGACAGCATCAATCCTCATTGTCGAAGACGAGATCCTGGTTGCGCTGGAGATGGAGTGCATCCTGGAAGAGCGCGGCTATCATGTCGTCGGCATTGCGGCCGATCTTGTGGACGCGCTGGCCTTTGCCGATGGCAGTATCGATCTTGCGCTGGTCGATCTCAATCTGCGTGACGGATTGACGGGGCCGGAGATCGGCAAGCGGCTGGCACATGAGCATAAGGCCAATGTGCTGTTCGTGACGGCAAATCCGCGTTTGTTGGGTGACGGCATTGCCGGGACGGTCGGCGTGCTGACCAAGCCGACGGACGAAGCCAGCCTTGCCGCCGCGGTTGCTTTCGCGCTGGCCCGATCGAGCGGCGAACAATTGCAGGCGCCGCCTTCGCTACGCTGTTTCAGCTGATCATCGCCGGCTGAGGGCGGTTTCGGGCAGTTCGATCACGACGCGCAATCCGTCGTGCGACCATATCCGTTCGATCGTGCCGCCGAGCTGGCGCACGATGCTCATCTCGGTAAGGCGGCTGCCGAAGCCGAGGTTTTCCGGCGGGCCGGCGACGGGAGGACCGCCCTGCTCCTCCCAGGTCAGCCGAACCCTGCCATCGTGCACGGTCGACGTCAGGCGGACGCGGCCGTCGGGCATGGACAGTGCGCCATATTTCGCGGCGTTGGTGGCGAGCTCATGGAAGACGAGGCCGATCGGGGTCGCGGCCCGGTCATCGATCGGCAGATCATCGACCTCGATCGTGAGCCTGCCTTCGTCCAGCGCCGGGTAAGGGCCAAGCAACTCGACCAGAAGCGCCTTGAGCGTGGACGGCCCCATGCTCGGCGCGCTATCCTCACCGTGCGGACGGACGAAATTGTGGGCGCGTCCCAACGCCGCGATACGATCCTGCAGCCGACGCGCGAAATCGGCGACGCCGGGAAATTGCCGCGCCGACAGGCCGATCAGGCCATTCAGCACGGCGAATATGTTCTTGATCCGGTGGCTGAGCTCCCGGCTCAAGACCTCATTCTGCTCCGCGATCCGCTTTTGCTCGTCGATGTCGGTGCAGGTGCCCACCCAGCGGATGATCCTGCCATCCTCACCACGCACGGGAAGCGCGCGCCCGAGCGTCCAGCGATAGACACCGTCGTACCGGCGCAGCCGATATTCGATCTCGTAGAGCTCGCCCGTTGCCAGACTGTGCCGCCAGCGCGCCCAGGCCCGCTCCTGATCGTCGGGGTGGAACATGCCGTTCCACCCCTCCCCGTCGGTCGAACCGACAGGCGCTCCGGTAAATGCGTACCATTGCGCGTTGTAATAATCGTGCGCGCCGTCCGGCAGGGTCGACCAGACCATTTGCGGCATCGCGTCGGCAAGCTGCTGAAAGGTTATCTGACTGGACGCCGCGGTCGGCAGCCCTTCGCGATCCGCCTTCATGTTACCCCCAAGCCAATACACCAGCCGATCACATCGCAGACGCGGTGTCGCCAGCGGCAGGGCTTACGTGAAACTGCGGGCACAGACAAAGCATCGTTCCGGCAAACGACCGATCATGCATCAAGTTGCGCCGAGCGAGTTATGGGCGATCGAGCGCTGAAGTACCCAAGCGCTTGAGACCTGGTCGGTCGCGACGTAGCTCTGGATGGGACGATAAGAAATCAGGTCGCGTCGATGAAACTGCTCTTCAGCCGCAATCCCAACCCCCGCCTTGCCGTTGCCGTCGCGCGCTATTTGAAGCTCGATATCGAGTTCGAACATGCATCCCCGTTCGCGCCGGGACAGGCCGAGCGATATCGGCCGCTTAATCCCAACCTTTCGATACCCATATTGATCGAGGACGGAAGGAGCCTGTGGGAGGCCGACGCCATAGCGTGCCGGCTCTCCCGCGCCGCCGGTTCGGATTTCTGGCGGACGGGCGATTGCGAGCCGGACATGATCCGCTGGATCAGCTGGGGCAAAGAGAATTTCATGCGTGCCTGCGATATTGTGCACTTCGAAAGAGGCACGAAGCAAAGATACGGGATCGGCCCGGCCGAGGAGGCGGTGATCGAGCAGGGTTTGCAGGATTTCCACAAGGCCGCGGTGTTGCTGGAAGCGGAGCTAGGCACCCGCAAATGGCTGACGGGCGGCACGGTTTCTTACTGCGACTTCCGAATGGCGACATTCCTGCCGTTTAACGACGTGGCGGAACTGCCGATCAGCCAATATCCCGCGATTTGCCGATGGTATGACAGGCTGTGTGAGATCGAGGCGTGGCGCGATCCGTTTCAGGGCATCGATGCGCCGGCGCTTCCTCCGGTGAAGGGGCCGCCATAATAAAAAGACCCGCCGATCTCCGCATTCAAAGGGATCGACAAGGACGGGACCAATCCGGCGGTGCTGCAGGCAGTTCACATACCAATCTGCACAAAGAAGGTGGAGCCGTGGGGGATCGAACTTGCCCACTCCAACCGTTGGAAAACAAAGAGGATTTTTCAGACGGCTGTCACCGTTGGTGCAGCCGTTTGTAACAGTTTTTGCGGTGGGCGCAAGGCGGGCCACCTTCGGCTATCGTGTCAAGGCTTGCGCCGGATAGCCCATGCCAAACGCGCGCAGGCGGTAATCACGGCCGCCATTCCGAACATCGCCCCCGCTGTTAAAGTTATGCTCATTTTTACGCCTCCTGTTAGGAGTTCCTTTACCTTACGCACAGTTAACGAATAATTATTGTGCGTTAAATCGTATCACTCCCGCGAAAGGCCGATGGGAGGGGCTTGTAGTTAAGGAGGCGCTTGGTGGGGGCTGCGAGACCGTGTCTGTTCTGTAAACGGCCCGGGCGATCGAACGAGCATATCTGGCCGATCTGGGCTCATGCGCTGATTGGCAGCGACGCGCGCGGCTTTTCAATCGCCAAAGCGACGCACGACAAAAGGACAAAGGAAATCCGCGTCGATAAGACGGTTTATCGCCCACAATCTAGGGCGACGGATTACGTGGTAAGAGCTGTCTGCAAAAAGTGCAATAATACTTGGATGAGCGCCATAGAAGAACAAGCCAAGCCGCTCTTGACACCAATGATACTTGGAAACTCCGTTTGTTATGGCGGCGCCGAATTGGATGCTTTAATCAATTGGGTCGTTCTTAAAATGTTTCTCATCGAACAGTTAGACACCGCTGCTTTTCGCCATTCAGATGAGCAAGCGCATAGATTTTTCCTAAATCGAACAGTGCCGGACGAGCTACAAATATATCCGTTCGCGTCGGACGACAGGGAATGGGCATGCAAGTTGTCGATGACAAATACTGGACCCTCCTTGCAGGGGGATGGCGCCTGCATGTCTATACTCGGTATAGGACACGTCGTTTTCTTTATGGCCCAGTTACCTATATGGGACGGGCAGCCATGCCCGCCTTTGTTCATAAATCTTTTGGAACGCCGGCTCCTCCCCAAGGAAGATCCGTTTTACTGGCCTGGAAGTCGGCTCGAACCGGGCCAAATAAACAAGATGATCAACGGATTGCGCAGCGCCATGTTCGCGGCATGAACACTTGTCGGTTATATCGTTGACAAACTCTTTGGCGCGATAAACGGTGCGCCGCCCCTGCTCACATGCTGCTCGTGGAGGAGTACTACGGTAATGTAGCAACTCAGGGCGTAGGATGTTTTGTGGCTGTCGTAGTGGAAAGACTCGCCAGGGCGATAGAGGTGGCGAGTGCCGCGAACGGCTATGACCGCGGCTAGGTCGGACACCTCTTTCGCAACAACTGGCTCGTCAAATGTCACCGGCAGGCGCGCGTGAGCAAAGCAATTCCGAATGCGGCGTATCCGCTGAATGTCCGCAGCCAGCTTACCACTAATGACATCAAATGCTTGCGCGACCAATATCTTGGAGTTGAAGTCGGAGAGAGGTCCTCGGTTCTCAAACAACTTTTGATTGAGATCAACCTCCCGCACTTTAAAGGACGACACGAGCAGGTATTCCAGCGACGATTCGACGAACGACGCACCGACAATAGCGGCCGTACGATCATCCTCATGCGCGAGCCGCAACATAAGACGGTCAAATTCTTCCGGCTCTGGAAGCCGCGTCGAAAGAGAGCGCAGCGTATCTTTGGCCAAGGTCTGCCTCATAAAATTAGCCCAGCGGACTTCGGCTGAGCAGCATGTTACGTGTACCCGATGTGCAATCTCTATGCTGCCCGCAAAAGCGCTGCCGAAGTCGCCCGACACTTCGGCGTGGCGAGTGTGATACAAACCAACGCGCCTGAGGAAGTTTATCCAGGCCAGCCGGGAATGGTGATCCGCGAGGACGCCGGAGGGCGTGTCATGCAATCGATGGCGTGGGGCTTCCCTCTCCGCCTCAAGGGCATGTCGCCCACCGCGAAGCCCAAGCCCGTAAACAACGTCGCCGACCTTCAGAAGCCCATGTGGAAGGGCCTCGCGTCCAAGCCTCACTGGCGCTGCCTGATCCCGCTGACGGCCTTTGCGGAAGCTGAAGGGCCTAAGGGCTCCAAGACCCGCACATGGTTCACCGTGAAGGACCAGCCCATCTTCGCATGGGCGGGCCTTTGGCGCCTCAGCGACGAATGGGGTCCGGTGTACTCGGGGGTCATGACCGAGTGTAACGAGTCGATCCGCCCGGTACATGATCGTATGCCAGTGCTGCTTCACGCCGACGAGTATGATCGTTGGCTCCGCGGGACCCTTGATGACGCGGCGGCCTTCCAGGCTCGGTGCTTCCCAGATGAGTTGATAGAGATGACGCGCACCGACGAACTGTGGTCACGGCGAGCATCAATCCCAGTCGGCGATGGAGTGACCTTAATTTGACCGAAATCGCTGAGGGGAGTCTATAGTCGCTAGGGGGAGGCCGGGGCTATGAAGCGCGACAATCTGGATAAGGTGCTCCAGGAAGTCATTGGCTGGCTGATGCTAGTCTTTGTGGTGGTCTTGCTGTTCGCGATTGTGGACGTAGGGCGGGCGGGAGTCTCCCGTCTCTGGAAAGGCCATTGGGAGTTCGTGACGAACTCTCAGGCTCTTCATTATCTCGGTTATGATGTCCACGGGAAGTTTTGGGACTGGCCGTTGAGCGCTACATTGGTTGTCGCGATCTTCGGATTATTCGGGGTAATAGACGAGGTTGGCGGGTCCGATGGGGCTAAGATAAACTCCCCTGTTGCGGCTCAACAGCCAACCGCGCCGATCAAGAAGGGTATGACCATGCCGCGCTTGCCTGCCTTTATCGCGGTCGCTTCGCCTAAGTCAGACACGACCTTCGCTATTAGATTGGGGCGGGTTGTACACTGGATAGCACTTGGGCTTGCCGCGCTCTGCCTAGTCGCAGGTACATGGACCACAATAAACTCCTACGTCACCCGTTCTCAGAGCTTCGTGGATCAATCGACCTGGGACCGCGAACACCCGGCAGCGCCGGGGTATGTCGTGCCGCAATTCACAGATGCTTTGGGATCGACCGAATACCGGCCGCTGATTGAGGACGCCCAGCCTGTTTATTTCTGGATTGGGGCGGTGTTTGCGTTTGCGTTCGCACTCCTTGGCAGGGGCATTCGGTATGTAATCGGGGGCGAGTAAGCGCCCATTCGCCAGCTTCGATAATTTCCGTCAGCGTTGACCGCTGCGGCGAAACCCGAGCCGACGCTTGACAGGATCGGAACAAATGAGGAACATACGCGACCTCTAAGGAGGTAGCTATGACCGAGTCGCAGACGATTGAACGTGAGCCCGTAAGCGTTGGCGAAGCGCTGACGCAGCCCGATCCCGCAGCGTTTACCGCGTGGGAGGCGAGCAACCCAGAGTGGAGGCCGATCAGCGAATATCAGGGCGGCTATGTGCTCTTCGGCTTCGACGAGATGAACGCCAAGGTATTCGGCACCCGCAAGCCTGACGGGAGCTGGTGGGGCTACTACGACGGCGAAGAGCTGCGCATGGACGAGGAGGTCAATGAGACCTTCCTAACCCTGACGGCCCACAGGCCCGCCCTGATCCCCTCGCGGTTCTGCGAGATACCCGAGGACGCGGCGCTTCACTTCGTCGTCCTATAGGTCATGCGCCAGTCCTACATGGGCGGCGCCCACCATCTCGTTCAGACCGGCGAGCGTCACACTCTGTTCTTCGTGCAGCGTGATGTCCTCGACCGGCTGGACGGCGGGCCGACCGAGAAGCCGACAGTCCTTCTAGCGCACCAGCATTGCTTGGAACTCGATGGCCTATGCCTGGACGCCTTCGCGGGCCGCCCGGTGGAGGGCGTCTCCATCGTGCCCTTTTGATGGACGCTCGTGACCATTGCGGATGTTCTGAACGCGGAGCTGGAGGCAGCCGCCGCCGACCTTGAGCGTGGCTGCGATCGGGCGGCCGACGCGGCGACCACGTACATTATGCGGCGGCTGCAACAGTTAGAACGCCGCTTCCCTCGGCATAGGTTCACGTACGGCCACAGGGCGGGCTGTAGGGGCCTTGAGGTCTATCCCGCCGTTAATCGCAGCAACAGCGTAGAAGGGCTCCTGAGGAGTCTCTGTAGCCGTACTACGCGGTGGCGGACCATGCACGGCCTCCACCATGTCAGCCGCGACCTGGATGCGATCGCGTTCCGCATCGAAGAAAGTTTCTGTCGCTATTTGGGCCTGATCGAATCTCACGGGGCCACCGTGCCCCGGCTAGCCTTCAAAGATCGGTCCCAGGGCGACGGTCGGAAGGCTTACGACAACCGTATGGCCGACCGCATGAGCGCTGACGCCAAGCGCCTTAACCGCCCAATCCCTCAAGGGCGGTCCTATGCCCTTCGAGCCTGAACGCGACCACGTCGGCCACAAGATCGACACGCTGCGCCTGTGCGCGATTTATCAGAAGGCGCTGAAGCTCGAATGCCGATGCTGCTTTCACTGGAGCATCCTGCCGGGCGTCGCAGTCTGGTGGCTATTCGAGCGCCGGGGTTGGGAGATGGAGCTAAACGTCGCCTGCAAGCGGTTCTACTGCTCTAGCTGTTGGACCAGAAAGGGAGAAAAGATTCCCAATCCCCATGTCCGCACAACGAACGAGAAGCCGACTGCGGACCCCTTCAAGTGGCCCGACGAGCGCACATGGAAGAAGATGGTCAGCCGGTTCCGAAGCTGATGTAAGATTGAACCGAGCCTGTTGTTACAACCGAAGCGGTGCATTGCGAGGCTTCCAGCCGATCCGATTGCCGATAAACGTCCTGCAACGAGCTAAGGGGGAGAGCAGAATTGGCAGTCCAAAAGCACTCACGCAATGTGATGTTCTACGATATATTTGTAGCGCGCAGAGCCCAACAGGCGCCCTACCCGTCGTTGGCCGACCTCGCCGCACTGTGGCAGCAGGCGCAGCAAGACAGCACCTTTCCAGCTAAGGAATTTGAGAAGGGTGCGGTCACGGTAATCATCAAAGACGCTGACCACGACGCGGCCAACGAAACACTCACGCTGCTAATAGAAGTCTCCGATAAGAACGCGCCAAACGCTACCTATCTGGACCATGGCCAGCGCACTGGCCGGCACATTCCTAAGACGGCCCCGGAGGGTAATGGGTTCGCCGCGCACGTCGTCATGTCGTTGAAGGCCGAAACAGGGAAGGCCAACACCTATCTCGCGCTGATCGAGGTAATCCCGACGGTAAATGCCCGCCGGATAGCGTCCGTCCTAAACTACGTCGTCAACAAGATGTGCAAGGACACGGCGACCCTATTCACTTACGTCAAGGGCGGTGGGAAAAAGCCGATCGCATATATCCCTCACATCAATCTCGGCGGGCACCCGTCGGATAGCTTCTACACCGATGTCGAAGAAGGAAAGATCCACGGGCTCCAACTAATCACCAGCCAGAGCAATGCACCACTAGGTCAGAGCCCATATTTGACGATCAAGGATTATTCGATGCGTGTGAACGTGTCGAAAGACATCCCCCAAGGCCAGCGCTGGTCAACCGTTTTCTCCGGGCTTCAACTGAAACAAGCCGATTTTCCGAGCGCGAGAATTTACATGCAGCCGGAGGAGAACGGGCCGTCTGTCAGCGTGGACATTGACAGCAGCACCGGCACCATAATTGGCGATGCCTACATAAAGGTCAGGCGGATCGGCAGCATCAATCCCGTGCTAGAGACCGGCTCACCCGACACCATCGTTCCTCACTTTGAGCAACACATTAAAGACATCCTCCTGAAGGAACGCACCTAGTGAGTGCTTACCAACTACTTCGGCCGTTGGCATTCGCGAGCGTCAAGGGCCCGACCCTGAACGCTTATCGATGGGGCGCGCCGATAGCGTTGTCCGTCCTGGGTGGCGGAGCATATCTCCTGCTCCCGAAGGGTATCGATCTTGTAGGCGACAAATCGGCCTCCGACTTCATGGCCAGCTTCTTCGTCACGCTGCCCGGATTCTTTATTGCGGCGCTGGCTGCGGTCGTTGCCTTCAACGGCGGCGACCTCGACAAAGAGATGCCGGGAGTGACGGTTCCGATCCGGGCAAACGGCGATGACGCCCCTGTCGAACTCACTCTCCGTATGTTTCTCTGTTACCTGTTTTCCTACCTTACGGTGCTGTCATTTATTGGGTTTTTCGCCTCCGTTGTCGGAGCATTGCTGACACCAAGCCTGAACCATTGGATTGCCGCGGTTCCCGGCGTTCCGCATCAGCATGAGCTTCACAGCTTACTCGGAACGCTGTTTATCGTTGGCCTCACCTTCCTGAGCGCCAGCGTGGTCCTGTGCACGGCACTTGGGCTCTACTTCTTGGCCGAGCGGGTCCATCAAAACCTAATCAGCTAGAACCTCGCGACCTGAATTTGGCGTGCTGACGGGAGGGGCCACCTCCAATCAAAAGCGCGCGCCCATCCCCCCCATGCCGCCCCGATCCATCCAAACCGGCCTTGTCCAGAATCGGCTAACGAACTTTTGGCAAGCTCCGACAGGAGGGGCGACGACATAGCACACACGGCGGACTCTGTGCGACCGCGTCCAGTCCCGCTACACACGTCTAATGTTGACGAAGCTACCTCCCTCCATTCAGGAACCCTCGGAGAGCTATTGGCCGTGGCCAAGTTGAACACCCTCGGTCATGCTGCCTATATAAGCCCCGAAGGTGCACCCGGCCATGATCTGATGGTGGTGATCGCAGACAAAGCGTGGTCAATAGAGGTAAAGACACGACAGTATCTCGATCGTCCGGCCGAGATAACGCGCTGGCCGGTGGATATGCAGACGAAGGGCGACGCTGGCTTCTTTATGTTCGTTGAACTGGAGCTCAGGACGTTGTCGCCCACCTTTTATCTTCTGACAAACTCACAGGCTCGCGAAACCCACAAAGAGTCAGTTGGCGGGGGGAACTGCGCTCCACCGCATGTTCGACGGGTAATCGCGGCCAATGATTTTTCTGCTCTTACCGTCGTCTAATCCCGTCCAAGCCGGTAGGTGCTGCTCGAACGTTGTAGCTCGTGAGATAAGCCCGTTGCCGGCACCTGGGATCCCTTGTGAGCAGATGGCGTTATTAGACCCTGCGCTCTTAGGCGGCCCCGCTCCGAACAATGAAGAAGAGGTACTACATGAAGCCCGTGGTGCGCGTGTCGATCCTTCGGTGTCCGGCCGAGCGCTTCCCTGAAGTTCGGCGATTTATGGAAGAGGCCGAACCTATCCTCCGCCCCGGCATCGAGGCAATGCCGGGATTTTTGTCCTTTTACGCCGGTGCCGATGAGGAAACATCGTCGCTGACGAATGTCAGCTTCTGGACAAGCGTTGACGCCGCCAAGCAACTGGACAGCTTCCAGCCGATGCTGGACCTGGTGGAACCGTTCAAGAAGTTGGGTTCCACGTTCGAGCGCCCGATCATGAACTATGGCACGCTGTGGCAATTGAAGGGCGCAGCGGACTGACAGCTATTGGACGGCCGTCTTTGCAGGAGGGTCGGCAGGTGCGGGTTCCGGGAGCTTCGACGCGCATTCGCGCAGCTTTGCCACCGCATCGGACGCATCGAGATACAGGGCGGTCATCAGGGACGGGCCAAGGAACAAGGCGATAGTCTTGTGAGAGGCGAGGTCGCGGAGGATGCGCTGAGTATCCTTCGTCCCGCTGAAGATATGGGTGAAGAGATAGCCGTCGCGCTTTTCAATCTGAAACGTCTGGTTTCCCCAGGATTCTTCCATCGATGAGCCTTTCAGGAAGGTCAGATCGAGGGGGAGCGTGGCACCGAGCGGCGGGAAGGCCGGTTTGTGCGCGCCCCAGTTGAGCGAGACGAGTTGCCGTCGCGGATCGTAGAGGACGATCAGCGCCTGCTCCTCCTCCCGGACGGGGCTGCCGTACAGGCGCCTCATTCCGCACATATGATGATTTGCGGCGGAAATTTCCCAATCCCCGGCGGTGACGTAGGGTTCGGTGATACCTTCCGCGTGCGCCGCGCCCGCGATCAGCAGCGCACACAGACCCACTATCCTGCCCTTCACCCTTATCATCCCCTGGCTGCGATGTTCGAAGCGCGGCTGGTAGAGGGGCAAGGGTTAAGGGAGTGTCGCCGGGGAGGCTTGTGGAGGCCCGGCCTTTTTCATTGTTTCGCGGCTACCATGGAATCCCAGGTCGCCCAGTCTATGGACCGGCCGGGATAGGCGACCTTTCGGAACGGCCAGTCCTTGCGCACCCAATCGGCGACCCATTTGTACAGCTCGGCATCGAAGCCGGCGTCATATTCGGCCTTGGTGACCCATAGCCTGACGACCGCGTCGTAGCCGGGGACGGGGCTTGGCGAGACGTAGACGGAGCCGCGCTCGCGGTGGCCGTCGGGCGTGAGGACGGAATAAGCGAAGGATTTGCGCGCCCTGAACCGTCCCTGTTCGGTCTGCATGTCGAGCATGGCATCGGCATCGGAAATGCCCTGGCGCGGCCAATTGGGGCTGCGCGAGAATGTTTTCTGGAGGTGTTCGATCGACGACATGTAGGCGTCGAAATCGACCTTCACGAGATCGGGGCCGAGCGGGACGAGCTTGAAGCCGGGCGTTTCGACCAGAGTGGGCGGGTTGAAGCTTGCCGGGATGAGGGGTGGCGCGGGTTTGGCCGCGGTAGCTGTGGTGGCGGGTTGTTGGGATAAAGCGGGTGTGGCGGACGCGATGGCTACGGTGGCGAGCAGGGCGTAGCAGGCGAAGGTCTTCATGGATGCGGTCTCCCCGAGGGGGGATCGGGCCTGCGGGTTGGTCACGGCAATGGGGTGTTTGGCTTAGGGTAATGTCCGCCACTGGAATCAGCCGTCGTGCCGCCGTCCACCGGGCGGCGCGGTCAGCGCTTAAATCGGAAGCGCCTCGCTTGTGACCCGGTGGACGCCGGCACAAGGCCGGCGTGACGGAAAACAGTGCTGCCCCTCCCGCAAACGGGAAGGGCGAAGATCAGTCGTCCTCGTCCGCCAGATAGCGCTGGGCCAGTATCGGCGTCCGCGCCGCCGCGGTCTCGTCCAGCCGGCGGCGGGGGGCGAAGTGGGGGGCGGACTTGAGACTCTCGTCCCCGGCCTTGGCGCGTTCGGCGACGGAGCGGAGCGCGCCGATGAACTGATCGAGGCCGGCCTTGCTCTCGGTCTCGGTCGGTTCGACCAGCATCGCGCCGTGGACGACCAGGGGGAAATAGACGGTCATCGGGTGGAAGCCCTCGTCGATCAGGCCCTTGGCGATATCGAGCGTGTTGAAGCCCGGGGCGAGGCCATCGTCCGAGAAGAGCGCCTCGTGCATGCAGGGGCCGGATGCCGCGAAGGGCGCGTCGAGCACGTCCTCGAGCTGGCGCAATATGTAATTGGCGTTGAGCACGGCGTCGCCCGACACCTGGCGCAGGCCGTCCGCGCCGTGGCTGAGGATGTAGGTCAAAGCGCGGGTGAACATGCCCATCTGGCCGTGGAAGGCGGTCATGCGGCCGAACGTGCCGGGATGATCCTGGGCGGCCGAGCTTTCCTCGACCAGCTTGTAGTGGCCGTCGGGCATCTTCGCGACGAAGGGCAAGGGGCCGTAGGGCGCGAGCGCCTCCGACAGGACGACCGGGCCCGAGCCGGGGCCGCCGCCGCCATGCGGGGTCGAGAAGGTCTTGTGGAGGTTGATGTGCATCGCATCGATGCCGAGATCGCCCGGGCGGACGCGGCCGACGATCGCGTTGAAATTGGCGCCGTCGCAATAGACGTAGCCGCCGGCCGCGTGGACCGCGTCCGAGATCGCCTTCATATCGCGTTCGAACAGGCCGCACGTATTGGGGTTGGTGATCATCACGCCGGCAATGTCCGGCCCGAGCCGCGATTTGAGCGCGGCGAGATCGACGCGGCCTTCGGCGGTGGCGGGGATATTCTCGACCGAATAGCCGGCGAAGGCCGCGGTGGCGGGGTTGGTGCCATGCGCGCTTTCGGGCACGAGCAGCACGCGGCGGTTGGTCTCGCCCCGCGCATCGAGCGCGGCGCGGATGCAGAGGATGCCGCACAATTCGCCATGCGCGCCGGCCTTGGGCGCCATCGCCACGCCGTACATGCCGGTCAGCTTGATCAGCCAGATGGCGAGCTGATGGATCACGCCGAGCGCGCCCTGGATGGTGGAGATCGGCTGGAGCGGATGGACGTCGGCAAAGCCGGGCATGCGCGCGACGCGCTCGTTGAGGCGCGGATTATGCTTCATCGTGCACGAGCCGAGCGGGAAGACGCCGAGATCGATCGCGTAATTCTGGCGGCTGAGGCGGGTGTAATGGCGGACGGTTTCGGGTTCGGACAGACCGGGGAGGTTGATGGCGCCGCGTTCGAGGCCGCCGAGGCGGTTTTTTGGAAGCTCGGCTGCGCCTCGCGTCCCCTCTCCCCTACCCTCTCCCACAAGGGGAGAGGGAGTTTCGAAGTCGACGCCGGTGCGGTCGGTGGAGCCGATCTCGAACAGCAACGGCTCCTCGAGCATCAAAGCGCGGTTGCCGGTGAAGGTGGGCTGATCGCCTGCACCGTTGGCAAGAGGCGCTTCGGGGCGCCAGCCGGACTGGTTGATCGTCATGCGAGTGCCTCCCGGAGCGCGGAGGCAAGCGTTTCGACATGCTCCTCGGTGGTGGTTTCGGTGACGGCGACGATCAGGCCGTTTTCGCGCCCGTCGCCGTCCTTGTAGAGCCGGCCCAATGCGACGCCGGCGAGCACGTTCTTGTCGGCGAGGTCGCGCACGAGCGAGCGCGAACGCCTGCTGAGCTTCAGTGTGAATTCGTTGAAGAAGGTGTCGTTCATGAGCTCGACGCCGGGGATTTTGGACAGCAGCTCGGCGGCGGCGACGGCCTTGGCGTGGTTGAGCGCGGCGAGCTCTCGCAGCCCCTTCTCCCCCAGCAATGTCATGTGGATCGAGAAAGCGAGCGCGCACAGGCCGCTGTTGGTGCAGATGTTCGAGGTCGCCTTCTCGCGGCGGATGTGCTGCTCGCGGGTGGAGAGCGTGAGCACGAAGCCGCGCTTGCCGTCGGCATCCACGGTCTGGCCGCAGAGGCGACCGGGCATCTGGCGGACATATTTGTCGCGGGTGGCGAACAGGCCCAGGTAAGGCCCGCCGAACTGGAGGCCGACGCCGATCGACTGGCCCTCGCCCACCACGATATCCGCGCCCATCTCGCCCGGGGACTTGACCGCGCCGAGCGAGACCGGCTCGGTCACGACCACGATCAGGAGCGCGCCTTTGGCGTGGCAGGCCTCGGCCAGTTCGGAGAGATCGGCGATGTGGCCCATGATATTGGGGTTCTGGACGACGACGCAGCTGGTCTGATCGTCGATCGAGGACAGGAGCCGGGCCATGTCGTCGCCGGGCTTGCCCTTTTCGAGCGTGGGCAAAGCGGTGTCGAGCGTGTCGCCGGTAAACTTGGCCATCGTCTGGCAGACGGACACGTAATGCGGGTGGAGGCCGGCGGAGAGGATCGCCTTCGTTCGGCGCGTGATGCGGCGCGCCATGCCGATCGCCTCCCAGCAGGCGGTGGAGCCGTCATACATGGAGGCATTGGCGACGTCGCAGCCGAACAGGCGCGCGACCTGGGTCTGGAATTCGAACAGGACCTGGAGCGTGCCCTGCGCGATTTCGGGCTGATAGGGCGTGTAGGCGGTGAGGAACTCGCCGCGCTGGATCAGGTGATCGACGCTCGACGGCACATGATGGCGATAGGCGCCCGCGCCGATGAAGAAGGCCGCATCGCCCGCCGCGACATTGCGCCTGGCGAGCGCGCCCATGTGCCGTTCGACCGCCATCTCGCTCATGTGCATCGGCAGATCGGGCACCGGGCCGGAGAGGCGCGCGGCGGCGGGAACGTCGACGAACAGATCGTCGACCGAGGCAACCCCGATCGCATCGAGCATCGCGCGGCGATCATCGTCGGAAAGCGGTAAGTAACGCATCAGAGGGGCTTTCTCATCGTAAAGCGGAGACGGACATAATCGGCGACCCAGGAGCCGTCGGGCTGCTGGAGTGAAGGGGCGAGCTTGGCTTCGACCGCCTGAGCGACCTCGGCCTGGTCGGCATCGGGAACCTTGGACGCGTCCATGAAGCCGGCGCGGAAGACGCGCAGCCAGGCGGCGACGCCCTCAGGCAGCGGAGTTGGCCGGGGGATAAGTTTAGCGTCGATGTCGACGAAGCCGGCGGCGGCATAGATGGCGGTGAATTCCTCGGGCGAGGGATAGAATTGCGGGTCGTTGGCGGGGACGGGATAGCCGCGCCGTTCGAGCTCGGCGCGGATGCCGGCGCGCAAGATCGCGACATTGCCCTGCCCGCCCATCTCGCCGACGAAACGCGCGCCGGGCTTGAGCGCGCGGAAGACGCCGGCCGCGACCGCCTTGCCGTCGAGCATCCAGTGGAGGGCGGCGTTGGAAAAAGCCGCGTCGAATTCGGGCCCGAAGGCCAGCGCCTCGCCATTGCCGACATGCGCGTCCAGCCCGCGGTCGCGTGCGGCGCGGATCATGTCCTCCGACGCATCCACGCCCACCACCGTGGCCCCCGCCTCCGCGATCTTCGCGGTCAGGATGCCGTCGCCGCAGCCGAGATCGAGAATATGCTCGCCCGGCTGCGGATCGAGCAAGGCCAGCACCGGCGCGCCGAGCGCGGGCACGAAGGCCGCATTCCGGATATAATCGGCCGCGTTCCAGCGGCTGGCGGGGTTGGGCGAGGTCATCGGCTTTTCCTGACCTGTTCCCCGGCGAAAGCCGGGGCCCAGTTGGCTGTAAAAACTATGCGGGGGTGTGCCCGTGCTTCGCGCGGAATTCCGTCTGGCTGGGCCCCGGCTTTCGCCGGGGAGCAGGCGGGGCTGGCGCTCACAAACCGGCCACGAACGCCTTGTACGCGGTCTCGTCCATCAGGCCTTCGAGCTCGGCTGGATTGGAGAGCGTGAGCTTGAAGAACCAGCCCGAGCCTTCGGGCGAGGTGTTGACGAGCGAGGGATCGGCTTCGAGTTCGGAATTGGCCTCGGTCACTTTGCCCGAAACCGGCGCATAGACGTCGGACGCGGCCTTGACCGATTCCACCACCGCAGCTTCCTTGCCCTTGGCGACTTCGGTGCCTGCGGGCGGCACCTCGACAAACACGACGTCGCCCAATTGCGCCTGCGCATAATCGGTGATGCCGACGGTGGCGCTATCGCCCTCGACCGAGATCCATTCATGGTCCTGCGTGAAATAGACGGTCATCAGGCGGCTCCCTTGCGGACATAATGGTGTGGAACGAACGGCATCGGCGTGACGGTGGCGGCGAGGCGCTTGCCGCGCACCTCGATCTGAAGCGCGGTGCCGGGCGCCGATTGCGCGGTATCGACATAACCCATCGCGATCGGCCCGCCGACAGTCGGCGCGAAGCCGCCCGAGGTGACGGTGCCGACCTTGGTATCGCCGGCGAAGATCTCGGCGCCTTCGCGTGCGGGCAGGCGGCCCTCGATCGCGAGGCCGACGCGCTTGGTCGGCGCACCCTCCGCCAGGCGCTTGAGGATCAGATCCGCGCCGGGGAAGCCACCCTCGGCGCGGCGGCGCTTCGAGATGGCAAAGGCCAGATCGGCCGAGATAGGGTCGATGTCGGTATCGAGATCATGGCCGTAGAGCGGCAACCCCGCCTCCAACCGCAGCGAATCCCGCGCGCCGAGGCCGATCGGCTTCACCTCCGGCTGCGCGCAGAGCAGATCGGCGACTTCCGCCACGCGATCGGCATCGACCGAAATCTCGAACCCGTCCTCGCCGGTATAACCGGAACGGGTGATGAAGGCGTCGATCCCCCCAATCTCATAGGGGCCGCCCATCATGAAAGTGAGCGCGCTCAGATCCCACCGGCCGGTGGTGACGCGGGCGAGCGCGGCGAAAGCTTCCGGGCCCTGCAGCGCGAGCAAGGCGCGCTCGGTCATATGGGTGAGCGTGATCGCGGCCGGCAGGCGCGATTGCATATGCGCGATGTCGCCCGTCTTCACCGCGCCGTTGACCACCATGTAAATCTTGGTCGGCCAGCGGCAGAACATCAGATCGTCGATGATCCCGCCGGACTCGTTGAGCAGCAGCGAATAGCGCATCCGGCCGACGGCCAGGCTCTTCACGTCCGCCGGGATCAACGCTTCGAGCGCCTCGTCCAGCCCCTCACCCGACAGCGTGAGCTGGCCCATGTGACTGACGTCGAACAGTCCCGCATGCTCACGCGTCCAGGCATGTTCGGCCATGATGCCTTCATACTGGATCGGCATGGCATAGCCCGCGAACGGGACCATGCGGGCACCGCGCGCGCGGTGCCATGCATCCAGCGGCAATGGTTCGGCGATATGATCGTCGGCGCTCATCAACTTCCCCAGCAAGAGACGACAGACGGCCGGCCTCAAAAGGCCCTTGGTCCATCGCCCCCTCTGTCACGGAACCTGAGAGCTTTCGCGCGCCCGATGGGGCGACGCTTTCACCTTCGGTGGGACGCGAAATAGCGCCCGCTTTCCAGAGTGTCTAAAGTTCCGCGCGGTCCGGTGACCTGAGAGATTCCGGGGCGGTTGCTCCTTCGGCGGTTGAGTTACCTCAACCTTCTCCCGCGCAGACCTCCGGCGGTTGCCCGCCGATGACGCGAACGACCCTGACCGGGCCGCCGATTCGAGTCAATCGAGCTGATGCCGTGGGAGGGAAAAACAAGGCCGCCTGGACTTGGCCACGGCCGGCCTCGCGTTCAGGGCTTTGCGGGTTTGACCTGATCGAAGCTCAAGTCCTCGCCCGACGCATAGCGCTGAATCGTTGCGCCGATGGTGCGGATGATGAATTCGGGCGGCGTCATTACGACCGGCGGCACCATCAGCACGTAGCGCGTCAGTGCCAGTCCGAGCAGCTGACTTGTGACCAGTCCGGCACGCATCGCCGCCGTTTCAGGGGGCCCGGCGCGGGCGACGGTCGGGAACACCTGGGTCAGGAAAATCTTGCGCAGCTGCTCGGCGGCTTCGTCATTCGATGCCGCCGAACGCAGTAAAACCGGCATCCCACCGCCGACGCGATCGCCCTCCCACAGGTCGAGAAAGTGGCGCACCAGAGTCTCGCCGATCATGCCCGGGGCGATCGCACTGAGATCCGGGAGCTGCAAATCCGGCATCGCAACATGCGCGAACAGCGCGTCCTTGCTGCCGAAATAGCGGATGATCATCGACGGATCGATGTCTGCGCGGGCACCGATATCACGCACCGTGGTGCGGTCGAAGCCATTGATTGCAAACAATTCCCGCGCGGCCGCCTCGATCGCTTCGCGCGTGCGGAGCGCTTTGGGCGTGCTGCCTTTTGGTTTGGACATGACTTTTTTTGCCAACGAGCGTTGACAAATGCAAGCCACAATTTTAGTCAACGGTTGTTGGCAAATAAGGATGAGCAACCATGCTACCGCTCCAAACCGACGTTCTGATCGTTGGCGCGGGCCCTACGGGTCTCGCGCTGGCCACCACCCTGCAGAAGGCCGGGGTGGACCATCTGCTGGTCGATGCGTTGGAGACGGCGCAAAACACCTCGCGCGCCGGGGTGGTGCATCCACATACGCTGGAAATGCTCGAGACGATCGGCGTCGCAGCCCCGCTGTCGGCCGAGGGGATCGCGGTTTCCGACTTCACCGTGCGCGACCGTGATCAGCCGCTGCTACGCATCAGCTTCGCGGCGCTCCCGTCGGCATTCCAGCAGATGCTGCTGGTGCCGCAATCGACGACCGAATCCGTGCTGCAGGCGCGGCTAATCGAACTCGGCGGCGAGGTGCATCGCGGCGTCGCGGCCCTTGGCGTGACCGCCGATGCGCAGGGGGCGGCCGTGCAGGTCAGGACGGCGAAGGGCGAGCGCACGATCCATGCGCGTTACGTTGTCGGCGCGGACGGGATGCATAGTGTGATCCGCGAAGCAGCGGGGATCGCCTTTCACGGCGCGGCTTATGGCGAATCCTTCGTCCTCGCCGACGTCCATATGAGCTGGCCGATGGGCAAGAGCGAAGTGTCGCTGTTCTTCTCGCCGGCCGGGCTGGTGGTGGTCGCGCCGCTGCCGGACGGCTCCTACCGCGTCGTCGCCACGGTCGACGATGCTCCGGAGGTGCCGGGTATCGCCCTGATCCAGCAATTGCTCGACGAGCGCGGCCCGGAGGCAATGCGAGCGCACGTCAGCGACCTGATCTGGTCGTCGCGGTTCCGCGTGCATCACCGGCTGGCGGATTCGTACCGGAAGGGCCGGATCCTGCTGATGGGCGACGCCGCGCACGTCCACAGCCCGGCCGGCGGCCAGGGCATGAACACCGGGCTGGTCGATGCGATCGTGCTCGGCGAAGCGCTGGCCCGGGTGGTGCGCGAAGGTGCGCCGGACAGCGTGCTCGACGATTATGCCGCGATCCGTCGCCCCGCGGCGGAAGTGGTGCTTCGGCTCGCTTCGCGCCTGACGCGGATGGCCACGCTGCGGTCGAGCATCGCGCGGCGGATACGTAATGTCGTGCTGCGCATCTTGAACCGCATAGCGCCGTTCAAGCGCAATCTCAGCCTCGCCCTGTCGGGGATCGCGCGGCGGGAATTCAGTGTGCTGCCCGAACGCAAGCCGGGGGAACTGCCGTTCGCCCCGGCCCCGCGCGCCCACATCACTCGGCCCGCCACGGCGTTGTGATATCCTGTCCGGATACCTGGCGAGGTCCCCGACTTCTAAAGCGACGCGACCTGCGTCAGCCGCCAGCGGCCATTGCGCTCGGATCCATCCAAACCGCTTCCCAGACATGTCCGTCCGGATCGGCGAGATTGCGGTTGTAGAGGAAGCCGAGGTCCTGCTTCGGGTTGATGTCGGCTTGCCCGCCATGCGTGGCGGCGGCGTCGTTCATCCGGTCGACGGCCTCGCGGCTCTCGCAGGAGATGGCGAGCATCACTTCGCTCGACGTTGCCGGAGGGATCGGACGGCTGGTGAAGCCGGCCCACTTGGAGTGGGTGAGGAGCATGACGTTGATCGTCTCGCTCACCACCATGCAGGCCGAATTATCGTCGCTGAACTGCGCGTTGTTGGTGAATCCCAAGGCCTCGTAGAAGGCCTTGGCCCGAGCCAGGTCGGTCACCGGCAGGTTCACAAAAATCATCTTGGACATCGTAGGTCTCCTCGGGTCGCGGCCGGATAGCGGGGCTGTTATCCGCCGTTTGAAGCTCGCCATGACCGTCACGGCGGTTGCTTGCCTGCGGGTTAGTGGCGGCCGCTCGCGGAAGAATTGATGTTTGGTAAGAAATCGCGTCAGCGTCGGTCGGGTCTTGTGATCGCGATCGTTTTCCGCAGACGGCTGAGGCTTTCCGGGGTGATGCCGAGCCAGGCGGCGATGTGATGCTGCTTCAAACGTTTGTGCAGCTCCGGCTCCCTGCGGATGAAATCCACGTAACGCTGCATCGCGTCGTCATGCCGGAAGGCGATCTCGCCCGGTTCCTTCTCGATAATCCAATGCCGCTCCATGTAGCGGATGTAAAATGCCGCAATGTCGGGAAAGTCGCTGACGAGCGACTTGAAGGCGGCGAAGTCATATTCGAGGACGGAGCTGTTCTCGATCGCGCTGATCGTGAACAGGCTGGGCTCGCCGAGCAGGGTCGCGCTGACCGAGGCGGCAATGCGGTTCTCGGGGAAGAAGGCCTTCACAACCAGGTCACCGTCATGGCCGACATAATGCTGGCACAGCAGGCCTTCGACGACGAAAGCACAGGTCGTCGGTACGTCGCCCGCCCGAATGAAAGGCTCATCCTTGCCATATTGCCGGGGCCGCAGGAGCGATGACCAAGCAAGCTCGGCGGCCGCCGACAGATCGGTATAGGTCCTGATCTTAGTGAAGAATGCATCTGTATTCATCGGCTGAATCCGCAAGTCGGCGATGGCATTAACCTGCGCGCGCCGGGGCTTGACGGCCAGGTGCCCTACCCGCGCTGGAAAACTCAACCTCGCTATGCTCGACTTGCTCGAACACTCAACCATGGATCGTCGGGCCTTCCGATGTAATGACGGACCTCGCTGACACTCCAGCCGGCGTCCGCGAGCGCGGACCGCAAGGCAGGTTCGCGCCAATATGTCTCGACGTAGCGGCGCGGTTCGGTGGCGCTGCCGTGCGTGGACACATCCTCGCCGTCACCCTCTCTAACCGATGCGTGCAGCGGGCCACCTTTGCGGGTCGCGCCGGCGAGCCGTCCAAGCACTGTCGTGAGATCCTGGCGCGCGACGTGAATCAGGCAAGCACAGGCCCATATCCCGTCATACAATCTCCCGGGATGTTGCGGGTCGTCCAGAGGATCGGTCAGCGGGTCCAGTCGGTCGGCCTCGAAACCACTCTCGCGAAGCAGTTCGACAAACCCCTTAGAAACGTCGGTGCGGCGGACGCTGATCCCGCGCTTCTCAAGCTCGAGTGCATCTCGCCCGCCACCACTGCCGATCTCCAGCACCCTGCCCGAGCCCCCGAGCCCGATCACGAACGCGTTGATTTCTTCCGCAACCCAGGCGGGCATCGTCGCGGCCTCGGCGGCATATTCTGCCGCGACTGCATCATAGGATCGTACCGTGTCTCGGTCGGTGATCATTCCAGCGCTCCTCCTTCTCAGGTTGGGCAACGTCGCTTGTCCAAAATTCGTTCTTTCGCCCCGGAAGAGCGGACAATCCAGACCGCGCAGGCGTACCGCCCACGCGCCCGTCTTGCTGAGGACGAGCCATAAGTGATCGAGCCGCTGCCGCTGATCCCAAAAGCGGCCGTTCGTTCATGTTGGCCGGGAAACGTCCGGTTCCGACCCAATAGCGGCCGTTCGCCACCAGATTGGCTGCAATGACCGCTGCCGACCCATTTGCGGACATTCAGATTAGGCTAGATTGGCCGCGTAGGGCCGGTGAGCGCCTGCTGACCGGCGTCGCCCGCTGCTTAAAGCCGAGGCTCGAACTTGCTCCATGGTGTTCAAATATAAGCCGAGTTGGCATCTCACCATGCTGGACGAGACAGTCGACGTCGCCGCAAGCGGGCACATGGGGGTCTATCGATCGACCTATCGCGAAGACAGCCTCCACGACGGCGTGCCGTTCACCCACGATGGCAATTACCTCGCCGGCTTCAGGCGAGACCCGGACGGCATGTGGGCGAGTTCACTGGTCGGTGATCAACTGGCAATCGCCATCGCATAAGAAGTAGCCCGCGTCCCCTCCCCACTCAATTAGGGGACGTTGCGGACCGGCATATGCGGTGTCCGCTCGCCGGCGGGAAATCGAAACCAATTCGGGGTATGTTGGCGGCGCGCGCCTCTGGACCTCGCCGCTGCCGCCCCTTACCCCCGGGCCTCTTTTGGTGGGGGAAATATAATGTCGGTACGCGCAATCATCCTTGCTATCGCTGTCGGCAGCGCCGTAGTCGCCACTCCGGCCACCGCCGCTACTTACCTTATCACTTATACGGGTGTTGTAACCGACGGGGTTGCAGCGGGGGCGTTCGGTTATGGCGGCGGCGATCTGACCGGCCAATCATTCAAAGCGGTTTATCGACTGACTTTCCCAACCCCGGGGGCGTTCACCTTTGTCAACAATGACTTCGCCGAGACTTACGGCGGCGATAACAGCGCTACGCCCAGCCCGGTCTATTCAGCCAGGCTGACGATCAACGGTGTGACGGAGACACTCTATGGCACCTGGTGGGGCTATGCGTACCTGCAAAATGGTCTGGGAACCTATCTTGGCGCCGATGGCATCGGCAATCAGGTGAACGACTACTATTACGATGGCATCACCTATCGTAACAGCTATCTCGTCAATTCGATCTACAGTGACGTGGACGACTTTGTGCACTCAACCAACTTCTCTGCGCCGCTCGATTACACCTTCTTGCCCGGCGACACGCGCAACTCTGAATTTCAGATCATCACGCATGATTTTAGCAGATATACCTACCAGTTCGCCGAAGGGCACTTGTCGAGCCAGCGGGTGACGATTGCCGCCGTGCCCGAGCCAGTGACGTGGACGATGATGCTGGCGGGCTTCGGCCTGACGGGTGCGACCATGCGCCGCCGCCGCGCGGCGGTCGCCCCCGCCTGACCCGTTCACAAGTGCAGAGCGAAGCGCCGCGCCCTGCGGGGTTGCTTCACCTGCCGGCGAGGCCGCTTGCTACCCAATTACGGACATTGTCGCGCATGTATATCTGGGACGTGGCTGATCCGAAGACCCTTTGCCTCGCGGCGTTATTGCTCGTTCCGGGGGTCGCGGCAGCCGCCACACAATGCGCGCAGTAATTTAGCTTCCGGGCGAATCCGACACTAAACCTGGCCGGCGTTCAGCGTCTCGCTGGACAACGTGTTTCACCCGGAACCGCTGACGGCTCGAAGCTTGTCGTCTGGTCGTTCGATGGCGAAGACCATCCCAGCTACGGGCATTGGGCGGGCTTGGCGCTAGTGTACGTCACGCGAGGAGACCTGGGAGAAGAGCCAATCGGCGGGCTGCTGCTTCAGGCGCCTACAACGACTTTGGCGGACGTGAGCGCTGCGGTCATTACCAAGGATCGGGACGGTGTGACCTTCGCGCTGCCTGGAAAACCGGGCTGCGCCAAATACGTACTTCACTTGAGCAACAACGGCACATTGACGGCGCAAGGCATGCTGGTCGGCACACTCCAAGAATGACCGCTTTCCACCAATAGCGGTCGTTCCGTACAATCGCTCGCGGAGCCGCAGCCCCTTCAAACTAAAGCAGCGGCCCGGAGGCGACCGGCTCGCCGAAATCGGGCACGCCGTCGGCGGTGTAGCGGAAGGGCTGGACGCGCGTGTGGCGGTTGGGATCGAACAAGGGATCGCCCTTGATCTCGGCATAATCGCGGCCGTGATAGACCAGCATGTCGCGGCCCTTCTCGTCAACAGTGAAGCTGTTGTGCCCCGGGCCGAATACCTTGTTCCGCAACGATGTCTTGAAGACCGGCACTTGCGATTTGCTCCAGCGGCCCGGGTCCATGATGTCGACATCGTCGCGCACGGTGAGCATGCCCATGCAGTAGCGCGCGTCGGTGGCGCTGGCCGAATAGGTCAGGAACAGGCGGCCGTTGCGGTGGAGCACGGCTGGCGCCTCGTTGACCTTGTATCCCTGGATTTCCCAGTCCAGCGTCGGAACCGACAGCCGCGCCGGCTTCGCCGCGAGCGTCAGCGCGGATGCCATCGGCGCGATATAGATGTTGGAATTGGTGTCGATCCCCGCCTCTTGCTGGGCCCAGGCGAAATAACGCTGGCCGCGATGGACGAAGCTGGTCGAATCCAGGTTGAAGCTGTCCCACGCCATCTGGAACGGGCCGAGCACATCCCATTTGCCCGTCATCGGATCGGGGCCGTCACAGGCGATCGCATGCGTCCGGATACGGAACACATCCTCGCCGCCGCCGCTCGGCCCGGCGGCGAAATACATTACCCAGCGCCCATCAACATGATGCATTTCCGGCGCCCAGATGAAGCCAGATAAAGGCCCCCTGCTCAGGTGTCGCCACACGACGCGTTCCTCCGCGGTGGCGAGGCCGGCGATGGTCTTCGACCGGCGCAGGACCAGCCGGTCATATTCCGGCACCGACCCGGTCATATAGTACCAACCGTCGCTATGGCGGAATATCTGCGCGTCGGCGCGCTGGCGGACGAGCGGATTGACGATGCGATCGCGCGGCGCCTGGGCACGGGCCAAAGCGGCGCCGGCGCACAAAGCGGCTGAGCCTGCGACGAAACCGCGCCGGTTGATCGGGCTCATCAAAAGAACACCAGCCAAGGGGGCGCGCCTCCATTCATGTTGGGTGCGGAACGGCGTCCAACCGGCGCGCAGGCACCGGTTGGACGCCTCCCATCCTATTCGCCGAAGCGGAAGCGGATGCCGAGGCCGAAGTAGCGCCCCTCGTCGCGGACATCCTGAGCATAACGATAGCCGTAATAGTCTGTCGTGTAATCGTTGTACGGCTTCGCCAGGATATTGTTCACGTCGGCGCTGACAGTGATCTTCTTGTTGAGATCATAGCTGAACGAGAAGTCCAGCCGGCTGATCGGCCGCGTGCCATTCTTCGTCATGTGGCCATCGATATCGGTGCCGTACCACCTGACGAAGTCCGACCGGCGATTGTAGGAAAGCCGGGTGGTAATCCCGTTCTTCTCGTAAAATCCGGACAGGTTGTACGTCCACTTCGACAGTCCGGTGATGTAGACATAATCGCCATAGGTGAAGGCGCCGGTTGCCTGATCGAAGTTCGGCATGCGGTTCTTGCCGTTCAGGTAGGTAACGTTCGCCTGCACGCCGAAGCCGCTCAGCGCCCCTGGCAGGAAATCGAAAAAGGTCTGGAAATTGACCTCCGCGCCCTTGATCTTGCCCTGGCCGGCATTCTCCGGATGGCTCAGCTGGATGATGCCATAAGCCGGGTCGGTGACATAGCGGGTATAGTTATTGATGAAGCCGAACAGATCCCGATAGAAGACCGCGGCACTGACGAAGCCGGTCTTGGAGAAATAATATTCAAGGCTGGCATCGTAATTGTGGGATGTCAGCGGCTTCAGGTCGGGATTTCCGCCCGATCCATAGGCGCCGATATTGGCATTGGGATCGTTCGGATTGGTCGGCTGGTTGGGATCATGCACGACCTGCGTGATGTTCAGCGCGGGATTAAGCGCGCCAAAGTCCGGCTTCGTCCGTGTGAACGTATAGCCCAGGCGCAGCTGGAGCTTCGGCGTGAACTTGATCCGCATGCTCGCATTGGGAAGCGCGTCGACATAATCCTGTTTGATCGACCGCGGCGTCTCCGTGCGGACCCCGTTCACATAAACCTGCGAGGTTCCCGAATATTCGCCGGACGTCATGACGAGACGAAGACCGGCCACGCCGTCGATATCGACCGAGCCCAGGTTGAAGCCGTACTTGCCCTGCATGTAGGTCGTATACGTCTTCTCGTTCGCATGAAATGTCGCCGAGGGATCGAGCTGGACGTCATCCGTCGCAAAGGCTGCCGCCGCGTCCTTATAGCCCTGGTCGTTGGGATTCATCGCGACCAGCTGCGCGAGCGCCTGGCGGGAAAGATCGCGAAGCTTCGCATGGTTTTCGGCAACACCTTCGCGGGCCGGCGCCAGATATTGCGTGAAGCCCTGGACGTTTCCGCGGAACGGATTTTGCGTCAGTGCAAGCGGGCCGATGGGCAGGCTCGCGAAAGGCACCTTCAGATTTTCCGTATAAGCGTAACGCGAACCTTGATCCAAATTCGCATTGCGGGTGGTCAGCCGCCATCCGAACTGAAGCGTATGCAGGAAATCCCAACCGGTATCGAGCACCAGGTCGGTGCGCCACTGCAGCCCCGCACCGCGTGAGCGGTACCGACGCTCATAATAACCGCGCCAGAGATATTTGGTCGGATCCGACACGTCGAAGTTCGGCAGACTGAACGCGACGCCCGCATCATGCAGGAAATCGGCGGTCACATCCTGTGGACCGGTGAGCGCCGAATCCAGGCTCCAGTTGCGCGCCGAATAATGGCTGGTCTCGTAAGCCACATCGGTCGAGATGATGGCGCGCCCGGTGGTCCACTTGCCGCCGACCGCGCCCTGATAGGTGTTGGTCTGGTCCGCGCCGGTCGAGCGGTAGGCTTGCTGGCGGACGCCGCCGCTCTTTGTCAGGCTTTTGACCTGGCGCGTGCCATCGACCAGCACCACATCCTTCAGGGTCGGATCATTGCCGCGCAGATCGTCGTCCCAATTGTCGACCACGGACCGCCCGCGATAGCCCTGATACAGGCCCTCGGCATACAGCTCGAGATTATGCGCAGGCTTCCACTGAAAACTGACGTTACCCGAAGGGCGGAAACGCCTTCCGCCTTCGTTGTAAAGACCAACATTGTAGGGGTAGCGGAAATTGTGCCCGGCGGAGCTGGGCGTCACGACCGATCCGGGGCTCACGTCGGTAATGTTGGTGCCGTTATAGCGCACGCCGTTATGATATTGCGATTGAGCATAGGTCGCGTTGACCAGGATGCCCATCTCGCCCGCGCCGGTATCCCAGCGATCCGAGATCAGGATGTTCCCGCCCGGATCGAGCTTCCTGCTCTCGTCGTTGTAGGTGCCGCGCAGACCGCCCGCGACGACGAAACCCTTGAAGTCGAAGGGCCGGCGCGTGCGGACATTGATAAGGCCGGCGAGTCCGGGCTCGATCAGATCGGCGGTGCCGGACTTGTAGATTTCCATGCCGGCGAGAGCCTGGGCGGGGAAATCCTGAAGCTGAACGCGGCGTAGCTCCGCCGTGAAGATCTCGCGGCCATTGTAGGAGGTGGCGACGTCGGGCAGACCGCGGACGAGCACTCCGCTCACTTCGTCATTGTAGCGATTGACCTGGACACCCGCGATGCGTGCCAGGCTCTCCGCGGCGGTGTCGTCAGGCAACTTGCCGATGTCCTGCGCGACCACGGCATCAAGAATTGCATCCGAGTTGCGCTTCACATTTTGCGCGCTCGCCAGGCTCGCGCGGAGACCGGTCACGACGATGTCATCCGATGCACCTTGCGTCGCGCTCGCGTTCACCGGCTCGGGCGCTCCCGGCCCTTCCGACCGAGCCTCTTGCGCGTGCTGCTGGATTGCCGCGTCATTCGCCTTTTTCTGACTGGAATGTTTGTGGCCCGGATCAGCGGTCGCCTGGGCTTGGATGGCGGTCGACGTAAGCGCGAACGGCGCGACCGAAAGCAGCAACGCGAAATGTTTCATAGCTCCCCTTTCTCTATCCGCCGGACCTATGCCCGGTCGGCTATTTGTCATACATATCGCCGGGAGCCGCGATACGCGTCAATCACGCAAGGGGTAGCGTTAACATCTTTAGTGCCAATATCCCGAATAAAATGCTTAAAATTCAATTTGTTGGAAAAATGATAGCGTACCATATAGATACCGGATTCAAATACGTCATGTTCACTTATAGTCGGACAATTAAAGAGTCTCCCAAGACGAAACTGACTGTTTCTGCGAGATTAATTAAATCTAAAATTGAGCCCTCCTAGAGCCATGTTCCGACACAGGTTTGGGAAGAAAAAACGGAAAGCAGCCCTGTCCTTCACGATGGTTCGAGCCACCTAGCGAATAACGAGCTTGAACACGTTCCCACCGAGAGAGACACCCGCCGGTCCCGAAAAAGTGACCCCGTACAAAGCTCCGTCGGGGCCCTCGGTCACTCCGGCGCCCGGATCGTTGGGAGCAATGTTCACCGGCCCGAACGAGGCCAGAACAGTGTGAGCACCAGCGGGGGTAAGCCTGAAAACGGTGCCGCAGGACGTGCACTGGTTGGCGCCGCCCGACCGGGTGGTGCCATAGAAGTTGCCGTCACTCGCCAAGATCAGGAAGGGCGATGGGCCGTCCCCGTCCGTCAATGCGGGGCCGAAGGAGTAAAAAACCGTTTCCTTGCCGGCGAGCGTGATCCTGAAAACGATGCCGCTTGCATAACCCACCGCTCCTCCCGACGGAGTCGTGCCATAAAGTGCGCCGTCCGCGCCCTGGACGAGCGTTCCTTGCGGGGCAATGCCGTCCCCCTTCGCGCCGAAAGAATGGATGATCGTTACGACCCCGGCCGGCGTCATCTTGAAGACCGTGCCACATGAGTTGGGTATGTCGACGCTCACGCCGCAGGTGCCGGCTCCGCCATCAATCGTCGTCCCGTAAAAATTCCCGTCGCTCGCCTGGAGCAACGCGCCGAGCGGTTCGACCCCATCGCCGGCGAACGCGCCAAACGAGTGCATCACGGTCTCGACACCCTGGGGCGTCACCTTGAATATGGTACCGCAATTTCCCCCGGATTGCGGGATATTGCCGCAGTGGTTCCCTCCTCCTGATGAGGTCGTTCCGTAGAAATTGTCATCATCCGCCTGTATCAATGCGGCGGTGGGCACGACGCCATCCGTCAGGGTGGCGCCGAACGAGTATAAAATAGTGCGCACGCCACCGAGCGTGACCTTGAAAACAGTCCCTCCGCCGTACGTGCCGCCGTTGGACGTCGTGCCGTAAAGCGCGCCATCTTTGCCCTGTATCAGCCCGGCATTGGGCCGATATGCGTCGGTAGCGGATAGCCCGAAGGAGGAGATGACGGTCTCTTTCCCGTCCGGCGTGACCTTGAAAACGGCACCGCATGGGAAATCGATATCACCGCACCTGTTCGCGCCGCCCGCGCGCGACGTTCCATAGAAATTCCCGTCGCTGGCCAGCAACAAGGGGCCGTTGGGCTGGCTGGCGTCAGGCGGCGGCCCGAAGGCATGAAGATAGGTCAGTGTTGCCGACTTGACCGTCACGACGGTGCTGGCCGACATTCCCCCATATGTCGCGGTGATGGTCGCCGAACCGGCCGCCAGCGCGCTGACCACCCCTCCCGTTACGGTAGCCACAGAGGGGGTATTCGACGTCCAGCTGGCACTTCCGGAAAGGTCACGCGTCGACCCGTCGGAATAGGTTCCGGTCAGAGCCAGGGAGGATGTCGTTCCCTCTATTTGGGTCGGGTTGAGCGGGGAAATCGCTACCGAACTAAGCGTGACCTGGCCGACGCCCGGCCCGCCCCCACCTGTGCCTCCGCCCGAGCTGCTCCCTCCACCGCCTCCGCCCCCTCCGCAGGCGGCAAGCAAAAGAAGCATCGCCGGTATGGCCTTGCGCCAGGGCATCGACAGCAGCCGGAACGACGGCAGACCTGGAGCTGCGGGAATTGGAGGGTTCGCGCGCTCGCAAATCTCTATTGCACTGCCCGACATGCATCCCCCAATCCGTGACCGTTGCCAAAACCTTAGTTTCGGATTGGAGCCGTGGCCACGGCAATTGGCACCTATTCGGGTTACATCAATAACCTAGCGGCATGTTGCGCGGTCAGCCCATTACGGCCTCTTAGTCGAGATTGGGACGCAGCCAGCGTTCGGCGGTGGGCAGGTCCACGCCGCGCCGTGCGGTATAATCTTCCAGCTGGTCCTTCCCGATCCGGGCGACGCCGAAATATTGGCTTTCGGGATAGCCGAAATAGAAACCCGAGACCGCGGCGGTCGGGAGCATCGCGAAGCTTTCGGTCAGCGTGATTCCGGTCGTCTCGGACCCACCGAGCAGATCGAACAGCAAAGGTTTGAGACTGTGGTCAGGACAGGCGGGATAGCCCGGTGCCGGACGGATGCCGCGATATTGCTCCTTGATCAGCGCCTCATTGGTAAGCTGCTCGCCCGCGGCATAACCCCATAGGTTCGTTCGGACATGGAGGTGCAGACGTTCGGCGAAGGCCTCCGCCAGACGATCCGCCAGCGCCTTGAGCAATATGTCGCGATAATCGTCATGGTCGGCCTTGAACCGCGCGAGATACGGTTCGGCGCCGTGAATGCCGACCGCGAACCCGCCGAACCAGTCGCCGGCGGGATCGATGAAGTCGGCGAGGCACATATTGTGGCGGCCTTCGCGCTTCTTGATCTGTTGGCGGAGCATGGGGAGGCGGACCGAATTCCCCTCCCCTTCAAGGGAGAGGGTCGGGGAGAGGGGGCTGGAGGCTGGGGGCGAAGCTAGAGCGGACTCCCCCTCTCCCAACCCTCTCCCCTGAAGGGGAGAGGGCTTTGTGACGACAATATCGTCCCCGTCCCTCTTCGCCGGCCAGAGCGCGGCGACGCCCTTCGCGGTGAGCCATTTCTCGCGGATGATCGTGTCGAGCATCGCCTCGGCATCAGCGAACAGGCCGCGCGCGCTCTCGCCGACGACATCGTCCTCGAGGATTGCGGGATAGACGCCCGCCAGTTCCCAGGCGCGAAAGAACGGCGTCCAGTCGATATAGGGCCTGAGGTCGTCGAGCGGCCAATCGTCGAAGACGTGCGCGCCCGGCTGGATCGGCCCGGGCGGCTTGAGCGCCGGATCGAACGGGAAAGCGTTGGCGCGGGCTTCGTCGATCGGGGCGAGCTCATTCTGGCCCTTGCCTTCGCGCGCGGTGCGGACCGCCTGATAATCGGTCGCGGTCTTTTCGACGAAGCTGTCGCGCTGCGTGTCGGACATGAGCGTCGAGGCGACGCCGACCGCGCGGCTGGCGTCGAGCACATGCACGACCGGCCCGTCATAGGCCGGATCGATGCGGAGCGCGGTGTGGACCTTCGACGTGGTCGCGCCGCCGATCAGCAAGGGCATAGTCATGCCCGCGCGCTTCATCTCCTCGGCAACAGTCACCATCTCGTCCAGCGAAGGCGTGATCAGGCCTGACAGGCCGATCATATCCGCATCATTGTCGTTGGCGGACTTCAGAATCTCGGTCCACGGCACCATCACGCCCAGGTCGATGATCTCGTAGCCGTTGCAGGCGAGCACGACGCCGACGATATTCTTGCCGATATCGTGGACGTCGCCCTTGACCGTGGCCATCACGATCCGGCCCTTGGCCTTGGCGCCCTCCTCCTTCTCGGCTTCGATATAAGGCAGCAAGTGCGCGACCGCCTTCTTCATCACGCGCGCCGATTTCACCACCTGCGGCAGGAACATCTTGCCCGATCCGAACAGGTCGCCGACGACGTTCATGCCATCCATCAGCGGGCCTTCGATCACTTCGATCGGGCGCTTATGCTGGAGGCGCGCTTCCTCCGTATCGTCGACCACATAGAGATCGATGCCCTTGACCAAAGCATGTTCGAGCCGCTTGCGCACGTCCCAGCTGCGCCACTCCTCGGCCTGCTTTTCGGCAACCGCATCGGTGCCGCGATATTTCTCGGCGAGCGTGATCAGGCGATCGGTTGCGTCGTCGCGCCGATCCCAGATGACGTCCTCGCACGCTTCACGCAGCTCGGGGTCGATCGCGTCATAGACGTCAAGCTGGCCGGCATTGACGATGCCCATGTCCATCCCCGCCTGGATGGCGTGATAGAGGAACACGCTGTGCATCGCGCGGCGGACGGGCTCGTTGCCGCGGAAGCTGAAGCTCAGGTTGGAGACGCCGCCCGAGATATGGACGTGGGGGCATTTCTTGCGGATCTCCGCCGTCGCCTCGATGAAGTCGATCGCATAGCGGCGATGCTCGTCAATCCCGGTCGCGACCGCGAAGATATTGGGATCGAAGATGATGTCTTCGGGCGGGAAGCCGATGCCCGTCAGCAAATGGTAAGCGCGCTCGCAAATCTCGACCTTGCGCTGTTTGGTGTCGGCCTGGCCGACCTCGTCGAACGCCATCACCACGACCGCGGCGCCATAGGCCATCACCTTGCGCGCATGGTGGAGAAAGGCCTCTTCGCCCTCCTTCATGCTGATCGAATTGACGATCGGCTTGCCCGAGACGCATTTGAGCCCGGCCTCGATCACGCTCCATTTGGAGCTGTCGACCATCACCGGCACGCGCGCGATATCGGGTTCGGCCGCGATCAGCTTGAGGAAGGTGGTCATCGCCACCTCGGCATCGAGCAGGCCCTCGTCCATGTTGACGTCGATCACCTGCGCGCCATTCTCAACCTGCTGGCGCGCGACCTCGACCGCCTTCACATAATCGCCGGCCATGATCAGCTTCTTGAAAGCGGCCGATCCGGTGACGTTGGTGCGCTCGCCGATATTGACGAACTGGGCGGTGGGTTTGGTCAACTTGCTCTCTTTTCTTCGTCATTCCCGCGCAGGCGGGAATCCATAAGCACGACGGTTCAGGACTATGGATTCCCGCCTTCGCGGGAATGACGGCCCTCAGGCCGCCATCACGAACGGATCGAGGCCGGTCAGGCGCGTGATCGCCGCATGATCGTGCATCGCACGCGGCGCGACATCCTTCACCGCCGCCGCCATCGCCGCGATGTGCGGCGGGGTCGTGCCGCAGCAGCCGCCGACGACGTTGACCAGCCCGTCCTTGGCCCAGTCGCCGACCAGCCCGCCGGTGGTGTGGGGCTGCTCGTCATAGGCGCCGAGATCGTTGGGCAGGCCCGCATTGGGATAGGCCATGATCAGGCTGTCCGCGACATGCGCCATTTCCTTGAGGTAGGGCCGCATCAGATCCGCCCCGAACGCGCAATTGAGCCCGATCGTGAGCGGACGGGCATGGCGGACCATGTAGGTGAATGCCTCGACCGAATGGCCGGAGAGGTTGCGCCCGGACATGTCGGTGATCGTCATCGACAGCATGATCGGGATTTCATGCTGGCGCGCTTCCTGGATTTCCAGCACCGCGACGATCGCAGCCTTGGCGTTGAGCGTATCGAACACCGTCTCGATCAGGATGAAATCGGCGCCGCCGTCGAGCAAAGCCTCCGCCTGCTCGCGATACACGTCCTTCAGTTCGTCGAACCCGATCGCGCGATAGCCTGGATCGTTTACGTCGGGCGAGAGCGAGAGCGTCTTGTTGGTCGGGCCGATCGCGCCCGCGACGAAGCGGGGGCGGCCGTCCTGCGCCTCGAACTTGTCGGCCGCCTCGCGCGCGATCCGGGCGGCGGCGAGGTTCAGCTCGCGCACCAGATGCTCGGCGCCATAATCGGCCTCCGACACGCGGTTGGCGTTGAAGGTGTTGGTCGAGACCATGTCCGACCCTGCCGCCAGATAGGCTTCGGTAATGTCCCGGATGATGTCGGGCCGGGTCAGGACGAGCAGGTCGTTATTGCCCTTCTGGTCGTGCGTCAGGTCTGCGTACGACCCGCGATAATCCGCCTCGGTGAGCTTGTAGGACTGGATCATCGTCCCGAAGGCGCCGTCGGTGAGCAAGATCCGGTTTGCAGCCTCGGCGCGGAAGCGGCGCGCGGCGGCGGAGGGAATGCGCGTCGTCATGCGGCTATCTCGCTGGCTTGGGCCTTGGGACGCAGGCCGAGCAGGTGGCAGATGGCGTAGGCCAGCTCGGCGCGGTTGAGCGTGTAGAAATGGAAGTGGCGGACACCGCCGGCATAGAGGCGGCGGCACAGCTCGGCCGCGATCGTCGCAGCGACCAATTGACGCGCGGGCGGGTGGTCGTCCAGCCCCTCGAACAGCCGGTCCATCCAGGGCGGGATCGCGGCGCCGCACAGGCCGGCGAACTTGCGCGTGGTGGCGACGTTCGAGACCGGCAGGATGCCCGGCACGATCTCGGCCGAAATGCCGGCCGCCGCCGCGCGGTCGCGGAAGCGGAAGAAAGTCTCGGGCGAGAAGAAGAACTGGCTGATCGCGCGATCGGCGCCGGCGTCGATCTTGGCCTTGAGATT
>Ga0068854_100000256_pt1 | contig 36226 bp, 36 predicted proteins | sample KBSCornC42_FD_66590 | JGI IMG/M metagenome (GOLD analysis project Ga0068854, IMG submission 66590) | Corn rhizosphere microbial communities from Kellogg Biological Station, Michigan, USA - KBS Corn C4-2 | ecosystem: Host-associated > Plants > Roots > Rhizosphere > Soil ... | reverse complement strand
CGGACAGCATCGCAAGAACGGCTATGGACCATTCGGTTGATCCTTCTTTGGGGCGCATCAGACGCGGCCTTCTAATCGTGCTCTCTTCGCCATCGGGCGCGGGCAAATCGACCCTATCCCGGATGCTTATGGCCGCTGACGATGACATCAGCATGTCGATTTCGGCGACGACTCGCCCGAAGCGCCCGGGCGAGCAGGAGGGTGTCGACTACCATTTCGTTGATGATCCGGAATTCGACAGGCTCATCGATGCCGGCGAATTCGTCGAATGGGCGCCGGTGTTCGGCTACCGCTATGGAACTCCCAAAGCGCCAGTCAAGGCGGCGTTGAAAGACGGCCGCGACATCCTGTTCGACATCGATTGGCAGGGAACTCAGCAGCTGCACGCGGCGATGGGAGAGGACCTCGTGCGGATATTTCTGCTTCCACCGTCGATGGGAGAGCTCGAGCGGAGGTTACAGGAACGAGGGACCGACAGCGAGGGGGTAATCGCCGACCGCATGAGCCGGGCCGCCGCCGAGATCAGCCACTGGGCGGAATATGATTATGTGCTGGTCAACCGCGACGCAGAGCTATGCCTCTCCCAAATCCGGACCATCGTCGCGGCCGAGCGACTGAAGCGGGCGCGGCAGATCGGGCTGGTCGCCTTTGTCCGCGACCTGGTTGGGCCACAGCACTAGTCGGAAAGCAGATTCAAGAAACGAGCCGCAGCGAGGAAGTCGCGCCGGTTGTTCTCGAGGCGCTGTTCTGCCTCCGAGTCCGCGCCCCATTGCTCAAGCTGCCAGCGCTCATCGACAGTGACGGCGTCCCACGCGCCCGCGGGCAGAATCTCTTCCTCAAAAACGGCAAGAGCTGCCACCAGCGAGCCGCCGATGGTGACCAGAGGCGACAAGCCCGCAAGCCTGAATTCGTCCAGCGCGGAAACGGCATGAGAGAGGCGTTCCACTGTCGCCCGCGGCTGGTCGACGTGAACGATCCCTGTCGTCGTGCGGAAGTCCACATCGAAGCGTCGTCGCGCCCAACTCAACAGGGGATCCCAGTTTTGCTCCTGTCGCCGAACGAGTTCGGGCGGGTCCTCGGCGCGGTAGCAGGTGAGGTCGGCCTCCGCATATTTGGCCGGACCCGAGACAAATCCCGTAGCATCCGGCCGCAGGCGGTCGATCGCCGCATTGGCGAGCCCGGTTAGTGGCATCGCGCGCGGATCGATATTTCCCTCGATGGAATTCCACTCCGCAGCGATCGCCTGAGCCAAAGACTGAGTCGGGACGACCAGCGGCGCCCGCATGGGCGTCTTCACGGGTTTTCCATCGAGCACGACAGCCCACCCACCAGCTTCTTCGGTAATGCCGGCAGACTTCCAGAAGCGCTTCACGACTTCTCGTGATCCCACTTCTTTTTGAGCAGATGCGGCGAGAGGAGCGCATGCAGCGCTCCAATAATCACGATCGCTGCACCGACCTGCGGCCAACCGCCCGGGCGAAGGACGTTCCCATAGGCAATCGCGATGCCAAGCAGGCAGAGGACCACTCCACTCATTCGTACGCCTGTGTAGAGCCAGAGGCGTCGCTTCGCGGTTTCATCATCGATCATTTGGCTGCTCCCGGAGCCCTGATCCCAACTGCTCGACAGCTTCCGCGATCTCCCCGAGACCCACTCCGCGAAGCCCCGCTGCCGTCGCCCCACGATCTTCTGCGGACTTGTGCTGGTTGAATTTCCGGGTGGCGCGAATCGCGTCCGGCACCACTTCGAAGCCGACGATTGCTTTGGTCATCGCTTCGAAGCTGCCTGGTTGCATCTTCGCGCGTGTCCACGGATGTTCCTGCGAATATCGCTCCTCCATCTCCGCGCTGAGATTATCGAGCAAAATCACCAATTCATCATCAGTCAGGGTGCGCCCCACGCCCTCGATCTCGACCGCTTCATAGTGCCATGTCGGAACCTGATTTTCGGAAACGTACCAGTTGGCGCTTTGGTAGCTCTCGCGTCCGGTGATGCTCAGCAGCAATCGGTTTCCGTGCAACTGCGACGCTGCGCGGTTGCGGCGAGCAACGTGAAATTGGATGGTTGCTGCCCTAGTGACCAGTACCGGTGCGTGGACCACCGCGGGGCCACTCTCACCGCTGCTGAAGATGTGCGCGAAAGCGGTGGCGCGAACGAATCCGAGTATTTCGGCGCGATCAGTCCATTCAAAGGCTCGGTTCGGGTGCATCAGCGCTTTTTTCCGCTTCTCGACCGCCGTTCGCCACGCCGTGTATCGCGCTTCGGTCTGGACGGGGATTTTGGCCGCCGCGGAGCGACAACGGCGGCCCGATTGCCGGCAGCGATTTCGAAGCCCAAGGTCTCCAGACTCTGCCGGAAATGCTCGGGCAGATCTGCTGTCACATCGATAGCGCCGCCTGCAGGCGAATCGATCTTCAGCCGGCGTGCGTGCAGATGCAATTTGCGGCTGAGACCGCCGGTAAGGAACGCGTCCTGCCCGCCATATTTGCCGTCGCCGACAATGGGATGGCCGATTGCCGTCAAATGCGCTCGAAGCTGGTGAGTGCGCCCGGTCAATGGCTGTAGTTCGACCCACGCGGCGCGGTTGCCGGCTCGGTCTATCACCCGCCAACGGGTTTTGGCCGGAAGGCCATTCTCCTCGTCGATATGCATTTTCTCGCCACCCGTGCCGGGCTGCTTGGCCAGCGGCGCATGGATCAGTCCCTCGTCGGCTGAGGAGACACCGACGACCAGCGCCCAGTAGACCTTGCGCGCAGTGCGACCGGAAAATGCTTTTGAGAAGAAACCCGCCGCGCGGGCGGACCGGGCCACAAGAATCGCACCGGAGGTATCCTTATCCAGCCTGTGCACCAGCTTGGGGCGTGCTCCGTCTTCTGCGAGTCCGTCGAGCAGCCGGTCGAGATGATCGCGGGTCTTCGTTCCGCCCTGAGTTGCAAGGCCCGGTGGTTTGTTGAGCACGAAGGCATCCGGGCTTTCAAAAATCACCAGTGACCGAACGAACTCAATCTCGTCGGGCGTCAGCTGTTCCCGCTTCGGTTGAGCTCGCCGCCGGGCCGGTTCAGGCTGCGCATCGACCGGCGGAATCCGGATTTCCTGGCCGCTTTCAATCCGGTCGCCGGGAGTCGCCCGCTTGCCGTTCAGACGAAGCTGCCCGGTGCGCGCCCATTTGGCGACAACTGTGAAGCTAATGTCGGGCTTGTGGCGCTTGAACCAGCGATCCAGCCGGATGCCGTCGTCGTCTTCGGATACTGTGAAGGTTTGGGCATCGGCCATGCGGCTCACTTAGCGATTGGCGCCAGGAATTCTAACCCGCTCTTGCAGCCCAATACTCGAACGCCTGCCTTTGCAGTGTCTTTACAAGCTTTACCGCTTCCGGGCCGGTCCACAGGCCGTCATAGCCGTGCTGCACTCCACCACCGCCGACCCACCAGCCTTGTCCGGGCAGCCCGTCCGACTGACGCACGACCAGAACCGCAAGCTCCGGCTCACCGCGCTCAGCCGCTTCATCGTCGATCACAGCAAGGACTTTGCACAGCGCTCGCATCTTGGGCCGCGTGAACTCATGCCCAAGGGCATTCAGGACTTCGGAATAGGTCACGGCTTCACCCGCCGCCGCGGCTGCGGTCAGAATCGCCCGAACACGCTCCGGCTCGGCAAGAAGACCGGCGCTCATCCGGGTGGCTGATCGGCCACCGGTGTAAGTTCGAAGACTTCGATTTTCGCCCCGCTCGACGGCCAAGGGATGACAAGCCGCCAGCGAAACGGCGCGATTCGCTCGAAAACGCCAGCCGTATCTCGTGAAGGATCCTGTCCATAGGCCAACGGTTCCTTCTCGTCGCCAAGAGCAAGACTACCAAGAAAGATCATGCGATTAGGATCATCGTCCTCCCATAGTCCGCCTGCCGGGCGCCGGCTTCCAGTCTGTTTGACGATGCTCAAATGCCACTGATCGTCCACCTGGACGTAGCAGAAGAACGGCTTGAACTGCTGAAACTCAGGAGTTTTGCGGTCGGTTGAGCCGAGGGTGTCGAGGCGGCAATTGTAGCTTCCCGGAGTCGGGGCCGGAAACGGAAGACCCGCGCGGGGCTTAAGTAGCACATCTTCGTCAGCAATTTCCTTGCTATGCTTCGGCTTCGCGTCGGCGAGTCCTTCGAACCACGCCAATCCCAGACGATCGATCCGGTCCTCGTCGGCCGCACTCGCAATATCCTTCCACGCGGCGGATTTGGGCTCGGGTGCCACCGTTATCGTGGCGATCTTGTGCTCCTTCGTCGGAGTCGTGCAGCCCGCGGTGAATGCGAGAAGCACTGCAGTCCAGAGAAGAGGAGTCGATTTCACCGGTCGGTATCCTAACAAGTCTTGTTCACGTGACAGCCTCGCACTTCAGTTTCAACCAACGCACCATTCACCACTGCTATTCAAACAGGTGAGGAAAACGCGAGGTGAATTCCATTTCTGCACTGGTTGAACTTCATCTTCGGATTTACGTTCGGCAACGTAATGACCCACAGATTCGATCCATCCATCCTCCGCGAATATGATGTTCGCGGCATCGTCGGAAAAACGCTCAACGAAACCGATGCTTATGCGCTCGGCAGGGCGTTTGCTTCACTCGCTCGCGAGGAAAACGGCCGCCGCGTCGCAGTTGGCCGTGACGGGCGGCTGAGTTCACCTGCGCTGGAGGCGGCTCTGGTGGACGGGCTGACGGAGGGCGGCCTGGACGTGGTGCAAATAGGTGTCGGCCCAAGCCCGATGCTTTATTACGCCGCAGCAACTCTCGAAGTTGAAGGTGGCATTCAGATCACCGGCAGCCACAACCCCGCCGACTACAACGGCTTCAAGATGCTGCTCAACGGACGATCCGTTTTCGGCGAAGAGATCCAGGCGCTTGGTCGCCGAGCTGCCTCCGGTGACTGGAGCCGTGGCGACGGCAAGGTCGAGCAGGTCGACATCCTCGATTCCTATGTCGATCGGCTTGCCCGGGATTTTAGCGGCCGAGCGTACAGGATCGGGTGGGATCCGGGGAACGGCGCTGCCGGTCCGGCTCTGGAAAAGCTGGTCCAGCGACTACCCGGCGAACATTTCATCATTCACGCGCGCATCGACGGTACGTTTCCAGCGCATCATCCGGACCCGACGGTCGAGGCCAATCTTGCTGACCTCAAGGCGCTTGTTCTCGAAAAGCAACTCGACATGGGCTTCGCCTTCGACGGGGATGCCGATCGCATCGGAGCGGTCGACAGCACGGGAAGGGTCGTCTGGGGCGATCAGATCCTGATGATTCTCGCGAAGCCGGTGCTCGACGAATGCCCCGGTTCGACGATTATCTCCGACGTGAAGGCCAGCCAGACCCTCTTTGATCATATTGCCGAACTTGGCGGTAAGCCGCTGATGTGGAAGACTGGCCACAGCCTCATCAAATCCAAGATGAAGGAGACCAGCGCTCCGCTGGCCGGCGAGATGAGCGGCCACATCTTCTTCAAGCACCGCTGGTACGGCTTCGACGACGCCCTCTATGCTGCGGTTCGGCTGATCGAGGCAGTCAGTCAGTCGGGCGAAAGCCTCTCGAAGCTTATGGACGCAATGCCCAAATCGACGGCAACTCCGGAGATGCGGTTTCCCGTAGAGGAGAGCCGGAAATTCCAGGTTGTCGACGAAGTTCGGGAACGGCTTGCCGCGAGTGGGACGGAGGTCAACGCGACCGACGGAGTGCGAGTCAATACGCCCGATGGCTGGTGGCTTCTGCGAGCTTCGAACACGCAGGACGTGCTCGTTGGACGTGCCGAGGCGAAGGATGAGGCGGCGCTGGAGCGCCTTATGACCCTACTCGACGAGCAACTCGCCAAGTCAGGCGTCGAGCGCACCGAAGCAGTCCATTAGCCGGGCCGTTGACTTAGGCGCGTGGCGCCGCCATTTCGCGCGCCTGCCCGCTTACCGGACCTACCGGTGTGCTGCGCCCGTGGAGGGGTGGCCGAGTGGTTAAAGGCAGCAGACTGTAAATCTGCCCGTCTCTGACGTACGCTGGTTCGAATCCAGCCCCCTCCACCACCTGCTTTCTGATAGGCGTTCAGACGATGCACTGGCGAGCTTGAAAATTCTCGTTCCTCTTGAGTCTCTTTCAAAGCGAAATCGCAGAGGAGGTCACTGTCTGCAATCAATTGTCCCGCGAAAATTTGCGCTAAGTCAACAAATATTTGGCGGAATCCCCCATTTTGACATAGATTGCCGCTGACTCGGCGGGGGAACCGGGGCAAAATGGAGTCGAAAGGAGTTCGCGGTGCCGAATCCCGCGATCCGGAACTATCCGGTGGACGATGACGACCTAACAGCAGGCCGGGTAGCGAAGCTGACGCCCGGTCAGCTCGATTGCCTTCGTCTTGTCGATGCCCACCTTTCCTCGAAGGAGATCGCTGTCGAACTGGGGATTTCTCCGCATACGGTCGATCAGCGGATCCGGCAGGCGCTACAGATCCTGGGCGTAGAACGCCGGTCGCAAGCGGCGCGCCTGGTGGCGCAACACTGCGAGACATATCAACGGTTGATACATCAACCACCGCACATTGAGACAGAGGACGATTCGGACGACTCCGAAAGCGCGGTCAGTAAACAGATTCGGCACGCTGATCGCGCAGGGGAGACTCGGGGGGGCACGGGCTCCAATACCGAGCAGGAACCCGGATCCTTCTGGTCTTCCCTGCAACCGCCGTTCGCAACGAGGAGACACCCCCGGAATGAGATGAGCGTCGGCCTCCGGCTGCTCTGGATCGTTACGATCGCAACGGGAGCTGCTTTCTCTGCCGGTATGTATCTCGCCGGTCTCGAAAGTCTCGCAAGGCTCCTGAAGAGCTAGTTCCGGCCACCTCAATCAGACCGGCCAAGACCACTCCGGAGCGGGTGCTCCCGGGGAAGGAAAAGCTATGCGAAGAGAAATCGTTGAAAATGCCGCCTACGACGTCGCGACCCAGGTTCGCACTGTTGAAGATACGATCGAGGCAGCGCTTGCGGAGATCGCGGAACTTCAGTGCCGGATCGTCCGTGCTCGACCGATCACGCGAGTTCCCTTTCTGGCGATCAATCCGGCCTTCGAATATCTGGCAGCCGCGACCGCCGAGCTTGTGGAAGCTCGGCAGGGCATAGGGAAGTGCCATGTAGCGCTGGCCGAGGCGAAACAGCAGATTCCGGGCCTCCGGACGGTTTCCTGGGGCGATGGCAGCGACTGCCCGCCGCCGTCATCCGTCGACCTGCGCATTGTGGCGTAGCAGGGGTTTGACCGGACCACAACGATGTGGTCCGGTTCGCGGCCATGCACAAATATATATTCGACCTCCTGTTGGCAGCGACCTGCGGCTACGCGCTTTGGCGTGGCCGCAAGTATGAGCGAATAATTGCGTTTGTTTTCCTGGCTGCTTCAATCGTGTCGATCTTCGCATTATCCCCGCGCAGCGTACGATACGTCGGCCTTGAAACCAGCGACATGGTCATCGATTCGTTCGTGCTGATGGCTGTCGTAGCCGTCGCACTGATCTCCGATCGCTTTTGGCCTCTCTGGATTGCAGGGCTGCAGCTGGTGGATAGTTCCTCGCACCTGATGAAGGCGATCGACATGAGCCTGGTGCCTCGAGCTTATGCAGCCGCGGAGCGCTTCTGGAGCTACCCGATGCTTCTCATCCTCTTCCTCGGCGCGTGGCGGAGCCACCGACGCGAGGTCCGGGCCACAGCGGCACCTTCTTTACACCGCGACGGAGACGGTGCGCATCTTCAAGGATAAGACTCGCCAGCGCTGCCATCGAGAATTTTGACGCCGTCCCACAAGTGTGGTCGGGTCCATCACGATGAGTTCTATCCGTCTCGTCATCCTGTTCTGGCTGCTGTTGCTCGTCTCGTGCGGCTATGCGCTGTGGTGCGGGCGCAAATATGAGCGAATGGCCGCGCTGCTATTCATCGCGGCGACGCTATCCAGCATCCTTTGGGAATCCCCTGCCCAGCACCGCTATGTTGGAATCGAGGTAACTGATCTCATCGTCGACAGTGGCGTTCTCATAGCGCTGATCGCAATCGCGCTTTTGTCCGACCGATTTTGGCCATTGTGGGCGGCTGGCTTGCAGCTGGTCGACAGCATGTCCCATGTGATGAAGGCCATTGACGCTGAAATGATCGCAAAAGCGTATGGAGCGGCTGAACGATTCTGGAGCTTCCCGATCCTGGCCATTCTCCTCATCGGCACATGGCGAAGTCACCAGCGATCGCTTCGTGCGAGGCGCCTGAAATCGGTGGTTTGACTGGCGGGGAAGCTCGCCCCATTTTGTAGCCTCATGTCCCGCAAGCGCTGGCACCAGCCTCATGCAAACCCGAACCGCTCTCGACTCTGGGGGCGGCATGCCGTTGCGGCAGCGCTTGCGAATCCGAAGCGAAATCTGGTGCGAGCATGGGCCACCCGGGAAGCGGCAGACTGGTTTCCATCAGGAACGCCGATCACAATCGCCGACGTGGCGGACCTCGGACGTCTGATCCCACGCGATGCCCCACACCAGGGCGTGGTGGTCGAGGTCGAGCCGCTCGAGGATGTCTGGATCGACGACGTGCTCACTTCGGCAGAAGAACGCGCGATCCTTCTTGTCCTCGATCAGGTGACCGATCCCCACAATGTCGGCGCAATCCTTCGTTCCGCGGCAGCTTTTGGAGTGATCGCAATCGTCACTCAGGACCGCCACTCGCCCCCTGAAAGCGGAGCGCTCGCGAAGGCCGCGTCGGGAGCGCTGGAGACGGTTCCGTGGGTGCGGGTGGTCAATCTTGCTCGTGCGCTTGAGGAGATCGCCCAAGCCGGATTCTGGCGCATTGGTCTCGATGGCGAGGCAGAGACGGACATAGCGGATGCGCTTGGGCCGAAGCGGGTCGCGTTGGTTCTTGGCGCGGAAGGCCCTGGGCTTCGAACCAACACGCGCGAGCATTGCGATGCAATCGCTCGCCTGCCGATCACCAGCGCGATCGAAAGCCTGAACGTCTCCAACGCCGCCGCCGTCGCCCTTTACGCAGCAGCTGTGGCCGGCAAATAGACGCGATGGTTCGAACGATAGAAAGCATCCGGGCTGCTGTGGACGCGCTGGCCGAGCGCGAGCCGAGTTTCGCGGCCGTGCTCGAAAAGCACGGGCATCCGGAGCCGCGTAGCAGCCCGCCCGGAGCGACGACCCTACTTCGGACGATCGTCGGGCAGCAGGTCAGCGTTGCTGCCGCCCGATCCATGTGGACCAAGCTGGAGTCGGCCTATGGCTCTCCACCCGATCTCGAAAAGCTGCTGACGGCGAGCGATGAAGAATTGCGCCTTGCTGGCATTTCCAGACAAAAGGCGGGCTACATTCGCAGCCTTGCCCAACTCGTGACTTCAGGCGAGCTGGATCTCGATGCACTGCCCAGCGACGATGAAGAGGCCATTGCACTTCTCACGAAGATCAAAGGAATCGGACGTTGGTCGGCCGAGATCTACCTGCTGTTTGCCGAGGGACGGCCAGACGTCTGGCCCGCCGGGGACCTTGCAGTTCAAGTCGAGATCGGCCGCCTTTTCGGCTTGCCGGAAAAGCCGTCAGAGAAGCATATACGCGAACTGGCGGAACATTGGCGGCCGTATCGAGGCGCGGCAGCGATCCTCGCCTGGCACAGCTACAATTCATCCGTCCTGTAAAACTCCCAAATTTGCCGACTCGGGTTGAATAGGTTTTTAATTCGTCCGGCCGGAGTCGCTCCGGCAGAATGGGGAGCCAGTTCAAATGAGTAATCGGATCGATTTGCAGTTTCTTCTCGTCGCAGTGCTGCTTTTGCTTTGCGGCATCGGACTAGGTCTCACGATGGGAATCCGTCAGGACTTCCAGCTGACACCGGTGCATGCCCATTTCAATCTTGCCGGCTGGGCTTCGCTCGCGCTGTTCGGACTTGTCTACCGCGCCTATCCTGAACTCGCCGAGCGCAAGCTGGCGAAAGTGCATTTCTGGCTTTCGGCTCCGGCGGCCGTGGTGTTTCCGATCGGAATCGCGCTGTCGCTCCTCTACCAATGGCCGTTCCTTGCGATCGTCGGGTCCATCGTCTGGATCGCGGGCGCGGTCGTTTTCCTGGTGCAAATCCTGAGCCTCTTCAAAACTTCCGATGCAAGGACGGCGGTCCCGGCAGAATGATCCGAACCGCTACTGACGTACCCGCAGCTCGTACTCACGGGCTGCGAGGCGGCGGAATACGCGCGGTGGCGTATCGAGTCGGAAAGGCGCCAGCTTCTCACCGCTGGTCTGTTTTCCGACGAGATAGCTGGTCGATGTCTGGCCGTCGCTTCCGTTGCCCCAGCGGTACAGTGCATTGAATCCAGCAAGCGGAACAAGCAGCGGGCGCCCTTCCATCTCAAGTGGGACCAGCTGTGCCCGCGAGAGGGTGATGGCGCTGTTGATCGAGAGCCGCTGAAGCGGGGCGAGCAGCGGGAGCCGGTTGCCCTGGCCAACAGGGTTCTGGAAGAATGCGCTTATCTGCTGGTCCTGCATCGGGCCGGCGTTGAACAGTGCACCTTCCACAAGAACATCACGCGCCGGAGCGCTTCCCGAGTTGAACAAGCTCATTTCGAATTCGAGCAGTGCTTTCTCGCCATCAAGGATTACGCGGCCGGGCGTGAACTGAAGCTCGACCCATGGCCGCAGACGGGTGGAGACGACCCCCGTCGATTTCGGAGGTGGTGGGGCGGCCTGGGGCGGAGGTGGTGCCGGACGGAGAGATTCGGGCGCAGGAGCGTCGAAGGCTGAAGGAACACCGGCTGGCGCGAGGCGCGTTCGCGGGCGCTGCCACACGAAACACCATGCGGCAGCTCCTGCGGCGACCGCCGCAGCAAGCAGCCATAACAAGGCCGAGAACCATCCGGATTGCGGGGGGGCTGGAGCGTGCTCGGTAACAGCGCCCAGGCTTGGCGTTGGCGTCGGTACCGCCTGCGGCGGTGGTGCTGCGCCGGCAGAATGGAAATCGCTGGTGCTTGCGGGAGGCTCCACAGCAGGTTGCGAGGAGGCTCTGACCGATGGGCGCTCCGTCGTTTGAACGCGCGTCTGGGCCTTCGTTGCCGGTGCAGGTGACGCATCCGTCGTCAGCGGCGCCTGCGAAGCGCGCGATACCCGCGGCTGCTGCTGCGTCGGCTGGATTTCCGTCGGCTGCTGCGCTGGCTGAGTTACCTTGCCCCCGAGGCTGAAATTGCTGAGCTGCGGCGGTCCGATAGGATCCGCGGGCACCGAGGAGGCGCCGGTCGGCGGAGCGTCAGTCGGCGCACTCTGGGCGAGCGCCGCAGTCCCGGCCAAAGCCAGCGCGGATGCAATCAGGATCCGCCAAAGCGATTGCATAATCCCCCGGAGTTTCAGTGACCTAGCGATTCCGCCGAGAGGCGCTCATGGCCTGCCCGGAGTATCTATTCAAGCACAGCTTACATTAACGGGCGTCGACCAGCACCAGTTCAGCGTCTTCCTGTGCCTCGATCGTCACGGTCGGCTCGCCACTGATGGCGATTCCGTCCCGGGCAGCAGCTTCGGTTCCGTTCACTCGCACCGAAGCGCTCGACACCAGGTAGAGGTGCCGCTCAGGTTGGGTGGAATATTCGATGGACTTGCCGCCCTCGACCGTCGCGCCAAGCACTTTGGCGTCGCTATTGATCGTCAGCGCTCCGTCGTCGGGATTGCCGCTGGCCAGCAGCTGGAAACTGCCTGCGCGCGTGTCCTTCGGGAACGGCATGGCGCCCCAGCTCGGCTGGGCGGCCGGCCTGTCCGTCTCGATCCAGATCTGGAAAAGCGTCGTTGCCTCGTCCTCGAGATTGTATTCCGCGTGCATCACGCCAGTTCCGGCGCTCATCACCTGCACGTCTCCTGCGCCGGTACGGCCCTTGTTGCCCATCGAATCCTGATGCGTGATCGCCCCGGTGCGGACGTAGGTCACGATCTCCATGTCGCGGTGAGGGTGGGGAGGGAAGCCGGTGTGCGGAGCGATCTTGTCGTCATTCCACACCCGAATGGAGCCCCAGCCCATGCGCTTGGGGTCATAGTAATTGGCAAATGAGAAATGGTGGCGAGCATCGAGCCAGCCGTGATCGGCGTGACCGAGGCTATCGAAGGAGCGGATATCGATCATTTCTCTCAGATGGCGCGTCGGCGAAGCGCTTCAAGTGTCAGGAGTGTGACTGTTTAGGCAGTCTTTCGGGTTTTAGCTCGCCGGTCAGCGAGTTTCACCACCCGCCCCGGCGCTTCCCGTGTGAGCATGTCTGCAACGATCTTCGAAAGATCGGATTGCCGGAATGGCTTTGCAAGCCGCGGGATTGCAGCACCTGGCCCTTCGGCAATCGTCGAATAGCCCGTAATCAGGAGCACCTGCATCGAGGGCGCCAAGGGTCGAGCCTGTTCAATGAGCTGCACTCCATTCATTCCCGGCATTAGGTAATCGGTTATCATCAAGTCGGCCGGTTCTCCGGTTCGAAGAAGGCGCAAAGCCTCTGCGCCCGAGCTTGCCTCGAGAACGCTGTATCCCAAGTCTGACAGCATCTCCGAGGTGCCGCTGCGTACCAGGTCCTCGTCATCGACGAGCAATATTCTCGCATCGCGAGGCGCGTTGACCGCTTGGCGATTCTCGATCTCCTCTGCGTTCGGTTGCTCGGCCGCTCTCGGGAGCCAAATCTCTGCAGTGGTTCCTTCCCCAAGGTGGCTGACGAGCGTCAGCGCCCCTCCAAGCTGTGCCGCGAGCCCGTGGACCATCGAGAGCCCTAGACCCGTCCCTTTGCCGAGACCCTTCGTCGAGAAGAATGGTTCAACTGCTCTGGCGAGAGTTTGCTCGTCCATGCCGACGCCCGTGTCTCGAACAGCGATTCGAACGTAATTTCCCGGTTTGAGAGCGCCTACGCCTTCAGATGAACCTGCATCTGCCTCTATGAACAGGGCTCCCCCCCGGGGCATTGCGTCGCGCGCGTTGATTGCGAGATTCAGAATCGCCAGCTCGAGTTGATTGGGATCAACCCGTGCAGGGGGAAGATCGGGAGCGTGACCGATCTCCACTTCGATGGACGGGCCTAGCGAGCGGCGGATCATGTCGCTCATTCCGTCCAGAAGCTTCCCGACGTCGACGGATCGGACGTTCAGGTCCTGTCGTCGAGCGAAGGCGAGCAATCGCTGCACGAGTGTCGCGGCGCGGCTGGCAGCTTGCAGCGCGGAGTCGATCAGGCGGTGGGACGAATCGCCAGGCTGCAGTCGGCGGCGCAACAGGTCGAGATTGCCGATCACAGGCGTCAGCAGGTTATTGAAATCGTGGGCAACTCCCCCGGTGAGTTGACCGAGCGTCTCCAGCTTCTGTGCTTCGTGAAGTTTCGCAAGTGCAAGCTCGTGTTCGCGGGTGCGCTGTTCGACGCGAGCCTCGAGCGTTTCATTTGCTGTACGAAGCTTGTCCTGGCTCTCCTGAAGATCGTGCAGGCGCTCGCGCGCATCATATTGGCGTCCCCGCGCCCGAAGCGCCGACCGGGCAAGACTGACGAGCGTGGTGGGATGGAACGGCCTTTCAAGAAAGGTGACGTTGCCCAGCATTTCCAGAAGGCGCCCGGCATCCGGATTGCGCTCCAGACCCCCGCCGCGGAAAGTGAGCAACACGAACGGCAAATCTGACCATTCCGGCTGGCTTTTTATCCAGCCTGAGAGCCCACGCAGATCCCGTCCAAGCAGTGCCTCTTCCGTGACCAGCACGAAACCGACTTCCCTGTCCAACTCCCGGACGACGCAATCGAGGTCGGGACAGATTACGCTCAGGATTCCGGCCTCACGAAGCATATCTGCCGCAATGTTGGCATCGCGGCCCACAGGGGCGAGAATCAGCGCTAGTCCGGAACGATCTCTGGATTTCACGGAGCCTCGAGATCCATCAGAGATTCACCGGCCCCAATCATCTCGGGCACTCCACGAAGGACTCCCTGGAACTTAGCAAGCGCCGGCCCAAGCGCGATCCCGCCCTTGCCAATCCGGTACTCGCGTATCGTGTCTTCGTGCGAACTCGTGCGCTTTTTGATCACCGAAATCGCACGCCGGACCCGACCCATCGCTTCAAAGTAGCGAAGAAGAATCACGGTATCTGCCAGGTAAGTGACATCCACCGGCGCCCTCATATCCCCGACCAAGCCATGCTGAGCCACGGTCAAAAACGTGTTCGCGCCCTGGCGGTTCAGGAATTGCAGCAATTCATGCATGTGAAGGATCAGTTGCTTCTCCTCCGGCATCGCCGCCTGGTAGCCGTTGAGACTGTCGATCACGACGGTTCGAGCGCCGTGCGTTTCAACGCAATTGCGAACCCGCTGGGCAAACTCCCCGGGGGCGAGCTCGGCCGCGTCGACTTGTTCAACGATAAGCTTGCCGCTTTCCTGGAGTGAGGCAAGATCCAGCCCCAGCCCTTTGGCGCGTTCGAACAATAACCCGAGTTCCTCGTCGAAGATGAACATCGCGGCCGATTCACCGCGTTGGATGGCTTGAGTCGCGAAGCTGAGAGTCAGCAAGGACTTGCCGGTCCCGGCGGGGCCAAGGACGAGAGTGCTGGAGCCGCGTTCGATTCCGCCGCCCAGAAGCGCATTCAGCTCGGCGGAATTGCTTGGCAGCGGCTCGCGGCTGAACTCGCCCTTATGCTCGGCCGAAACGAGCCGTGGGAAAACGGTTACGCCGCCAGTCTTGATGACCATATCGTGATAACCGCCGCGGAAGCTTTGCCCGCGATATTTGATCACTCGGAGGCGTCGGCGGTCGGCTCCGTAATCCGGTGCGAGTTCCTCCAGCCGGATCACCCCGTGTGCGACGCTATGGACAGTCTTGTCATGAGTGTCGCTGGTGAGATCGTCCAGCATCACCACTGTGGCGCCATTGCGCGCAAAATAATGCTTCAACGCCAGCACTTGGCGACGGTAGCGTAGCGAACTCTGCGCAAGCAGCCGAATCTCTGAGAGGCTGTCCAGGACGATCCGTTGCGCTTTGTGCCGCTCGATTGCTTCAAATATGCGCTTGGTGGTCTCGCCGAGTTCAAGATCCGAGGAATAGAGCAGGCTCTGCTGCAGGTCCTCGTCCAGGAGGCTTTCGGGCGGAATCAGTTCGTAAACCGAGATTGGGTTTTCCAGCTGCCAGCCATGCGACGCCGCGCTCTCCCGAAGCTCATCCTCAGTTTCTGACAAAGTGATGTAGAGGCCCCGCTCACCGGCTGCCGCGCCGGCCAGGAGGAATTGCGTGGCGATTGTCGTCTTACCGGTGCCCGGGCTTCCTTCGATCAAGTAAACGCGCCCGCGCTGCAGCCCGCCTGCCAAAATGTCATCCAGGCCTTCGACACCAGTCGCTGCCTTGCCCTGTAGTTCTTCCATTTCTGCCCGTTGATCCTGCGCGGCGAGCCGCCGCATTTCTGTCGATTGGAGCCAACGTTGAGGAGCTGAAACGGTTGCACGGCTGTTTCGAATTGCGCCTGCGTCGGGTGCATCGCCTGGCTGGGCTCTTCCCGGCGGGGCCGTCGAAAAAGAGTACAATCTAGATGGAATAGTGAGGTGAGGGCGGCGGCGGCGAGGCCGGAGTTCCATCACGGCCGCTTTGAAACGATGTTGATGCACCTATCGTCTGCGGTGCAACCTCCGATTGAAAGTTCAATGCCAGTCTGGCACCCCCGGCACTCTCACAAATCTGGAGCGACCCGCCCTGGTTAGTCATTGCTCTGGTCACGATGGACAATCCCAGCCCCGCCCCGTCGACGGCAGCCTTGCTGCCCCGCCAATGACGGTGGCCGACTTTCGCACGATCGGCAGCTGCTATCCCGGGACCGTTATCCTCGACGCACAGCTTCGGCCCGGGGCCGAGGACGATCCTGATTTGCGTGCTTGGCGGGGTGTGTCGTTGTGCATTGTCGATCAGGTTGGCCAAGGCCAGCTTCGCGAGTTCCTTGTTTGCCCGAGCGACCGAGGGCGAGTCTGTGCATCGGTCTTCGAACGCGATCAGTCGTTCGTTTGCTGTGATCTGCGGGGCGGAGGCTTCGATCGCTTCCATGGCGATCGAGCGCAAATCAACAGGTTCGAGGGCAGCTTGTTCTCCACTCGCTTTTGTCAACATCATGACCTGATCGATCACATGCACAGCGCTGGCTAGCGATGCGCTCATCCGCTGCCGCAGCACCGGATCGGAAATCTCAGTAATTCGGCAGCCGATGACTGCGAGGGGGTTACGGAGCTCGTGCGCCACATTCGCAGCAAATTCCGCCTGGTCGGAATAGCTTAGTTGTACGCGATTGAGTGCGTGGTTCATGGCCTGGGCAAGCGGTTGCACTTCGAGCGGCAAAGCAGCCGCGTCGAGTCTCACATCGAGTGTTTTGCCATCTATTGCGTCGGCTACCCGGGATGCTTGTCGGATCGCGCGCGTGCCTTTGGCCAGGAACGAAAGCGTTGGAATCAAGGAGCACAAAATCAGCGTGGGAATGATCCACAGGAAACGCCGGAGGAACGAGGAAGCGACATTTGAGGCGACGGATTCCGGTCGCCGCCGATCCGAGCTGATCACTAGCCAGCCAGTGTGCCCGCCGGACTGAATGGGATATGTCGCAACGTCGTATCCCTCCCAAAGGCGATGGGCTCGTTCCGGGGGGAGCGGCAATGCAGACGCAGGGATGGGATAAGTGGGGCCATCGTTGGCCCAGGTCCGTCCGGTATTGTCGATGAGCCGGACGTTGCGAACGGGCGCCCTCGGCTCCAGTGCGAACGATATTTGAGTGGTGAACTCCCAGCCCTTTGGACCGTAAGCGATCCTTGGGCGGACCATCGCGGCGGTGCGATCGAGTCCTTGTCCGGCGAAAGCATTGGTCGTCGACGTCAGCAAATGTGCAATCAGCATCGGCAAGACGGCGGCCAGAAGCGCCGCGACTGCAAGCTGAACGATCACCATTCGTCCGAACAGTGACCGCGGGAGAAGGGTCAAGCAGCCCCTACGAGCATGTAGCCGATGCCCCGCACGGTCCTGATCCGTACGCTCGCCGAACGCTTTTCGAGCTTGCGGCGAACCCGATGAACATAAACTTCGACTGCATTCGAGCCGAGCGTGTCGCCGGCACCAAAGAGATGGTCCTCCATTACCCGTCTCGGAACCAGCCGCTCCTTGCGCCGAAGCAGAATTTCCAGGAGCTCCGTCTCGCGCATTGATGCCTCGATCATCGTTCCACCCACCGACAGCTCCCGCGTGGTGGTGTCGAGCGCGAGGTCGCCCAGTTCGAGTTGGCGGCCGACATAACCTCCGCTGCGGCGAAGCACCGCCGCCAGCCGGGCATGCAGTTCATCGAAAAGAAATGGCTTTGCGATGTAATCGTCGGCACCCGCCAGCAGCGCATCGACCCGAATTTCCGAATCGTCACGCGCAGTGAGAACAATGAGAGGTTGTGAATGTCCGGCGGCCCGGAGCCGCTTGAGCAAATTCAAGCCGTCATCATCGGGCAGGCCGAGATCCAGGATCAACGCCGAATAATCGACAGTGGTGAAGAGGTGCTCGGCACTTTCAGCTGTCGTCGCGATATCGCTGGCAATGTGCCGCCGCGAAAGACCATCAGCGAGTGCCTGAGCAAGATCACGATTGTCGTCGACTATCAACAGCCGCATTCACCTCTCCTCGCGTCGCTTCAATGCACTGCGACGCGTCCGCTTGCATTCAGCTGAACAATGCGCGGTCCGAACCTGACTGCCGTCCGTCGATTGTCTCGAGCCTTGTAAGGTCTGCGTAATCCTCACGACCGATCAGAGGCTCAGGCCGTAGCGGGGGCGGCGGCCGGCACTTTGGATTCCGTCTTTCGAGGATCAATCAATGTCCCGGATTTTGTCATCTTTCGGCCTCAGACCGATCCGTCGCCGCGTAGCGATTCTCTCGGGCGCAGCCTGCCTGGCAGTCGCCCCCACCGCCGCGAACGCCGACTGCACAGCTGATAGCAGCGGGGTCAACGTGACCTGCACAGGCTCATCGACCGGCTATTCCAATCTCTCCAGCGGGGTTTCGCTGACGGCTGATTCGACGGCCGCGATCACCGGTCCGGTTTTGTTGGGCAACAGCGCCGGCGTGAATAATTCCGGGTCGATCACCGGCACCACGGGACCTTTGGTGCAGGTTGGCACAAGCAGCGCGATCGTGAATGCGGGCACAATCGAGTTGACCAATGTGTCCAGCGGCTCCGCCGCCGTAGTCATGGGCGACGGCAGCACCTTCACCAACAACGGCGTCCTTTCCGCAAGCGCTGGAACGCCGGTCCTCCAATTCGGGCAGGCCGGAACCTTCATCAACAACACCTCGGCAACGGCCGCGGTGACCGGTAACATCATCTTCGGGCCAAACATCAGCGGGGGGACCAGCACTCTTCAGAATTACAACACGGCCTTCGGGATAACCGGCAACATCTCCTCGATCGGAAACACGTCGATCTACAATGACGGCCTTTTGAGCGGGATATTTGTGCAGACGCCGACGGGGGGCACCGTCGGCTTTACCAACGACACTGCCGGCATCTTCACCGGATCGATAGCCACAGGCGACCAGACGAACATGATCAATAACGGCACGATGTCGATCATCGGCGCCAGCACCGTTGGCAACGCGCAGCTGAGCACGAGCAGCTTCACGAACAACGGAATGCTCAACGTCGGAACGACCGGCTCGACCGAATTGGTCGTGAACGGAAACTTCACCAACAGCGCATCCGGAATCCTGAACATTGCGCTGCACAGTAACGGTGCGGAGACCCCGGTCGCGGGAACCAGCTTCAGCCAGGTTTATGCCGCGGGACCGAGTGGCACCGCGACGCTTGGCGGAACGCTAAACCTGGTCCCGACCGCCGGCTTCTATCCGTCAGGTTCGACTTACGACGTTGTCCTCGCCGACAAGTCGATCTCCGGCAATTTCGCGACGGTCAACGGCAGCACGCTTCCCTTCATCAGCTTCGTTCCCGTAGGGATCACGACGGTTGGAACCCAGCAGGCCTATGAAGTGATGGCGGTCCGTTCGACCACGTATGCCCAGGCGATCGCGTCGGTAGCCACACCTTCGCAGATCGCGATCGCCCAGGGGCTTCAGCCGCTTGTCGCGACGGCGAACAGCGACCCGACCAGCACGGCGGCAACATTGATCGGCGCAGTCGATCAGCTCACCATCCCGCAAACACAGACGCTGCTGGATCAGATCAATCCGGCGGGATACCTGCCCTACGCACAAGCACTCACCGACCAGGTCAATCTGTTCAACCGGCAGGTCGCACTCCGTATCCTTGACCCGAGAAGCGACCAGATGGGGACGGGTTGGTGGGGTGACGTGTCCGACCAGATGCACATAGGCTCGACCCCGGTCTCAGGTACCCGCGAGGGGATTTTCGGGTTTACCGGCGGCTTCGACGTAAGCGGTTCCAATTGGGTAGCGGGAGCAGCGCTCGGTTTTTCCTCGGCAACGCTAAGAAACGGCGCTCAGACCCTGAAAGGCCATAACAACGCCTACATGTTCGGCGGCTATGGCGCATTCCACGCTGGGCCACTCGTTGCCACCGGCCAGCTAACCTACGATCTCGGCAACGTGCGCACCTCCAAGACACTGTCGCTGAGCTACACAACGACGACGACCGCGGCGACTTCGACCACTCCTGCAACCACGAGCACTGTTGCCAACAATGTCAATGTGACGGCCAAGCCGGGGGACCACTTGCTGAAGGCCAGCGCTACAGTGGGCTTCCAGGTGAATGCAGGGTTGGTTCAAGCGACCCCCTTCGTTGGCGTCGATTACGCCCGTGGTGCGATCAACACTTTCACCGAGTCGAATGCAGATGCCGCGGACCTGACGGTGGCGCGAATTGGAATCGACCGCACTGACTTGCTCGCGGGTGCAAATATCACGACGAATTCGGGGCTTTTCCGCCCGTACCTGCGGGCAGCGTACCGCGACGAGCTCGGTTCAGGCCAGGGATCCACCCTATCGGCGTTTTTCGACGACGATCCGAACGCAAGCTTCACTGTGACAGGCACAAAGGTGGGGCGACAGGAGGCTGATATAGATGCCGGTGTGAACGTGGTCTACGATGACGGGATCATCTTCGTCGGCTACCAGGGTACGATCCGGAAGGGGATGAGCGATCACGGACTTCATGCCGGAGTTCGAGTTCCGTTCTAGCTGCGTGGTTGCACAGCTTCGTCAGCAACTCTTCCGCTATTTCACTTTCGTGAAAGGTTCTGGTGTCCGGCTGGTTGCGGGCGCCAGAGAACCTCGACGATTGATGAGTCGAATATCCGCAGATTTCCCACCGTCCGTGCACGCTCTGAGGCCGGCGCGCCTTGATGAATGGTGCCCAGGAGAGGACTCGAACCTCCACGCCCTTGCGAGCGCCAGCACCTGAAGCTGGTGCGTCTACCAATTCCGCCACCTGGGCACGGAAGCAAGTCGATGAGTGGTAGGGCGCGCCATGTGGAACGGGCCAAACCGCTTGTCAACCGAGCCCGAAGCGCTAGTGGCGAGGGCATGATCAATCGCGACAATCGCATCGTCACCGTCTTCGGCGGCGGCGGATTCATCGGCCGATACCTGTGCGAGGAGTTGTTCGAGCGCGAGCTTCGGGTTCGGGTCGCGTGCCGGAACCCACGCACCGCTCATTTCATCCAGCCGCTCGCGACAGTCGGCCAGTGGGGCCTGGAAAGGGCGGACGTGACGAACGTCGCTTCGGTTCGCCGGGCGGTGAAGGATGCAAGCGCGGTCATCAACCTTACCGGTGCCTTCGGCCGGGCGATGCGATCGGTGCATGTCGAAGGCGCGCGCAACATCGCGGAGGCCGCCCGCGATGCTGGAGCGGCGTCGCTGGTCCACATTTCGGCGATCGGCGCTGACCCACATGCCGAGGCAGTCTACGGCCGCACGAAAGGGGAGGGCGAGCAGGCGGTCCGCGATGCTTTTCCCGGTGCGACCATTATCCGCCCGTCGCTGGTCTTCGGGCCGGAGGACGATCTCACGAACCGGCTTGCCGCGCTCGCAACACTGCCGGTGCTTCCGGTGATCGCGGCCAGGCGGCAGTTTCAGCCGGTGTATGTCAAGGACCTCGCCAGTGCGATCACAATTGCCGCGCTGGATCCGGCGGCTTACGGCGGGCAAACGTTCGAGATCGGTGGGCCGCAGCCCATGTCCATGGAGGACATCTACCGCGTCTGCGCCCGATCGGCCGGGCGCGAGCCCGAGCTTCTCGACATGCCGAACGCGGCTTCCGCCTTCCTCTCGTTGTTCGGCTTCCTCCCCGGGGCGCCGCTCAGCCGCGACCAGTGGAAGATGCTGCAGCGGGACAATATGCCGGGCGCCGGAATGAAGGGACTTGAGGCGTTCGGGATCGAGCCGACGGCGCTTGGATCCGTCGCGCCGCAGTGGCTGGTGCGATTCCGCCCCGGCGGCCGCTGGGCGGCGCGCGCGATCCAGCAGGGCGCGTAAGGCGTGCCGGCAATCCTCGTCGCAATCATCCTCGGCATCGTCGAGGGTGTCACCGAATTCCTCCCCGTGTCTTCAACCGGCCACTTGATGCTGGCCACGGCGATTCTCGGAGAAGATCCGGACAAATGGGCGGCGTTCAACGTCGTCATCCAGCTCGGCGCGATCCTGGCGATCGTGGTTCTCTATTGGCGCACCTTCTGGGCGGTGCTCGTCGGACTGTTCGAACGCAACGCCATGTCGTGGCGTTTCCTTCGCAATGTGGTGATCGCCTTCCTTCCGGCCGGAGTGATCGGATTCCTCCTCATCAAGCAGATCGACAGGCTGCTTGGCGATCCCCTGATCGTGCCAGCCACCCTCATCCTCGGCGGCATCGCCATTCTGGTCATCGAGCGGCTGGTGAAGCGGACTCCGATCGTCGGAGTCGCCGAAATGCCTGCCAGGACCGCGGTTGGAATCGGCTTCGCTCAATGCGTGTCGATGATTCCGGGTGTCAGCCGATCTGCGGCGACGATCATGGGCGCGCTATCGCTGGGCGTGGAGCGGCGTACCGCCGCCGAATTCAGCTTCTTCCTGGCGGTCCCGACGATGCTCGGCGCAACGACGCTGGAATTCGTGAAGCATCGGCATGAGATCATGTCGGGCGCGGGTGTCGGCCTAGGTCCCGTAGCCGTCGGCTTCGTCGTCAGTTTTGTGGTTGCGATCGTCGTGGTGCGCGCCTTCGTCCACTATATTTCCAAGCACAATTTCGCGCCGTTCGCCTGGTATCGGATCGTGGTCGGCGCGGCGGCGCTGGTCTGGTTGCTGGAACGCTAACTCGTCATTGCGAGGAGCCGAAGGCGACGCGGCAATCCACTTTCTGGATTGCTTCCCCCGAACGGGTTCGGGGTCGCAATGACGGTTTACCTTGCCGTTAACCCCGCTAAAGCAGCCGCACTCCCATGTGGCAGCTCTTCCAATTCCCGCTCTGTCCGTTTTCGCGCAAGGTCCGGCTCGTGCTCGGTGAGAAGGGCGTCGCGCATGAGCTGGTGCGCGAAAATCCGTGGGAGAAGCGCGACGAATTCGTCGATCTGAACCCGGCCGGCGAAACCCCGCTGATGGTCGACACGGACGCGGGCGTCACCCTGATCGGGTCGCAGCCGATCGTCGAATATTTCGACGAGACGGTGGACCGGATGCCGATGATCCACGGCAATGCCCAGCTCCGCGCCGAAATCCGGCGGCTGACCGAATGGTTCGACCAGAAGCTCTATCACGAGGCGGTCGAGCCGCTGATGCATGAGCGGATGAGGAAACGCCTCGTCAGCCGCGAATCGCCTGATACGCGCGTTCTCCGCGAGGCGATGCGGGTCGCCAACAGCCATCTCGATTATGTCGATTACCTGCTCGATCACCGCCGCTGGCTTGCCGGGCCGGGCCTAAGCCTAGCCGACTTCACCGCGGCGGCGCATTTGAGCGTGATCGATTATCTTGGCGGGCTCGACTGGCGAGGGCACCAGCAGAGCAAGGACTGGTATTCGGTGATGAAGTCGCGGCCGTGCTTCCGGCCCCTCCTCGGCGAGCGGATGGAGGTGATCGTCCCGCCGCAGCATTATGACCGGGTGGATTTTTAACGACAGGCTACCTCTGTCTCCGACGCCGCCGTTGGCGACTGCCTCGGCCAGAGGCCCATAAAGAGCAGCACCAAAGGCAAGAGTAGCAGCAATGCGCTCGTTAGCGAGACCCCAAGCAAGTCGATTGATTTGTTGAAGCTCGCGTGGACAGCCCAACTCGCCGCAATTGCGGCAGTCAGTCTGCCTGTAAATCTGAACGCGTAAATCTCGGCAGTGATAGCGTGCATGAGAACCGCCAGAAGCGCCGCAACCGCGAGGCCTACCAGTTGGAAGTCAGTCCACGTTTCGAGCAAAGCCCTGTGAGTGATTCCCCACACTGCTTTCGCCAGCATGAGCTCCCAAACGCCAAACAGAGTGACAAGCCAGAAGCGGTCTCTCGGGTTCTTTTCCGTTACTGCGGCTGCGGATTTGAGCGCCTCCTCGACTAAGGGCCAGAACAGAGACGCGAGTGGGAACCTGAGTGCAAATTGGGGAACCTCAACCAATGCGATCCCCGGCAACACGAAAAAACCGATCGATTTCAGGAGAAGTGCATTCGAGCGGGGGTTTGCGGCAGTCGCATATAACCAACCCAACAGCAGGAGAACTCCCCCGGCAAAAGTCAAAATCGGGAAGAAAAAGTCGGCCCCCATTCAACGGAATGTAACGAGCGGTTTGCCTGCTGCAATCAAGCTCTCACCGCGCTCACCAAATAATTCAGCCGTAGGTCTTCGCTGAGGTGAAGCCCGCGCGTCGGCGACCAGGCGATGCCTTCGACGTCGAGGCAGTTGAGGCCTGCGTGGGCAAGCAGCTGCTTCATCCGCTCGGGCGCGATGAACTTGTCGAAATCATGCGTGCCTTTCGGAACCGCGCCGAAAGCCTCGGCGGCCCCGACCATCAGCAGCTTGGAAAGCGCCGTTTTGTTCGGCGTCGAGAGGATCAGAAGCCCGTCGGGCGCCAGCCGCGAGGCGATCGCCCCCAAGAAGCTCGCCGGGTCGGCGACATGTTCGATCACCTCCATTGACGTGATGAGGTCGAACTGGCCCTCGATTTGCTCGACCGCAGCGGCGCGATAGTCGATCTCCAGTCCCTGGCCCGCGGCGTGGGCGCGCGCGGCCTCGATCAGCTCCGGCGCTGCGTCCACCGCCGTCAACTTCGCCCCTAGCCTCGCAAGCGGTTCCGCGAGCAAGCCAGCGCCGCAGCCGACATCGAGCGCGCTCTTCCCTTCGAGCGGCTTCAGCGAAGTCTCGTCCAGCGCCCAATGCTGGTCGACCTGGTCGCGGATGTACTTCAGCCGGACCGGGTTGAGCTTGTGCAGCATCGCTTGCGCGCCGTCCGGATCCCACCAGTCGCCTGCATGGCTGGCGAACTGCCGGACTTCTTCGGGAACGATGCTTGTCTCAGACATGTCACACCCCTAACAGGACGCCGCTTTCAACCCAAGGACACGCTCACTTTCCATGGCCCGAATCGTGATGAAATTCGGCGGCACGTCGATGGCCGGTATCGAGCGCATTCGCCACGTCGCTTCGCTGGTGAAGCGAGAGGCGGATCGCGGCAACCAGGTCGCCGTCGTCGTCTCGGCGATGGCGGGGGAGACGGACCGGCTGGTTCAGCTCTGCCGTGAGGCCGCGGCCCTCTACGACCCGCGCGAATATGATGTGGTCGTCGCCAGCGGTGAGCAGGTGACCTCCGGCCTGCTGGCGATCACTCTGCAAGGAATGGGCGCGAACGCCAAATCCTACATGGGCTGGCAGTTGCCGATCCGGGCCAGTGGGCACAGCGCCGGCCTCATCGATCACATCGAGGCCGACGTCCTGGAGCGGGTGTTCGAGCAGGGCGGGATCGCGGTCATTCCGGGCTTTCAGGGCGTCACCGAGCAGGGCGACGTCGCGACTCTCGGCCGCGGCGGGTCTGATACGTCGGCGGTGGCGCTTGCGGTCGCGGCCAAGGCGGACCGCTGCGACATTTACACGGACGTCGAGGGTGTCTTCACCACCGATCCGCGCATCGTCCCGCGCGCCCGCAAGCTCGAAGCAATCACCTACGAGGAGATGCTGGAGCTGGCGTCGGTCGGCGCCAAGGTGCTGCAGACCCGCTCGGTCGGGCTCGCGATGCGCTACAACATGCCGCTGCAGGTTCTCTCGTCCTTCGAGGACAAGCCCGGGACCCTGATCGTCAGCGATACGCAAATCGAGGAATTCAATATGGAACGCCAGCTGATCACCGGCATCGCGCACGACAAGAATGAGGCGCTCGTCACGCTGACAGGACTGCCGGACAAGCCGGGAACGGTGGCGGCGATCTTCAGCCCGCTCGCCGACGCCAACATCAACGTCGACATGATCATCCAGATCGCGCCGCGCGCCGGGGAGGAGAGCGAGCTGACCTTCACCGTGCCCAAGGCGTCGTTAGACCACGCGGTTGCCGAGCTAGAAAAGGTGAAGGGGTCGATCGGCTTCGGAACAATCAGCACCGACACCGAAGTGGTGAAGGTGAGCGCGGTCGGGATCGGCATGCGGTCCAACGCCGGGATCGCCGCGCAGATGTTCCAGACACTTGCGGAGCGCGGGATCAATATCCGCGCCATCTCGACGTCGGAGATCAAGGTCTCGGTGCTGATCCCGGAGGATTATACCGAGCTCGCAGTGCGCGTGCTTCATAGCGCGTTTGGCCTCGACGGACCGGTTGAGCAGGCCGGGGCTGCTGCGTGAGTGGGGAGGGGCTGATCTCCGACCCGCGTCCCGTGCATCCGGGCGTGGGCCATGCCCGCCTTCGCGAGCTGATGCACCGCGGCACGGAATTTCTCGGCTGCGAATGGGCGATCATGGGCGGCGCGATGAGCTGGATCAGCGAGCGCAATCTCGTCTCCGCAATCTCCAACGCCGGCGGTTTCGGAGTAATCGCCTGCGGGGCGATGACTCCCGATCTCCTCGATACCGAGATTGCCGAGACGAAGAAGCGCACCAGCCGCCCATTCGGGGTCAACCTCATCACTATGCACCCGCAGATGAGCGAGCTGATCGACGTCTGCGCCAAGCATCGCGTCGGGCATGTGGTGCTTGCGGGCGGCCTGCCTCCCGCAGGCGCAATCGACCGGATCAAGGCGAGCGGAGCCAAGCTGATGGCTTTCGCCCCCGCGCTCGCCCTGGCGAAAAAGCTGATGCGGTCGAACGTCGATGTGCTGGTGATTGAGGGGATGGAGGCTGGCGGCCATATCGGGCCGGTTTCCACCTCGGTTCTGGCGCAGGAAATCCTGCCGCATGTTTCGGCCGACATTCCTGTTTTCGTCGCCGGCGGGATTGGACGCGGCGAGGCGATCGCTGCCTATCTCGAAATGGGCGCGGTCGGGGTGCAGCTCGGGACACGGTTTGTCTGTGCAACGGAGTGCATTGCTCACGAGAATTTCAAGAAGGCGTTCATCCGTGGGTCCGCCCGCGATGCGATTCCCTCGGTCCAGATCGACCCGCGCTTGCCGGTGATCCCTGTACGAGCGCTAAAGAACCGGGAAATGGAGCGCTTCGCCGCGAAGCAGCGCGAAGTCGCCGACCTGCTCGACAAGGGCTCGATCGAAATGGCCGAAGCTCAACTCCAGATCGAGCATTATTGGGCTGGCGCGCTGCGTCGGGCGGTGATCGACGGCGATGTGGAGACTGGATCGGTGATGGCCGGCCAGTCGGTCGGCATGGTGTCGCGCGAGGAGCCGGTGGCGGAAATCATCCGCGAATTGGTCGATGAGGCCGCTGCCGCGCTGGAGAGCCGAGGATAAGATCAGCCCGGCGATCATGAGGGGTCAAGACCGCCGGGCTGAAAAGGGGCGACGAGGGAGTCGCCGCCTCAGAATTTTCCGCGAACGCCGACCAGAACAAGCCTTCCCGGCTTGTAATAGGTGAAGGTGGCGTCGGGGAACTGGAAGTAGGAGCGTTGTTTCGCTTTGGTGATGTTCTGCACGTCGAGCGTCAGCTCCGGCATTAGATTGTTTCCGAAATAGTTGCCGAGCTTTACAGATCCGGCGAAATCCCACTGGCCGTAGCTGTCGCTGAACAGCGCGGCATTCGTGATTCCGTTCTGGCCAAAGCCTGAGCTGATGAAGCCCTTATTCCAGGTCCGTGACAGCCGCAGGGATATGCCGTGGTTCTCATAGTAACCGGTGACGTTATAGGCTCGTGGGGGCACGCCGGTTGCGACGGCCTGTGCTGAACCGGACCCGCTTTGGTCGACCAGTGTGTAGTTGGCGTTGAAGCCGAACCCGTTGAGGCCGAGATAGCGGCCGAGCAGGAAATCCAGCGGCTGCACCCAGGTCAACTCTAATCCGTTGATAGTCAGCCTGCCCGGCGCATTCACCTGCTCTGTGAGCGTCACTTGAGCCTGATCAGGGCCACCACGTGAATTGATTGCGGTCTGCTGCGTCGGCGAGAGCGTATCGAACGTCACCCCGTAAAAGGCGAGTGCCGAAAAGGGTACCGTTGTGCTGCCATTGACGGTGAATCCGCTGACGGATTTGCGGAAAGCCGCGAAGCCTAGGTAGCCTTCCTTGCCTGTATAATATTCGAATCCAAGATCGATGTTGTCGGACAGATATGGTTTTAGATTGGGATTGCCGACGCTACCCACATCAGCCGAGGGGCTGCTGAAATTCAGGCCCGGAAGCATGTTGGATGGATTGGGCCGGGTCATCGTCCGAGAGACGGACGCGCGTACGACCGCGCGAGTGCCGATGTGATAGGCCGCACTCACAGATGGAAGCCAATTCGTGTAGGTTCGGTCCTGGTTTACGGAATTGACGATGTTCGGATAGCACGCGCCGCTATTCACGTTACCGGTGCCGGGGCATCCACCATTCGGCATTTGCGCGTTGCGCGGATCGGGGATTGAGACAAGGCCGCCGATCGTCTGCCAGGTCTTCACCCAGCGGACACCGCCGTTGAACAACAATTCGTTGTCCCCGAGCGCCCAGTCTCCATTGAGTTCGGCAAAGAACGCCAGCGTCTTTTCACGCATCAATCCGCCGGATGCGCCGGTGTTGGTGCCGCCGCTCTGCGGCTCGGAGTTGTGGAACTGATCGTAATTGGATGCCTGTCTAAAGGCGTTCCAATCGACGGTAATATATCCGTCCGGCCCCGGCTTCAGGAAGTTGCCGAGCTGACCCTGCGGGACAAGAGAGCCAAGGTAAGTGACTGGCCCCGTCTGCCCGGCCGTGAAGCCAGTCCCGTAGCCCGGATATGTCGGATATCCGGCCGGCGCCGCGCCAACGACGCTCAAGCCTTGGCACGAAGGCTGCGTGTTGGGTGACGGCAGGAACACGCTCGGCTGATCACCGCACACGGCATTCTGCCAGGCTTGGCTGTTGTCGAAGCCCAAAATCCGCCGCTGAATCATGTCATAGGCGCTGCCTACATGGAGGTTTAAGTGCTGATCGCCCCAGGTGAAGCTGCCCCGAACCCCTTTGGTGAAGGTGCTACGCCGCTCATCCTGAATATTGACGCGGCCGCCTGGCCAACCGAAGCTTGCCGGGTCATTGAGATCCACGTTCGTAGTGATCGTTGGGAACGGTCCGCCGGTATTGTCATAGTTGACCGTAACCCCGGAATTGGCCGGCGTGATCACCAGCACCGAGGGCGATTCCCGGTGGAACGTACTGCGTGTGTAGTTGGCGTTCAGGTCCAATTTCAGCAGATCGCTGAACTTATATTCCAGCCCCGGATTGATTCCCCAATAGTTGAGGTGTTCGATGAACGGCCGATATTCGAGGAAGAACTGGGCGTTGTAGTAGGTGCCTTTCGTAACAGTGCAACCGTTCGAGCAATCGGTGCTGTCGTAAGCGGTATTCACCGGGATAACTGCCCCGTTGCGCCCCACCCAAGCGAGGTCGGTGCGCGTTAAATCATTGACCGTGTGTGCATACATTGAGTCGACATAGGCGTGCAGCCGGTCGCCCTTGTATTCCAGGCTGGCGATTGCGTTCACCCGGTCCCTCGGGCCAGATTCGTCCATGGGCCGACCCAGGCGCGGGATAATCCCATTATCGATCTGCTGGATAGTCGCGCCCGGATTCTGAGCGAGCAGGAAGTTCTTGTCGATCACCGTACCGGGCGCGACTCCTGGAATGCCCGCGTTGGAAGGCACAGTAGCCGGAATCGTCCAGTTCCCGCCCCCGGTCGAATTACAACCGCTCGCGGCGCCACACTGCGCGGCTGTCAGATTTGGATTGGTCCACCCAATAGTTTCGAAACCTGTGGTGCGGGTTTGGTTACGAACACCCGCGGCGCCGACGAGTATGCCGAAGTCGCCAAACGTCTTGCTGGCGAGGATAGACCCGCGATAGCCCCACTTATTGGTCGTGCTCTGCTTCGAAGCTTGCAGCGAATAGACGACGTGACCGCCGACATTATCGAACGGTCGAGCGCTGCGCATATCCACATTACCCGCCGCACCGCCTTCCAGCATCGCGGCCGTGGGGGACTTGCTGACCGTCAGTTTCGTGAACAGTTCGGTCGGGAATAGATCAAGATCGACTTCCCGGTTGGTGTTCTGGGAATCGGTGCGGCCGGTCGAAGCAACCAGGATCGGCGCGTTGTTCAGGGTTACACGAGTGAAGTTCGGGCCGAGTCCCCGGATGGAAACTTCCAGACCTTCGCCTGTCACTTCGCGCTGAATAGTGATTCCGGGAATCCGGTTGAACGATTCGGCAATGTTGGTGTCGGGGAATTTTCCGATGTCTTCCGCGAAGATTGAATCGGTAAAACCAACGGACCGTTTTTTGGCGACGGTCGAGCTCTGGAGACTCGCGCGATAGCCAGTCACAATGATCTGCTGATCGCTGCCGGTGACATTCGGCGCCGGGTTTGCCGATTCCTGCTTCTGGTCAGGAGTTTCGGGCACCTGCGCTGAATTTGGCTGGGGCGGGCGCGGGGGCGCCGTTTGCGCCACTGCTGAACCCGCCGATACCAGCGCTGGCAGCGCAACTGCGACAAGCAACGATTGGCGGAGGCGCAGCAGGCGACCGCAACCGGAATCACACGAATAATGCATTGAGATTTTCCCCTCTGTTGCCCCGGTCTCGAAACAATTGTCCTGAGGACAAGCGAGACTCCGTAAAAGGAGGTAAACTTTCCGCGTCTCACAAGTCAAGAGTGGGAATACCAGTGGACATACCACTTGCTGCACCTCGGATTTTCGGTAGAAGCAACGAAGGCTGGGGATTGTTTGAGTGGGAGGGCGGCTCTGTGGCGAAGGAATCGCGCCAATCGAGCGGTAGGCTCTATGTCGCCGTTGTTAGGCAGTTACAGGAAGCGATCGAGGCTGGCGTCTATCCTGTGGGCGGTCGCTTGCCTTCCGAACGTGAGTTGTCGGAGGAGCTCGGCGTCAGCCGTCCGGTGGTTCGGGAGGCGGTCATTGTGCTCGAGAGCCGGGGCCTTGTTCAGACGCGACATGGAGCGGGCGTGTTCGTACAATCCGACGCAACGAGTGCGAACATCACCACTCTGGATAGCGATGCCGGCCCGTTCGAGGTGATTGAGGCGCGACGGCTAATGGAAGGGGAAATCGCCGGGCTAGCAGCCGGTCTTATCACCGATCGCCAAATTGCTGAGCTGCAACGGTTGGTTGACCGCATTGGGGATATGAACCTCGACGAGCCCACACGTGAAAAAGCGGACCGCACGTTTCACATTGCGTTGGCCAAAATCACGGAAAACGACGTCCTGGTCAGCATCATCGAGATGCTGTGGGACCTCCGATATAAGTCGGCGCTATGCGAATATTTCTTCCGGCGTGCGCGCGAGGCGGGCATGACGCCTGCCGTCGACGAGCATGAGAAGATACTCGAAGCCCTCAAGACTCGGGATGCCGAAGCTGCACGACTTGCCATGCGTGAACATCTGGCACGCGTGACGGAAAATTTGCTGATCGCGACGGAAGAAGATGTTCGTGATCGGGCCCGGTTGCGGGTCGAGGAACGACGGTTCGATTTCGCCCGGAGAGCCGGGGTGAATGTTCGCCACTCAAGCTAGCGGAGCGCTTTCGCCGTCGCGGCGTGATGCGCGTGGGTGATGGCCACCGCAAGCGCATCGGCTGCATCGGGGCCGGCGATCTTCGCGCCTGGCAATAGCCTTTCCACCATCGCGTGGACCTGCACCTTCTCAGCCGAGCCCGTCCCGACGATCGCTTTCTTCACCAGCCGCGCTGCATATTCCTCCACCGGAATGCCGGAGCGGGAAGCGATCATCAGCGCCACCCCTCGAGCCTGTCCCAGCTTCAAGGTCGATTGCGGGTTCTTGTTGACGAACACTTCCTCGACCGCGGCTGCGTCAGGGCGATGCTCCACCAGCAGCGCCTCAAGTTGATCGGCCAACCTCGCCAGCCGCTCCGCAAGAGGTGCGGTTGCACTCGTTTTCAGTTCGCCGTTGGCCACGTGGGACAGCCGGTTGCCTTCTGCGCGGATGAGGCCCCAGCCCGTCGTACCAAGCCCAGGATCAAGACCAAGGATCGTTTGCACCGCGCCTCCCGTCGCGGGGATAGCACGCCTTACGTTCCTGGCTAGGCGGGTGCGATCTCTCGATAATCGAAATAGGGACGAATCTGAGTGTTGAAGAACGCGCCCTTGGAAGATGCCGCGCGAAACGCATCCACGACGTCCTGCGACACGTCGAAGTAGATGTAGCGGCGGCCGGTTATGAAGGTCACTTCTAGCTCTTGGCTATTTGGCCGGTAATGAAAGGCGCGGATCGCGGTCGATGGCATATGCCATCAACGCATTGATCCCTCTAAGTTTTCCGCCTGTCGTTCAGGCGATCTTTGCCAGTTCCTCGTCGGAGATGCTTTCGTTGCCCCAGACGGTCTGGACGTCGTCGTCTTCCTCCAGCGCGTCCATCAGCTTCACCAGCTGCTCCGCATCGGAGCCGCGAACCTCGACCTCGGTCTGCGGCTTCCAGGCTAGCTTCGTGCTCTGCGCTTCACCGAGATGAGCCTCGAGCGATTTTGCGACGCCGTGTAAATCCTCGACCGTCGTCCAGATGCGATGACCGTCATCGTCGGATTCGACGTCCTCCGCTCCGGCTTCAATCGCGGCTTCCAGTACCTTTTCCGCGTCACCGGCATCGGCCGAATATTCGATTAGCCCAAGCCGCTCGAAGCCGTGGCTGACGCTCCCGCTCGCGCCCAGATTGCCGCCATTCTTCGAAAAGGCGGTGCGAACATTAGTCGCCGTGCGATTGCGGTTGTCGGTCAACGCCTCGACGATCAGTGCAACGCCGCCGGGCCCGAAGCCCTCGTAGCGGATCTCTTCGTAATTCTCCGCGTCACCGCCCGAAGCTTTGTCGATCGCTCGCTGGATATTGTCCTTCGGCATCGACTGCGCGCGCGCGGCAATGACCGCTGCGCGGAGCCGGGCGTTGGCCTCCGGATCCGGCAGCCCCATCTTGGCCGCAACCGTGATTTCCCGGCTGAGCTTGGAGAAAAGGGCAGAGCGCTTCTTATCCTGAGCGCCCTTGCGGTACATGATGTTTTTGAATTTGCTGTGACCCGCCATCTTACCCTCATGTACCCCGGCGAAGGCCGGGGTCCAGTTCAACAAACAAAAAGTCTGGGCTCCTGCCTTCGCAGGAGCACAGGCGTTACTGCAGCCCGAGCGCCTGGCGATAGGTCTCCAGAATCGCATCCTGCTCCTGTCGGGTGTGAGTCTCCATCTTCCTCAGGCGCACGACCATCCGCATGATCTTCGGATCGTAACCGTTGGCTTTCGCTTCGGCGTAGACGTCGCGAACATCGTCAGCGATTCCCTTCTTCTCCTCTTCGAGCCGCTCGATTCGTTCGATAAACAGCCGCAGTTGGTCCGCGGCGACGGTGCCGTCCGCCATTCTTTTCTCCATGTCTCGGGTTTGGCCGCGCTGTAGGCGAGGGCAGCGAAAGGCTCAAGCCGATGCGGCACCGAACGGCGATTCGCGCTCCGCCAGTCGCGGCGAATGTTCCCAAGTTCGCGGTAACGGCGAACCAAATCGGGCGGCCCTCCTCCGCCGGTGGTTGACTCGGTTGACGATGCTGCAGGGGAAAGGGGGGTCTGTAAACTTTGTAAGTTTCGGGTAATGGAATACCGGATCCCAAAGTACGGCGGCCGACGGCCCCGTCGGCGCTGTTCGCTTCAACGTGGCTCAGGACAGGCCCTTCGGCGTGGCTCAGGACAGGCATCCGCGATTTCTAAATCACAAAACGGGGGCTGTAGGACAGCGATTTCGCGAGCAAGGCCCGGTAAGCGACTGGCGCCTACCCGCCGCATCTCCCGACGATAGCGCTAACAAGCGGGTTGAACCGTAACGATCTCGCACTATTGCGCGGGGGTTCAGCAGAAGGAAGCGATGTGAGCGAAACCCGGGTCCCCCGATTGCGGAAGGTGAAAATCCTGGCGACCCTTGGGCCGGCGAGCAGCAGCCCGGCGATGATCAAGCGGCTGATGCTTGCCGGCGCCGACGCCTTCCGGATCAACATGAGCCACGGAACGCACGCCCAGAAAACCAAGCTGGTCGAGGCGATCCGCGGCCTTGAAAAGGAGCTGAAGCGGCCGACCACGATCCTGTTCGACCTGCAGGGGCCGAAGCTCCGCGTCGGCAACTTCCAAGGCGGCTCCGCCGAAGTGAAGAAGGGCCAGCACTTCATCCTCGACCGCGACACCAGCCTTGGCGATGCGCATCGCGTCGAGCTTCCGCACCCGGAATTGTTCGAAAGCATCGGCAAGGGCGACCGACTTCTGATCGATGACGGCAAGATCCGACTGAAGGTGCTCGAATCCGACAAGCAACGGATCGTCACCGAGATCATGGTCGGAGGACGAGTTTCCGATCACAAGGGTGTCAACGTTCCCGACATCGTCGTGCCGATCCCGGCGCTGACCGAGAAGGACCGCGAGGACCTGGTGTTCGCGCTCGAGCAGAAGACCGACTGGATCGCTCTGTCCTTCGTTCAGCGGCCTGAGGATGTCGCCGAGGCCCGCGCTCTTATCGGCGACAAGGCGCTGCTGATGGCCAAGATCGAAAAGCCGGCAGCGATCGACCGGCTGACCGACATCATTGCGCTTTCCGACGGGGTGATGGTTGCACGCGGCGACCTGGGCGTCGAGCTTCCGCCGGAAGACGTGCCGCCGCTCCAGAACCGGATCGTCGCCACCGCCCGCCAGTTCGGCAAGCCCGTAGTGGTCGCGACGCAGATGCTCGAATCGATGATCACCTCGCCGACCCCGACCCGCGCGGAAGTGAGCGACGTCGCCACCGCGATTTACGAGGGCGCGGACGCGGTGATGCTGTCGGCCGAAAGCGCCAGCGGCCAGTATCCGCTTGAGGCGGTGACGATGATGGACCGGATCGCCACCAGCGTCGAGCGCGATCCCATCTATTCGTCGCGAATCCACTTCACCGAAACCAAGCTCGAGCCGACCACCGCCGACGCGATCGCCGGATCGGCCCGGCAAATCGCAAGCACCGTCTCGGCGGCGGCAATGGGCTGCTACACCAGCTCCGGCTCGACGGCGCGGCGGATTGCTCGCGAGCGGCCGTCGGTGCCGATCATGGCGATGAGCGCGTCGATGACGAACACGCGGCGCATGGGCCTGATCTGGGGCGTTTACGCGGTCCACACCCGCGATGTCTCCAGTTTCGAGGAGATGGTGGAGAAGGGAAAGCGAATGGCGCTTCGCCACAAGCTGGCGGTCGGCGGCGACCGGCTCGTGCTGATGGCGGGTGTTCCTTTCGGTGTTTCAGGTTCGACAAACGTGATCCATGTCGTTCGCCTGGTCGGCGATGAACTCGAGCGTTACTCGCCCGGTCACTGACGCGCGAGAAGCGCCGGGATCTGGTCCGGGATTTCGCTGGCCCGGAAGCCGACCGGCCCGATCTGCTTCGAAAGACACTCACCTGCTTCCCCGTGAAGCAACACGCCCCAGAGCAGGGCCGTCAGTGGCTCCGCCCCTCGTGCGAGGAGTGCCCCAACGATCCCGGCGCGGACGTCGCCGCTTCCTGCAACGCCCAATCCCGGAACGCCACCGCGCCAGACCCACGTCCGTTGGTCCAGCGAGGCGATGAAGCTTGTGCTGCCCTTGGCGAGAACCACAGTCCCGAAATGGCGAGCCGCCTTCACCGCCGCCGCGAGCCGATCCTGCTCAATTTCCGCTTCGTCGCAGTCGAGCAATGATGCCATTTCGCCGGAATGCGGCAGCAATACCGGTGGAACTGGAGCTTTCCGACAGGAGTCAGCCGCTGCCCGAATGACATGCAACGTTGCAGCATCGAGCACTAGTGGACGGCCAGTTTCTAGCAACGCACCGACAATGGAGTCCAGCGAGTCATTGCGCCGCATGCCGGGACCGGCGAGGATCGCGTCAACCTTCTCACTGCGCCGCCGGATCACCTCGACGGCCCTCGCATCTAGTCCGCCATCTTCGGCTTCGTTCGCCCCGATCGCCAGCAACTCAGGAATAAGAAGTGCGATCCCCGGGGCGACCGTCTCGGCGGTGACCAGCTGAACCTTCCCGGCGCCTGCCCGAAAGGCAGCACTGGCGCTGAGAATTGCTGAACCCGGGACATCCCGGCTCCCGGCACAAATCAAAAGTCGCCCATGCTCGTCCTTATCGCTGTCCTTCCAGGGCGGCAGCGGGAAATTCCGAAGCTCGGCGCGATTGAGTTCACGCGGTTGGTTCATCGCGAGCCGGTCATCGCCTCCGGCTCCGCGGTCTTGGCAGCGCCCTTTTCCTCCAGCGGCGCTCCGTGATTCCACAGCGCCAGCTTGGGGACGCACAGCCCCTTGGCATCGGGATCGAAATCGTAGGCGCAGATGCCGCAGTTCAGCATCTCCGCCTGCCTGTCGATGCGCAGGATTTCCTGCTCGTCCAGCTCTTCGAGGATGTAGCGGAAACAGAGCACCACCACCTGGTGGCAAACCACGACGACTCGCCTGTCGCAATAATGGAGGTTGATCGTGTTCAACATCGACCGGAGCCGGAGGATCACGTCGGCCCAGCTCTCGCCCCCTGGCGGCCGGTGGTAGAATTTGCCGAGCATTTTTCGATGCTCTGCCTCTTCGGGAAAACGAGCGCGGATACCTGCGGTCGTCAGCCGGTCGAAAATTCCGAACTCCCGCTCTCTCAGCCGTTCGTCGACGGTGGTGTGATTTGGACCACCGGCGAGC
>Ga0068854_100000241_pt1 | contig 37275 bp, 31 predicted proteins | sample KBSCornC42_FD_66590 | JGI IMG/M metagenome (GOLD analysis project Ga0068854, IMG submission 66590) | Corn rhizosphere microbial communities from Kellogg Biological Station, Michigan, USA - KBS Corn C4-2 | ecosystem: Host-associated > Plants > Roots > Rhizosphere > Soil ... | reverse complement strand
ACGGTGGAAGCCGACGCCCGGGGCCGCTTCCGCTACGCCTACCGCTTCAGCGACGACGACAGCCGCGGCGTCCGCTTCCAGTTCCGCGCCTACGTAAACGGGCGGGAGGGCTGGCCCTATGAGCCCGCCTACTCCCGCCCGATTGCGGTACTAGGTCGCTAGCTGGGACTAGCGGAGAGCAGTCAGCTGGCTGCTGACGCTGTCGACGACGCCCTGGGCGCTGCCGACGAGGTCCTGCGCCCGCGAGGTCGGAACCTCGATCGCGCGGCGGACGCGCTGCTCGACTTCGTTGCGGTTGCGCTTCAGCGTCGTCTCGACGTCGCGCTGGCGCTTGCGGGCCTCGCGCTCGACCTGGTTGCGGGTCTTGCGGGCCTCGGTGATCGCCCGACGGCGGGCGGTGGAGCCGCGGCGCTCGGTCCGTTTCAGCGATTTGCGCAGGTTGCTGCGGTAGCTCTTGATCTGCCGCTCGGCCTTGCTGCGGTCGGTCCAGGGCTCGGCCAGGTCGGAAATTCGGTCACTGACGGCGAGCACGGCGCCGACGGGGAAGTCGACAGCGGTCTCGACCGCGGACTGGACCTGGTTCTTCTCGGCCACAGCGGCCTTGGTGGCGGCCCTTTTCGAAGCTTTAGCGGTTTTCGCCGCAGATTTTTTCGCTTCGGTAGTGGCTCGTTTGGCCTGCGTTTTCGATTTGCTGCCGTTGCTTTTCGTCTCTGCCATTAAGAAAACACCTCTTCAGTCTTTGATTGGGGGCATCGGGGAAGCGCCCGAGTGTAGCGAACATATGTTCCAGCGAACACATGTTTGTAAACCGCTTTGCGGAGATAGTTACGGAAGCGTGACGTCGCCGTTAAGCAGCGGTGGCGAGTTGCGCCGAGCGCACGGTGGCAAGAGCGTCCTCGCTATTCGCCGCGGCCATCGGGTAGCGCGACTCGAGGTCGAGCAGCGCCGCCGAGAGATCCCCCTCGCCGAAGGCGACGAAACCGCCCGCCTCGCGGGCGATCAGCTGCGCGGCGGCGGCGTCGACCGAACGGCAGGAGCGCAGGCTCAGCATCGCATCGAAGCGGCCGGCGGCGACGTAGGCGGCGGAGATTGCGATCGCCCCCACCACCCGCAGGCGAAAGACCTTGCCGCTCAGCGCCTCCAGCGCCGGCAGCGACCATTCCGGCTCGGCCGACTCGACTCCGACAACCTCGAGCCGCTCGGCCGCGGGCGCGACCCGGGCCGGAGCGCCGTTCATCTGCGCGCCCTCGCCGCGCCGGGCGACGAACTCGTCGTCGGCGCCGAAGTCGTGGACGAAGCCGAACTCGACGTCGGCCATCGAAGGGCCGGAGGCGACGGCGATCGAGACGGCAAAGGAGGGGATCGTCCGGCGCGCGTTCAGCGAGCCGTCGATCGGGTCGATCACGACGCGCTGCTCGCCGCCGGAGCCGAAGGAGACTTCCCCCCGCTCCTCGGAGACGGCGAGGAAGGAGGCGCCTTCTGCGGCGAGCTTGTCGAGCTCGGCGAAGACGACGTCCTCGGCGCGGCGGTCGATCACCAGGGTGCGGTCGCCCCCCTCGCCGATGCCTTCGTAGACGGTGCGCTCCTCGCGCGTCTTCGCCTCGGCAAAGATCGGGCGCTGGGCGGCGACGATGCGGCGGCAGATCGCCGGCCAGTCGGCAGAGAGGAGGTCCATCGCGCGGATGCTAGATGGTCACCCCGCGCCCCCGATGCAGCCGGCGGCCAGGCGCTAGCTTTGAGCCATGCGCGAGGAGCCACCGATGACCGAGATCGACACCCCCTCGGCGCGGCAGCGCGCGATCGAGCACGGCGAGGGCCCGCTGCTGGTGACCGGCGCGCCGGGGACGGGCAAGACCGAGCTGCTGGCGCGGCGGCTGGCTCATCTGGTCGCCGCCGGGACTCGGCCCGAGAACGTGCTGACGATCGCCGCAGGCCGCACCACCGCAGGCCGCCTGCGCGAGCGCTGCGAGGCGCTGGTCGAGGGCTCCTTCGAGGAGCTCTGGGTCGGCAGCTGGGACGCGATCGGCGAGCGGATCCTGCGCGAGTATCCCGAGGAGGCGGGGCTCGATCCCCTCTTCGATGTGCTCGGGCGCGCCGAGCGGCTGGCGATGCTGCTCGACCGGCTCGATGAGCTGCCGCTGCGTCGGCACGAGATCCGCGGCAACCCGGCCGGGTTACTGGCGCGGCTGCTGGCGCGGATCGACGGGCTGAAGGCCGAACGGGTCGGGGCGACGACGCTCTCGGAACGGGCGCAGGCGGCGACGGCCGAGGACGAGGCGGGCCGGGAGGCGATCCGCCGCGAGCAGGAGTTCGCCGACTTCTACGCGACCCACGACCGCATCCTCGCCGCCTCCGGCAGCCTCGACCGCGGCGACGTCTTCCTCGCCCTCGACTGCCTGCTGGTCGAGCGACCAGACGTGCGGCGACGGATCGCCGAGCGCTGGCGCTACCTGATGGTCGACGAGCTGGAGGAGGCGACGGCGGCGCAGCGGGCGGTCCTCGAGTCGCTCGCGGCTGAGAACCCGAACCAACTTTTCGTGGCCGAGCGAAGCGAGGCCGTCGAGGACGACACGGTTGCAGGGTGGTATTCAGGCCTCTTCCCTGACGGCAAGCGGATCGAGTTCGAGGAGCGCTTCCGCGATCCCAAGCTCGGCTTCTGGCGCTGCACCAACGAGCGGGCCCAGGCGCAGGCGACCGCGCGCGCGGTCGAGCACCTCGTCGCCGGCGGCACTGCCCCGGAGGAGGTCTGCGTGCTGGTCGCCGACCCCGCCCAGGGGGGCGGCGCGGTCGCCGCGGCGATGGAGGAGCGCGGCATTCCGTTCCACCTCTTCGGCCCAGCGGCGCTATTCCAGCGGCCCGAGGTGCGCGACGCGATCGCCTGGCTGCGGGTCCTCGCCGACCCCGACGACTCGACCGCGGCGGCGCGGGCGCTGACCCGACCACCGGTCGAGTTGCGCTCGGGCGACCTGGCGCGACTGACGACGATCGCGCGGCGGCGCAAGCAGGACATGGTCGCCGCCTGCGAAGCCGCCCTCGACAGCCCCCAGTTTCAGCCCGAGGCGCGGGAGCGGATTGGGACCTTCCTCAAGCTCTACAGCGGCGTCGCGGCGACGATGGAGGAACGACGCGCCGACGTCTTCGTGCGCCGGCTGGTCGAGCAGGTCGGCCTGCGGCGCCAGCGCCTCTTCGCCGCCCAGCCAGAGGTGGCAGAGCGGCTACTCGGGCTATCGCGCCTGGCCGAGCTGGCGACCGCATGGACCCGGCGCGAACCGCACGGTTCGACCCGCGCCTTCGTCGCCTATCTCAGCGCCGTCGCCGAGGCGGGGGTCGAACCGGAGGACGCCGAGGAGCCGCCCGCGCCCGGGGCGGTGCGCGGGATGGCGGCGAGCGCGGTCAAGGGGCTTGGCTTCGACCACGTCTTCGTCCTCGGCCTCGAGGAGGAGGCCGACTGGGAGCGGATCGGATGGCCGGCGCGCAGCGGCCTGGTGCTCTCGCGGGTGGAACGCGGACCGGAGGGCGAGGCGCGACCATCGCGCTACTTCGAGCGGGCGCTGGCGACGGCCGAAGGCGCGACCGGCGCATCCGAGGAGGTCCACGAGGAGGAGCTCTTCGGCCCGGCCGAGGGCCTGCACGCCACTTACCGGACGCTGCGCGAGCAGGTGCTGGAGGCCTCCTGGCGGGCCGGTCGCGAGCTCTCCGAGCCGCGGCTCGACACCGCCCTCGACGTCAACCGGGCAATCGCCCGCTACCTGGAGCTGCTGAAGCTGGCGGCGCTGGCGCAGCGACCGGGGGACGAGCCGACGGCGGAGGCGATCGAGGCGGTGAACGGGCTGCTGCGGCAGGTGGCGAGCGCCGAGCAGCAAGCCGAGCTCGACGCCTCGGCCCTCGATGCCTACCTGCTCGACTCCGAGCGTGAGCGGGGCCGGCGGCTGGAGCTGGTCGCGGCGCGCGAGGAGCCCTCGCTGGAGGCCTTCCTGCCGCGGCGCGGCGACGGCATGCTCAGCCTCTCGGCCTCTGACCTGAGCCTGTACCTGACCTGCCCGCTGAAGTACAAGTTCGCCCGCGTCTTCGGCATCCCGCAGGAGCCGACGATCAACCAGCGCTTCGGGATCCTCTTCCACAACGTCCTCGAGCGCTTCCACAAGGACCCACCGGCGAGTGAGAGTGAAGGGCTGTCGCTGCTGAACAAGCTCTTCGCCGAAGGCTGGCGGCGGACCGGGTTCGGCGACTCCGACGATGAGCTGCAGTTCCGCGACCGAGCGCGGGAGGCGCTGCGGCTCTATTGGGAGCGCGAGCGCCTCTCCGAGGGCGAACCGGTCTGGCTGGAGAAGAAGTTCGACTTCAAGGTCGGCGACCACCACGTCCGCGGCCGCGTCGACCGCGTCGACCGCCTCCCCGACGGCGACTACGAGCTGATCGACTACAAGACCGGCGAGCGCAAGAGCGAAGAGGACCTCGACAGCGACCTGCAGCTGGCGCTCTACCGGATGGCCGCCCGCGAGGCCTGGGGCATCGAGGCAAGCACCGGCAGCTACTACTACGTCCTCGACGCCGAGAAGGTGCCGGCCCCGACCCGCCCCGACGACGCCGAGCGAGTCGAGCGCACCGTCCTCCAGGTCGGCGAGGGCATCCTCAGCCAAGACTTCGAGCCCCGCCCCTCCCCCCAGGTCTGCAGCTGGTGCGACTACCGGCTGATCTGCCCGGCGGCTGAAGCCTGACCACCTCTAGCCGCTAGGGAGGGTGGGCATCCTCCCTTCCAGCTCCGAATTAGAGCTTGCTGACCGGTTGGAGGGGTCGGGTACCCGTCGTACGAGCGGCGTTAGCTATTCGCACCGATAACAAACTCGGACGGCCCTGATGGTTTCAGGCGAATAGCCCAGCAAAGGTAGACGGGTACCCGACCCCTCCCCCCAATTCAGCTTTTGTCGTTCCCTCGTTGCCTCAGGAAGCGCTGGAACTCGCTGGCGAGGGTGTCGGCTGAGGGGAGCTCGCCCTCGCCGTCGAGGAGGTCGACCTGTTCGGCCTCGATCCGCTGGACCAGCTCCTCGATCTCCGGGTTGGCGGCGACGGCGCGGCCGATCTGCTCCTCGTAATCGACGGTTTCCTCCTCCAGCTCGGAGGCCTCGACGGCGATCCCGGTCAGTCCCTCGAGCCGGCGCAGCAGGGCGAGGGCTGCTTTCGGGTTCGGGACTGCGGCGACGTAGTGCGGCACCGCCGCCCAGAGCGAGGCGGAGTCGATGCCATTGCTGCGGCAGAGGTCATGGAAGACACCGACGATTCCGGTCGGGCCCTCGTAGCTGGATCGCTCCAGCTCCATTTCCTCGACCAGTGCCTCGCTGGAGGCGAGGCCGGTAATCGGCACCGGCAGGGTGTGGGAGACCTCGGCGATCAGAGCGCCGAGGGTGATCACCATCTCCACCCCGAGCGCATCGGCGGCGGTGGCGATCGTCTCCGAGAAGGTGCGCCAGCGCAGGTTCGGCTCGGTGCCGTCGAGGAGGACGAGGTCGCGGTCGGCGCCCGGCACCTCGACCGCGATCAGGTTGTTTTCCGGCCACTCGACCCGCCGGGTCTGGCCTTCGTCGAGGGTGATCGTCGGCCGCGTCGACTGGAAGTCGAAGAACTCCTCCGGGTCGAGGTGGGCGATCAGCTGACCGTCGAGCGAGTTGCCGATCGTCGCCAGCGCGGTCGAGGCCGACGCAGCAGCGTCGTTCCAGCCGCGAAAGGCGCAGACCATGACCGGCGAGCGCAGGTGCGGCAGGTCACCTTGCCAAGTCAGTGCATCCACGCTTTTGAGCGTAGACCATGCATCGCGCCCTCTCTTTAAGGAGCAGAGCGGGCGCGGCGGACCAGTTGCGCGGCCATGAACAGGGCGAGCGCAGCGAACGCGAGCTGCAGGGCGCGTTCGGAGACGTGGTTGGCGAGGGCGACACCGACGAGGACGCCGAGCGGCGAGAGGCTGCCGACGATCAGCGCCTCGCGGAGACGAACGTTGCCGTAGCTGTTCTGGCGGTAGGCGCCGGCGATCGCGACGACGACGATCATCAGCAGCGAGGTCGACTCGGCCTCGACCTGGCCGAGGCCGAGGAAGACGGTGAGGGCGGGGACGAAGAGGACGCCGCCGCCGACGCCGACGAGGCCGCCGGTCATCCCACCGGCGAGGCAGATCAGCACTGCCAGCAGCTCGTTCACGACCGCTTCCTCATCAACACACCTCTCACGACAAGATCAGCTCCACCGCGATCGCGACCAGGAGCAGAGCGAAGAGGTAGGAGACGGCGCGCTGGGGGATGCGCTGCTGGATCGTGGTGCCGAGGACGACTCCGAGCACCGCCGGGACCGCCAGCAGCAGGCCGGTGGCGACGTGGACGTTGCCGTAGAAGCCGCCCTGGGCGAGGGCGCCGAGAGCGCCGATGAGAACAATCGCGGCAAGGCTGGTGCCGGTGGCGAGGCGCTCGCCGTAGCCGAACCAGAAGATCAGCAGCGGCACGATGATCGTCCCGCCCCCGACCCCGAAGAGACCGCTGAAGATGCCGGCGAGGGTGCCGATCGCCGCCAGCTTCCAGATCGCGTGGTCCGGGGTCGCGCCGGCGGGCATCTCGCGATACTAGAGGCGTGTCCCCCGACCGCGAGACGCGCGAGCCTGCCCGCGGGAGTGGCGACTGGGCGCGGGTGCTGGCGCCGCTGCGCGAGGAGCCCGGGCGGGCGGCGATCCTCACCGACGTCGACGGGACCCTGGCGCCGATCGTCGAACGGGCCGAGGAAGCGACGGTGCCGGCGGCGGCGCGCGAGGCGCTGGCGGCGCTGAGCGAGCGCTACGCGCTGGTCGGCTGCATCTCCGGCCGGCGGGCGGAGGAGGCGCGGCGACTGGTCGGGCTCGACTCGCTCGCCTACGCGGGCAACCACGGGCTGGAACTCCTGCTGCCGGGTGAGGAGGCGCCGCGGCCCGATCCCTCGGTGGCGGGACGGGAGCAGGAAGCAGCCGAGTTCCTCGCCTCCCGCGACGGCGAGCTGGAGACGGCGGGACTGAGATTGGAGGACAAGGGGCCGATCCAGGCGCTGCACTGGCGCGGTGCCCCGGACGAAGCCACAGCGGAGAGTCGGGCGCACGAGATCGCGATCGCGGCGGGCAAGGCGGGGCTGGAACCGCGCTGGGGACGCAAGGTGCTGGAGCTGCGGCCACTCGGGGGCGGTGGCAAGGACGGCGCGGTCGCCTCGCTGCTTGCCGACGAGCGGCTCGACCGCGCCACCTACGCCGGCGACGACCGCACCGACCTCGACGCCTTCCGGCGGCTACACGGGCTGCAAGAGGAGGGGCAACTAAGGGCTGCGGTCTGCGTCGGCGTGCTCTCGCCCGAGGGACCGGCTGAGCTAACAGAGGAGTGCGACCTGACGGTCGAGGGATTGGGCGGATGGCTGGCGATCCTCGAATGGCTGGCCGGGTAGAGCCAGACGGACGGCTTCAGCGATGCCCTACACCGACCTACTCCGCGCCAGCGTCTTCATCACCGCCGCCGAGGCGACGGCGCTGGGGGCGATCACCGCCGTCGCCGCCAATCGCGAGGACGAAGCCTGGATCGTGGTCGTCGCCGCAATCTGGTGGCTCGTCTCCCTCGCGATAGGCTTTTACCTCAGCCGCCCCCGGCGCGCCGCCGACGACGTCCGCGACGCCCTCGCCCGCGCCCGCACCGCCACCTCGCTGCCGGACCAGAGCCCGGGCCGGATCGCCTTCACCCGCCTCTGGCCGATCTTCTTCACCGCGATCGCCGCCGGCGTCCTCGGCCTCTTCTTCCCCGGCGTCGCCGCCGTCGGCGCCGGCTACGCCCTGATCGTCTCCCTCGCCTGGCACACCCGCGAGGCCGCAGTCCTCGGCGTCGAGGCCCGCGACGGCGTCAAGTTCTACGTCGTCCCCAGCCACGCTCTGCGCCCGATCGAGCTGGTGCGGACGCCGGGATTGCGCAGCGATCAGTTGGGCGCGACCTAGCCGTTTCCTCGATTAGTCACTCAGCAGTTCTTGACTAAAACCTCTTTCGTCTGTTAGGAAACGCGCGCACAACCACGCGCGCATCGCGCTAACAAGGAGGAAAAGAACATGAAGTGCCTGAAGATGCTCGGGTTGGCCGCCGTTGTGGCGACTGCCCTATTCGCACTTGTCGGAGCTGGCACGGCCTCGGCAACCGTCATCTGCAAAAACAACCTCAACACAGAAAAATGCTCGGAACCGTACCCCGTTGGGACTGAAGGCACCGCCAGCCTCGTTGAAAGCGCCAAACTCACCGACACAAGCGGGAACGTCCTCGACACATGCACCGGCTCCACGATCAAAAGCACTCTAAAAGAAGCTGGGAGTGCGACGACGACAGTCAAAAGCGGTGTGTCGACGATGACCTTTACCGGTTGCACCTTCCCCACGACCGTGATCAACGGAGGGTCTGCCGAACTTCACTGGATCAGCGGAACCGACAACGGCACACTGACAACATTCAACACCGAAGTGACAATCAACACCGGCTTGTTTGGTAGCTGCATATACGGCCCGGGCAATGGAGCAGACGTGGGCACGACGGTCGGCGGAAACCCGGGGAGCATGACGCTCAACGTGGTCGTCACCCGATTCGGCAGTAACTTCGCCTGCCCCGCAACCGCGAAATTCACCGGCAAATACGTCGCCACAAGCCCGACGAACGCCTGGGTGGCAGCAGGTTAGAAACGAGTTCGCAGTTCAGTTCGTGACGGGCCGCGGCCAATCGTGGCCCGTCACTTCTCCAGCAGCTTCTTGAACTCACTCCAGCGACGGGTGTTGGCAACGTCATTCGCGGTGAGCCAAGCTCGCCTGGCGGTGGCGATGGCGTAGGCCATGTTGTCGAGAGTGTCGACGCCGTGGGCGTCGGTGTTGAGGACGATCTTCACTCCGGCTTCGGAGGCAAGGCGGGCGTGGAGGTCGGAGAGGTCGCGGCGGTTGGGGTTGCCGTTGATCTCGATCATCGTGCCGGTGCGGGCGGCGGCCTCGGCGACGGCCTCGACGTCGATCCCGTAGGGCTCGCGGCGACCGATCAGGCGGCCGGTGAGGTGGCCGATGCAGTCGACGTTCGGGTTCGCGATCGCGGTGAGGACGCGCTCGGTCATCTGCTGCTTGGAGACCGAGAAGGAGGTGTGGACGCTGGCGACGACCCAGTCGAGGGCGGCTACCAGGTCCTCGGGGTAGTCGAGTGAGCCGTCGAGGCCGATGTTGATCTCCGAGCCGGAGAGCAGGCGGAAGCCCCCTTTACGGACGCCCTTGTTGAAGGCACGGATCTCCTCGATCCGCTCCCAGAGCCGCTCGGGGGTGACGTGATCACCGAAGCCGTGACTGGCGGAGTGGTCGGTGATCGCCAGGTACTCGTAGCCCCGGTCGCGGGCCGCCTCGGCCATCTCCTCGAGGCTGTTGCGACCATCCGAGAGGGTGGTGTGGGAGTGGAGGTCACCGCGGATGTCGCCGATTTCGACCAGGTCGGGAAGCCCGCCCTCGCGCGCCGCCTTCAGCTCGCCGCGCCCCTCGCGCAGCTCCGGCTCGATGTACTCGTAGCCGAGCCGCTCGTAGACCTCGGCCTCGGTCGCGCAGGTCTGAACGTCGCCGCTCTCAGTCTCGGTGATCCCGTGCTCGGAGACCGAGAGGCCGCGCGCGACCGCGTCTTCGCGCAGCTGCACGTTGTGGGCCTGGGAGCCGGTGAAGTGCTGCAGCAGGTTGCCGAAGGCGGCCGGCGGGACGATCCGCAGATCGACCGAGACGCCGTTGTGGGTCTGGGCGCGGACGCCGTTGGGGCCGGGGGTACCGGCGGCGGCGATCAGCGGGTGACCGGCAAGGTGCTCGGCGAGCGCAGCCGGCTCCTCGGCGGTGGCGATGATGTCGATGTCCTTGCAGGTCTCGGCCCAGCGGCGGACCGAGCCGGCGACCTCAACCTGGTTGGCGGCCGGGTGCTCGCGCAGCGCCGCCGCTAGTTCCTCGGCGATCGGCTTCACCTTCGAGAGCAGCAGCCGGCCCGGCCCCTCCCCCGGCTCGCCCAGCCGCTCCAGCGCGGCGAGGATGTTCTCCTCCGCCTTCGGGCCGAGCCCTTTGACGTCACGGATCTTTTCCCCCTCGGCGGCGGCTTTGAGGTCTTCCATCGAGGAGATTTCGAGCTCCTCGAACAAGCGCCGGGCGGTTTTCGGGCCGACGCCGGGGACGCGGGTGACCTCGATCAGGGTCGGCGGGAACTTCGCCTTCAGCTTCACCGCGGCCGGGATCTCGCCGGTCTCCAGCAGCGCGTTGATCTTTTCCGCCAGCGTCTTGCCGACGCCGGGGACCTCGGTCGCCCGCCCCTGCGCGGCGAGCTCGGCGACCGAGACCGGGCTCTCGCGGATCGCCTTGGCAGCGGTGCTGTAGGCGAGCACCCGGTATTTCACCGCCCCGTCGAGCTCGTAGAGGATGCCCAGCTCTTCCAGGGCGGCGGCGATCTCGGCGTTGGTCACGTGAGCAACTTACCCGGGCGGCGGGCTCTCTTTAGGTCGGGCTTGGCGATCCGGAATAGCATCGCGGCGATGACCGAGTCCGCTGCGGGGCCCGCCTGGTTGGTGCTGCCGACCTACAACGAGGCCGAGAACGTGGAGCCGCTGGTCGAGGCCGCCCGCGCGAAGCTGCCGCCGGGCGCCCAGGTGCTGATCGTCGACGACAGCTCGCCCGACGGGACCGGCACGATCGCCGACCGGCTGGCGGCGCGGCACGAGAACGTCAACGTCCTCCACCGCCCGCGCAAGGAAGGACTAGGACCCGCCTACATCGCCGGCTTCCGCGAGGCGCTCGCGGGCGGTGCCGGGCTCGTCTTGGAGATGGACTCCGACTTCTCCCACGACCCCGCCTACCTGCCGCGCCTGCTCGACGCGGCGAAGCACGCCGACCTCGTGCTCGGCTCCCGCTACGTCGACGGCGGCGGCGTCAGCGACTGGGGACCGCTGCGGCGCGCGGTCAGCCGCGGCGGCAGCGCCTACGCGCGGCTGGTGCTGGGGGTCGGGGTGCGCGACCTGACCGGCGGCTTCAAGTGCTTCCGGCGCGAGGTGCTGGAGGCGATCGACCTCGACCGGATCACCACCCGCGGCTACGCCTTCCAGGTCGAGATGACCTACCGGGCGCTGCGGTGCGGCTTCCGGGTCGTCGAGGTGCCGATCGTTTTTCGCGAGCGCCGGGTAGGGAGCTCGAAGATGGACACTTCGATCGTCGCCGAGGCGGTTTGGCGTTTACCCTTGCTGCGCTTCGGCCGGGGAGCCGTCGAGAGCGCTCCATCCGTGTCTGGACAACGCCGCTATACTTTCTGAAGTATTGAGCTGAACACCGCGACCGGGAGACCACTGTGACTGGCAAATTGACCGACGTGACCGATGCCACCTTCAAATCCGACGTGCTCGACGCCGATGGCCCCGTGCTCGTCGACTTCTGGGCGCCCTGGTGCGGTCCCTGCCGCGTGGTCCATCCGGTCCTCGAGGAGATCGACGGCGAGCGCGCCGACCTCAAAATCGTCTCGATCAACGTCGACGAGAACCAGCAGACGGCGGCCAACTACGAGGTCCTTTCGATCCCGACGATGATCCTCTTCAAGGACGGCGCGATCGCGAAGAAAATCGTCGGCGCGATGCCGAAGCGCCGCCTCGAGGCCGAGCTAGAGCCCGCCCTCGCCTAACCCGGCACCCCATGCCGTTCGTTCACGTCCACTGGTACGAGGGCCGCTCCGACGAGCAGAAGGCGGAGATCGCCAAACGCATCGAAGCGGCCCTGATCGAGGTCGCCGGCGTCTCCCCCGACCACTGCTGGGTGAAGTTCTCCGACTCCAAGAAATCGGACTTCATCATCGGCGAGAAGCCGCAGGACTGAGGGCGGCTGAGGGCGGTGGGGGTCCGGTCACCCTTCCCAGTCAACTTCTTTCGGTGGAGCCGCAGCTGACTGCCGCGGTGGTGGGCGCCGAAAAAGTACAAGCCGCGGGAAGGGTGACCGGACCCCTCCACGAGCTGCACCCGTAGTTCCGTGGTTCCTTACGGACCTATTTCGTCCGAAAGGAACCACGCAACTGTGGAGATGGAGGGGTGGGTGTCCCTCTCGCGCCCGGCGTCCTGTTCCTCGCACAGACCACTCGGCGAGAGATGGCCAGTTAAAGGCGAGGAACCCAGGAAGCGAGAGGGACACCCACCCCTCCCTACCGGCAGCTGCTTGGCCCCTCGCTGCTCAGGCGCGGGAAACGCCGATGCTGAGCACGCGGCCGTCGATCTTGGCGGTGGCGCCGTTGGTGTCGGCGGCGTCAAAGGCGACGGAGGTGGCTAGGACCTCGCCTGCCAGGTAGTCCTGGTGGGCCTGGGCGGCGGCTAGGAGGTCGGGGTCGCCGGCGAGGGTGAGAGTGATGCGGTCGGTGATCTCTAGGCCGGCGTCTTTGCGGGCGTTCTGGACGGCGTGGACGATCTCGCGGGCGAGGCCCTCGCGGCGGAGGTCGTCGTCGAGCTCGAGCTGGAGGGCGACGGCGTGGCCTGCCTCGGCCTCAACCTCGTAGCCGTCGAGGGGCTGGAGGGCGAGGGTGACGTCGTCGGGGCCGAGGCTGTGGTCGTGACCGTCGACGTTGATGCCGATCTCGCCGCCCTCGGCGAGGACGGCGGCGACGTGGGCGGCGTCGAGCGCCGCGACCGCGGCGGCGACCTGCGGCATCTTGTTGCCGAAGCGGGGACCGAGGGCGCGGTAGTTGGGCTTGGCCTCGTAGCTGACCAGCTCGGACTCGTCGCTGACGAAGTCGAGCTCCTTGACGTTGAGCTCGGCGGTAACGAGGTCGGCGCGGGCTTCGATCGCCGCCCGCTCGGCCTCGTTGGCGACGATCACGGCGCGGCGCAGCGGCTGGCGCACCTTCGCCTTCGCCTGGGCGCGGGCGGCGCGGCCGAGCTCGACCGTGAGCCGGACCGCCTCCATCCCCTGCTCGAGGTCGGGGTCGGCGAGCGCCTCGTCTACCTCGGGGAAGTCGCGCAGGTGGACCGAGGGCGCGGCGTCCTCACCGCTGAGGTTGCGGTGGATCTCGTCGGCGAGGAAGGGCGTGAACGGCGCCAGCATCGCCACCGTCTCCAGCAGGCAGTGGCGCAGGGTCGCGAAGGCGGCGCGATCGCCTTCCCAGAAGCGGCGGCGGCTGAGCCGCACGTACCAGTTGGAGAGCTCCTCGACGTAGTCGGCGATCGCCCGGCCGGCGGCGGTGCAGTCGTAGTCGTCCATCCGCTCACCCACGAGCGCGGTCGTCGCCTGCAGGCGGGAGAGGGCCCAGCGGTCGAGGTCGTTCGCCTGTTCCTTTTGGTCGCTGTCCGACCAAAAGGAACAGGCGAAATCCTCCGGCCCCAGCTTCTCCGCGTTCGCGTAGAGCACCCAGAACGAGTAGGTGTTCCACAGCGTCAGCAGGAACTGGCGGACCGATTCGCCCACCGTGTCGACCGAGAAGCGGTAGCCGGCCCAGGGCTGTTGGGCGGTCAGGTAGTACCAGCGGAAGGCGTCGGCGCCGTGGGCGTCGAGCACGTCCCAGGGGTCGACGACATTGCCGCGACTCTTCGACATCTTCTGCCCCTCGGGGTCGAGGATGAGGCCAAGGCAGACGCAGTTGCGGTAGCTGGAGGTGTCGAAGAGCAGGGTCGACTCGGCGAGCAGGGTGTAGAACCAGCCGCGGGTCTGGTCCTGGGCCTCGCAGATGTAGTCGGCCGGGAAGCGCTCCTCAAACTCCTCTTTGCCCTCGAACGGGTAGTGGAACTGGGCGAAGGGCATCGCGCCGCTGTCGTACCAGGTGTCGATCACCGAGAGGACGCGGCGCATCTCACCACCGCAGCGCTCGCAGTCGAGGGCGACCCCGTCGATGTAGGGACGGTGGAGGTCGTCGGGGACCGTGCCCCGCGCCCGCTCGCGCAGGTCGGCGACCGAGCCGGCACAGAAGCGCTCGTCGCAGCCCTCGGCAGTGCACTCCCAGATCGGCAGCGGCGTCCCCCAGTAGCGGTCGCGCGAGAGCGCCCAGTCGACGTTGTTCTCCAGCCATTTGCCGAAGCGGCCGTGCTTGACGTGCTCGGGGTGCCAGCCGATCTCCTCGTTGTTGCGGAGGAGCTGGTCGCGCGCCTGCGAGGTGGCGATGTACCAACTGGACTTGGCGTAGTAGAGGAGCGGCGTGCCGCAGCGCCAGCAGTGCGGGTAGGAGTGCTCGTAGACCTGCTCGCGGAAGAGCAGGCCGCGCGAGTCGAGGTCGGCGATCAACGCCTTGGTGACCTCGGGGTCCTTGACGAACTGGCCCTCGAAGCCGACGACGCGTTGATCGAATTTCCCGTCTAGTCCGACCGGGTTGTAGAGGCTGCTTGCGTTAGTGGGCTCGAAGAGATCGTGAGCCGCAGCGACGGAGTAATCGTCTTCGCCGAAAGCAGGGGCAATATGTACGAGCCCCGTCCCGTCCTCGGTGGTGACGAAATCCCCTCCGATGATCGGGAAGCCACCCGGCTCTCGATCTTGCAATTTGAAGACCGGCCCCTGGTACCGCTTGCCGATTAGGTCGGTGCCCGGGAAGCGATCGAGGATCTCCGCTCCCTCACCCAGCACTTTTTCGACAAGCGGCTCGGCGAGGATCACCGTCTCGCCACCGATTCGCGCCCGCACGTACGTGACTTCGGGTGCCACCGCCACGGCCTCGTTGCCCGGCAGCGTCCAGGGCGTCGTCGTCCAGACCAGCAGAGACGCATCGTCGTCCAGCAGCGGGAAGCGCACGTATATGGAGGGGTCCTTGACGTCCTCGTATCCCAGCGCCACCTCGTGCGAGGACAGGGCGGTGCCGCAGCGCGGGCAGTAAGGGACGACCTTGTGGCCCTCGTAGAGGCGACCGTCGTCCCAGAGCCGGCGCAGAGACCACCAGACCGACTCGATGTAGTCGTCCTCGAGGGTGACGTAGGGGTTGTCGAGGTCGATCCAGAAGGCGATCCGCTCGGTCAGCTTGTTCCACTCCTCGACGTACTCGAAGACCGATTCGCGGCAGCGCTGGTTGAACTCGGCGATCCCGAACTCCTCGATTTCCTGCTTGGAGGAGATGCCGAGCTGCTTTTCGACCTCGAGCTCGACCGGCAGGCCGTGGCAGTCCCAGCCCGCCTTGCGCGGCACCCGGAACCCGCACATCGTCTTGTAGCGGGGGTAGACGTCCTTGAAGACGCGGGCGAGGACATGGTGGGAACCCGGGCGGCCATTGGCGGTCGGCGGGCCCTCGTAGAAGCTCCAGACCGGGGCGCCCTCGCGCTGGGCGAGCGAGCGCTCGAAGACCCCCTCCTCGCGCCAGCGCGCAAGCATCCGCTCCTCCAGCTCGGGGAAGGACTGCTTCGGGTCGACGGGTTGGAAGCCGGGCATGAAGCTGAGGATTCTAGGTGGGGTCTATAGGCTGCCGCCCGATGGATCGCTACGACCTCAACGGCAAGGTCGCGCTGGTCACCGGCGCCGCCCGCGGCATCGGCTTCGAGACGGCGCGGCAGATGCACATGCGCGGTGCCTCGGTCGCCGTACTCGACCTCAACGCCGACGAGGCGCGCGAGGCGGCGGAGCGGATCGGGCCGCGGGCGATCGGGCTCAGCGGCGACGTCACCGACCAGAGCGCGATGATGAACGCGGTCGCCGAGATCGTCGAAAAGCTCGGCGGGCTCGACGTCGCCGTCGCCAACGCCGGGATCGCGCAGAAACAGTTCGCGACTGTGCGCGGGATCTCCGGCGAGGAGTGGGAGCGGGTCTTCGAGGTCGACATGCTCGGCGTCTGGCGGACCGTGCGCGCAGCGCTGCCGCAGATCGTCGAGCGCAAGGGCCAGATGATCGTCGTCTCCTCCGTCTACGCCTTCGCCAACGGCTTCGGCAACACCCCCTACGCGGTCGCCAAGGCCGGGGTCGAGTCGCTAGGCCGGGCCCTGCGGGTGGAGCTGAAACCGCACGGCGCCAGCGCCAGCGTCGCCTACTTCGGCTGGGTCGACACGAAACTGGTGCAGGACGCCTTCGCCCAGGAGACCGCCCCCCGGGTCGAAAAACTGAGCCCGAAATGGCTGATGAAACGGATCAGCCCCGAAGAGGCCGGCGCCGGTCTGGTCCGCGGGATCGAAGAACAGGCGCCGCGGATCTTCGTCCCCAAGTGGTGGCGCTACGTCTCCGCCTTCCGCGGCTTGATCAACCCGCTGCTAGACAAGCGGATGGAAAGCGAACCGAAATACGGCGAGCTGGTCCGCGACATCGACGCCGAAAGCGTCGACCTCGTCAAGAACTCAAGCGCGAGTTAGCCGCTCCAGCAGGATCAGCGGCGACTCATACGGCTCGCCAGTAGCCCGAGTCATCGCGATCTCACAGGTGCGGTTGCTGGAGAGGTGGGCGTCGAAGTGGCGGCCGGCAAGCTCTTCCGCCTGGGGCTTCGTGGCCGATGCGGTCAGCTCGGGATGGGTGATGCCGCGGTCGCCAGCGAAGGCGCAGCAAGTAGCGGAGGGGGCAATGTAGACATCGTCGGCGAGAGCTTCGGCGAGAGTGCGAAGCGAGGGGGCGAGACCGAGCCGGCGAGTTGCACAGGTCGGGTGAGCAGTGGCAGAGGAGACCTTCTCGCTGATCTCGAGATCAGGAAGCAGCCGCAACCCCCAGGCAACCGAATCGACGATCTCGAGCTTCGCGAGCCGCTCCGCATTCTCCTCCCTAAGCACCCCCTCACCCGGCTCAGCAATCGCCCCCGTGCAAGAAGCCGCGTCGATCACCACAGGCAGCTGCCCCTCCCCACTCCATCGCCAGAGCTGCTCCACCATCTCATTCGCCTTGTGCTTGTGAGCGGAGTCGAACCCTTTCGAACTCCAAGGCAACCCACAACAGCTGCCCCCCACGTCGTCGGGAATCACCACCGGCTTCCCGGCCCGATCTGAAACCGTGACGAGTGCCTCAACCGGATTGCCACCGAAGATGCGGTTCGTGCAGCTTGGGACGTAGACAGCCGCGACCCCGCCCGCTGGAGGAGGGGGTGACCCCTCCCGGACCCTCCCCGCTGTTGTCCGGGAGGGGTTACCCCCTCCTCCCCCAGCGCCTGGTCCAGGAAGTCCTTTTCCGCGCTTGGTCCTGCGCGCCAACGGGCCACCGAATTTCAGCGCCGCACGCGACAGCTTCTCGACCGCCCCCCAACGTTTCGCCGTAGCCAGCGCTGCTTTTTCCGCCCGCTCCCCATGCTGCGCCGTCCGCAACTCTTTGACCATCCGCCCCGTGTCGATCCCCAGCGGGCAGGCAATCTGACAGGAGCCGTCGGTGGCGCAGGTCTCCAGCGCGTCGTACTCGTACTCCGCCAGCAGCGCCCGCTGGACCGGCGAGCCTTCGGGCTGGCGCGCCATCTCGCGGCGCAGGACGATCCGCTGGCGCGGCGTCGTCGTCAGGTTGCGGCTCGGGCAGACCGGCTCGCAGAAGCCGCACTCGACGCAGGTCGTAGCGCCACCCCAGTCCTCGATTGCCGGCGTCGTCTTCAGGTTGCGCAGATGGATGCCGGGGTCGCGGCTGAGGACGACGCCGGGCGAGAGCACGCCGTCGGGGTCGGCGAGGCGCTTCACCCGCCACATCAGCTCGGTCGCCTTCTCCCCCCACTCGCGCTCCACATAGGGGGCCATGTTCACGCCGGTCCCGTGCTCGGCCTTGAGCGAGCCGTCGTACTTCTCGACGATCAGCTCGACCAGGCCGCCCATGAAGGCCTCGTAGCGGTCGAGGTCCTCCTGCTTGGCGAAGTCCGGGGTCAGCATGAAGTGCAGGTTCCCGGCCGAGGCGTGACCGGCGACGCCGGGGAGGAAGCCGTGCTGGCCGAGCAGCGCTTGTAGGTCCTTGGCCCCCTCGGCGATCCGCTCCGGCGGAACGCAGACGTCCTCGACGATCAGCGCCGTCCCCTCCGGCCGCACCCGGCCGATCAGCCCGTGCAGGCCCTCGCGGACCCGCCAGGCGAGCTCGATCTCCTCCAGCTCGCGGGTGAAGGCAAGCGGCCGGATCAGCTCGTGCGAGTTGAGAATCGCTTCGCCCCGGAGGACCTGCGCGGCCAGGTCGCCCTCGTCCTCGCCGCCGTACTCGACCAGCAGCACCGCCGACTCGGGCGGCAGCTCTTTCCACTCCTGCGGCGCCCCGACCATGTTCCAGGCGGCGGTGATCAGGGCCGGCGCGACCATCAGCTCGACCGCCCTGGCACCGGAGGCGACCAGGTCCTGCACGGGGGCGATCGCCTCGTCGATGCCGGCGAAGTGGATCCAGGCGGTGGTCGTGACCGGCGGCACCGGCACCGTCTCGAAGACGACCTCGGCGACGAAGGCGAGCGTGCCCTCGGAGCCGACGAGGAGGCGGCGGAAGATCTCCAGCGGCTCGTCGGCGTCGAGGAAGGCGCAGAGCCGGTAGCCGGTCGTGTTCTTGATCGTGAACTTGCGGCGAATGCGCTCGCTGAGCTCAGCGTCGGCGCGGATCTCGTCGCGGATCGTCTCCAGGCCGGCGACGAGCTCTGGCTCGGCGGCGGCGAACTTCTCCGCGGCGCCGGGCGCGCCGGTGTCGATCTTGGTCCCCGAGGGGAGGACGAAGGTCAGCTCGCGCACGGTCGAGTAGGAGTCCTTGGTGACGCCGCAGCGCATCCCGCCCGAGTTGTTGGCGACGACGCCACCGACCGTGCAGACGTCGGTGCTGGCCGGGTCGGGGCCGAGTTTGTAGCCGTGGGGGGCGAGGACGCGGTTGGCGTGGCCGAGGATCGTCCCCGGCTTCACCCGGGCACGGGCGCCGTCGTCTTCGACCCGCACCCCGCCGAAGTGCTTGCGGGCGTCGACGAGGATGCCGTCGCTCTGGCCCTGGCCGTTGAGACTGGTGCCGCCGGCGCGGAAGGTGACGGGGATCTCGCGCTCGCGGCCGAAGCGGAGGACCTTGGCGACATCGTCGGCGTCGCGGGCCTCAACCACTGCCCGCGGGAAGAGCCGGTAGGGGCTGGCGTCGGAGGCGTAGGCGACGAGGTCGCTGGCACGGTGGAGGACGCGGTCGGCGCCGAGCAGCTGCTCGAGCTCGCGGCGCAGCGGCTGGGCGACGCCGGCGGCGAGCTCGTCGGGAGCGCGGTCGGCGACAGGCTGGCTCGGCGGCGGCGGGACCTTGCGAGCTTGGCCTGGGAGCAGCATCCGTCTCCCTAGAAGAGCGACATCCCCGGCGCCACCGGCACTTCGACCAGCTCCGGTTGGGAGGAGGCGAGCGCCGCGCTCAGCGCCCCGGCGACTTCGTCGCGGTCCTTCGCCCGGTGCGCCTTCACCCCGTAGCCCTCGGCGACGGCGGCGACGTCGAGCTTCGGCAGGTCGAGCCCGGGCGCCGCGTTCACCTGCTCGACTTCGGCGAACCACTTGAGGATCGCGTACTCGGAGTTCTGCAGGACCAGGAAAGTCACCGGCGCCTGGTAGGCGACGGCGCTCCAGAAGGCGGTGATCGCGTACTGGGCCGAGCCCTCGCCGAGCACGCAGACGACCGGCCGGTCCGGCTGCGCCAGCTGCACGCCGACCGAGGCCGCGAGGCCGAAACCGAGGCCGCCGCCGGCGCTGAAGTAGTAGCTGCCGGGCCGGGAGATCCGCAGCTGGTTGCGCAGCGCCAGCGTGCTCGAAGGCGACTCGAGGACGACGATCGCGTCCTCGGGCATCGCTTCGGCGAGGGCGGTGTGGACGGTCGAGGAGTTGAGCGGATCCTCGGCGGGGATTTCCCCCGGCCCCGGGTTCGGCTCCGGCGCCGGGCGCGAGGACTCCGGCACCTGCTCCAGCAGCGCCATCAGCGTCAACCCGACGTCGGCGACGATCGCGTCGCCCATCGGCGCCCGCACCGCCTCGTCGGGGTCGCTGGTGATCGCGACCAGGCTCGCGCCCTCCGGCAGTAGCGGCCCCGGGATGTGCGGGTAGTAGGGGAAGACCGAGCTGCCGACGACGAGGATCAGGTCGTGGCCCTCCAGCGTCTGGCCGACCGGGCCGATCGCCGGCGGCAACACACCACGGAAATTTGGATGATTCTCGGGGAAGCCGAGGCGGACGCCGCCGGTCGCGGGCGAGGCCCAGACGGGGAGGTGCTGGCGCTCTGCGAGGGCGACGGCGAGGTCCCAGGCGCCGGCCGTGTCGACATCGGGTCCGGCGACGAGGACGGGATTCTGGGCGGCGTCGAGGCGCTCGGCCAGCGCCCGCACCGCCTCCGGGTCGGCGACGGCGCGTCCCGTCACCTTGCGCTCGATCGCCGCCCTCGCGTCGGCCTCGTCAACCTCGGCGTACCAGTCGTCCATCGGCAGCGAGACGAACACCGGCCCCCGCGGCGCCAGCCCGGCGAGGTGGGCGCCGTGTGCCAGCGCCAGCGGCACGTCCTCGGCCCGCGGCGGCTCATAGGACCACTTGACGAGCGGGTGCGGCATCCGGGTCGCGTCGCGGTTGGTCAGGTTCGCCTGCAGGGTGATCTGGGCGCGCGCCTGCTGGCCGGCGGTGATCAGCAGCGGCGAGTGGTTGGCCTGGGCGTTAAAGATCGCGCCCATCGCGTTGCCGACCCCGGGTGCGGTGTGGAGGTTGACGACGGTGGTCTTGCCGGAGGCCTGGGCGAAGCCGTCGGCCATTCCGACCACGACCGCCTCCTGCAGGCCGAGCACGTAGCGGAAGTCCCCCGGATAGTCGGCGAGCATCGGCAGCTCGGTCGAGCCCGGGTTGCCGAACATCGTCGTCATCCCGTGGGCGCGGAAGAGGTCGAAAGTCGCTTCGCGGACCGTTGCCACGAAGCGAACCCTATCCGGCCGTGTTGCAACCTCCTATGCACCTACCTCAACTCGGGGGCAGCGCCGGGCAGGATTCAAGCGGCGAGCGTCGTAGGGCCGATAACTCGGGGGTGAGCCACCGCTTCTTCGCCCACGCCTGGGCCCGCGCCCTCGCGGTCTTCGCCCTCTCGCTGGCGCCGCTCCTTGTGATCGCTGCCTACTCGCAGGCGGCGCCGCTGCCGACCAAGCTGACCTATGCGCCGGGCGCGATCGTCCCGATCCCGGCCTCAATCCCGCACGAAAAAGGCGACATGGTCGACCAGCGGATCCTCCCCGACCTTCGCTGGATCGCCAAGCGCTACCCGATCTACGTCACCGACGGCTACTCCGGACCGCTGCCGAACGGCGAACACATCGGTTGCAACCGCTGCCACGTCAAGGGGTCCGACCACTACAACGGGCTCGCGGTCGACCTCGTGCCGCTGAACGGCGACGGCAAATGCGACGCGACCTGGGCGCCGATCACCCGCCTCGCCCTCTGGGCCGAGCCGGTGCAGAACCAGCCCCGCCTGCCCTTCCGCTGGGTTGGTTACGACGGCGACGCCGGCCACGGCTGCGGCAACCATCTCCACCTCTCCTGGAACCACGCGCCGGCGCCTGAATACACGCTCGCGGAATGGGTCGAAGTCTTCCCGGTCAGCGCCAGCGGGATCAAGCCGAGCGCCGCGGGCAAGAAGAAGTCGGCGCCGAAGCCGCCTCCCCCGCCCGGCCCCTCCGGCGGCATCGCCCAGGTCTCGACCGGCGGCGTCTCCGCGAGCGGAGCCGGCGACTGACACTTCATAGGATGCGGCGGTGCGTTTCGCCGCCTCCGCCCTCCTCGCCGCCGTCTGCCTGATCGTCGCGCTTGGCTGCGGCAGCCAGGACGGCTCGACGCCGGTCGCCTGCCTCGAAGGGGCGGGTGCCTACGAAAAGGCGCTGCGGGAGGCTCCGGGGGAAGTGCTGCTGGGGGGTGAGACGCCGATCAGCGACTGCCTCGCCTCCAATCAGAGCGGCGGCGATCTGGCGCGGGTCGGCGAAGCGACGGTCGAGACGGCGACGACGCTGAACGCGGAAGCGCGCAAAGCGGACGGCGGGCAGCCCGCGGTCGAGCTCGGCTACCTGCTCGGCGCCGCCCAGCGCGGGGCCGAAGACAGCGAAGGCATCCACGCCGACCTCGTCCGCCGCCTCACCGTCGCCGCCCGCTTCGCGCCGGGCAAGGAACCGCTCTCGCCGCAGTTCCTCTCCGCCTACCGCGAAGGCTTCGACGCCGGCCGCGCGAGCGGCTAGGAACGCGGCCGGGAGTCGCGGAGGAATACCCTCTAAGGACCAAGAGATCTTCGATGGAGGCTTCGATTTGACTGTGACTGAGCAGCAGTTGTGGGGTGGCGAGACCACCAAAGCGGTTGACAACTTCCCCGTCTCGGGCGAGCGGGTGCCGGTGCCGGTGGTGCGCTGGCTGGGCCGGATCAAGGGCGCCGCGGCCGAGGCAAACGGCGAGCTCGGCAAACTCGACGCCGACCTCGCCGAGCGGATCGCCGACGCGGGCAAGGCGATCGGCGAGGGCGAGCACGACGACCAGTTCCCGATCGACGTCTTCCAGACCGGTTCCGGCACCTCCTCGAACATGAACGCGAACGAGGTGATCGCCAACCTCGCCGGCGACGGCGCCCATCCCAACGACCACGTCAACATGGGCCAGTCCTCCAACGACGTCTTCCCCTCCGCCGTCCACCTGGCGGCGCTTGACGAGGTCACCCACGACCTGCTGCCGGCGATGGGCGCGCTCGAGGGCGCTCTGGAAGAGAAGGCGAAGCAGTTCGCCGACGTGGTTAAGGCGGGGCGCACCCACCTGATGGATGCAGTCCCGGTCACCCTCGGCCAGGAGTTCGGCGGCTATGCGGCGCAGGTGCGGCTCGGCGTCCAGCGGGTGGAGGCGACGCTGCGTCGGGTCGGCCAGATCCCGCTCGGCGGCACCGCCACCGGCACCGGCCTCAACACCCACCCCGAGTTCGCCGCCAAGGTGCGCGAGAAGCTCGCCGCCGACACCGGCCTGCAGATCTCGGGACCACTCGACGCCTTCGAGGCGCAGGGCAACCGCGACGCCCTGGTCGAGCTCTCGGGCGCGCTCAAGGTCTACGCGGTCTCGCTCAACAAGATCGCCAACGACCTGGCGCTGATGGGCTCCGGCCCGCGCGCCGGCCTCGCCGAGCTGCGCCTGCCGGAGCTGCAGAAGGGCTCCTCGATCATGCCGGGCAAGGTCAACCCGGTGATCCCGGAGGTCGTGATCCAGGTCGCCGCCCAGGTGATCGGCAACGATGCCGCGATAACCGTCGCCGGCAGCCAGGGCCAGTTCGAGCTCAACGTGCGGGTGCCGCTGATCGCCCGCAACCTGCTCGACTCGATCAAGTTGCTCGCCTCCGCCTCGCGCCTGCTGAACGAGAAGTGCGTGAGCGGGGTCGAGGCGAACGAGGAGATGACCGAGCGTCACGCCGAGGCGACGCTGGCGACGGCCACCGCGCTGAACCCGCACATCGGCTACGACCGGGCTGCCGACATCGTCAAGGTGGCGGCGGAGTCCGGGCGTTCGTTGCGGGAGGTTGCGCTCGAGCAGGGTGTGGAGCCGGCGATCCTCGAGGAGGCGCTTGATCACCGGCGGATGGCTCGGCCGCACGAGTAGGGCTTCGCGACTCCGAACTTCGCCTCGCTATAGGGGGGCGAAGTTCGGAGTCGTTTCCGGCGAGGCGACCTATCCCGAAAGGTGAAGCCATATATGAAGCTAATTCAGAGCACACATATCCTTCCGATGGGCGGCACGACGAAGATGGCCTAGGAGGGAATGGCGAACCAGCCACGCAGTTCTGCGCGATTGGAGAATTGACATGGCTATAGGGGAGTCAACTCTCCAATCTTCGCTGGGAAGAGCGCGTGGCGATACCAGGGTCCCCTTGTCGGCTGCGCAATGGGTTTCGCCAATCCTCTTAGTGGTCCCGCCCGGGCTTTGACGGGAAGCCCTTGCTGCGCGTCTCACGTACCGGAAGGGTTTGCGTGCCTGAGGAGGACCTTCCGCCCCTAATCTCTGCTCATGCGCCATAACCCGGCTTACGCTTCAGAAGATCCAGAGGTCGTCCGGCGGCTGATTGAGGAGAACCCTTGGGCGACGCTGGTCAGTGAGAACGACGGGTTGGTCGCTTCGCACTGCCCGGTTCTATTGGACCCCGAGTCGGAGGAGCTGACGATCGTCACGCACCTCGGCAAGCCGGACGACGAGCTGCATGGGCTTGGCGAGGGTGAGATGTTGGTGATCGTGCAGGGCGAGCATGGGTATGTGTCGCCTAGTTGGTACGGGCCGGGCGCGACCCGGGCGCCGACCTGGAACTTCAGCGTCGCGCATCTCTATGGGGTGCCTGAGGTGCTCAGCGAGGAGGAGAACCTGGAGTCGTTGACGCGGCTGGTCGAGCACTTCGAGCGGCAGGTCGAGGAACCGATGTACCTCGAACGCGAGTGGGCGACGCCGTTCGCCCGCGGCACCGTGGGGATCCGGCTCCGCGTCGAGCGCTTCATCTGCAAGCGCAAGCTGAGCCAGGACAAGGATCCGGTCAGCCGCCGCAACGTGATCGACCGGCTGCGCGAGCCGGGGTCCTATCAGCACCCACCACTGGCCGACGAGGTGGAGGCCGAACTCGGCTGAAAATCGCGCGACTGACGCAGCGACTTTATGCTCGCCTCATGACGCTCGAGGTCGTCGTTCTAGGAGAACTGGGCGGAAATCCGGCGGACCTCAGCGACGAGCTGTTGAAGGCGAAGTCCGCGCTCCTCTACGGCGACCAGGTGCTGATCAAGAGTCACAAGGTTCCGTTCCTAGTCGGGGGCTTCGCAAGCATGACGCGCTCGATCACCAAGCAAGCCTTGGAAAGGGGCGTCGACCAAGAGATGGTCGAGAGGGCGATCGCCGCACTGGAAGAGGACAGTGAGATAACAGAGTCCCCGCTGGGGAAGCTTTTCCTTGGCCTGCCTCGAGGAGATGACCCCTGGCCGGTATTTGAATTTCCAGAGGTTGTCTCCGAAGTTCTCCGCAAGAGCGGTCCCTTGGATGGACAGACTTACTTCCGCCAGCTGGCCCCAGAGGGCGTCAAGAGCTATCTGGAAGATAAAGGGGTCACAGGGCAGGACCATCTCGTTGAAGCAGTCGAGGAACTGGTACGGCTCGACGAATCGGAGCTCGTCGCGGTCGACACGGCTGGTGCGGAGGAAGTCCTCAGAGCAGAGCTCGACGACCTCGATGCAGCATTCAAGACCTCGCTTCAGAAAGCCGCCGAAACCTTCGCGGTCAACCGACTGGACCATCCGCTCTTGACCACGGGCACCCAGCTCGATCTACGACGGAATATTAGGGGCAAAGAGCGGCCTATAGCCCTCAGTAAAGCGAGTCGGGCTGAGCTGGCGGCCTGCATGATCGCCGACATTCCTTCCTTCCCTACCGCATCGGTAGACGAGGTTCTCGATATCCGCGAGCGGGTGAGCGCCCAGCTTGGTCGTTTCCGAGCGGCGGTAGCTGACCTAGAGGAAGAGCTCAATGCCGACATCGGCAATGAAGATTTCCCGGAGGCGGTTGAAGACCTGAAGCTCCGCCGCGTCACTCCGGAGTTGGACGAGCTGAGGGAAAGCCTTCGTGATGAGGGGCTCGGACAGACGGCTTCGCGCTCGGCGCCCTACCTCGCGACCGGAGTCTTGGGCCTGGGAGCCTCGGTTGCCATCGGCGCTCCTGAGCTCGCGAGTGCGGTAGCGATCTCCGCAGGCGCCACCACGGCTCTCGCGAAAGAGATAGTCGAGCGCGCGAAGCTCGACCGCGAGCGGAAGAGCCATCGGCACTTCTCTTCGATATCGAGCGGCGCCTGACCCGTCGGAACGGCTAATCAACCCTGCAAAGTCACAAACCGCTCCTCGGTCAGCTCGTAGACCGCGTAGGCGGGACCCTCCCGGGTGTTGCCGGAGTCCTTGACGCCGCCGTAGGGCTGCTGGTCGGTGCGGAAGGTCGGCACCTCGTTGATGAGGACGCCGCCGAACTCGAGGGTCCTGCCCGCCTCCAGTCCCTTGCCGATGTCGCGGGTGAAGACGCCGGCCTGGAGGCCGAACTTGGAGTCGTTGGCCATCGCCAGCGCTTCCTCGAAGACCGAGAAGGTGTCGATCGTCGCCACCGGCCCGAAGATCTCCTCGCACCAGACCTTGGCGTCTTTCGGCGGCGCTTTTAGCAGGGTCGGGGCGAGGCAGCGGCCCTCGTCGACCAGCTCGCCGCCGGTCAATAGCTCCGCCCCGCCGGAGACCGCCTCGTCGACCCACGCCTTGACGCGGTCGCGGTCGTCGGGGGTGATCAGCGGCCCAACGTCGGTGTTCCCGTCGAGCGGGTCGCCGACCGTCAGCTTTTCGACATTGGCGACCAGCCGCTGGGTGAACTGCTCGGCGATCGACTCGTGGACGAGGATGCGCTGGATCGAGATACAGCTCTGGCCGGCATGCGAGAAGGCGTGGATCTGGGCTTTGTCCGCGGCCGTTTCCCAGTCGCCGTCCTCGGCGAGGATCAGGGGCGCGTTGGAGCCGAGCTCGAGGTTGACCTTCTTGTGCGGGACCTTGGAGCGGATGTCCCAGCCGACCGGGGCCGAGCCGGTGAAGGTGATCGCGCGGGTCAGCGGGTGCTCGACGATCTTGTTGCCGACCTTCGAGCCGGGGCCGGGGATGACCGAGAGCCAGTTCTCCGGCAGCCCCGCCTCGACCAGGATCTCGGCCAGCTTCAGGGCCGAGATCGGCGTCTGGCCGGCGGGCTTGAGGACGACCGCGTTGCCGGCGGCGATCGCCGGGCCGAGCTTGTGGGCGACGAGGTTGAGCGGGAAGTTGAAGGGGCTGATCGCGCCGACCACCCCGTAGGGGACGCGCAGCATCACCCCGAGCTTGCCGGCGCCGGCCGGGGCGGCGTCCATCGGCACCGTGCCGCCGGTCAGCTTGCGCGCCTCGACCGAGGAGAACTCGAGGGTGGAGACGCAGCGTTCGGCCTCGACCGTGGCCGTCTTGATCGGCTTGCCGGCCTCGGCGGCGATCGTCGCCGCCAGGTCTTCGACCCGCTCGGCGACCAGCTCGGCGGCGCGGTCGAGCACTTTCGCCCGCGCGTGCTGGGGGAAGTCGGCCGTCAAGAAAGCCTCGTGCGCGGCCTCGATCGCCCGCTCGACCAGCGCTTCGTCGCCCTGCGCCACTCGGCCGACAACGCTGCCGTCGTAGGGGCTCTTCACCTCGGCCCACTCGCCGGTCTCCTGCCACTCGCCGGCGGCGAGGAGCTTGTGGTCGGTTGCCTCTACGGTCTGCGTCGACATCGAGCCCTCCTCTCAATCGGGGTGTCTATCCAGGGTACGCCCCCGCTGATGCAGGCCGCTACTCCGCAACGTTGAATCTGTTCTCTCGGAGATGTCCAGGACTGTCAGTAAGACCCGAGCCCTGTTCGCGACCTGCGCGGCGGCTTTCGCCCTGCTCTCCATCTACCCTCTTGCGGCCCAGGCCAGCGTTAGCTGGGTCGTCCACGGGCGCGGCTTCGGCCACGGGGTCGGGATGAGCGCCTACGGCGCCTACGGCTACGCCAAGCACGGCAAGAGCTACCGCTTCATCCTCGGCCACTACTACACGGGGACGAGCCTGGGGACGGTGCAGGGGGCGCAGATCGTCCGGGTGCTGCTGGGGATCGAAGGCGGCGACGTCGGCTTCAGCGGCGCGACCAGCGCCTGCGGCGAGCGGCTCGACCCGAAGCGCAGCTACGAGGCACACCGCACCGGCAACGCGGTGGTGCTGCGCAGCTCCGGCGGCAAACGGCTCGCCGGCTGCGGGCGCAAACTGCGGGCGGCGGGGCCGGGGACGGTGACGATCGCCGGCTACGGCAGCTATCGCGGAGCGCTGGAGACGGTGCCGACCGAAAGCCAGGCAGGGTCGCTGAACGTGGTCAACGCGCTCGCCCTCGAGCAGTACGTGAAAGGGGTGATGCCGAACGAGGTGCCGCCCTCCTGGCCGACCGAGGAGCTGAAAGCGCAGGCGGTCGCGGTGCGCTCGATCGCGCTCACCGGCGACGTCGGCGGCAACGGCTTCGACCTCTACTCCGACACCCGCAGTCAGGTCTACAAAGGGCTCGAAAGCGAGTACAGGCAGACGAACGAAGCCGTCGCCGCGACCCGCGGCCAGGTCGTCACCTACCAGGGAAAGGTCGCCCAGACCCTCTACTCGGCCTGCTCCGGCGGCCACACCGAGAGCGCCGTCAACGTCTTCGGCAGCCCGGTCCCCTACCTGGTCGGCGTCCCCGACCCCTACGACTACTACTGCCCCCTGCACGAATGGACGCTGAAGTTCAGCGGCCCCGAAATCAGCGCCAAGCTCGGCGTCGAGGGAAAGCTGAAACAGGTGGTAGTGACGAAGACCGGCGTCACCCCCCGCATCATCAGCGCCAAGCTAATCGGTACCGCCGGCGTCACCACCGTCACCGGCACCGAGATCGAGGCAGCGCTCGGCGGCTACGACACCTGGATGACGTTCGAAAAGGTGGTCTCGGGCAAATAGGCGTGTCGAGTTTGTACGGCTATCCCGTACAAACTCGACACTCACCCATCGGGATACGGCTGGATCGGGATGCCGTGATCCTGTTGCTGATCTGGGAGATCGCGACTCCCGAACTCGTAGGCGGCACCGCGGTTGAGGGTGAGCTGGCGCGGGGGTAGGCCGGGGCGTTCGACGGTGAGCTCGAGGTCGGCGACCGAGCAGTTGAGGGTGTGGTGCTCGGGGCCCTTGGGGTCGGCGTAGACCCAGCCGACGAAGTCCTTCTGCGGAGCGGTGACGCGGCCGTGGACGACGACGTCCTTGCCGGGGAGGGTGAAGCTGCAGACGGTCGGGTGCTCCTCGATCTTGGCCGAGCGGATCGCGCCGAGGCCGCCGAGGCGGTGCGGCTCGCCATCGAGGACGAGCATCCCGGAGGGGATCCAGGGGCTCGTGCGGGAGCCGAGGCGGACGCGGGCGGCGCCGGCGTCGAAGTAGGTGTTCGGCGCATCGGGGAAGCCGGTGCCCTCGAGCCAAACCCAGCGCTCGGCGTGCTCAGTGCCCCAGTTGTGGCCGATCATCCCCGGCCAGCCCGTCAGCTCGATCGTCTCGTCGTCGATTTCGAGCCGGCCGTCGAAGCGAGCGTCGGGATAGGGGGCGAGGAACTTCGTTTTCGGCACGGGGGCCTTGTAGAGCCAGTCGGCGGGGAGGTACTTGCAGGGCTCGGCCTCGCCGGCGAAGACGAAGGACCAGGCGGCGCTGAGCGCGTCGGTGTCGATCGAGCCCTCGGCGCGGCCGGGGCCGATCTCGGCGTCGGCGACGCGGATCCAGTCGCCGGCCGGCGCCTCCAGTTGCGAGGCCGGCACCGTCACCTTGGTCGCCCGCGGCCCCGCCGCCGCGCGATCGAAGAAGCAGAACCAGATCGAGGCGTTCGGCTCAGCCCCCGGGCGCTTGTGCACCGTGTGGCGAATCCAGACCCCGCGGCCGCCCCCCGGCTCGCAAGCCTTGATGTAGAAGCTCTCGTAGTGGCCGGCCTTGGGGCCAACCTCCGGGAACCGCGCCCGTTCCTCCATATCTGAAGCCTAAGGGCGTGTCGCTTTATGCGTCCGTATGGACGCAAAAGGTGACATTCCTACACCTTGATCGTGATGACGTCGCCGTCCTGCACTTTGTAGTCGCGACCCTCGATCCGCAATAGGCCCTTGTCGCGTCCGGCGACGTAGCCGCCGCAGGCGACGAGGTCCCCCCAGCCGATCACCTCGGCTTTGACGAACGCTTCCATGATCTCGGTGTGGATCGTGCCCGCGGCTTCAAGCGCCGTTGCGCCGCGCTGCAGGGGCCGGGCGACCGCCTCCTTGTCCTCGCCGGCGGTGAAGAAGGTGATCAGCTCCAGGAGGTCGTAGGCGGTGCGGACCAGGCGCATCAGGCCGGAGCCCTCGACGCCGTATGACTCGCGCATCTCCTCCGCTTCGGCGGGGTCGAGCTCGGCCAGCTCGGCCTCGATCCGAGCGCTGACCGCGACCACCCCGGCGCCGACCGCGTTGGCATGGGAGACGACCGCTTCCGGCGCCTCGGCGTCGCCCTCGTCGACGTTGGCGACGTAAAGGATCGGCTTCGTCGTCAGCGCCTGCAGGTTCTGCACCGCCTGCGGCGCGCCATCCGGCACCGGGATCGAGCGGGCCGGGCGGCCGGCGGCGAGCGCCTCGTGCACCGCCTGCAGCCACTCGTGCTCGACCTGCGCTTCTTTATCGCCCGACTTCGCCTGCTTGCCGACCCGGCCGAGCCGGCGCTCGACCTGGTCGTAGTCGGCGAGGACCAGCTCGGTCTCGATCGTCTCGATGTCGGCGAGCGGGTCGACGCGGCCGTCGGGGTGCGGCACGTCGGATCCCGTGTGGCAGCGGACGACGTGGCAGATCGCATCGGTCTCGCGGATCGAGGCAAGGAACTGGTTGCCGAGCCCCTCCCCTTCCGAGGCGCCTTTGACCAGCCCGGCGATGTCGTGGAAGTCGATTTTGGCCGGCACCAGCTCCGAGCTCTTGACGGTCTCCGCGACCTTCTCCAGTCGCTCGTCCGGCACCTGGGCGATGGCGACGTTCGGCTCGATCGTCGTGAACGGGTAGTCGCCCATCTGGGCACCGCCCTTGGTCAGGGCGTTGAAGAGGGTCGACTTGCCCGCGTTCGGCAGGCCGACGATTCCCACCTTCATCTGCCGCGCCCTCCCATCAGAAGGTGAGCGGGACGATCAGGCCGAGGGCGATGCCGATCAGGACGCCGGCGAGGACGTCGGACGGGTAGTGCATGCCGAGATAAGGGCGACCAAGCGCGAGGGCAAGGGCGACAAGGAAGGCCGCCGAGGTCGCCGGGTCGACCCGGCACATCGCCGTCGCCACCGCGAAGGACGAGGTGGCATGGGCGGACGGGAAGCTGAGCGAGCTGGGAGCGCGGCCGAGCGGCGGCAGGCCCTCGAGCACCGGGCGGGGTCGCTTCACGGCGAGCTTGACGAGGTAGTTGAGGCCGATCGCGATCGGTCCCAGCAGGGCGCAGATCAGCCACGATTCCCAGCGGCCGTTGTCGATGATCGCCAACGTCGCGCCGAGGATGAACCAGATCAGGCCGTTGTTGCCCGCCTTGCCGAGCGCGATCGCGGCGTCCTCGATCCCCGGCGAGTGGCCGTGGGTGCGCATCCAGCGCAGCAGCTTCAAGTCAAGGTCGAGCATCGGCGCGGGACAATAGTCGCCACATGCCTTCCGTCCCCGGCTTCGTCCACACCCCCGGCCACCACTGCGGCTCGACCGCGCTGCGGAACCTGCTCGCCTTCCACGGGGTCGAGATCAGCGAGGAGATGGCGTTCGGGCTTGGCGCCGGGGCCGGTTTCTATTACTTGGCGATGGAGGACGCCTCGCCGAGCCGCTGGTTCAACGGCCGCACGGCGCGGCTGGAGGAGACCTTCCGCGAGCTGACCGGGGCGGCGCTGGAGCTGCGCACCTTCGCCGAGGAGAACGGCGAGGAAGCCTGGGAGGCAGCGCGGGCCGAGGTCGACGCCGGCAAGCCCGCCCTGCTCCTGACCGACATCTACTACCTCGACCACTACGGCAACTCGGCCCACTTCCCCGGCCACGCGGTGGTGCTGGCGGGCTACGACGCCGAGGTCGCCCAGCTCTCCGACACCGCCTTCGAGGAGCTGCAGACGACGCGACTGGAGAACCTGGCGCGGGCGCGGCACAGCGGCCACCCCGCCTACCCGCTGGAGGGTCACATGTTCACTGTCGACGAGGCGATCGACCGCGCGCAGCTGGAGGCGGCGGTGCCGCGGGCGATCGAGCGGGCGGCGAGCGAGATGCTGGAGCCGCCGTTCGGCCCCTTCGCCGGCGTTCCGGCGCTGGAGCGCCTGGCGGCCGAGGCCGGCTCCTGGCCCGAGGCGGTCGAGGACTGGCAGTGGTGCGCCCGCTTCGCCTACCAGGTGATCGAGCGGCGCGGCACCGGCGGCGGCTGCTTCCGGCTGATGTATTCGCGCTTCCTCGAGGAAGCCGGGCGCGAGGAGGCGCCGCTGGCGGCCACGGCGGCGACGCGCTGGACCGAGCTGGCGGAGGCGTTCAGAGCGGCAAGCGAGAACGACGAGCCACGGCCGGAGCTGTGGCGGGTGGTCGGCGAGGGCGCCGAGCAGGTGCTCGAGGCCGAGCGCCGCCTTTGGACCTCCCTCAGCTAGCCACCTACTTGAACTCGAAGCTGGTCAGGTCCTGAGCGAAGGTGGGGTTGAAGATGACCTTGTCGAGGTCGACCCGTGAGGAGACGAAGGTCGGCAGCGTGCTGGTCCCGTAGGGCGCCCACGGCGCCTGTTCCATGAATTCCCGGTCGAGCTCCGCGTATTCGGATTCGACCTGCGGCGTCAGCGGCCCTTCCCCCAGGCGGGTGATCTCTGCGTTCAGCTTCGGGTCGTCGATCCGGGCGAGGTTGGTGGCGCCGATCGGGACGATGCTTTCCCCGGAGAGCAGCGGCTGGAAGAAGTCGTTGGGATGGGGGTAGTCCTCGAACCAGTTGGCGAAGCCGATGTCGAGGTTCGGCGTCGATTCGTTGCCGATCAGGCCGAAGTAGCTGTCGGCGCTGACGATCTTCAGCGTCGTCTCGAAGCCCAGTTCCTTCAGCACCCCCTCCAGGTATTCGCCCGCTTCGTTGTTGGGGCTTTCGTCGTCGGTCCAGATCGTGATCGCATGGTCGGCCGGGTGGGCCGCGGCGACCAGCTGCTTCGCCTTGGCGAGGCTGTGCGGGTAGACGTCGATCCGTTCGTAGCCGGGCATCCCGGGCGGGAGGATCTGCTGGGTGCCAGCCAGCTGGCCGGCGTAGATCCGTTCCAGCGCCCGCGGATCGATCGCGTAGTTGACCGCCTGGCGCACCTTGAGTTCGTCGAACGGCGCCTGCGTCATGTTCATCCAGAAGAAGTAGGTGCTGATCGTCGGCTCGACCTTGAACTGTGACCCTTCGTACTTGTTTTTGACCGCGGCGTAGCGGTCGGCCGGGGGCGGGTTGCCCATCCAGTCGTAGCGGCCGCTTTCGACGTCGGCGACCTGGGTCGAGGGGTTGCGGATGACGTCGACTTCGATCCGGTCGACGTGACCGCTCGGGACCTGGGGCATCAGCTCGGCGTTGCCGCCGGCCCACTGCGGGTTGCGCTTGTAGTCCCAGCCACGGCCGGGCTTGGAGTCGAAGATTACGTAGGGGCCGGTCGCCGGCGGCGGCTGAGCGGTGAGGTCTTCGGCCGGGGTGCCGGCAGGGACGGGGGCGGCGAAGGGCAGCGCCAGCTCGTTGGGGAAGGTGCCGCGCGGCTTGACCAGGCGGATGACGATCTTGCCGCTCGCATCGTCGGTCGTGATCCCGGCGATCCCGCCCCGCTTGCTGCGGGCGAAGGCTTCGGCGCCGACGATGTCCGTGTAGAACGGCGAGCCGGGGGAGTTGAGCTTGAACAGGCGTTCGATCGCGGTTGCGAAGTCCGAGGCCTTGACCGGGGTCCCGTCCGAGTAATGGAGGCCGTTGCGGAGGGTGAGCGTGTAGGTGCGGCCGGCGTCACTGACCTCCGGCATCGCCTTGGCCAGGCCCGGGATCACCTTGCTGCCGGCGCTGCCGGAGGCGTGGGCGTAGGTGAGCAGGGGGATGTAGACGTCGTAGACGGCGGTCGAGCCTTCGCCGGTGTAGGCGAGGCCCGGGTCGAGGGAGTCCGGGAAGGAGCCGAAGGTCGCCTTCAGCGTCCCCCCGTCGGTGCCCGAGGACGAACTGCCGCAGGCGGATAGGGCCAGCGCCACGAGGAGCGCAAGCGTGAGTGCCGCCAACTTGGTCGAGCCCTTGGTCACGCCGGTATTGGTTCGGCAGCCAGGGCCGAGGACTTGAGGCGAACTGTCACCCGACGATTCGTCTAGCCGCTGTTACTGCGGTTTGTCGATCCAAACCGGGGGTAATCAGCAGCAATGACCATCGGAGCAGGCATCTTCCTCATCGCAGTTGGCGCGATCCTCAAGTTCGCGACCAACATCCACGTCCAGGGCGTCAGCATCGACACGATCGGCGTGATCCTGATGATCGCCGGCGCCGTCGGCCTGATCCTCGGCATCTTCCAGGAATTCATCTGGTCCCGCCGCCGTGGCGTAGCCCCCGTGGCCCCGGGCGAGCCCGCCGTGGAAGAACGGCGCGAAGTCCGCGACCCGGCCTACCGGGACACCCCGCCGCGGTACTGAACCGCCGGCAAGACGCTCGCCCTGACAGACTCAGACGCCGATGGCGAAGTTCGCCACCATCGGCGTTTACGGGTTCGACGGCCCCGGCTTCATCCGTGCCCTGAAGGAGGCGCAGGTCGGGCTCGTCCTCGACGTCCGCCAGCGGCGCGGCGTGCGCGGCAGTCAGTACGCCTGGGCCAACGCGAAACGCCTGCAAGCGGCCTTGGCGGAGGCGGGCATTGGCTACACCCACCTGCCCGAGCTGGCGCCGACGACCGAGATGCGGCAGCTGCAGTACGAGGAGGACGAGCGCAAAGGCGAGGGCAAACGCTCCCGTTCCGAGCTGGCGCCCGGGTACGTTCGCGCCTACACCGAGGAGGTCCTCGACCAAGTCGACCTCGAGCCGATCGTCAGGTTCGTCGGCGGCAACCGCGCCGCTCTCCTCTGCGTCGAGCGCGATCCGGAGGCCTGCCACCGCTCGCTGATCGCGGAGCGGTTGGAGCGCGAGCTCGGGATCGAGGTCGCCCACCTGACGCCGGACGAGCCTTGAAGTAAAGAGAACGGAATTTCTTTCAAAAACTGAGGTGTAGTCAAATAGTGTCAGCTCATTCTGGCGCGTCTCGTTCTTCCCGTCCTCCTAATGCTCCTGGTTACCGCGGCTTCGGCATCGCCCGCGGTGGCGCAGGACCCTCCGATCGACTGGACGATGCCGGGCTCCCTCGGCAGTGACCAGAACGGCGACGGGCTGACCGACTACGCCGGCTCGGCTGTCGCCTTCGGCGAAGAAGAACAGCGGCGGGAAGGCTTCGCAGTCAACCTCTTCGTCCGCCGCGACCTCTGCAAGAAAGGCGCCCTCTACACCTGGCACTCGGCCGCCGGAACGGTGACGGGTCTTGGCGGTCGCGGCTGCGAGGTCTCCCAGCACTTCTCCGCCGAGGGCGATTACCCGGTGCGATTGGACGTGCGATTCCCGGGCGGGCGCATCGAGGGTTTCGATCGCACCATCTCGGTCCAGAATTGGCTGGTCGTCTCGATCGGCGACTCCGTCGCTTCCGGCGAGGGTAATCCGGATCGGGTCGGCAAGCAGGGGTTCGGGAAGACCCGGCGGGCCCTCTGGGAGTCGCCGCGCTGCCACCGCAGCGCCACCGCCGCGCCAGCCCAAGCGGCGATCCAGCTCGAAAAGAAGAGTCCGCACACTGCCGTCACCTTCGTCCACCTCGCCTGCTCCGGCGCCACGATCGAGAAAGGGCTGTTAGGGGGCTACGAAGGGATCGACCCCGGCCGAGGTGAACCGGACCTGCCTTCGCAGTTGGCGGAGCTGGGACAGATCACAGAGAAACGGCATATCGACGCGGTCCTCCTCAGCATCGGCGCCAACGACATCAACTTCGGGAAGATCGTCTCCAAGTGCCTGATCGAGCCAAGCTGCATGGACAGCAGGCTCGGCACGCAGTTGCTCTCACAAGCGGTCGAAAAGGATCTGGGGGAACTCCCTGGCGCCTACGAAGAACTGGCCGATCAGCTGGCGAAAATCGTCCCCGCCAAGGAGGTGATCCCGGTCGAATACTTCGACCCAACGGGAGCTGACGACGGCGACTATTGCAAGCGGTCGGGTCTCCGGTGGCCACTCGGCATCAGCTACGACGAGGCGGAATGGGCGGCGAAAGAGGTCCTCGAGCCGCTAAACGAAAAGCTGGCGGTGGCGTCGGCTAATGCCGGCTGGACCGAGGTAACCGGGGTGTCCGCGGCATTCAAAACCCATGGCTACTGCGCGGACGATTCGTGGATCGTCGACATTGTCAAGTCATTCAAGAACCAGAAGGGGGCTTCTTTTTTCTCGCGCTTCAAGGGCGGCTTCCACCCCAACGAGAAGGGCCACAAGGCAGAGACGACACTGATCCTGCCTGTGCTCGAAAGCGTGGTCTCCGGCTCATCGGCACAGAGCGCGGAAGACACGACGATCGTGACAGTGGAAAAGGGAGAACCCGACCCGGACGAAGAAGGCGACACGGAGCGGATTGGGGGCATCGCACTTGGCCTCGCCGGAGCGGCGCTGGCGGCCGGGACCTGGGCCGCCTCGCGACGCCGGCTGACGGACGAGGATGGGAATCCGTGGTGGCTCGGACCCGTCGAGGAGTGGGCGCCGGCGCTCGGCCGACCACCGAGAGAGCGCCCCGACCCGGAGAGCGTGGTGGCCTACGGCGCGCTGGTGGAAAAGCAAGCCGATTGGGTGCACCGGCGGGTCGAGTCGGTCGAGATCGTCGACGAGCGCATCGTCCGGCGCCGGACGAGCGTCGACTTCACGCCCGCGGCGCTGCCGGGGATCCCCGACCCGAAATTTGCGCCGATCGCCTTGCTCTCGAAGCAGGTCCTGACGCGCTTCGACCTCCGCGACGAGAGGGGGCAGTCGCTGCCGCTGGCGAGCAGCGGGCAGAACGCGTCCTACGCGGCGGAGCACATGCTGAGGCTGGCGGAAGAGGAGACGGGGGAAGCACCGTCGCCGCGCCTGCAAGAGCTGTGTTGGCAAGTGGCGCGGGGCGAACCCGAGGAGGCGTGGAGGGCCGTCGAGGAGATCGCCTTCGACCTCGAGCCCGAGTCGGCGCGGGATGCACTGCGGGAAAGCGAACGGTTCCGTGCGGCCGCCTCAACCTTCGCCTCCAGCTTCGCCGTGATGGTCGAAGTCGACAGACCGGACCGTCGCCGGGTGGTCAAGTTTGCCTACGACCAGTTCGTGTTGCCGAAACTGACCCGACGCCAGCGATTGGGGCTCGACCCGGTCTCGATCGGGATCGAGCTGCCGGAGCTCGGCGACGCGGCGAGCCGTCACCTCGAGTTCGTCAGGTCCGAAGGGTTGGAGTACTGGAGTGACGCCCTCTTCATCCTGAGCTCCGAGGGCATCGTCCTCCACCGTCCCACCGGGAGGGTGACCGGTGACGCCCACCTGGACGTTGCCGGGATGCCGCGGGGGACGCCCGCCTTCGCCAGGGTGCTCCTGCGCGCCGTCCGCTCCCGAATCCTCCGGGCGGGACCGCCACTGGCGTTTCTCTCCGCAGCCGCGCTCACCTGCGCCTGGTTCGCCCTCCCTGGTCTCGCTGACCAATCCGCCGCGGGGGCAGCCTCGATCCTGATCGCCCTACCCGCCGTCTTCGGGGCGTTCCTTGGTTCCCGGCAGACGCACCCCCTGGAGGGAGCGATGCTGGCGGGCGCTCGCGCGCTCGTCAGCATCG
>Ga0068854_100000238_pt1 | contig 37512 bp, 28 predicted proteins | sample KBSCornC42_FD_66590 | JGI IMG/M metagenome (GOLD analysis project Ga0068854, IMG submission 66590) | Corn rhizosphere microbial communities from Kellogg Biological Station, Michigan, USA - KBS Corn C4-2 | ecosystem: Host-associated > Plants > Roots > Rhizosphere > Soil ... | reverse complement strand
ACCTCCATCGTCCTCCACGCCATCTCCGACCCTCCACTCCTCGCAAAAGAACGAAAAGTGTAAAGGATCTCCAGAGACATTCTGTAAAGGATGTCATGCAACTGAACAGGTTTACCCGTGTCGTTAAGTGCCTCAGTTTCCGTTGGGGCTTTAGGGAGTGTCTGATGAATCGACGGGAATCGTTTTTGCTTCTGGGTAGGCCAAGCCTTTAGGCTTGGCTCTCTTCACGAACCGTGAAAAATGGGGCTTCAGCCCCTGGGGTATGCTTTTTTTCTCGCCTGCATGATCCCCAAAATCGAAGATTCCGATTCATCAGACACTACCTGGCCCCTGAGGTACGCTTTCTTCGACTCAGGCAAGTTCTCACCCAGACTCTGAAGGCCCGCACATAGATTTCACTCACACAACCAGGCCCGCGCCAACTGCTCCCATCCGGCGTTAAGATTTATTTAAGCCTGCTCTGCCATCCTGAGAGTGGCGTATCCTCGAAGCGCACGTTCTGCCGTGTACAACCACCATGCGGGTCCTGATTGTTGAAGACGAGAAGCGGCTTGCGGAAAACATCGCGGCGGCGCTGCGTGAAAACGGCATCGCCACCGACCTGGCGCATGATGGAGAGACCGGAAAGCACCTCGCCGGATTCGGTCACTACGACCTGGTCCTTCTGGACCTGATGCTTCCTGGAGCAGACGGAGCCAGCGTCCTGAAATGGCTCCGCGCGCGGCGCGACCATACTCCGGTATTGATCCTGACGGCGAAAGACGAGAGCCAGTCCGTCATCAACCTCCTCAACCTCGGCGCGGACGACTACCTCAGCAAGCCCTTCGACCTGGGCGAGCTGCTCGCGCGCGTCAAGGCGCTGATCCGCCGCGGCAAAGGCGTCGCCACGCCCACCGTCAAACTCCGCGATCTCGAAGTCGATACCATGACCAAAACCGTAAGCCGTCAGGGAACGCTGCTCGATGTCTCTCCCACCGAGTACCGCATTCTGGAGTATCTTCTGCACAAACCGCACGCCGTCGTCTCCAAGCGCGAGCTGCTCGAGCATCTCTACGACTTCAACTGGGAGCGCCACTCCAACGTCATCGAGGCGCACATCTCCAACCTGCGCAAGAAACTCGAAGCCAACACCGACACCAGCTACATCCAGACATACCGGGGGCGCGGCTACCGGCTCTCCCCGGAAGAGATGGCGATGGAGCCATGAGGCCGCACTCCATCGAACGGCGGATTGTGGCAGCGGTGGTCTGCGTGCAGCTCGCCATGGCGGTCTGCGTCACCGCCTTCGGGTATCTCTACGAGCGCCATGCGCAGTTCCGCTCCTTCGACATCGCGCTCCAGGGCCGCGCCGACTCGCTCTACGGTGCCGTGCAGGACGCCGACGATGCCGGCGACAACGTACTGCTGGATGCCAAAGACCTGCATATCCCGCGCAACGATGTCTTCGTGGTCCGCGACACAGATGGCAAGGTCCTCGGCGCATCGAACAACCTGAAGGACCTCTCCGAGCTATCCGGCAGCGGCACCGACGGCCACTTCATGCTGTCCATCGGCGGACATCGCTATCGCGGCATCCGATTTCACGCCGTGCGCACCATCGATCCCGCAACCGACAACGTTCGGCATACGCTCTCCATCGTCTACGCCGCGCCCACAGGCCATGTGTGGGAGGCCATCTACGGCGCCCTGCGCTTCTTTGCGCTCACCAACCTGGCACTTCTGATTTTGACCGCATGGCTTGTCTCATTACTGGTGCGCCGCAGTATGCAGCCACTGGGCGAACTGGCGAATGAAGCAGGACGCATCAAGGCGCCGGAGTGGAACTTCGCGCCACCCGCGTCTGCTCTCCGCATCAAGGAACTCAGGCCGCTTGCTGGCGCAATCGAAGGCGTCGTGCATCGTCTGGACATCTCCTTCTCACAGCAGCGGCAGTTTCTGGGCGACGCCGCGCACGAACTCAAAACCGCCGTCGCCGTCATCAAATCATCGCTCCAACTGCTCAGCATGAAGTCGCGCACCGAATCCGAGTACCGCGAAGGCCTGCTGCGCTCGGAGGCCGACTGCACCCGCATGGAAGAGCTTGTCGGCAGAATGCTGGCGCTGGCGCGAATCGAAGCCGCCCGTCCCGAGAGCAGCGCCGACGCGCCCCCACAAACCACGGCCCTGATCGACGGCATCCATGCTGCATCTGAACAACTCCGCCCCATTGCCGAGATGCACGAAGTTCATCTGGAAGCCTCAGGGTCGTCGGCGCTGGCTGCGGCCATCGCGCCCGACCTCTGGCAGACGCTCTGCACAAACGTACTACTGAACGCAATCCAATACAGCGCGCCGGGGTCCACCATCTCCATCAACGTCGGCTCCACGGACCATGAGATGGTCCAATGCGTCGTTCGAGACCACGGGCAGGGCATTCCCGCCGAAAGCCTGCCGCACGTCTTCGACCGCTTCTACCGCGGCGACCCATCGCGTTCTCGCGCCAGCGGCGGCGCAGGGCTGGGCCTCGCCATCTGCAAGGCCATCGCAGAACAGGCCGGCGGCAGCATCACCCTCGAAAGCAGACCCGGCGCCGGCACAACCGTCACCATCCAACTACCCCAGGCTATCAATCGGGTCACAATTCCGGCTTAGCAGGGTTTCTGGACAGGTTCTTAGGGAAAATGTTCTGGTCCACCGCCTTCAGCATTTCTTCAGCCTTCGCGGAGCACACTATCGCAAGGACAACCTTCCGAACTTCCCCACAGTTCTGTTTCATGTACAAACCTCACACCACGCAAGGAGAAACCATGAACCTTACCGCCGTTTTCAAACGCATTGGCATAGCGGCCTGCTGTTTCGCGCCGTTCGCCGTCGCCTGCACCGCAGCCGCGCAGAGCGGCCCCTACAAAGTCGAGGCACGCTGGCAGATAGGCGGAGAGGGCGGATGGGACTACGTCACCGCCGATCCCGACGCACACCTGCTCTACATCGATCACGGCCCTCGCGTTGACATCGTGGACACAAAAACCGGCAAGGCAATCGCCGCCATCACCGACCTCAAGGGCACGCACGGCGTCGCGCTCGACGACGAGGGCAAGTACGGCTACATCAGCGATGGACGCGCCAATGACGTCGTCGTCTTCGACCGCCACACCTTCAAAACCGTCGCCACTATTCCCGCAGGCACCAACCCGGACGGCATCGCCTTCGAGCCTGTCACCAAAACCGTCTGGGCCTTCAATGGACGCAGCAGCAACGTCACCGTCATCGATACAAAATCGCTGAAGGTCGTCGCAACCATTGCGCTTCCCGGCAAGCCGGAGTTTCCCGTAGCCGACGGCAAGGGGAACGTCTTCGACAACATCGAATCGAAGAACTCGATAGCGCGGCTGGATGCAAAGACCCTGAAGCTGACCGCAACATGGCCACTCACCGATTGCGAATCTCCATCGGGCCTGGCCATCGACAAGGCGCATCGCCGCCTGTTCTCCGTCTGCGACGGCAAAACAATGGCCGTAACTGACGCCGACTCCGGCAAGACGCTGGCCAACCCGACGATTGGCGACGGCCCCGACGCCGCCGGCTTCGATCCCGTCCATCACCTCGCCTTCAGTTCAAACGGTGACGGCACACTGACCGTGGTCAACACCGCTTCCGACAAATTCAACGTCGTGCAGAACCTCGACACCGAGCGAGGCGCACGCACCATGACAGTCGATACCGCAACCGGACGCATCTATCTCGTCACTGCCGAGTTCGGCCCGCGCCCGGCGGCAACGGCGGAAAATCCGCGCCCACGCCCAGCCGTTGTTCCCGGCAGCTTCACCGTCCTTGTCGTTGGTCGTCAATAAACCTGGGTCGCAGATAGAGCATCTTCCCTGAAGATATAGTCCTCGCGACCTCATCCTCCGAAGCGGAATCTGTTGTCCTTCCCGAAGGGAATCTGCGTTTTGCTTCGGATTGCACCGAACTACAGCTTTAGGGAAAATGCCCTGGTTTTATGGCCGGCAATGTCTATGCATTGCCGGCCGCTTCTTTTCCGCTCGCCACACAACTACGCCGCAGCCCTGCCGCGCGTCATCAGGTAGTAGACCACCGGCGTCACCACCAGGCTAAGCAGCATCGACAGGCAGAGCCCACCGATGACCGCAATCGCCAACGGCTGCAGCATCTGCGATCCTGCCCCCAGCGCAAACGCCAGCGGCAACATGCCGCACACCGCCGCAATCGCAGTCATCACAATCGGCCGCAGTCGCCGCTGCGCCGCGTGCAGCATCGCCTCGCGCGGACTGACGCCCATCGCGCGGAACCGCTCATCCGCATCCAGCAGCAGGATTCCATTCTTGGCCACGATGCCGATGACCATAATCAACCCCATAAACGACGCGACATTGAACGTCGTCTGCGTGATGAGCAGCGCGAACACCACACCCGCAATCGACAGAACAGAAGACGTGAGGATGGCAACAGGCGCGGAGAAGTTACGAAACTCCGCAAGCAGAACGCCGAAGACGAGCGCGAGCGCCAGCAGCAGAACACGAATCAACTCGTGGAAGGACTGCTGCTGTTCGGCGTAGGTGCCGCCGTACTCGATGTGCAGGCCGGCCGGCAGATCCATGCCTTCGACCGTCTTCTGAACGTTCGCCATAGCCGTCCCCAGGTCCGAGCCTTCCAGCCGACCCGTCACCACGGCCATCTGCTGAAGGTTCTCACGCAGAATCTCATTCTGCGGCGGCAGTTGCTCGATCGTTGCAAGCGAGCCAAGCGTCGCCGTGTGCCCTGTGCTGCTGTTGAAGACCGTATTTCGAATCGTGTCGAGCGAACCGCGCGTGTCCGGGCTCAGCCGTATCCGGATCGTGTACGGTCTGCCATTGACAATCATCGGAGCGGCTGGCGTCAGGCCATCGAGAATAGCGGTGGCGTCCTCCGCCACTTCGGCTGGCGTAAAGCCCATACGACCGGACACAATCGGGTCTACTCTGAAGTCAGTCGCCGGTCCGCTGATCGTGTTGTCGATCCCATTCTCAACATCCACGACCCCTTTAATCTTCGAGATCGCATCGGCAATGCGCGGACACTCCTTATTCAGCAGCGACTGGTCGTTCGAGAACACCTTGATCTGGATTGGCTGCGGCGCATTCGACAGGTCATTAATCATGTCCTGCAACACCTGCGTGAACTCCACATCCAGCTCCGGCTCGGTCGTCTTGATCTGGCTGCGCACGTCAGCCATGATCTCGTCGATACCGCGCGAACGCTTGTCTTTCAGCCGCACGGTGAAGTCGCCCGTGTTGGCCTCCGTCACAGGCGAAAGCCCCATCTGCAATCCAGTGCGCCGAGAGGTGCTGTCCACCTCCGGCACGCTGTGAAGAATGCGTTCCACATGTTCCAGCACGCGATTCGTCTCACTCAGCGAACTGCCCGCGGGCATGATGTAGTCCAGCACAAATCCGCCCTCATCCATCTCCGGCAGCAGGTCCGAGCCGAGATTGCGATAGGCGAAGAACGTTCCGAGAACCAGCACGCCGCACGCAGCGGCCAGCAGCCACGGATGTTCCAGCGACCAGCCCAGCAACCGCGCGTGTCCACGCAGGACAGGGCCCAGCACGCGGCCTCCGCTTCCCCCCTCTGCGCCCGGCTGGTCCACCTTGTGCCGCTTGCGCAAGAGAAACAAGCTGAGCGCCGGAGTCCACGTAAGCGCGAGCAGCAATGACGTGAGCAACGCTGCGGTCATCGTAACGGCAAGCGCGCGGAAGAAGCTCCCCGTCACTCCTGTCACAGAGATAAGCGGGAGAAACACAACAACCGGCGTGATGGTCGAACCGAGCAGAGGAACAGTCAGTTCCCTGAGCGCCTTGCGCACGCTTTCCACGCGCGACTCGCCAGTGTCGCGGTGCAGCACCACGTTTTCAACGACGACGATCGCGTCGTCAATCACCAGACCAATCGCCGCCGCCAGGCCGCCGAGCGTCATCAGGTTGAAGCTCTCACCAATGGCCCACAGGAAGAGAATCGTGACCGCAACCGTTACAGGAATGACCAGTCCGGCAATCAGCGACGATGTCCAGTCCTGCAGAAAGAGAAAGAGAATAATGCAGGCAAGAAGCAGCCCAATCAAAATGGCATCGCGCACGCTGCTGATGCTCTCGCGCACCAGTTGCGACTGGTCATAGAACGGAGTGAGCGTCACGCCGCGCGGCAGCGTCCGGCGCAGCCGGCCCACTTCGGTGGCAACCGCATCGGCCACGGCAACCGTGTTGCTCGAAGGCTGACGCGCAATGTTCAGCAGCACCGACGGCTTGCCGTTGGCAGTGACAATGGTGTAAACGGGCATCGTTCCCGGCTCGACCGCAGCCACATCGGCAACGCGAATCGGCGCGCCCGAGGCCGTAGTTTTGATCACCAGATGCGCAAGCTCATCCGCGCTGTGCGCCTGTGCTCCAACCAGTCCCAGAATCAACTGGTGGTTTGCTTCATACAGCCCAGGCGAATCGATAATGTTGGAGGACTGAATCGCATTCGTCAGGTCCAGCAGCGTGACCCCGGCCGACTGCAATCGCGCCAGGTTCGGCACCACATGAAACTCCGGCACCGCGCCGCCCTGCACCAGCACCGAACTCACACCATCAACGCGGTTCAGCGGCGGCTTCAGAGTGTACGTTGCCAGTTCCCAAAGCGCAGTCTGCGAAAGCGTGTCCGAACTAAGACTATAGGCGACGATGGGGAACGTAGCGAAAGTCAGCCGGTTCGTTGTCACCTTCGCGGTTGCAGGCAGCGTCTGCATCACCTTGGCCAGCGCGGCGTCGGTAAGCTGCAACGTGCGGTACATGTCCACGTTCCAGTTGAAGAAGAGGCTCACCTCGGCCGAGCCACGGCTTGTCGTCGAGCGCACGGTCGTCAGCCCGGGAACACTATTGACTGCGTCCTCAATGGGTTTGGTGATCGTCACCTCCATCTGCTCGACAGGCATCACGCCGTTGTCCACGCCGATCACCACGCGCGGAAAGTTCGTCTCCGGAAAGACCGCGATGGGCACCTTCGAGGCCAGATAGACTCCGGCCAGCGTCAGGATGATGACAAAAAAGAAGATCGGCTGCGCGGCACGCATGAGCCAGAAGCTGCTCTCGCCGTTCCGCGCCGTCGCCTTCTGCTCCGTGCTGTCCGTGGTGGAGATCACTTGTCATCTCCGCTCTGGCCGGCGCCTGGCTTGTCTGCATCTCCCGGCGACACGACCTTGACCTTCGTTCCTTCATCCAGTCCGTAGTTGCCGCTATAGATGACGAGGTCCTTTGCCGTAATCCCCGCGTCAATCTGCGCTTTGCCGCCGTCCTGAAGCCCAACCGTCACGCGCCTGCTGTGCGCTACGCCGTCCTCTCCAACCACCATCACCGACTTCGTTCCATCCTGCGCCGTCAGCAAAGCTCCCGCAGGAATGAGCAGCGCATTCTGCGCAGACCGCCCCTCCATCACAGCATGGACCGGCGTGCCGACCTTGTAGATTCCCTTCGGATTCTCAACACGCAGCCACACCTCGACCGTCGTACTGCCAGGATCGAGCGCCGGGCTGATCAGCGAGACCTTCGCCGGAACAGGCTCGTCAACACCGGGCACCTGAAGCGTCGCAGGCGATCCGACACGCAGACGCTGTGCCTGCGCAAGCGCAATATGCACCTTCGCCAGCAGCGCGGAGGTGTCCATCACCGTCAGCAGCGGCGTGCCCGCCGGTGCCGTCTCTCCCGCAAAGAGTGAGCGGTCCGTCACCACTCCGTTGATGGGGCTGCGTATCTCCGAATAACTGACCTGCGCCTCCGCCCCCAGATACTTCCCTTCCGCCGAAGTCAACTGGCCCTTCGCCGCTTCAAGCGCCGCCTTGTGGCCCACGCTCACGACGCCCTCCAGATGCTTCTTAGCCGTGTCATACGCGGCTTGCGCCTGCACCAGCGTTGCCATGGCCGTATCCAGATCGCGCCCCGGAATTGCGCCTTCGCTGAAGAGCTGCTTCCGGCTGTTCACAATGCTCTGATCCAGATCGAGTGTCGCCTTGGCCTGCGCCAGATCGAGCTGCGCCTTCTGAAGATCCTCAGGAACCTGAGCCTTCGTCGCTGTCTGATACGACGCCTGCGCCGCCGTGTACGCTCCCTTATTGTCGAGCGCCGCGGCTTCCAGGTCGCGGTTCTCCAGCACAGCCAGCAACTGTCCTGCCTTCACCTTCGCCCCGCGCTGCACATAGAACTTCTTCACCGGCGCGCTGATCTTGGGCGAGAGCGCAGCCTGCGCCAGCGGAGCCAGCGTGGCGTCCGCCTGGATATGCTCCGAGATGGGGCCAATCTCGGGGTGCGCCGCCTCCACACTCACTTCCACCGTTGGAGCAGCCTCATTCCGGTTGCAGCCACCGAGCAGCGCCACCGCGCAAACAGGCACCATCAGCGCAGCCAGCCGCCATCGCAAAGCGTCGAACTTGGTTGGGGACGTCACCCTCATCATGGCTCTATAGCTCTCCCATCAGCGTCTTCAAATTGGCGTCTGCAATCTCGTTGCGAATCATGCCATCGGCCCGCGCATTCTCAGCCAGCGTCATCGAGTTCTCAGCATCCACCACCTCCAGCACCGTCGCCTCGCCGTTGCTGTAGCGCAGCTTCGTCAGCCGCAGGCTTTCGGCTGCCGTCTTCACGCTGTCGTCCAGCGACTGCATCTGCTCACGCGCTGTCCTGGCTTCGCTGTAAAACTCCTGCAGACGCGCAATGAACTGTCGTTGCGTCGCCGTCAACGCCACGCGCACCGCGTCTCTGCGTATCTCGCTCTGCTTCACTTTATGGCCCGTAGCGAGCCAGTCCCACACCGGAATGTCCACCGTCACGCTGGCGGAGTAGCCCAGATTCCTCACTCCATCGGGGCCGTTTGCCGCAAACTGCGCCGCATCGATTCCGTAGGTCACATTCAATCCAAGATCGGGCAGATACGCAGCGCGCGCTGCAAGCACATTGGCGTCACTCGCCTTCAACGCGGCCAGAGCGCCCTTCATCTCCGGATTGCTGCGCGCAGCAGCCGACTGAACATCCGCGAAAGCCGCAAGCGGACCAACGTCTTTCGGCGCTTCTAACGAGTATGGCGTGCGCGGATCAGGAAACAACAAGGTCGCCAGTTCCAAATGCATCTTCTCCGCGGTCACGGCAGCATCCGCCAGATCGCGCTGCTTCTGCTGCTGTTGCAGTTGTGCTTTCACGACATCTGCGTGCGCCACCTCTCTCGCGTTTTCGCGCTTCACCGTCAATCCAGTAAACGCCGTCGCTTCATCCGCCGCACGCTGTGCGATTGCGAGCTTCCGGTCCGACGCCAGTGCCCCGTAATAGAGACCCGTTACAGCAACCACCAGTCCCCGCCGCGCCACCTCCAGCTCCGCCACATCCAGGGCCGAAGTCGCGTCAGCCAGACGAACGCCGGCAATTCCCTTCAGGCCAATCACCTCGTTCACCACCGCCTGGCTCATATACTCGTGAACTGCGTTGTTCGCAATGAATCGCGGCGTAGCCAGTTGCGCAGCAGCAGCACTTTGTCCGGCCTGGCCCAGTTCGCCACTCGGCTGCGTATACAAATACTGATTGTGATACGTGACATCCGGCAGCAGCGCCGACCGCGCAATCGAGCGGTCCAGCGCCGACACCCTGCTCTGCGCGCGCACCGCTGCAAAAACAGGCTCATTCGCCTGCGCCCGCTTAATCGCCTCTTCCAGCGTAATCGCCACCGGGGCCACGGTCGCAGCCACTGCGGTCTGGCCCGTCTGCGCCAACGCCGGCGGGCATAGAAACATCGGCGCGCCAAAAAACAGAACGCCGCTACAGAGCCACGCCACCTCGGTTCGGCGCTTTCGAGTTCTCATCATTCCAGGCTCCGGAGGGAAAATATGCTCGTTGTGTTTTTCGGTGGGAGCGCAGGGCTTCAGCCCTGAGAAATTCCCAGCAACTTCAAGGGACTTTAGAGGCTGCTGAAAAAGTCTTTGTAACTGCTTTTGGGGATTAGTGCAGGGCTTCAGCCCGGCGAAAATCCTCGCAACTCCAAGGGGCTTTAGAAGCAGATGAAAAAGTCTCTGTGACCGCTTTTGGGGATTAGCGTGGGGCTTCAGCCCCGCGAAAAAGCCAGCAACTTCAAGGGGCTTTAGCCCCGGGCCTTCCCTCCAGTCAACGCAAACGGGATTTTTCAGCATCCCCTGAAGCCTACGGAAGTTCTCCTTAAAAAAGGCTGAAGCCAACCGAACACCTCCAGAATCTCCACGTGCGGCGCAGCTACCATCTTAGATAAACAGCAGCCAGAGTAGCGAGAACAAGCGCAAATGGCATCACAATCAAACCTGCCTTAAAAAACGTCCATGCGCTCACATGCACATCTTCTTTTCGTATCTCGATCAGCCACAGGATAGTTGCTAGCGACCCTGTAACAGAGAGGTTCGGCCCCAGATCAACCCCAATCAAAACGGCGCTGCGCAGCAAACCCGCCACATGCGCCGCCGCCACGCTCGCGCCCGCAATCAGGCCAAGCGGAAGATTGTTGACGAAATTCGTTCCCACCCCCACCGCAAACGACGCGGCCAGCGCGCCCCCTATCTGCGGCCACCGCTGAAGCTCCACAAGCGCCGATTGACACAGCCGCGATGCCCCCGCGCCACTCAGCGCCTCCACCAACACAAAAAGCCCCGCAACCAGCGGAAGGACGCTCCACGAGATGCCTTTGACCAGCACAATCGGGTTCAATCGCTCCCGTACCGAAAGCGCGCCCGCGATGCAGACTGCGGTGACGAACGTAGGCATTCCCAGGTCTTTGCCCATCGCTGACGCGGCAAGCAGCACTCCCGCCACAACCGCCAGGCCCGCAAGCGTGTGCTTTCCCGCGCTCGACAGATGCACCCGTTCCACGTCGAGCGCCATCCCCCCTCGCAAACTCTCCCTACAACACCAACGCAGCGCAAGATAGGTCGCTCCGATGGACACAACGGAAGCCGCTAGAAACATGCCGAACCAGCGCACGAGCGGCGGCATCGTCGCGTGAAACACAACAAGATTCGCCGGGTTCGAAATCGGCAGCACAAAGCTGGCCGCATTGGCAATGAACGCGCAAATCAGCAGGTACGGCAGCGGATCGGCCTTCGCCTTTTTCACCGACACCAGTACAGCCGGAGTCAGCACCACCGCCGTCGCATCATTCGACAGAAAAATTGTCACCAGCGCGCCAAACACATAGATCAGCGAAAACAGCCGCACGCGCGACCCCCGTGCGTGCTCGACCGCAATCGCCGCCAGCCAGTCGAAGACGCCATGCGCCTGAGCCAGTTGCGCAAGCAGCATCATCCCGGCCAGAAAAAGATAAACATCCGACCCCTTCGAGACCGCGCGCATCGCCTCACCGGGCGAGATCAGCCGCAACACGACCAGCGCAATCGCCCCGCCAGCAACCCACCACACCTCGGAGATGCCGCGCGGTCGAACCAGCATCAGCGTGATGCTCAGCGCAAAAAAAATCCAGATCGCTAGATAACTCGCTGGCATCCTCCCCCGTCCAGGCGGACAAACTCATCCACCGGTCTCGCCTCGATTGCGTCCGCGCGAACCTTGCTTGATCTTACAGGCGGCCAGTCCTCCATCCGTCATCGAGGAGCCCCTCTCTTTTGTTGTCATTCCTGAAGGGAATCTGCGTTCCCCATCCGGCCCGTGCCCTTAACCGACCGGCGACCCTCTACCGCCAAAGAAAACTTATTTTCACCAGCAACAAAAAAGACTATGATGGCAACTGCTTCCAGACCGACTCGCCAGCACAAGCCGCCACGCCCAACAGGAGACCGCCCTTGCGCGCTACCACTCGACCCTCGTCCCCCCGCCTGCAACTCTCGCTCGCCTCCCTATTCCTGCTCATCCTCCCGGCAGCCGGCGCGAAGCAGCCGCCCGCCCCACACAGCCAGTGGGTCTATCCCGGCCCCGGCGGCGCACTCATCTATCGCCACTTCAAAACCGGCGACCGCATCGTCGATTTCTCCTACGCCGGATACATGGGCGGCGGCGTATCCATCCCCTCGCTCCCGGTAAAGAAGACCGTCAACCCTTCCGGCGGCGACGACACGGCAGCCATCCAGAAAGCCCTCGATGAAGTCTCAGCCCTGCCGCTCACCTCGGGCATCCGAGGCGCAGTCCTGCTCGCCCCCGGCCACTTTCATTGCAGCCAAACCCTGACCATCGCGGCAAGTGGCGTCGTTCTCCGCGGCAGCGGCACAAACGACGCAGGCACCGAAATCGAAATGACCGGCGAGCCGCACCTCGCGTTTTCCATCACTGGCAAGAGCAACATCGTCCCGGTCGGTGCTTCCACGCCAGTCGCCGACACCTACATTCCCGCTGGAGCCATGTCGTTCACCGTGCGCGACGCCGCCGCCCTCAAGCCAGGCGACACCATCCAGATCGTGCGGCCCGTCACCCCGGCATGGCTGCACTTCATGGGCATGGACACCCTCTCGCGCAACGGCAAAAAGGAAACCTGGGTCTCAGGCGAATTGAAGGCCGAGCGCAGAATCGTTGCCGTCAAAGGCAATCAGATCCAGCTCGACGTTCCCCTCACCGACTCCTACGACGCGAAGTATCTCGGCGAAGGCGGCACAACCGTGGTCAAAGTCGAGCACGCAGGACAGATCGAACAGGCAGGCATCGAGGACCTGAGCATCGTGGCGCCGCCACAAAAGATCACGCTCAGCCAGAAGCAGTTCACCGGCCTGCGCATGAAGGACGCCGTCGATAGCTGGGTGCGCAACCTCAGCATCGTCGATACAACCGAGGCTGTCGGCATCGGCGAAGACACCCGCCGCATCACCGTGGACAACGTCAACGTCACCCAAAGCGTGCCCATCCAGGGCGCGGCCAAGCCGGCCGACTTCGCTGCCGGCGGCTCACAGATTCTCTTCAATCGCGTCAGCGGGTCCGGCGACAACGTCTTCTACTTCGCCACCGGGCCGCGCCAGCAGGGGCCGAACGTCGTGCTGAACTGCACCTTCCACGGAGACGGCCATATCCAGCCGCATCAGCGCTGGGCCACCGGTCTGCTCATCGACGGCTGCCAGGTGCCCGAAGGCGGCATCGATCTGATGAACCGCGGCGAGATGGGATCGGGTCACGGCTGGGCGATAGGCTGGGGCGTCGTGTGGAACAGCACCGCAAAGTCCTTCCTCATCCAGATGCCTCCCGGGGCGGCCAACTGGTCCATCGGCAACCGGGGCGAGCAAATACTCGGCGCTATGCCCACCTATCCCCACGTCGCCAACCCACCCATGCTGCCGCAGGGAATCATCGAATCGCAAGGCACGCCTGTGTCTCCGCAGAGTCTGTATCTTAAGCAGCTCTCCGATCGGCTCGGCCCGCAGGCCGTCAAAAACATCGGCTATTAGGGAAGCTCTGATTCCATCTGCGCGCAATGTGCTTTTCGGTGGGAGCCGGGTGCCCCATCTTCGGCGCAGCTTCATCGCGCCTAAGGTGGGGTCCGACGTCACCCCTCACACCACGTCATCTCGACCAAAGGCGTCCCCCAGCGAACCTTTGCGGCCCCAATCACCCTCCCTTATCCAACCCACAGCAGGCGAGGCTGTAAAATTAAGCAAAGAAAGGTTTGACACCCCATCGCCGCACAATCGTGCCCGGCGCCTCCATCGAATGAACACCATGCTCTATCCCACAGACGACCTGCGCATCAAGTGGACCAAAGTTGTCCTTCCCCCCGTTTTCCTTGAAGAAGAGCTGCCCATCACAGAGCAGGCTTCCGCCACCGTCTTCAAGGCGCGCCACGAGATCTGCGACATCCTCGCCAACAAAGATCCGCGCCTGATCGTAGTCGTCGGCCCCTGCTCCATCCACGACACCGAAGCCGCACGCGAGTATGCCGCCCGCCTCAAAGGCATCATGGCCGAGCTCTCCCGCGAGCTTTGCATCGTCATGCGCGTCTACTTCGAGAAGCCCCGCACCACACTCGGCTGGAAGGGCCTCATCAACGACCCCTATCTCGACGAGTCCTTCCGCATCAACGACGGCCTGCGCAAGGCCCGTCACCTGCTGCTCGACCTCGCCGAGATGGGCATGCCCGCCGGCACCGAGTTCCTCGACATGATCTCGCCGCAGTACGTCGCCAATCTCGTCAGTTGGGGAGCCATCGGGGCGCGCACCACCGAAAGCCAGGTCCACCGCGAACTCGTCTCCGGCCTCTCCTGTCCCGTCGGCTTCAAAAACGGCACCTCGGGCAACGTACAGATTGCGATTGAAGCCATCGTTTCCGCCGGCCACAGCCACAACTTCCTCGGCCACTCGAAGAACGGCCAGTCGGCCATCTTCGTCACCAGCGGCAACCCGGACTGCCACATCATCCTGCGCGGCGGACGCCAGACCGTCAACTACGACGCAGCCTCTGTCGAGGAGACGTGCAAGCAGCTCGCCAAGGCAGGCATCCCGCAGCACGTCATGATCGACTGCAGCCACGCCAACAGCAACAAAGACCACACCCGCCAAAGCCTCGTCTCGAAAGACGTCGCCAGGCAGATTGCCGCTGGCGACCGCCGCATCATCGGCGTCATGCTCGAGAGCAACCTGGTCGCAGGCGCGCAAAAGCTCGCTCCCGGCAAGGAACTCGTCTACGGCCAAAGCATCACCGACGCCTGCATCGGGTGGGACGAAACCGTCGAAGCCCTCCACGACCTGGCCACGGCAGTTCGCTCTTCCCGCGTCTAAACAGGCTGCAAAAAATGCGCGTTTTGCTTCACTTTTTTTGTTGTCATTCCCGAAGGGAATCTGCGTTTCGCTTAAAGGCACGGGTTTACCCGTGCCGCAAACGCTCCATTTCCTGTAGATACTTTACTGGCTGCGGAAAACTCGATATATGTGCTTTTCGGTGGGAGCGCAGGGCTTTAGCCCTGCGAAAAAGCTCGCAAATTCAAGGGGCTTTAGCCCCGGGCCTTTCTGCACATGCAGCCGCGCGCACTTTTCCATAGCATCTAAATAGAGGTGACTGCGGCTATTCCCTCCCCGCATGGGTGATGGCTCAGCCCCGGCGAAGATGCTCTAATTTCTGCTGAGAGCATGGGCCATGCCGAAGCGTCTGGCAATCACGATCGCGGGAGCCGTCTCGCTGGGAAGTTACGAAGCGGGCGTCCTCTACGAAGTCCTCGACGCCATCCACCAGCACAACGTCTCGCCCGAAACCTCCGAACACGAGCGCATCGAAGTAGACGTGCTCACCGGAGCCTCCTCCGGCAGCATGACCGCCGCCATCGTCGCGCACAAGATGCTCTACGCGGCCAACGAGTTTCGCGGTCCCTACGACAACCCGCTCTATAACGTCTGGGTCAAACAGATCGACCTCGCCGGCCTGATGAACACCGTAGACGACGGCACGCCCGAGAGCGAGTCCGCGCTGCGCTCCATCTTCTCGTCCAACATGGTCGAACGCATCGCCGCCGAAACACTCACCGCGCGCTACACCGACGGCGAATTGCCCGCTCCCATCACCCACATGGCCGCCGCGAAGTCCATCTCACTCGGCATGACCCTCACCAACATGAACGGCGTGGACTACGGCTACGACATGCATCCCAGCGGCAAGTTCGTCTTCACTCGCCACGAAGACCAGTTGACGCGCGTCGTCTCCGTCGAGGGCACAGACAACAAAGAAACATGGGAGGAGATTCGTGACGCAGCCGTCGCCAGCGGCGCCTATCCACTGGCCTTTCGCGCCAAGGAGATGGATCGCCGCCGCTCCGACTATCCCAAGAGCAACCTCGAACCCTGGACCGACGACCCCTCCCGCTTCACCTTCACCGACGGCGGCGTCCTGCAGAACGAGCCGCTCGGCATGGCCAAAAAACTCGTCGATGCCATCGACCACCACTGGCACAACAAGAGCCGCTTCTTCATGTTCGTCTCCCCGCACGGAAAGAACTCCAGCGCCGACTCCAGCTTCCGCGAGGTCAACGCCGATTACTTCCACATGATGCGTCGCCTGGCCAAGGTGCTGCTCGGCCAGTCCGAGTTTCAGGACTGGGTCGCCGCCGTCGAGATGAACAAGCAGATCGCCCTGCTCGACGCCCGCGCCGCTGAAGTAGCCGAAAAGCTGCGCTCCGGCGAACTCAAAAGCGCAAGCCTGAAGCGCACCGCCGACGGCCTGCTCAAAATCCTCTTCACCCAGCCCAGAAACGGCAGCGCCCGGCGCGTTGCAAAGATCGGCCCCGAAACCCTCAGCGACGCGCGCCTCCGCATCGAGCACCAGTACCACGAAGAGATCGAGATGCTCGGCCCCGGCACCTTCAGCGCCGAAGCCTTCCGCGACACCGTCCTCGCCTTCGAAAAGGCCGCCAACCTCGGCGGCCGCGACTACATGCGCATCTATGGCGTCGCCGTCTCCGAAGAGCTGCTCGCCGGGGCCGAACTCTCAGCCTTCCTCGGCTTCTTCGACGAACGCTACCGCGTCCACGATTACGACCGCGGCCGCATGGTGGCCCGCGGCGTCCTCACCGACCCCGCGCTCAGCGAACCAGGAGAACTCGGCCCCATCCGCTACACCCCCACCCAAACCAACCCAATCGACAGCACGCTCAACGGCCTGCAACTCAGCCAGCTCCCCAGCGAAGAACAGCAGATGTTCCGCGACGGCATCAAAAAGCGCGTCAACGAACTGGTGCGCGACCTCATCGGCTTCTGGTCCTATCCCGCCGACGTCGTCGTCATCGACCCGGTAATGAACGCCATCCTGAACCACCTCTTCCGCGAATAACCCACTCGTGTGGCAGGTCTTAAATTCGTCTCACTTGCCCGAAATGAATTTCATCCTCTTTGTTGTCATTCCCGAAGGGAATCTGCGTTCCGCATACCGGGTGCCCCATCTTCGGCGCAGCTTCATCGCGCCTAAGGTGGGGTCCAACATCACCCCAAACCACGTCATCTCGACCGCAGGCAGCGCTTTTTGCCGCCGCAGCGGAGAGACCCCGCATTTCCCCGCGCGCCCGATAGCCTGAACACTGGCCCACCGTCGCTGCACGCGCACCTACGCAACCGCCCGCGCCAACATCACCCCGCACCACACCGCCGCCAACCCAAGCACGATACTCAAAACCACATAGAGCGAAGAAGTAAAAAACTCCCCAGCCTGCAGCTTCGAAAAAGTCTCCCACTCAAAAGTAGAGAACGTGCTGTACGCACCAACAAACCCAACGGGAATCAAAAATCTCCACCCGGCGCTCAGCTCCGTCCTGCGTCCCAGATAAGCCAGCGAAAAACCAATAATCACGCAAGCCGTGATGTTGATGACGAACGTCCCATAAGGAAACTTCGTCCCCATCCTGTCCGACACCAGCACGCCCACACCGTAGCGAGCCAGCGAACCAAGGGCGCCGCCAACCGCGATATAAACATATTTCAGCAAAGTTGTTCTCCCTCGATCTCGCAACGCTCACAAGGCCGCACCCCGCGCACCTCGCTCAGAAAGCTCACTTCACAAATTTCTTCAGGGATATGTCGTGGGTAAGACTCCGCGACAGGGTTCCCTGTCAGGAGTCATCATCTGCTTCTCATCATCGAGGAGCAGCGGTTAAGGGTGAACTCCTTCACCACGCCAATATCTTTACTACACATTCCGGCGCGCCGCCTGTCAAGCAGTTTGAACAAGCCCGCCGCCTCCCATACACTGGAGACAGGTTTCACCGCGCAGAGACGGGCGGTTAGCTCAGTTGGTTAGAGCGCCTGCCTTACAAGCAGGATGTCGGGGGTTCGAGTCCCTCACTGCCCACCAAACCTTTCTGCCCAGCGGCCGCGCCTCCAACCCACATGGCTCCCCGCCTCATCATCAACGCGGACGACTTCGGCCTCACCCCAGGCGTCAACCGCGCCATCGCCGAACTCCATCAGGCCCGCGCCCTCACCTCCGCAACCCTCATGGCCACCGGCCCCGCCTTCGACGACGCCGTCGCCATCGCCCACGCCAACCCCACACTCGGCGTCGGCTGCCACGTCATCCTCACCGACGGCGACCCCGTCTCCCCACCCGAAACCATCCCCACGCTCCTCGGCCGCGATCGCGCCTCCTTCCGCCCCTCCCTCTTCGACTTCGCGCAAGCCCTCCTGCGCGGCCACGTCCACGAAGACGAGATCGAGCGCGAAGCCCTCGCCCAGATCGCCAAACTGCAAAGCGCGGGTATCCGCATCACGCACCTCGACACGCACAAACACACGCACCTTTTCCCCGCCGTCACGCGCCCGCTGCTCCGCGCCGCCGAACGCGCAGGCATCCGCGCCGTCCGCAACCCCTTCGAGCAGCCCTGGAGCATCCCGCTCGCCTCGCTCGACCGCGGCAGCGCCCTGCGCCGCCTCCAGGTCCGCCTCCTCCGGCGCTTTCACACCAGCTTCGACCGCCAACCCCAGATCAGCAGCGCGCGCATCCTCACCACCAGCGGAACCATCGGCATCTCCGCCACCGGCAATCTCGACCAGACCACGCTGCACTCCATCCTCCACTCCCTGCCGTCGGAGCCCGTCACCTTCGAGCTCTGCTGCCACCCCGGCTACAACGACCGCGACCTCGACCGCATCACCACGCGCCTGCGCACCCACCGCGACATCGAGCGCACCGCCCTCCTCGCCGAGATTCCCGCCCTCCGCCTGCATCCAAACGCCCCCCGCCTCATCCATTATGGAGACCTCGACTCGATGAGCACCGGCGATGTAGCTGACGCAACCTGCAAGAGCGCGGTATAAACGTCGTATCGACTTCGAGGTGCAAAACCTGCTTTGCTTAAGGGCACGGCTTCACAGGCTGCGGGACACTATCGTTTTACTTAATACCCGTGCCATAAATGTTTCATTTGTAATTGGTGCTTTAGAGGCTGCCGAAAAGTCGTTGTAGTCACTTTTAAGGATTAGCGTGGGGCTTCAGCCCCACGGAAACGTCAGCAAATACAAGGGGCTTTAGCCCCGGGCCTTTTCTCCAATCAACACGAGTGGCCTTTTCAACACCCTCTTAAGCCTTTAGCCCGAAACACAGGGGACCCCATGAAGATCGGCATCACCTGTTATCCCACCTACGGCGGCAGCGGAGTCGTCGCCACCGAACTGGGCATCGAGCTCGCCGCGCGCGGCCACGACATCCACTTCATCACCTACTCGCCGCCCTTCCGCCTCACCGGCCGCGAAGCCAACATCCATTTCCACGAAGTCGCCGTCTCCAACTACCCGCTCTTCGAGCACCCGCCCTACGACCTCGCCCTCGCCACCCGCATGGCCGAGGTGGCCGAGTTCTACTCGCTCGACCTCCTTCACGTCCACTACGCCATCCCGCACTCCGTCAGCGCCCTGCTCGCGCGCCAGATGCTCGCCGCGCGCGGCCACCGGCTCCCATTCATCACCACCCTGCACGGCACCGACATCACCCTCGTCGGCCTCGACCGCTCCTACCTTCCCATCACCAAATTCGGCATCGAGCAATCCGACGGCGTCACCGCCATCTCCAGCTACCTCCGCGAGCGCACCCGCGAGGCCTTCGACATCCAATCCGAAATCGAGGTCATCCGCAACTTCGTCAACTGCGACGTCTACGTCCGCAACCCCGAACTCGTCACCGCCATGCGCCCCCGCTATGCCGCACCCGGGGAAAAGCTGCTCGTTCACCTCTCGAACTTCCGCCCCGTCAAACGCATCCACGATGTCATCGAGGTCTTTGCCCGCGTCAACCGCGCCGTCCCCGCGCGCCTCATGCTCATCGGCGACGGCCCCGACCGCAGCGACGCCGAGTACCTCGCCCGCGAGCACAACATCCAGGACCGCATCCACTTCGTCGGCAAGCAGGACAACGTCAACGAACTCCTCCCGCTCGCCGACCTCATGCTCCTGCCCAGCGAGATGGAGTCCTTCGGCCTCGCCGCGCTCGAAGCCATGGCCTGCAGCGTCCCCACCATCAGCACCCGCGTCGGCGGCGTCCCCGAACTCATTGACGACGGACGCAACGGCCTCCTCTTCAACGTAGGCGATGTCGAAGCCATGTCCGCAGCAGCGATTGCACTACTCAAGAACGAAAGCCGACTACAGACGATGGCCAAAGCCGCCCGCAAAACCGCGCAGGACCACTTCTGCTCCTCCCGCGTCATCCCCATCTACGAGGACTACTACGACCGCGTCATCGCCCGCACCGCATCCTCCACCAGGTGACTGATGGCCTCGCCGGCCGCGCCGCCAATCGGTCCCCACGCCTCGGCGTGAGCATCCAGAATCGGCATCAGCAGCGCGACCTTGGTCCCGCGCCCGGGCCTGCTGTTGATCTCCACCCGCCCCTTGTCGCCGTACATCACTTCCATCCGCTCACGAACATTCTTCACGCCGATGCCCGTGCCCGGCGGCACCAGCCCGCTCACCGGCGAAGCGTTCGTCCGCTCCGGCTCCATCCCCACGCCGTCGTCCTCAACCTCCACCAGCAGCATCCCGTCGGTGGTAATCCTGCTGCGCAGCGTCACCGTCCCACCGCTGATGCGCGGCTCCAGCCCATGCTTGATGCTGTTCTCAATCAGCGGCTGCAGCAGCATACCCGGCACCACCACATCCAGCGTCTCTTCGGCAATCTCCTTCACCACCTTCAGCTTTTCGCCAAACCGCACCACCTCAATGTGCAGATAGTCGTCGGTAAACGCCAGTTCGTCGCGGAAGGGCACAAACGCCTCGCGCTCCTTCAGCAGCACACGCAGAATGTTCGCCAGCTTCACAATCATCTCGCGCGCCAGCTCCGGCTCCGAGCGCACCAGCGACGTAATCGAGTTCAGCGTATTGAACAAAAAGTGAGGATTGATCTGCCGCTGCAACGCATCCAGCCGCGCCTCCAGCAACAGCCTCCCCTGTTCTTCCAGCTTCCGCTCCACGCGAATCGCATTCCATATCTTCAGCGGAATCCCCACCACCACCGGAGCGCACGCGCAGATTAAAAGTTCCACCCACCACACATCCGAGTGCAGCTCAAAAAAGTACTTCCGATGAAACCGCGCCAGCATACTCGTCGAAAACTGCATCCCCGCAATCAGCATCAGCAGCAGAATCTGTCTGTCCAGATGCGGCCTCCGCAGGTTCCGCGTCACCCACCGGTAGATGCTCAGGTCGATCATCGGCGAAAACGACCACACCTCTTCCGCATCGGTAAACCGCGCAAACGCGCCTGCCAGCGCAGCCACCGCAAGGTTCACCGGCAGCGCCAGAAACTCATGGTGCATCAGCGCAGGGAATGCCAGCGCCGCGCCGCCGGCCATCGCAGGCAGCGGCCCCACCAGAATTCCCAGCAAAATCGTCGTCTCAAACGAGAGGTCCGCCGCCAGAAAATTCGGCACCATCGTCCGAATCCAGACGCCCAGCGTCAGCGGCACGCACACAATGGCAACCAGCGCCGCAGTCTGACGCGGACTTCTGCGCGCCATCAGCAGCAGGTCCTTGAACGTCTTCGACCGCGCCAGCGAACTCGACACCGCCGCCGCCACGCCCAGTTCCACCAGCAGCGTAATCAGAATCAGTTTTGGATCAGTCTGCGTCACACCCTTACTTTACCCCCGCGGCAACCTTCGGACAGGGTGGATACGTTGTCGTTAAAAACTCCCATGTTTGTTTTCGGTGGGAGCGCAGGGCTTCAGAGCATTTTCCCAGAAGAAATAGTCCTCGATCCCTCATCCTCCGAAGCGAAATTCGTTGTCATTTCCGAAGGGAATCTGCGTTTCGCTTCGGGTCGCACCGAACCAATCGACATCCCCGAAAACCCCGAGAACCCTCACCCCTTCACCGGAGCCTTCAACCCCATCTCCGCCATCACCATCTGCAGGTCCTTCCACGCCTCGCCCTTCTGGCGCGGATCGCGCAGCAGAAACGCCGGATGATACGTCACCGCCAGCTTCGCCCCCCGGCACGTATGCCAATGCCCGCGCAGCGAACTCAGCGACCGCTTCACGCCCAGCAGATAAAGCGCCGCCGTCGCACCCAGAGCCACCACCACCTCCGGCTGCACAATATCCATCTGCCGCAGCAAAAACTGCGTGCAGACACCAGCCTCCGCCGGCTCCGGCACACGATTGTTCGGTGGCCTGCACTTCACAATGTTGGCAATGTAAACCTCCTCGCGCTTCAGCCCCATCGCCGCAATCATATTGTTCAGCAGTTGCCCGGCCTTACCCACAAAGGGCAGCCCCTGCGCGTCCTCATCCGCGCCCGGCCCCTCACCCACAAACATCAACCGCGCGTTCGGGTCCCCGTCGCCAAACACAATCTTGCGCCGTCCCGCATAAGCCAGCGGACACCGCGTACAGTCGCCAATCTCCTGCTGCACCGCAAGCAGCGCCGCAGCCTTCTCCGAAGCAGGCACCCTGCTCTCAGGCAGAGGCGCAAGTTGGTCAAAACTTACCGGATTGGCGATAGGAGGCTCCAGAAAATCAGGCTTGCGTTTAACAACAGGAAGCTCGACCGCAGCCGCAGCCAGAGCCACAGGAGCGGGAGCGGTGACGGCAGCAGGCCGAGCAGCCTCCACGGCAAACACCGGCTCACCCCGCCGGTAAAACTCCCGCACGCCCAGATCGCGGAAGTACTCCACATAGGCGCGCAACTGCTCGTCTGCTTCTCCAGCCATGCCTCTATCGTATCGCGGCTACTGGATCGGAATCTCAGGAACCGGATCCGCCTCGCGCTCCGGAAGAACAAACTTCACATGTCCCTGCTGAATCTCGTCCTGCGCCACGCGGCACGCCTTGATCGATTTCGCATTGATCATCGGCGTCGCGCCCGACTGCAACTGACGCGCCCGCCGCGCCGCGCCCTTCACCATGCTGTACTTATTCAGGAAAGCATCTTCGCCCGTCATGCCCAATACCTCCGTTCCTGAATTTATATCTCAGGCCGTGCGTTGTCTGCCACAAGTCGCGGTGGATAACCTGTCCCTATCTCCCAAACGTCCCCAGCGCCGCCTTCAACTTCTCCGAAGCCCGGTCCGTCCTGCACCCTTCCGCCTGCGCCTGCACCCCGTCGCGGGCCCCGCGCTCGAACAACACAATCGCCCGCATCTCCGAAACCGCGTGCTCCAGCACATCGTTCACCAGCGCATATTTGTAATCCCAGATCTGCTTCAGCTCATTGTGCGCCTGCGAGAGCCGCCGCTCAATCACAGCCTCCGACGTCACATGCTCGGCCTCACTCCTATGCCGCAGCCGCATCTCCAGCACCTCGGGACTAGGAGGCATCACGAAGATCGACACCGCATTCGGCATCTTCCGCATCACCTGCACCGCGCCCTGCACATCGATGTCCAGCAGCAGATCCTTGCCCGCGACCCGCGCGTGTTCCAGCGCCGAAACCGCCGTCCCGTAGTAGTTCCCAAAGACCTCCGCCCACTCCAGAAAATCCCCGGCGGCAATCATCCGCTCAAACTCCGCGCGACTCGTAAAGTGATACTCGCGCCCATCTTCCTCCGAACCCCGCGGCGCGCGCGTCGTATACGAGATGGAAAAATCCAACCCCTCCACCAGCGTCCGCAACTGACCCACCAGCGTCGATTTCCCCGAGCCCGAAGGCGCCGAAATAATAAAAAGTATGCCTGCCATCCCTCTCCAGGTGCCGCTTCGCTAGAGTAGCTTTCCCATCGCTGTAGCTATACTCGCATCAATCATCTCAGGTTCGCCTCCGCACAATCAGCGCCAAAGGCGCGACATATACCAGCCTAGGCCGAAGACCTAGGTCAGCAATGGAGCAAAATCAAGGGCTGAAAGCCCGGCACATCAACTCAAGCAACAACTACATATCCAAGGAAAAATGCCTTAATAACCAAATCGGCTACTCGATGTTCTGCACCTGCTCCCGCGCCTTCTCGATCTCCGCCTTCATCTCCAAACCAATCTCCGTAATGCGCAGGCTGTTCACGCCCGTCGCGCCGCTCGTCTTCGAGAGCATCGTGTTCGCCTCGCGGTTCAACTCCTGCAACAGAAAATCCAGCCGCTTGCCCAACTCTCCGCCGGCATCAAGCATGGCCAGGAAGCGATCGATATGCGTCCGCAGCCGCACAATCTCTTCCTCGATGTCGCTCTTCTCCGCCAACACCGCCGCCTCGGCCAGCACGCGCTCTTCAGTGACCGCAACACCCTGCGTCAACTCCGTCAGCCTCGCCTTCAGCCGCTCAAACTGCGCCTCACGCACCCCATTGCGCAGCCCGGCCATCTCCTCGGCAAATGCCCGCAGCCGCAGCATCGAGCCGCGCAACTCCGCCGCCAGCGCCGCGCCCTCGTGCGCCCGAGCCTCATTCAGCTTCTCCACCACCGGCCCCACCTGCGCCAGCACCGCAGCTTCCAAAGCGGCGGTGTCGTCCCCATCCACGCTGCTCTCCGCACTCATCACACCCGGAATCCGCAGCATCGCGTTCAGGTCCGGCTCACTCGCCAACCCATGCGCCACGGCAGCTTCTCGGAACGCCCGCACATAGGCATCGAGCAAACCCGCGTTCAACTGCACCTCCGCATTTGTTCGCCGCTCCATCTGCAATGTCACATCCACATGCCCGCGCCGCAACTTCTCCTTCAGCACGCGCCGCATCTGCATTTCCAGCCCATCGCAGTACGAAGGCATCCGCAGAGACAGGTCGAGAAACCTGTGGTTCACGCTCTTCATCGTCAGCGTAAACGCCAGGTCCTCCCGCACCGCGCCGCGCACACTCGCAAATCCCGTCATCGAGTACAGTTCGCTCAAGCAATCCCCTCCAAATCCGCCGACACCTGCGCAGGCACGGCATCGTCACTGAACTGCATGTCATACAGCCGCCGGTACGTACCCGACTGCGCCAGCAGTTCCTCATGCGTGCCCATCTCCGTAATCCGCCCGCTCTCAATCACCGCAATCTTCGTCGCGCGCCGCACGGTCGAAAGCCTGTGCGCAATCACAAACACCGTCCTGCCCTGCATCAGGTTCGCCAGCGCCGCCTGCACATACTGCTCGCTCTCCGTATCCAGCGCCGAGGTCGCCTCATCCAGAATCAGAATCGGAGCATTCTTCAAAATCGCCCGCGCAATCGCCAGCCGCTGCCGCTCGCCTCCGCTCAGTCTGGTCCCCTTCTCGCCGATCCGCGTGTCATAGCCCTCAGCCATGTTCATAATGAAGTCGTGCGCCAGCGCCATCTTCGCAGCCTCTTCCACCTTGGCGAGCGGAACATCCGGCTGCCCGTAAGCAATATTGTTCCGCACCGTGTCGTTGAACAGCACAATCTCCTGCGTCACCTTGCCAATCTGGTGCCTGAGCGAAGCGATCGTCACATCGCGCACATCGTGCCCATCAATCAGAATCCGCCCCGCATTCACGTCAAAAAAACGCGGAATCAGATTCACAAGTGAAGACTTCCCCGCCCCGCTCGGCCCCACCAACGCAATCACCTCGCCAGGCTTCACCGATAGGTTGATGTCGTGCAACACTTCCTTCGTCTCGCCGCCTTCCCCCTTGTAGCCAAAGCCGACATGCTCAAACTCAATCCCTTTGCTGAACCCCTTCAGCACCAACGCGCGCCGCTTCTCCTGCACATCGTCCTGCGCGTCCATGAATTTGAAGATGTCCTCGCTCGCGCCCAGCGCCTGCTGAAAGCTGTTGTAGAACAGCGCAAACTTCCGCACCGGATCGTACAGCGTAAACACCGCCGCCAGAAATGTAATAAACGAAGCAGCCGTCATCTGGTGGTGCAAAATCTGATCGCGCCCCAGCAGCAACAGCAGTGCAATCGCAACCGAGGCCAGCCCATCCATCAGCGGCGAACTGATCGCCTGCACGCTGATCGACTTCAGGTTCGCGCGGAACAACCGCTTCGCCGCCTTGCGAAAGCGGTTCATCTCCCACAGCTCCATCCCGAACGCCTTCACAATCCGGTTGCCCGTAATCGTCTCGTGCAGAATGTTCTGTATCTCGGCCAGCTTGTCCTGCCCTGTGCGCGTCGTCCGCCGCACGCCGCGCCCAATCCGCCGTGCCGACGAGATAATCACCGGCACAAACAGCAGCAGAATCCACGCCAGCTTCCCGCCCGTCACCACCACCACGCCAATCGTGAACAGCAGCGTAAAGAACTGTTGCAGAAAATCGCTCAGCACCGACGACATGGCAAACTGCACGCGCTCGATGTCATTAATCAGCGTCGAAAGCAGCGTGCCCGTCGTGTGCTTCTGAAAAAACGCAACCGAGCGCCTCAGCACAGCGTCGTACAAATCGTTGCGCAGGTCCGTAATCATGCCAAACCCGGCATAGTTCGCCAGATACGTCCCCGCATAGTCGCAGATCGACTTCAACACCGCCGAGCCGACCAGCGCATACGCCACCACGCTCCACGCATTGTGCAGAAAGCCCGGCACCAGAAAATTCAGGTCCAGCTTCCAGTTGTGGTGCGGAACAGGAAAGACGAGGATGTTCGACGACGCCTGCGGACTCAGCACATTGTCGAAGATCGGCTTAATCAGCAACAGCCGAAATGCCGCCATCGCCCCCACAACCGCCATCAACACGACAGACACAAGCGAGTACAGCGCATACGGCCGCACATACATCAGCAATCGCCAGATGCGCCTCACGCCTGTCCCCTCTGCCTGTCGAAAGTCATTTCGTTCATTCTACCGGGATGCCATCAGGTAAAAACAGCGGTCATTCTGAACCTATAGCAGATTATGCAAAGCTGTATCACTTCAAGAGTTGTCATCCTGAGCGAAGGCGGCGTCTTTTGCCGCCGAAGTCGAAGGACCTGCGTCTTTCAGCAGCCATAGCTTCTCGTAATCAGGCGTAGCCAAGAACCCCTGCATCCTGTCCGCGGCTCCGCGGGATCTATGTCTGAAGCACTTGACCTGAAATGAGTACCTCTCCGGCCCTGGGCCTTACTTCACCGGGGCATATCCCGATGCGAAGTCTTCACCCTGTAACCCGCCGCCGTCAGTCGCTTCCGCATCTCTTCCGCAATAAACACCGACCGGTGCTGCCCGCCCGTGCATCCAAACGCCACCGTCAAATAGCTCTTGCCTTCCTTGATGTAGTGCGGCAGCAGAAACTTCAGCATGTCGGTCGTCTTGTCCAGAAACTCCGCCGTCTGCGGAAAGTCGCGCACGTACTTGGCGACGCTCGGATGCCGCCCAGTCAGCCGGCGAAACTCCGGCACAAAATGCGGGTTCGGCAGAAACCGCACATCGAACACGAGGTCCGCCTCCGAAGGCACGCCATTCTTAAACCCAAAGCTGTTCGACGAGATCGTCAGGTTCGTCTCATTCTCATCGCGCTCAAACTGCGCATTCAGATGCGCCCGCAAATCATGCACGTTGAACTTCGTCGTATCCAGCACGATGTCGGCCACATTGCGGATCGGGTCCAACCGCTTGCGCTCCGCCTCAATCGACTTCACCACCGTATTGCCGCGTCCCAGCGGATGCGGCCGCCGCGTCTCGGAGAACCGCCGCAGCAGCGCTTCGTCGCTCGCCTCCAGAAACACCACCCGCGTCGGCAGCACGCGCCTGACGCGCTTCAGCAGATGCGGAAACTCATCGAGCTTCATGCCCTCGCGCACATCCACCACCAGCGCCGCGCGCTCAATCTCATTCGACTGCCGCACCAGGTCCGCAAACCGAGGCACCAGCTCCAGCGGAAGATTATCCACCGAGTAATACCCCAGGTCCTCAAACGTCTTCAGCGCCGACAGCTTCCCCGACCCCGAAAGCCCCGTCACGATCACCAACTCGCGCCGGTCCATCCGCTTCGTCGTCTTTCCAGACGCCCGCCCGGGCGCTCTTCGCGCCTTCTTCACACTCTTTTTTCCAGCCTGCTTGCGTGGCATGTCAGCCATCCTAGCATCCGCATCCGGCCCAACCACTGGGTGCCCCATATCTACCCGCGCTTTTTGCGGGGAGATGTGGGCTACGGAACCTCAATCAGCTCCATCTTCCCATCGCGCCGACGATACAGCACCATCGCCTGCCCCGAATAGTCCCTGAACACAAACACATCCCTGTCCTGAAACGCCGCCTCCTTCACCGCCTCTTCCACCGACATCGGCCGCAGCGCCGCGCCCTCCGTCGTCCGCGCAATATGCTGCTCTGCCTGTGGCGCGCGCGGCGGAAACGAATGCACCACCATCGGCACCACAGCCCTACCCGCCGGGACGTCCTGCGCGTTCCCCTTCTTCGCAACGCGCTTCGTCACCTCCGGCGCAACCGCTTCAACAACCGCCCTGCCGCGCCCCAGCTTCACCTCGCCCTTCGGATGCCGCTTGATCGACGCCGTCTTCTTCTTATGCCGAATCGCCTGCTGCTCAATCTTCACCAGCGCATCCCGCAGCGCGTCCTCCAGGCTGACCGCCTCGCACGTCGCCACCAGCTTCAGGCTTCTCGTCTGTATCCGAATATCCGCAATCTGCCGCCGCTTGTCCGCCGTCAGCGTCACCTGCGCGCCCGCGTGGCCGACGATCTTCTCAATCCTCAGCAGCCCTGCTTCCGTCTGTTGTTTGAGCTTTCTGGTGACAGTCGTCTGCCTGCCGGTATACTCCACGTCCATCGCTCACCTCGAACCTGCAAGGTCAGCGTACACGACGCTGGTGCGTACTAGGAATCTGCATGTCCTCGCGGTACTTGGCCACCGTTCTCCGCGTTACCTGAATCCCCTGGCGCTGCAGCTCCGCGGCCAACTGGTCATCGGTCAGCGGCTTGCGCTCGTCCTCTTCCTCGATCAGCTTCTTCACCTTGCGCTTCAGCAGCACCAGCGGCAGGTCGCCGCCCTCGGGCCCGTTCACCGCCTCCGAGAAGAAGAACCGTAGCTCAAACACGCCCTGCGACGTATGCACATACTTGTTCGCCACCGCGCGGCTCACCGTCGAAGGATGCACCCCAATCTCTTCGGCCACTTCCTTAATCATCATCGGCTTCAGCGCGTTCACGCCGTGCTCCAGAAACTCCTGCTGCCGCCGCACAATCGCCTCGCACGTCCGCACAATCGTGTTCTTGCGCTGCTCAATGTTCCTTAGCAACTGGATCGCCGACTTGTACCGCTCCTTCACATACTCCTTCACTTCTTTTTCCGTCTGCTTCTGCTGGAGCATCTTCCTGTAGCTCTGGTTCAGCCGCAGCGCCGGCATGTCCTCTTCGTTCATCACCACAACGTACTGATCGTCGCGCTTCACAAACGCAACATCCGGCTCAATCAGCCGCGTCTCGCTCACGTTGTACCGCTGCCCCGGCCTCGGGTCCAGCGTCCGGATAAACTCCACCGCCGCATGGACCTCATCCGATGAGCGCCCGCAGCTCTTCGTCAGCTCGCGCATGTCCTTCTTCTGCAGCAGCGGCAGGCAGTTCGTCACAATATGCGTGGCAACATGGAAGATGTCCCCTTTACCGTTCTCCGCGGTCGCATCGCCGCAGTCGCTCGGATTGGCAGCGCCCTCCTTCACCGCGCCGTTTGTCGCCGCCAGCATCTGCCGGCGCCTCAGCACAATCGCGGCCTCGCCCCGCTGCGCGCAGATCTGCGTCAGCAGACACTCCTGCAGCGTCCTCGCGCCCACACCCACCGGGTCCAGAAAATGAATCACCGACCGCGCCTCAACCACCGCCGCCAGCAGTTCCTTGCGCTCCGGGTCCTCTTCCGCCGCAGCCGCCATATCGAGCGGCCCGCCATGCGCCTCGCCATTGCCCGGCTTCGACTCCGCCGGCACCAGCGCAGCCTTGCCCTTCATCCCGCGCTCAAACGGAATCGGCTCCTGCCTGTTCGAGCGGCTGAGTTCGAGCAGCGCATCCACCAGCTCCTCGTCGCTCGCCGTCAGGTACCCATCCTCGTTCAGGTTGCCCACCACCAGGTCCGCAGCCGCCCGCACCACAGGCGTCAGTGTCAACGACCCCAGTTGCCACGCCAGATGATCGCTCAACGTACTCGGCGCCGAAAGAAAGTTCTCAAACGAAGGCTTGTCGAACTCCTCGAAGTTCGATCCCGTCTTGTACCCCGGGTCAAGATAATCCTGAAAGTAGCTGCCGAAGTCGATCTCATCGAAGGGGTCTTTCTCCACCCTCTCGGTCTCCGCCGCCACCTCTTCGGCCGAACGCTCCCGATCTCCCTCTTCACCCGCGCGCTCTTCCAGCGAGACCGCCGTCTCTTCAATCTCCTCCAACACCGGGTTCTCCACCATCTCGGTGTTGATCATCTCCTTCAACTCAAGCTTATTCAGGGCCAGCACACTGACCATCTGGACCAGGCCAGGTGTCAGCACCTGTCTCTGGGAGACCTTCACATTCAGCTTGGGTTGCAACAGCACGTCTTGACCTCTCCTGCGCCTGGTTCCTGAAAAATATCTGAGTCAGGCGCGACGTTTGGCGTTTGTCGTGCTCGCCATCCGCGGACTGCGTACCGGCTCCGCCACAGTCTACACGCCCTCAACTCATTTCGCTGTAAGTCTAACTCTGCCAATGCCTGTGTGAACTCCACCGATAGCAACTCTCACTTACCACGGAAGTTGTACCGTTCACACGCTTGGCTTTCATCTTGCAAAGAAGCTGTTTACCCCTCAGATGCGCTTCCCCACCCTCATACCTGCTCACTCGTCGCCTTTCGCATTTCCATTCCGCATCGTGGCGATCTTTGCATTTCCATTCCGCAGCGTAGCGATTTTTGCATTTCCATTCCGCAGCGTAGCGGAGGAATCTGCTTCTCGGGACCTGCCTGAGCACACCAGGATTAATTCTGCTCTGAGTACCCTCTGATTCAGTCTTCGTTTTTGAAGTGGCGCGACTTCAGTCGCGCCATAAACGATTTGAATTCAACGCGGCTTTGGCCCCTGAGGGAACGTTTGGAGGCTTAATCAGACCGACCCTCAACCCATCGAAAAATTCTCACCCAGATAAATCCGTCGCACCTCAGGATCGCGCCCCAACTCACCCGGCGTCCCCGTCCTGAATATCCTGCCTTCATTGATGATATACGCCCTGTCCGTCACCGAGAGCGTCTCCCGCACATTATGGTCCGTAATCAGCACCCCAATCCCGCTCCGCTTCAACCCGAAGATAATCTCCTGCAAATCCAGCACCGCAATCGGGTCAATTCCGGAGAAGGGCTCATCCAGCAGAATAAACGCCGGCTCAATCGCCAGACAGCGCGCAATCTCCACACGCCGCCGCTCGCCGCCGCTCAGCGCATAGCCGCGCGTCTTGCGCACGTGCCCCAGGTTCAACTGCTCAATCAGCCGCTCCGTGCGCGTCCTCCTGCGCTCCCAACTCTGCTGCTGCGCCTCCAGCACCGCCAGGATGTTGTCCTCCACCGTCAGCTTGCGAAACACCGAAGGCTCCTGCGGCAGATAACTCACTCCATAATTCCGCGCCCGCAGATACATCGGCAGCCGCGTAATATCGTGCCCATCCGCCAACACCCGCCCGGCGTCCGGCCTTACCAGCCCCACAATCATGTAAAAGCTCGTGGTCTTCCCCGCGCCATTCGGCCCCAGCAGGCCCACCACCTCGCCCTGCTCTATCTGGAGGCTTACGCCCCGCACCACCTCGCGCCCGCCATACGACTTCCCAATCTCCTCCGTCGATAACGTCTTCATCGCTGCTTCTTCACCCGCGTCTCCGTGCGGACACGTCCCGCACCGCTCTCCCCTCCATTAGAAACCACAACGCTCTCATCCCCTGCGCGGAATTCCAGCAGCGTACCCGTCACGGTTCCGCGCTCCTGGTCCACCACCCGCGGCGGCGCATCCGGCGTTCCGGTCAGCGCAAACGTTCCATCGCTGGCCGTATACACCACCCGCTCACCCGTAGCCCGCCGCCCCGGCTGCTCCACCACAATCCCTCCGCTCGCCACCATCCGCTCCACACTGCCGCCCATAAACCCACTCGACAAATCGGGTGCCCCATGTCCCGCTTCTGGGACATGGGTTCCTGCTATCACGGGTGCGGGTGCCCCATGTCCCGCTTCTGGGACATGGGTTCCTGCTATCACGGGTGCGGGTGCCCCATGTCCCGCTTCTGGGACGTGGGTTCCTGCTATCACGGGTGTGGGTGCCCCATGTCCCGCTTCTGGGACGTGGGTTCCTGCTATCACGGGTGTGGGTGCCCCATGTCCCACTTCTGGGACATGGGTTCCTGCTATCACGGGTGCGGGTGCCCCATGTCCCGCTTCTGGGACATGGGTTCCTGCTATCACGGGTGCGGGTGCCCCATGTCCCGCTTCTGGGACATGGGTTGCTGCCAGATAAACCTCCGCCTGCCGCCCCCGCATCGTTCCGTCCGCGCTCGTCACCCGCACGCCTCCGGTAAAGTCCGCCTCACGCTTCTGGTCCGAATACACCAGCTCGCGGCTCACCACCTGAAACACACTCTGCTTCGCCGCCGCTGCCTTCGCCGCAGCCGCAGCCCCGGCCTTGGCCTTCTCCGGCCTCACCGCCGAAGTCAGCACCGCGCGAACAGCCATCGCATCGCCCGACCCATCCCCACGCGCCACCAGCTTCTTCTGCTTCTTATCCAACTCAATCACCGGAGCCTCCACCTGCGAAGCTCCCTGCCACAGCCGCGCCCGCTGCCCCGCCGCTCCGTAAAAGATGGCCGTCTCCGCCGCGTGCTTCATCTCCGCGCGCACAGCCAGCACATGCACCGGCTCCTCCGCGCCCGAGCCGGAAGCCGCGCCCTTCGCACTCTTCGGCTGCAGATAACTCACCTTCACCCCGCCCTCCGCCGTCGCATCACCTGTCTCCTGATTCGCCACCACGCGATCGGCCCACAGCACACTATCCGCATCCGACACCTGCACATTGCCCACCAGCGTCGTGCTCTCCAAAGCACCGTTATACAAAGCCCGCTCCGCCGTCACCCGCTCTTCCGCAGGAGCCGCCGTCTCGCCTGCCTTCTTCACCCCCTGCCGCATCATCACCACATGCCCCTGCTCCATCGCCGAAGCAATCTCGTCCCCACCCACGCCATCCTGCTTCACAACCTTCTTGCCCTTAGCCCGTACCGGCTGAAACTCAGCCACCAGCGAGTCCGCCGAACTCGTCTCCACCACACCCGTCGCACTCACCCTCCGCATCGAAGCATGACCATCCCCATGCACCTCCGCCAGATGATTCACCCCGCCCTGCTCCACAAAATGCGCCGTCAACACATCGCCCGCCAGCGAACTGCTCACCGGGCCACTCACTTGAACCGTCTTCGCAGCCTTGCCCTTCGCGGCACCCTTCGCCGCACCCTTCGCGCTGCGATCCACCAAAGCCAGCACCGCCCCACCCGTCGCCTTCGCATCCCGCAGCCGCGACTTCCCGCGCGCATCCGTCTCGAGCGCCAACTCCACCGCCCCCGCCGCCAGCGACCGCTCATTCCACGGAGTTCCCACCGTAGCAGCCCCGCGCACCTGCTCCTCCAGACGCACCGCTCCAGTCAGCACCGCCTGCTCCAGCTTCCCGTCCCGATCAAACCCCAGCCGTCCCTCCGCCGCGCTGCCCTCTGCCTTGCGCAACGGTCCATCCGAGCCGTACACCAGCCCACCCGTCAGCAGCACCGACTGCGGCTCATTCTTCGCATTCATCACCACCACGCCACGCGGAGCCCGCACCGTCCCGCCGTCCGCATTCTTCAACGTCACCGCGCCCTCGGCATCCAGCCGCTCCACCGTGCCGTCGCTCCGCAGATGCACCACCGCCCGCGCCGCCTGCGCCGACTCCTCACCCGACTTCCCCGCCGAAACATACCTCGCATCCGCCAGCGTCGCCACCCGGTTGTCGCGGTCCAGCTCCGCCCTCGTCGCCGTCAACACCGCCGGCTGCCCCTGCTCCACGCCCGCCACCTTCACAGCCGAGTGCAGCACCAGCACGCCCGTGTCCGCCGTGTAATCCGCGCCCACCGCCTGGCCCTTCATCCCGCCCGCTTCAAACTCAATCGGCTGCTCCGTCGCCGCCACGCCCAGCTTCTGCAGATACACCAGCCCGCTCGTCGTCACATGAATCACGTTCCCGGTGGCATCCGCCTCACGCTGCCCGCTCTTCAAATCCTTCCCCGCCGCATAGTCCATCTTCGCGTTTGCGCTCTTGGCCTCCGGAGCCTGCAGGTCCAGATGCACCTCGCCCATCGCGCGGACCACGCCCTCCTTCTGGTCGTACTCGAACTCGCTGCCATAGATCCTGTCCGCCCGGTCCGACTTCCGCCCATACAGCACAATCCCCACATCGTGCAGCGTGTACCGCCCATCCTTATGCTCGACCGCCTTCGACGCATGAATCGTATAGATCGTCCGCTTCCCATCCGACTGCGAGTACGTGAACCCGTTCGTCTCCTGCCGAATGTCCGCCCCCAGCTTCGCCGGCAGAGCCGTCAGAAACCGATGCGCCCGATAGTGCGCCACCCCCAGAAAGGCAGCAATCACCGCAACCAGCAGACCCGCGCCCGCCAGCAGCCACCGCCGCAACCTCTCCACTGAAACCGAGACACCCATCAGACGTTCTTTTACCTATCATCTCACCCGGGAAGCAGGGCTTAGGGCTTAGGGATTAGGGATTAGGGCTTAGAAAACATTCGCACTTCTCAGCAAGTCATTCTGAGCGCAGCAGCCTGCCCTGAGCGAAGTCGAATGGGAAGACCCCCGCATTGCGCTCGCAGCAGCACAACCTTCAATCCAGCCCTGACACCTGATACCTGATACCTGATACCTAAGCCCTAAGCCCTAAGCCCTAAGCCCTAAGCCCTAAGCCCTAAGCCCTAAGCCCTAAGCCCTAAGCCCTAAGCCCTCGAAAGACTAAACTACCCTCATGGCCGACCAACTCTACCTCAGCCTCTGGTTCCCCAACTTCCGCTTCGAGGCACTCCCCGGCGCGCTCGTCTCCGTCATGCGCCAGTTCGCGGCTATCAGCGGCGAAGACCGCGTCGCCGCCGCGACCGTCTACCCGATCAGCTTCAACGAGTCCCCCACCTTCCAGCGCATCTTCGTCAACGACGACCGCGCCCAGTCCTCCGAGGACTCCCTCATCGAAAACGCCGTCGCCGAAGCCACCGAGCAGCTCCACGACGACCTGGCCTACGAGTTCGAGATGCGCTGGAACCTCTGGACCCCGCAGCTCGACGACGACTTTCACAATCGCCTCGACGACGCTCCCGACGACGAATCCTCCCGCGCCTTCGGCCGCCTCGACGCGCTCTGGAAGCCCCGGCCCAGCACCGTCCGCATCCTCGGCTTCGGACCCTCCTTCGACGACGCCACTTACGAACAGAACGGTCACATCCGCATCGACTTCGGCCTCGACACGCCCTGGGTCGCCGAAGGTCTCGAAGACGAAGACCTCGACCAGGACGCTGCGAAACACATCCGGCAGAACGTCGAGATGCTCCTGGCCTTTACGCTCTCGGTTGAAAAGCACTGCAACATCTCCAGCCGCCTGCTCTGGACCGAGTCCGGCGAACCCCTCGCCCAGAAGCTCATCGACCGCCTCCAGCGCCTCAACTAGAGACGGCTACCTTCGCCTGCTCGTCCTGACCGCCCACCCGGCCAGATCAATCGCGCTGGAGAAGTTGTCGTACTCGACAGGAAGATGATTCCTCCGGTCGGTGTATTCGTTGTAGACCCACGGATCGACCACCGCGAACACCGTCCCTTTACCGTAGTGCGCCACCGCGATCATCACATCCGAGCCCTTCGTCACCACGGCGCGCGCGTTGCCCTTCACGGTAATCGAGCAGGTGTCCTTCATATAAGCATGGTGCGTGTGTGCAAACACTCCCGTCCCCGCCGGTATCGTCACCGCGCCCGCCGGATAGTCGTTGCCGACCACGTGGTTGGTCAACACCGCGTTGTAGTGGATGCCGAACAGATCACTCAGCGTGTTCAGGTGCTCGATGTCAGCATTCGCAGGATCGTTCTCAAACAGCAGCAGCACGCCGCCCGCCTTCACCCACGCTGCAATCGTCTCCGCGCTGGCCTTGTCCATGTAGTGCGGGTTCGGATTCTTGACAGGAATGTCCGGCGAGGCAATCACATACATCTGCGCCTGCTTCAAATCCGCCGCCGTAGGAGCAGTCTTCTCGGTGGCAAGCTGCGCGCCGTACCGCTGGAACGCGCGGCCAAAGAACGCATAGCCGTCGTTCGTGTCATCGTTCCATTTGTAGTGATACAGCTCCGTCTGTCCCGCTGCATTCTTCCGCGTCTGCGAGTTGAACCACCCATCCACCAGCACGGCCTTACCCTGCCCCAGAGCCTCGGTCGCGGCCTGCTCCATCTCCGAGCCCGCCATCAGAAACGCACCCACTCCCTTCGCGTCGTTCGAGACCACCTTCTCGCTCAGGTAGTACTCATAGGTCCCCGAGCGATACGGCTTCCCTCCCAGGCCGCCGACCGACACGGTTCCATTGAGCACCATCAGGCCGTCGGGGCCGGTCGTCACAAACTGTTTCTGAATCCCCTCCCAGCCGCGCCGCGCGCTCGCCTCGTCACTCTGCGTCAGGTAGCCCATGCGGACGCCCTTCGCCAGCGCGTAGACGAACATGCAGCTTGCGGAAGACTCGAAGTAGTTCCCCGCACGCCCGCCCTGGTCCATCACCTGCCACCACAGCCCGCTCTTCGGGTCCTGATAGTGGACCACGGCGGCCATCGTGCGGTTCAGCGCGGCAATCAACTCCGCCCGCTCGGGATGATCTTTGGGAAACCAGTCCAGCGTGTCCACCAGCGCCATCGCATACCAGCCCATCGCGCGTCCCCACGCCTCAGGCGAGAGGCCGGTCTTTTTATCGGCCCACGGCATCGTCTTCGACTCGTCCCACCCGTGGCGCAGCAGCCCGGTCTTCGGGTCGCGCATGTGATGGTCCATCAGCAGCAGTTGTTTGGCAATGTCGTCGAAGTCTTCGGGTTCCTGAAACGTCGCAGCGTAGGCGGCGCGGAACGGCTCGGCCATATAAGCTCCGTCGAGCCACATCTGGTTGGGATAGATCTGCTTGTGCCAGTAGCCTCCGCTCGTGGTCCTCGGCTGGAGGGCGAGCTGGTCGTGCAGAAACTTCGCGGCCTTGTAGTACTTCGGCTGGTGGGTGACGCGGTAGACGAGCAGCACGGCGCGTCCCATCTCGATGTCGTCGAGCGTGTGCGCATCGGCCTTGTAGCCGGTGATGGTTCCGTCAGGCGCGATGTAGCGATCGACCGCCGCCTTGATGTAGTGGAAGTCCGCTCCGTCGGCTGTGGTGTGCCACTCGGCCGCCATGCCGTCCAGCAGCACGCCCTCTTCGTAGGCCCACGCACCAGGATGCCCAACCGTCGAGATCACGCCGTCGGGCCATTGCTTGATGACCGTCTCGGACATCGTCCGCGAAGGCGACTCCTGCGCCACGCCCGCCTGTACGGCCACACACCCCAGCAAAACCAGCGACGCAACCAGCCTCATCCTCAACCTCGCGCATTAATTCGGACTCACAACCTGCACACCAGCATACCTGCCGGAACAGTGTGCGGGTCAACATCGGTTCGACTTCTGCGACGGCGTGGACGGTGGTGAGTGTGGTGGATTCGGGTTGGCGGTCTTCGGGGG
>Ga0068854_100000237_pt1 | contig 37524 bp, 35 predicted proteins | sample KBSCornC42_FD_66590 | JGI IMG/M metagenome (GOLD analysis project Ga0068854, IMG submission 66590) | Corn rhizosphere microbial communities from Kellogg Biological Station, Michigan, USA - KBS Corn C4-2 | ecosystem: Host-associated > Plants > Roots > Rhizosphere > Soil ... | reverse complement strand
CTTGGTGCCGACGTCCCCGAGGCCGAGATCGGTCTGCGACTCGGGCGCGGCGACCACGCCGCCCACGTCTGGTTCTCCGATCTCGGTTTCGACTACGTCAAGCTCAACGCGGAATACACGACGTGAGCTCCACCACCAACATGAATCACACCAACAACACCCGCTACGACAGCAGCAGCGTCGCCACCCTTCTCGAGGCGCTGCCCTACATCCGCGAGTTCCATGGCCGCACTGTGGTGATCAAGTACGGCGGCGCGGCGATGCTCGACGAGGAGCTGCGGGACGCCTTCGCCACCGACGTCGTCCTGCTCAAGTACGTCGGCCTCAACCCGATCATCGTCCACGGCGGTGGCCCCGAGATCACCCGCTACATGGAGAAACTCGACCTCGAGGTGCGCTTCCACGAGGGCCTGCGCGTCTCCGACGCCGAGACGGTCGAGGTGGCGAAGATGGTCCTGGTCGGCAAGCTCAACTCCGAAATCGTCCAGCGGCTGAACCGCCACGGGCAGGCCGCGGTCGGCCTCTCCGGCGAGGACGGGACGCTCTTTGAGGTGGCGCCAGTCGCCAACGCCGAGCACGTCGGCTTCGTCGGCTCGATCGAGCGGGTCGACGTCGACGTCCTCAATCACATCGCTGCCGACTACATCCCGGTGATCGCCTCCTCGGCCTCCGACCGCAGCGGCCAGTCCTACAACGTCAACGCCGACGAGGCCGCCGGCAAGGTCGCCGCCGCGATCGGCGCCCACAAGGCGATCTTCCTCACCGACGTCGAGGGTTGGCTCGCCGACCCCGACGACGAGGGCTCGCTGATCTCCCGTGCCACGGTGGGCGAGGTCGGCGAGAAGCTGCCGGGTCTGGCGGGAGGGATGCGGCCGAAGCTGGCGGCTTGTGTCAACGCAATCCAGGGCGGCGCCCAGTCGGCCCACATCATCGACGGCCGGATCCCACACAGCCTCCTGCTCGAGCTCTTCACTGACGCCGGCATCGGCACCATGGTCACCCCATGACCGACGTCGCCGACGGCATCGGCCTAGAGGACACCCGGGCGCTCGAGGAGCGCTACCTGATGCGCACCTACAAACGGGCGCCAGTCGACTTCGTCCGCGGCGAGGGCCCGCTGCTCTGGGACGCCGACGGCAAGCGCTACCTCGACTTCCTCACCGGCATCTCGGTCTGCTCGGTCGGCCACTGTCACCCGGAAGTGGTGAAGGCGGTCCGCGACCAGGCCCACCGCCTGATGCACGTCTCCAACCTCTTCTACACCGAGCCGATGGCGCAGCTGGCGCAGCGGCTATCGGAGTCGAGCCTCGGCGGCCGCGTCTTCTTCTCCAACTCCGGCACCGAGGCGATCGAGTGCGCGATCAAGGTCGCCCGCAAGCACGCCCACCAGCGCGGCATCGCCGAGCCGGAGATCGTCAGCTTCGAGGGCGACTTCCACGGCCGCAGCTACGGGGCGCTCTCGGCGACCCCGGGGCTGGCGAAGAACGAGGCGCTGGGGCCGATGCTGTCCGGCTTCCGCTCGGTTCCCCATAACGACGCGGCGGCGCTGCGCGAGGCCGTGGGAGAGAACACGGCGGCGGTCCTGATCGAGCCGATCCAGGGCGAGGCCGGCGTCTACGTGACCAGCGAGGAGGCGCTGAAGGCCGCGCGCGATGCCTGCGACGAGGTGGGCGCGCTGCTGATCCTCGATGAGATCCAGACCGGCGTCGGCCGCACTGGGTCCCTCTGGGCCTACGAGCAGACGCCGGTTCGCCCCGACGTGCTCACCAGCGCCAAGGCGCTCGGTGGCGGCGTGCCGATCGGCGCCTGCGTGACCGCGCCGAGCTGCGCCGACGTGCTCGAGCCCGGCGACCACGGCTCGACCTTCGCCGGCGGCCCGGTCGCGACCGCCGCGGCGCTGGCGGTCCTCGACGTCGTCGACGACCCAGTCCTGCTGCGACACGTGCGCGAGCTCGGCGCCTACCTCTGCGAGAAGCTAAACGGCCTCGAGGGCGTGCGCGAAACCCGCGGCCGCGGCCTCATGGTCGGCGTCGGGCTGGAGGAGGGGATCGACGCGGCGGCCATCGCCGCCGACCTGCTCGAGCGCGGTCTAGTCGTCAACGTGCCGCGACCCGACACGCTGCGCCTGTTGCCGCCGCTGGTGATCGATTCCGACCACGTCGACCATGCAGTTGGCTTGATCGGCGAAGCCCTTCTAGGCTTCTCAGCCGGATGAGCACCGGTCAGCGGCGAGAGTTCTCAAAGAAGCAGAAGCAGTTGCGGGCGGATACCGCCGAGCGCCTGGAGGCGATCGTCGAGTCCGCCGAGCGCGCGGCCGAAGGGGTCATCGACGACGCCGAAACGCAGGCGCGCCGCTATCTGGCGCAGGCCAGGGCGGAGGCCGACCGACTTTCGGAGGGGAAGCTGTCGGAGCTCTCCGACCTGGTCGAGACGCTGATCGGGCAGGCGGCCTCGTTGCGCCAGGAGGCGGAGCGCCTGCAGGCGACGCTCGAAATCGCGAAATCCCGCATCGACGGTGAGGAGGATCACCTCGTTCCAGAGCCGCCCCAGCAGGACCAGCAGCCCGAAGAGCCACAGGTCCCTCGCCTTCGGGCGGTGGGCGAAGAGGGGGAGCCAGCGCTTGCTCCGCCCGAGCCCAATCGTGGCGACGCGGCCGGTGCGCGCCTGCTCGCCACGCAGTTGGCCGTCTCCGGCAGCAGCAGGGAGGAGATCGAGGAGCGCCTGCGAAATCGGTTCGAGGTCGAGGACACGACGGCGATCCTCGACGCGATCCTGGGACCCGAGGAGTAGAGACAGATGCACGACGACCCGACGCGGATCATGGGCCCGGAAGGGCGCGGCCCCGGCGGCCGCGGTCCCGAAGACCGCAATAACAACACGCGCTGGCTGGTCGCCGGCCTGATCGCGGTGATCGTCGGCCTGCTGATCGCGGTGATCGTGATCGCCAACGGCGACAGCGGCGAAAGCTCGACCAGCTCCAGCACCACGACCACCTCGACCGCTCCGACGACGACCGAAAGCTCGACGACGACCACGACCACGGAATCGACGGAAACGACCACCACCGAAGAAGAAGAACTGCCGCCGGAAGAACGCGAAGAAGCGCCCGAAGAAGAAGAAGACACGCCGCCTGAAGAACCGGAAGAAGAAGGCGGCAGCGGCGGCATCGAAGCTCCCTGACGCTCGCGCGTGGCAGACTGCGCCCCCCGTGAGCGTGGACAAACCCCATTTCCAGCCGACGGCCAGCTACGAGGCCGATCCGGCGACCGTCGATCGTGTCCTCCTGCTCTACTCGGGCGGGCTCGACACCAGCGTGATGCTGAAGTGGATCCAGGAGGCCTACGAAGCTGAGGTCGTCTGCCTCACCGTCAACCTCGGCCAGCCCGGCGAGGACTATGAGGTGATCGAGGCGAAGGCGCGCCAGCTTGGCGCCGTCGAGTGCCACACGGTCGACGCCCGTGAGCGCTTCGCCGCGGAGTTCTTGGCGCCGGCGATCAAGGCCAACGCCGTCTACGGCAACGGCTATCCGCTCTTCACCGCGCTTGGGCGGCCGCTGATTGCCCAGCTCGCGGTCGAGTACGCCCGCCGCAGCGGCTGCGACACGATCGCCCACGGCTGCACCGGCAAGGGCAACGATCAGGTCCGGATCGAGGCGACCGTCGCCACCCTGGCGCCGGAGCTGAAGACGATCGCCCCGGTCCGCTCCTGGGAGATGGGCCGCGAGGAGGAGATCGCCTACGCGCGCGAGCACGGGATCCCGGTCAAGGGTGGGACCGAGGTCGCGCCGTACTCGATCGACGACAATCTCTGGGGGCGCTCCTCGGAGGGCCGCTGGATCGAGGAGCTCGACCACGCGCCCGAGGACGACGTCTTCCAGTTGGTGACGCGGCCAGAGGAGGCGCCGGACGAGCCGGAGACGGTGACCGTCGGCTTCGAGGCCGGCGTGCCGGTCTCGCTGAACGGCGAGCGCCTGGGGCTGGTCGAGTTGCTCGAACGCGCAGCCGAGATCGGTTGCCGCCATGGGGTCGGCATCGTCGACCACATCGAGGACCGGATCGTCGGCCTCAAGGTGCGCGACATCTACGAGGTGCCGGCGGCGGCGATCATCCTCCCCGCGCACGAGGAGCTGGAGCGCCTGGTCGGGACGATCCACCAGAACCAGTTCAAGCCGGCGCTCGACCAGAAGTGGGGCTACCTCGTCTACGCCGGGCTCTGGTGGGAGCCGCTGCGCACGGATCTCGACGCCTACATGGACGCGGTCAACCAGCAGGTGACGGGGGAGATCGGGCTGCGCCTGTTCAAGGGCTCGGTGCGGGTGGTCACCCGTTCTTCGCCCAACGCCGTCTACGACGCCCAGCTGGCGACCTTTTCCGAGTCCGGCGGTCTCTTCGACCAGAACGCCTCGCCCGGCTTCATCGAGCTCTGGTCCCTGCAGTCGCGGATGGCGCACCGGCTCCGCAATCAGGGCGAGAGCGAGGGGGGCTGATGTACAACCGGATCGGCAAAGCCTCGCTCAAGTTCGCCTTCCGCTACGTGCGGCGGCGCTACCGGCGCGAGGCGCGGATCGCCCTCGGCGTCGGCATCCTCGCCGCGATCGTCGCCGCCTATCTGGCGACCCGGGAAGTGCCCGAAGGCTGAGCACCCCCGCAAGCTTTCTTGCGGTTTATCCGCAACTTGCAGGAGTTTTGACCCCGGCTCGCTAGCCTCGGCGCCTCGTGCGGCCGCTCGAGCCCAGAAGGGATTTCCTCCGGATCTGCGCCGCAGCGTCGCTCTGCGCGCTGCTCGCGGTGCTGATCGCTGCCGTCGGTACGGCGGGCGCGACCAAGGCCGACAAGCTGGAAGCGAAGCTGGCGCATGCGCGCGACGAGGCGAGCTCGCTCTCCTCGCAGCTGCAGGCGACGACGGCGGAACTGGCGAGCGCCGAAGGCGAAGCAGCGCAGGCGCAGGCGCACGAGGAAAAGCTCAGCGGGCTGCTCCAGGAAGGTCGCGAACGAGCAGCGGAACTCGCCGGCAAGCTGCGGGCGACCCGCCATCACCTGGCGGTCGAGAAAGCGCGTTTGCAGCGAGCCCGCGTAGTGCTCGCTAATCGCCTCGTCGCGATCTACGAGAGCGGCACTCCGGACACGGCCGACCTCGTCCTCGAATCCAGCGACTACCAGGACTTCATCGCCCGCAACGACTATCTGCGGGCGATCTCCGAAGCCGACAGCTCCCTCGCCGACCGGGTCGCCGAAGTGCGCGCCGCCGTCCACTCCGAGGTGCTGAAGGTCTCCGACCTGAAAGCCGAAGCGATCGCCTACGACGAACGGCTCGAAGCCGCCCGGGCTGAAATTGCCGAAGTGCGCGAAGCGGCCGAGGCCGCGGCGGCACGGCTGCAGTCGCTCGAGGGCAGCCGCGAAGCCTCGCTGGCGACGCTGAAAGGCGACATCGCCGAATGGGTCGAGGAGGTCCAGGAAGCCCGCCTGGCCGAATCGGAAGCCGAAGCCGAAGAAGAAGTCGGCCGCTGGCTCGGCGGCCCCTATGCGATCCCGACCTACATCGTGATGTGCGAGTCGGGTGGCAACTACAGCGCCCTCAACCCCTCCAGCGGCGCCGGCGGCGCCTACCAGATCCTCCCCTCGACCTGGGAACTCTACGGCGGCCAAGGCGAACCGCAGAACGCCCCTAAGGCCGAACAGGACCGGATCGCCGGCGAAATCTGGGCCGATTCAGGTCCCAGCGCCTGGGTCTGCGGCTAAGTCACGCTTTCGCGCAAAAGCAACGCGTGAATTTTTAGAATCTGCGCACCTCTGTAGACAATTGATTTCGTATGCTCTCCTTCATGGCAGTCATGGCAAGGGAACAGTGGACCGACCAGCGGCTTGACGACCTCAATGGGAACGTCAGCCACCGATTTGACGAAGTGGAACGGAGATTCGACCGGGTCGAAGGCGACATCCGCGAATTGAGGTTGGACGTGAGGCGGCTGGACAACAAGATCGACTCCCTCCAGTCGGAAATGAACGGTCGCTTCGACTCGATGCAGCGAATGATGGTCGTCGGCTTCGTTACGCTCTTTACGGGAATCGCCGCCAGCATCATCACGGCCATCCTCGCGGTGTAGTTCCAACCACCCCGTAAATCGCGCGGAAGCGTTACGAAACGCGCAGGCTCCATCCTCCCGGCTTGGCATCATCGAGAGGCACGTGAGCACTGCCTCGGCCGTACATCTCCACGCCCACAGCGAGTACTCGCTGCTTGATGGCGCCTGCAAGATCGACGCGATGGCAGCGCGCGCCGCCGAGCTCGACCAGCCGGCCCTGGGGCTGACCGACCACGGCGTCATGAACGGCGCCGTCGACCTCTACAAGGCCTGCAAGAAGCACGGAATCAAGCCGATCGCCGGCCTCGAGGCGTACTTCGTCGACGACCGCCACGCGATCAAGGAGCAGACGCGCTACGAGCGCAACCACCTCACCCTGCTGGCCGAGACCAACACCGGCTTCGCCAACCTGGTCAAGCTCACCTCGGCCGGCTTCCTCGAAGGCTTCTCTCGTGGCAAGGCCAACGTCGACATGGAGCTGCTGGAGCGCCACTCCGAGGGCGTGATCGCCCTCACCGGCTGTTTGCAGTCCCGCTTCTGCCGCCGCCTGGTTGAAGAGCGCGAGGACGATGCCCGCGCCCACCTCGACGACCTGATCCAGGCCTTCGGCCCCGAGCAGGTCTACTTCGAGGTGCAGAAGAACGGCATCGCCGAGCAGGACAAGGCGAACGAGGGGATCGTCCGCTTCGCCCGCGAGCTCAACCGCCCGCTGGTCGGCACCGCCGACGTCCACTACTTGCGGCGGGAGGACTTCGACAACCACGCGGCGCTGCTCTGCGTGCAGACGAAGTCGACGCTGCAGATGCCGAAGATGAGCTTCGACACCAACGAGTTCTACATCAAGGACAACACCGAAATGGCCGACTCGTTCGCCGAGTGGCCGGAGGCGGTGCCGACGACGTTGGAGATCGCCGAGCGCTGCGACATCGAGATCGAGCTCGGCAAGCTGCTGCTGCCGCGCTACCCGGCCCCCGACGGCGAGGAGCCGGAGGCGATGCTGCGCCGGATCGCCGCCGAGGGCCTGCGCGCCCGCTACGGCGACCCGCTGCCGGCGGAGGCGGTCGAGCGGCTCGAGTTCGAGCTCGGGGTGATCGAGGAGATGGGCTTTTCCTCCTACTTCCTGATCGTCTGGGACTTCGTCCGCTACGCGAAGGAGAACGGCGTCGCCGTCGGCCCCGGCCGTGGCTCGGCCGCCGGCTCGATCGTCTCCTACAGCCTCAACATCACCGACCTCGACCCGCTCGCCAACGACCTGCTGTTCGAGCGCTTCCTCAACCCCGGCCGTAAATCGATGCCGGACATCGACATCGACTTCTCGGTCCGCGGCCGCGAGCGGATGATCCGCTACGTCGGCGAGAAATACGGCCGCGAATCGGTCGCCCAGATCATCACCTTCGGCAAGATGGCGCCGCGCGCCGCGACCCGCGACGCCGCCCGCGTGCTCGGCTTCGACTACGCCACCGGCGACCGCCTGGCGAAGCAGATCCCGGAGCCGATCATGGGCCGCAATCCTTCCTTCGAGGACTGCCTGAAGCCGGGCGAAGAGCTGAAGAAGACCTACGACGCCGAGCCCGACGCGAGAAAAGTCATCGACGTCGCCCAGGGGCTCGAGGGGATCATCCGTAACAACTCGATCCATGCCGCCGCGGTGGTGATCGCCGACCGGCCGCTGCAGGAGATCGTGCCGCTGCAGCTGGCCGAGGACCGCAGCGCTCCTGCTCCAAGCAACGGGAACGGCAATGGGTCCGGCAAACCCGAGCGCCAGTACAAGATCGTGACCCAGTACTCGATGGGGCCGATCGAGGAGATCGGGCTCCTGAAGATGGACTTCCTCGGCCTGCGCAACCTCGACGTGATCGAGGACGCAATCGAGATCATCGAGCGCTCGCGCGGCGAGAAGCTGGACATCGCCGAGATCCCGATGGACGACGCGAAGACCTTCGAGATGCTCGCCAAGGGCGACTCGACCGGTGTCTTCCAGCTCGAGTCCGAGGGTATGCGCGAGGCGATGAAGAAGGTGCGGCCGACCGAGTTCGACGACATCGTCGCCCTCGTCTCGCTCTACCGCCCCGGCGCGATGGCCTACATCCCCGCCTACGCCAAGGGCAAGCGCAACCCCGCCGGGGTCACCTTCCCGGACGAGCGCCTGCGCCCGATCACCGAGTCGACCTACGGCTGCGTCCTCTACCAGGAGCAGTTGATGGAGATCGCCAAGCAGATGGCGGGGTTCAGTCCCTCGGAGGCGGACGACCTGCGCAAGGCGATCGGCAAGAAGAAGCGCGACCTGATGGCGACGATGAAGTCGCACTTCCTCGAGGGGATGAAGAAGTCGGGCACCGCCGACAGGGTCGGTGCCGACCTCTGGGGCCTGATGGAGGCCGCCGCCGACTACTCCTTCAACAAGTCGCACGCTGCCTGCTACGCGCTGATCGCTTACCGCACCGCCTACCTCAAGGCCAACTACCCGGCCGAGTACATGGCGGCGGTGATCTCTTCCGTGATGAACACCAAAGACAAGGTGCCGTTCTTCGTCAACCGCTGTGCGGAGATGGGGATCGACGTGCTGCCGCCCGACGTCAACTCCTCCGATCACTCCTTCGTCGTCTCCGAGAAAGCGATCCGCTTCGGCCTCGACGCGGTCAAGAACGTCGGCCACGCGGCGGTCGAGGCGATCCTCCGTGCTCGCGAGGAGAAGCCGATCGAGTCGATCTGGGACTTCTGCGAACGGGTCGACAGCCGCGCCGTCAACAAACGCGCGATCGAATGCCTGGTCAAGTGCGGCGCCCTCGATTCGACGGGCGCTTCGCGCAAAGGGATGCTGGAGGCGCTGCCTTCGGCGCAGTCGGCGGGTCAGAAGGCACAGGAGGACGCACAGCTGGGACAGGGCTCGATCTTCGACTTCGGCGACGACGCCGGTGGCGGGTCAGCAGCGCCGCAGGCGCACCACCGTCCACCGATCTCGGCCGCCGAGTTCGACCGGGCCGAGATGCTGGCGATGGAGAAGGAGGTGCTCGGCACCTACCTCTCCTCGCATCCGCTGACCGAAGTGGGCCCGGCACTGCGGGCGCGGGTCGACTGCAGCCTCGGCCAGCTGGGTGGGAAACCCGACGGCGCCTGGGTGACGGTCGGTGGGATCGTCGTCGAGTGCAAGAAGATCCGCACCAAGAGCGGCAACCAGATGATGTTCGCCACCCTCGACGACGTCGAGGGGCAGGTCGAGATGCTGGTCTTCAAGGCGGACCAGTCGGAGAGCGCGGAGGTGATCCAGCCCGACGCGATCGTCCTCGTCCGCGGCCGCCTCGACCACAAGGACCGCGGCGAAACCAAGCTCGTCGTTCAGGAGGCGCAGCGCTTCGAACCCGACGAGGCGGAGATCGCCGGCGCCGCGAAGAAGGTGACGGCTCTGCCCTCGGGACCGCTGCAGGTCTCGATCGACCTCGCCAAGCTGGGAAAGCCGGGCCTGATGGAGGACCTGAAATCACTCTTCGAGGACCACAAGGGCGACGCCCACGTCCACTTAGTCATGCAGACCAGCGACGGCGAGAAGAAACTGAAGATCGGCGAGGACTACCGCGTCCAGGTCTCGCCGCACCTCCGCTACGAACTCGGGCAGCTTCTAGGACCCGACGCGATCGCGGCCTGAAGCACCTCGAACCGCTTGGTTCCGGGGTCCCGCATCCCTAAGCTTTGCCAATGACCGCAACGCGCACGACCGTCGGCGAGTGCCGCCAGTGCCGCTCCTTCTGCGACAAGATGGTCGAGCCGCGCGGCTGTATCGAGCTCGGCTGCAAATTCCTCTACAGCTACGTCGATCGTCTTACCGGCGCGCAATACGTCGGCTGCATGCAGGAGGTCTACGGGGCGGAGGTCGACCTCGCAGCGGTGCTGGAGCCGGGCGGCTTCGGCGGCGTAAAGATGACCGGCGAGCCATTGCCGCACTGCCAGTTCTCGGTCGAGCGCGCCTACGAGGGCGACGGCGAGTCCTACGGCTGCGTCAACCGCCGCTTCTTCGACTGCACCGACGAGGGCAGCGAGGGCCTCCGCGCATTCGATTTGCGCGACGTTTGACGCGACATCATTCTGTGTAGAATTCGCCTCCATGGCTGATTCCTCCGTCGCCGACGTCGACGCGAATGCGCTGCTCGACGAGGCCAACTCCACGTCCGAGGCTCAGGGCGAACCGAAGTTCACGCTCGAGCTCAACCAAGACCAGAAGGACATCCGCGAGTGGGTGCATGGCTTCGCCGAGGGCGTCGTCCGCCCGGCCGCGGAGGAGTGGGACGAGCGCGAGGAAACGCCGTGGCCGGTGATCCAGGAGGCCGCCAAGATCGGCCTCTACAGCTTCGAAGCGATGGGTCAGTTCTGGGCCGACGAGACCGGGCTGACGCTGCCGATCGCCAACGAGGAGCTCTTCTGGGGCGACGCCGGCATCGGCATGGCGATCATGGGCACCGCGCTCGCCGTCGCCGCGATCTTCGGACAGGGGACTCCGGAGCAGATGGGGGAGTGGATCCCGCAATGCTTCGGCACTCCGGACGACGTCAAGCTCGGCGCCTTCTGCGCCTCTGAGCCCGACGCGGGGTCTGACGTCTCCGGCATCCGCACTTCCGCCAAATACGACGAGGCCAAGGACGAATGGGTGCTCAACGGCCAGAAGGCCTGGGCGACCAATGGCGGCATCGCCAACGTCCACGTCATCATCGCCTCGGTCGACCGCGAGCTCGGCTCGCGCGGCCACGCCGCCTTCGTCATCCCGCCCGGAACCAAAGGCTGCGAGCAGGGCGCCAAGGTGAAGAAGCACGGCCTCCGCGCTTCCCACACCGCCGACGTTCACCTCGACGACTGCCGCATCCCGGGCTCTTGCCTGCTGGGCGGCAAAGAGAAGCTCGACGAACGCCTCGCCCGCGTCCGCGAAGGCAAAAAGTCGAAATCGCAGGCGGCGATGCAGACCTTCGAGGCGAGCCGGCCGACCGTCGGCGCCCAGGCACTCGGCATCGCCCGCGCCGCTTACGAGTACGCGCTCGACTACGCCAAAGAGCGCGAACAGTTCGGCAAGAAGATCGTCGAGAACCAGGCGATTGCCTTTGACCTGGCGAACATGAAGCTCGAGATCGACGCCGCCCGGCTGCTCGTCTGGCGTGCCGCCTGGATGGGCCGCCAAGGCCATAAATTCGAAAACGCTGAGGGCTCGATGTCGAAGCTGAAGGCCGGCGAGGTCGCCGTCTGGGTGACCGAGCGGGCGATTCAGATCCTCGGCGGCAACGGCTACACCCGCGAGTTCCCGGTCGAGCGGATGCACCGCGACTCGAAGATCTACACGATCTTCGAGGGCACCTCCGAGATCCAGCGCCTAGTCATCTCACGCGCGATCTCCGGCTTCCACATCAAATAAAGACTTACGGCGGGAGAAAACAAGGGCCGGCTTCAGGGGAGCCGGCCCTTGTCGCCTACTTCAAGCCGTGGCGGTGGAGAGGGACGGGTACCCCTCTCCCTTCCTGGGTTCCTCGCCTTTAACTCGGCTTCTCTCGCTGAGTGATCTGTGCGAGGAACAGGACGCCGGGCGGGAGAGGGGCACCCGTCCCTTCCTCGCGATGGCTAGGACCAGGCGCCTCTTTTGCCTCAACAGCTACCTAGAGCGAGCCGTTCCGTGGTTCCTAACGGACCTATCTCGTCCGAAAGGAACCGCAGAACTGCTGAACGTCAGCCGGAGCGCGATTATTTGAGGGGGTCGGCACCCCTCCGCAGGAATGTTCGGCTATATGCAATCTGACTTTTGCGCGGCGAAGCCGCGCTGCACGTTCTCCCCGGAGTGAAGCGGAGGGGAGGTCAATTCCGGAGGAGGGGTGCCGACCCCCTCTACCAGCAGCGCTTAGGTCCCGCGCCGTTTAAGGCCTTCGCGCCTCAGGCGCTTGGCGAGCGTCACTTCGGCTTTGGAGGAGCCTTTCTTTTCTGGGCCGGGGGTCTCGAGGGTGGCGGGGAGGCCCTCGAAGCGGGGCTCGGAGAGGAAGGCGGAGAGGCCGCGTTTGCCCATCTCGCCTTTGCCGATGTTGGCGTGGCGGTCGAGGTGGGCGCCGAGGGGGACGGCGGCGTCGTTGACGTGGACGGCGCCGAGGCGGTCGAGGCCGACCTTGGCGTCCGCTTCGTCGAGGACCTCGCCGAGGTGGGCCTCGTCGGTGATGTCGTAGCCCTGGACGAAGAGGTGGCAGGAGTCGAGGCAGAGGCCGAGGCGATCGCCGCTCCCGGCAAGCTCGATCAACTGGGCGGTCTCGTCGAAGTTACGGCCGAGGAGGCCTTTGTGGCCGGCGGTCTGCTCGATCAGCAGCCGGCATCGGTCGGTCCGCTTCAGCGCCTCGGCAATCACTTTGCCGGCCCGTTTCATCGATGGCCCGAGCGGCTCGCCTTTTTGCGCTCCCGGATGGAGGACGACGCCGGCCGCTCCGATCCCGTCGCCGATTGCCAGTGCGTGGGTAAGCGAGGTCAGCGACTTCTTCCGCAGCTCTTTGTCTTTGGTCGCGCAATTGATCAGGTAGACCGCGTGGATGATCACCGCTTCGACGGGCGAGGCGTCCATCGCCTCGCGGAAGGCGGCGAAATCGTCCTCGCCGTATTTCGTCGGCCGCCACATTCGCGGGCTCTGGTGGAAGATCTGGATCGATTCGCAGCCGCGTTCCCTGCCGCGCTCGATCGCGTTCGGCAGGCCGCCGCCGGTCGACACATGGGCCCCGATCAGCACCGGGGCATCCTATGGGTAGCGCCGCCTCAGCCCGTTTCCTTGACGCCGCATACGCGCGGTGCGCTGCGGACATCGAGCAGGAAGCCGTCGTCGCGGCTGTGCAGGTCGACTCCCATCGCGAAGTGCTTCGCGAGCGCGAAGAGCGACGGGCGGTTGCCGACGTCGAAGCTGTACTTGAAGCCGCCGACGACGACGTGCTCGACGTCTTCGACCGGGATCACCTCGATGCGGCCTTCGTAGCTGCGCGTCAGGTTGTTGGTTCGCTGTTTGCAGGTGGCGAGGAAAACGCCTTCGCTGGTGCGCCCGAGGTAGGCGCCGTCGATCGTTCCGCCTTCCTTGGTCATCACTTTGGCGTGATCGAAGGTCACCGGCGGCGTCGCCAGGTAGGGGACGATCACCAGGTTCAGCGCCATCGCCAGGGTCAGCGCCGGCAGCAGCAGTTCCCTGGCGCTGCGCGGGCCGGGAGCAGGGGGAGAGCGCCGGTAGCGGTGGAAGAGCACGAGCAGGGCCAGGAGCACCAGCACGGTGATGCCGAGTGCGATCGCCATGTAGGCGACAGCCACGACGACTACCGCCAAGGCCAGAAGGAACCGCAGGAACTGGAACCACTCGCTCTCCACTGCTTTTGCTCTGAGCTTCTCGATCCTCGATGGCATGCGGCCGGAGAGGTCAATTGCTGCAATCGCGAGGCCGACGAGGACGAAGCCGAGCAGCACCCAGCCAGCCCCTTCGCCGCCATAGAGGTCGAGACAGGGGGGCGCCAGCAGCGAGATCAGGGTCAGCCCGGCGATCAGCGCGCGCAGGAGGACGAGGATCACGTAGGAGACGAGCTCCCTCTGGTCCCGTTCTTCCTGGTGGTCGAGATGGCGCGCCCCTTTCCAGATCCCCCAGACGACGCCACCGGCCAAGCCGAGGAGGAGGAGCTCGAACAGCAGCACCTTGATCCCGGCAGCCAGCAGCGCCCGGTCCTGGAAGGCGACGGTGGCGTTGTCGGCGGGGAGGCGGGCGGCGTAGATGCGCAACCAGAAGATCGTGCCGCCGAGCAGGTAGACGTAGGCGGTGAGGCCGACGACCCCCGCGGCCAGCGTCGCGCCGGTCTGCACCAGGGGCAGCCAGTCAGCGGTCTGTTTCTGCTCGGTACCGGGCGAGTTCACAACGATTGACCCTGACCGATCTGGGGTCGCTGCGCAACCTTTGGGCGACGCTGTGGAAACATGCCCGCCGTGCCGGACAAAGCTCGACTTCGCTTCGCCCCCTCGCCGACCGGTGCGCTCCACATCGGTGGCGCGAGGACGGCTCTCTACAACTGGCTCGCCGCCCGGCACGACGGCGGGGAGCTGGTGCTGCGGATCGAGGACACCGATCGCGAGCGCTCGACCCAGCAGAACTGGGACCAGATCATCGACGCGATGGAGTGGCTCGAGCTCGACTGGGACGTCGGGCCGGTCTCGCAGGCGGGGCGGGCGGACCGCCACGCCGAGGCGCTGCGGCAGCTGCTCGACTCCGGCCATGCCTATCGCGACCACGCCACCGGCAAGGACGTCGAGGCATGGAAGGCCGAGCACGGCGCGGGTAGCGGCTACCGCGGCACGCCCACCGACGATCCGACCGCGGCGATCCGCCTGCGAGTGCCGGACGAGGGTGAGACCGTCGTCCACGACCTGATCCGCGGCCCCGTCTCTTTCCCCAACGCCAGCTACGACGACTTCGTCATCGCCCGCGCCGACGGCTCGGTCCTCTACAACTTCGCGGTCGCCGTCGACGACGCCGAGATGGGGGTCACCGAGGTGGTGCGCGGTGACGACCACCTCTCGAACACGCCGAAGCAGCTGCTGGTCTTGGAGGCGCTCGGATTCGAGCCGCCGCGCTACGCCCACCTGCCGCTCCTGCACGGCCCCGACGGCAAGAAGCTCTCAAAGCGTCACGGCGCCGCCTCGGTCCAGGAGCTACGCGACTCCGGTTACCTGCCCGCAGCCGTCCGCAACTACCTGGCTCTGCTCGGCTGGGGGGCTGACGACGACACCACGATCATGTCGACCGAGGAGCTTGTCCGGCGCTTCCGGGTCGAGGACGTCGGCAAATCGGCGGCGATCTTCGACGAGAAGAAGCTGCGCTGGCTGAACGGCCGCTTCATGCGGGAGATGCCGCCGGACGAGTACGTCGAGGCGGTCGCTCGCCATCTCGACCGCGAGCCCGACGAGCGGCTGCGCGCCGCCTGCGCGATCGCCCAAGAGAAAGCGCAGACCCTGGAGGAGGTCTGGCCGCTGATCGCCTTCCTCTTCGAGCCGCCGGTCGAGGACGAGAAGGCCTGGGGCAAGGTGATGAAGGAGGGGACGGGGGAGGTCCTCGCGGCGGTAGCCGACGCCCTCACAGGCGTCGAGCCCTTCCAGCCGGAGCCAATCGAGGCGGCGCTGGCGCCGCTGCTGGAGCGCTTCGACCTCAAGCCCGGCAAGCTCTACCAGCCGATTCGGGTGGCGATCACGGGAACCTCGATCTCACCGGGGATCTTCGAGTCACTCGCCGCGCTAGGTCGGGAGCGCTCGCTGGAGCGGATCCGCGCCGCCGCCGCCCGTCTTGCCTCGGCCTGACGCCTGAAAAGCCCCAGTTTTGGGGATTGGACAGGGGCCTTGCGCTAAACCTGGGCGCCTCTGCTGCCGATGTTGTGGCCAATGAGCGTCACCACTGCGCAGAGCAATGGCAAGGTGCCCCTGCACGAGAGCGCCAAAGCTGGATCCCGCGCCACGCCCGCTCCCGGGAGCCGGTTGGCGGAGGCCTTCGAGGCCGTCGAGCGCTATCCGGTGCTGGTCGAGTCGCGCGAGCGGGTGATCGTCGCCGCCACGGCGGAGACTGCCCGCGCCGGCGACATCATCGAAGCCGTCGAGAGCGACGTCGCGCTGGCGATCTCGGTCCTGCGCCACGCCAACCGCGGCAGCTTGGGCGGCGGCGTTGCCGGCATCCCGGCTGCCGTCGAGCAGCTGAAGCCCGCCGGAGTCCTGGCGATTGCCGGCACCGCGCCGAGCTTCGACTTCTTCGAGCCCAGCAACGGCTGGGAGCTTAAGCCCGAGCGCTTCCGCGTCCACGCCCTGGCGACGCAGCGCGCCGCCGATCGCATCGGCCGGGTCGTTGGCTGGGCTGAACGCGACGAGCTGGTGGTGGCGTCCCTGCTCCACGACATCGGCCGCCTGGTGATCTCCCGCCTGCATCCCGGCTACAAGGTCTACTTCGACGCGGTCTCCCGCACGCCCGAGCAGCGCCTGCGCGAGGAACGCGAGCAGCTCGGGATCGACCACGCCCTCGTGGGCGGCGTCCTTGCCCGGCGCTGGAACCTGCCGCAGCGGATCGCGATCGCGATCGAGCGCCATCACTCCGACGACGCCGAGGGCCTGGCGGCGATGGTCGCAACCGCCGACATGGTCGCCCACTACTGCCAGGGCGAGGCGATCGCTCCCGAGCGTCTCCGCGGCGCCGCCGAGCGCTGCGGGCTCGGCAACGAGGCGCTGCGCGACCTCCTTTACGAGCTGCCGCTGCCGACCCAGGACGCCACCCGCATCAGCGAGCCTTGCCCCCTCTCTGCTCGCGAGCTCGACGTCCTCCGCCATCTCTCCGAGGGCATGGTCTACAAGCAGATCGCGACCGAGATGCACCTCTCGGTCTCGACCATCCGCACCCACCTCCACAACGTTTACGGCAAGATCGGCGCGGTCGATCGAGCCCAGGCTGTACTGCTGGCCCGTGACCGCGGCTGGATCTAGCGATGACTGCAAGCCCGAACCCGGCGGCGCCGACTCGCGTCGCCCAGGAGGATCAGCGTCGGTCGAAGTGGCGGCGGCGTTCGCTCGTCCGTGTCCGTCGCCCGGCTTGGTCACCCGAGCCGCGCCTGCGCAAGGGCTGAGCTAGTCGATAAGGCACTCGCGCACGGCGATCGCCACCGCGTGGGTGCGGTTGCGGGCGCCGAGGCGGGCGAGGGCGTTCTTGGTGTGGGTCTTCACCGTCTCCTCGCTGAGGTCCAGCTCCCGCGCCGCGGCCGTGGTCGACTCGCCGTCGGCCAGCCGCTGCAGGATCTCGCGCTGGCGGCGGGTCAGCTTGCCTCGGCTTCCTTTCGGGGGGACGGCGGGGTCGATGAATTTCTCCTGGGAGACAGCCGCGACGAGCGCCCGTCGCAGTTCCTCCGGGCCGGCGGTGCGGGCGACGTAGGCGCTGGCTCCCGCCTGCAGGGCGGCGCTGACGAGGTGACGTTCGGGCAGCTCCCCGTGCGCGACTATCGCTAGTCCCGGCGCCGACCGTTGCATCAGCCTGATTGCTTCCGGGCCGGTGACGGAGCTGCCGTCCCCGTTGCCGCGCCAGCGCATGTCGACGATCGCTACGTCGAAGTCGCCAATGTCGCGAACCAGGTCGATCGCCTCGTCGCGGGTGGGCGCTTCGTGCACGATGAAGCTGTCTGCGATCGTCTCGCGGATCCCCAAACGGACGATCGGGTGACCGTCGATCACAAGGCAGTGGGGGAGCTGGCTCAGGACTGCTTCCGATCACTCATCGATGGACGAGGGCGCGAGCTTGGCCTCCCGGCGCCCAACTGGGCCGATCCTAGCCCAGCACGGGAGGTGTGCGGTAGAAAGTCAGGGTGATCTCAGTTACTTCTAAGTCGCGATACGCGGTAGTTGCGCTCGCGGAGTTGGCCCGGGCCGGGGAGCGGCCCGTTCCGATCAAAGAGCTGGCCGAAAGGAGAGAGATCCCTGAGCAATTTCTCGAGCAACTCTTCTCCACCCTGCGCCGCTCGGGCCTCTTGACCAGCCACCGCGGCATGCGCGGTGGCTACACCCTGGCGCGCCCGGCCGAAGAGATCACCGTGCTCGATGTAGTCCAGGCACTCGACGGCAAGGTCGGCGCCGAGGCCGACGAGGCCGGCGGCATCTGGGCCGAGGGCGTCACCGCCCTGCGCAAAGTCTTCGCCCAGACGACGATCGCCGAAGTAGCCCGTCGTGAGGCCGAAGAGGCCGGCAGCGGGATGTACTTCATCTGAGTTCGTTGCAGGGGGAGAGATGGTCATGGCTGCGCCCTTAGGTGGGGGTGGGTCAACCGAATGCCGAAGCGATCGCCTGGTACGTCGAAGAGGCTCAGCGACTGCTGGAGGACCAACAGCGTCGGGCTGAGTCGCTGAGAACGCGAGGGGTCAAGTTGCCGGTTTTGCGGCAGCGGTTCTCGCAGTGATCGGCGGTAATGCCGGGCCGATCCTAGGAGCGACCGATGGCTCGGCCCGTGTGGCGGTCGGGGTAGCACTCCTGGCCGCGGTGGGCTCTCTGGCTGTTGCCGTAGCAATCGCGATCTGGGGCATAGTCAAACCGCGTCCTTTTGGGACCATCACTGCCGATGAGATCGCCAACTACACGTCCGATCGCCTCCTGAACGAGCCAGATATCTGGCGCGTTCACCTTCGGTCACTACACGGCCTTGAAACAGCCACTCGGCAGGCGGAAGAGGACGGAGACATCGCCGCACAAGCAATCGCGAGAGCACTCGTCGCCTTTCAGAGCGGCCTTGTCTTTTCGTTGATTTCGCTTGGTACGCTCATCGTCGAGCTGATCTAGATGACCAAGCCCTCGCCTTCATCCGTTATCCCGCCAGGGGTTCCCCTCGATCAAACCGCTGCCCCGATCAGTTTCGAGGGGCACCCGCCTCGCGAGGGACAGCTGAAAGTCCCTGGGGATCGGATTCTGGAGCTCTTCAAGCGCTGGCGGCAAAAAGCCCGTCGGCGCAGCTAGAAGTATTTCTCTCGATGCGGATCGGAGCTGAGGCCTCAGCCGTTGTCGGCAACACGCCGATGGTGCAGCTCGACCGGCTGGGGGAGGGGCTGGGCGGGCAGGTGTGCGCGAAGTTGGAGTACTTCAACCCCGGCGGGTCGGTGAAGGACCGGATCGGGGTGGCGATGATTGACGCCGCTGAAGAAGAGGGGCTGATCAAGGCAGGGCGGTCGGTGGTGGTGGAGCCGACGAGTGGCAATACCGGGATCGCTCTGGCGATGGTCTGCGCGGCACGGGGATATGAGTTGATTCTGACCCTGCCGGAGGGAATGAGCCGGGAGCGCGGCAAGCTGCTGCGCGCGTATGGCGCCGAGGTGCGGGAGACGCCCTCGCTGGGCGGGATGAGCGAGGCGGTGGCGCTGGCGGAGGAGATCCGCGACCAGCGCAAGGGCTTCATGCCGATGCAGTTCTCCAACCCCGCCAACCCGGAGGTCCACCGCCGCACCACCGCTGAGGAGATCTGGAGCGACACCGACGGCCGAGTCGGCGCCTTCGTCACCGGCGTCGGTACCGGCGGCACGATCACCGGCGTCGGCAAGATGCTGAAGGAACGGGAACCGGAAGCGTTGGTGGTGGCGGTCGAGCCGGCCAGCTCGCCGGTGCTCTCCGGCGGCAAACCAGGCCCCCACAAGATCCAGGGGATCGGCGCCGGCTTCGTCCCCGAGATCCTCGACCGCGACGTCATCGACGAGGTGATCGCGGTCGGCGACGAGGACGCGCTCGAGACGGCGCGGCGGGTTGCGAAGGAGGAGGGGGTGCTGGCCGGCATCTCCGCCGGCGCCAACATCTGGGCTGCGCTGGAGGTCGCGGCGCGGCCGGAGATGGCGGGGAAGAGGGTGGTGACGATCGTCTGCGACTCGGGGGAGCGCTACATGTCCCTACCCTTCTTCTCACCATGAACCGCTGGAAGCGTCTGCTCAAGGAGATCCACGCGGACGTCAAGGCGGCGCGCGAGCGCGACCCCGCCGCCCAGAAGGTCTCCAGCTTCGAGATCCTCACCAGTTGGGCCGGCGTGCAGGCGTTGCTGGCGCACCGGGCGGCGCACGCGCTGATGGAGACGGGCGTGCCGCTGCTGCCGCGCTTCATCGCCTACCTGACCCGCGCCGTCACCGGAATCGAGATCCACCCGGCGGCGCAAATCGGCAACGAGTTCTTCATTGACCACGGCTCCGGCGTGGTGATCGGCGAGACCGCCGTGATCGGCAACTACGTGACGCTCTACCAAGGGGTCACCCTCGGCGGCACCGGCTTCCAGCGCGGCAAGCGCCATCCGACCCTCGGCGACAACGTCACCGTTGGCAGCGGCGCCAAGCTGCTGGGACCGATCGCGGTCGGCGACGGCGCCAAGATCGGCGCTAACACGGTCGTCGTCGAGGACGTGCCGCCCGGTGCCACGGTCGTCGGCAACCCCGGCCACCCGGTGAAACTGGAAGGCAAGCGGGTCGAAGGGCCGGACGCCGACTGGATCCACCTGCCGGACCCGATCGCCGACGCGATCAAGGCCCTCTCGGAGCGGATCGCCGACGTCGAGCAGCGGCTGGCCCGCCTCGACGGCGGCAACGGCCCTTCGGCCGAGGTGGCGAAGATCGAGCCGCGCAAGGGCCGCTCCTCGGCCGGCGGTTGAGTCACCCGCCACCCGCCGATTCCGCCGCGCGCCTGCTGTAGCTTGCGGCGGCCACCCATCCCTCGTCTGAAAGGTTCTCTGTGAGAAAGCTTCACCTGTTGTTGCTGCCCGCGCTCCTGCTTGCCTTCGCCCTCGGCCTTGCTGCCTGCGGCGGCAGCAGCGAAAGCGACGAAGACAAGATCACCACCACGGTCGAAAACGCCGCCATCAGCACCGACGCGGCCGTCTGCGACGAAACCCAGACGCTGGCCTTCATGGAACAGACGACGGGCGGAAGCGGCAAGGAAGCCGAAAAGGCGTGCGAAAAGGAAGCCGAAGAAGGCACCAACCAGCCCGACTCGGTGAACGTCACCAACGTCAAGGTGGACGGCGAAAAGGCGTCCGCCGATGCTGAATTCAAGGGTGGGCAGTTCGACAAGCAGACGCTTGAACTCGCCTTGGCTGAAGAAGACGGCGACTGGAAGCTCGACGAATTCACCGGCTTTGCCAAGTTCGACCCCGCACCCTTCGTCGCGGCGCTGGCCGAACAGCTCAAAGAAGAACCGGGAATCGAACCCGAAACCGCCAGCTGCATCGTCGAAGGGATCGAAGAACTCTCGAACGACGAACTCGAAAGCCTCGTGGTCGAAAACAACACCGAACCGATCGTCGAAATCGCCGAAGCCTGCGAATAGCGGTCTCGCACTACCTGAAGGCCCCCGCCGAGCGCCTGGCTATGCTCGGCGGGTGAGCCTGCAGGAGCAGTTCGACACGGCCGCGGAAGCCGATCCGCAGCAGCCAGGGGCGCCGACCGAGCCAGGCGCCGACCGGGTCGAGCGCCTGCTTGCCGGCCTCAACAAGCCGCAGCGCGAGGCGACCGAACACGCCGGCGGGCCGCTGCTGGTTCTCGCTGGCGCCGGCTCGGGCAAGACCCGCGTCCTCACTCACCGGATCGCGTACCTGCTGGCGACCGGCGAGGCGCGGCCGGGCGAGATCCTCGCGATCACCTTCACCAATAAGGCCGCGGCGGAGATGCGCGAGCGGGTCGGGCAGCTGATCGGCCGCTCGGTGCGGGCAATGTGGGTGACGACCTTCCACTCCGCCTGTGCGCGGATGCTGCGGGTAGACGCCGAGCGGCTCGGTTATTCGAAGGGCTTCACGATCTACGACCAGTCCGACTCGCTGCGGATGCTGAAACGCTGCCTCACCGAGCTAGGGGTCGACCCGAAGCGTTTCCCCCCCCGCGCGGTCCACGCGAAGATTTCCGGCGCCAAGAACCAGCTGATCGATGCATCCGGCTATGCCGAAATGCAGGGGAGCGTCTTCGAGGAGGTCGTCGCCGAAGCCTTCCCGCTCTACGAGAAGCGGATGCTGGAAGCCAACGCGATGGACTTCGACGACCTGCTCGTCCGCACGGTCAACGCGATGGAGCTGTTCGAGGACGTGCGCGAGCGCTGGCGTCGCACCTTCCGCCACGTCCTTGTCGACGAGTACCAGGACACCAACCACGCCCAGTACCGGCTGCTGCAGCTGCTCGCGGGCGAGCACCGCAACCTGATGGTGGTCGGCGACGACGCACAGTCGATCTATGGCTTCCGTCACGCCGACATCCGCAACATCCTCGACTTCGAAAAGGACTTCAAAGAAGCGGAGGTCGTCAAGCTCGAGCAGAACTACCGCTCCACCCAAACCATCCTCTCGGCCGCCAACGCGCTGATCGAACGAAACCGGGAAGGGCTCAAGAAGGAGCTCTGGACCGAAGACGAGGGCGGCGAGCTGGTCCAGCTCTCCGAGCTGAGCGACGAGCACGAGGAGGCGCGCTGGGTCGCGGCGGAGATCGAGCGGCTGGGGGAGGAGCACGGCGTCGAGCGCTCCGACGTCGCCGTCTTCTACCGGACCAACGCGATGAGCCGGGTCTTGGAGGACACGCTCAATCGCTTCGACGTTCCCTATCAGGTGATCGGTGGCACCAAGTTCTACGAACGGGCTGAGATCAAGGACGCGGTCGCCTATCTCAGCCTGCTCGTCAACCCGGCCGACCTCGTCTCCTTCCAACGCGTCGTCAACTCGCCGCGACGGGGGATCGGCAATACCACCCAGGGCAAGCTCGCCTCGCACGCGAACACGACCGGGCTGCCGATCTGGGAGGCGATCGAACGGGTCGAGGAGGTTCCGGGCCTGAGCGGCAAAGCGATCAAGAACGTCGGCCGCTTCTACGAGATCATGGCCACGCTTCGCGAACGCGCCGACGAAGAAGGGCCGGTGGCGACGCTGCTGGAGACGGTGCTGAACGAGAGCGGCTACCTGGAAGCGTTGGCCGCGGAGCGTACGGTCGAGGCCGAAGGGCGGGCGGAGAATCTGGAAGCGCTGGTTGCCGGTGCCGCCGAGTTTGACCTTGAGCGCGAACGCGAGGGGGAGAGCGAGGTCGCGCCGCTGGAGGAGTACCTGCAGCAGATCTCGCTCTACAGCGAGCAGGACTCGCTGCAAGACGAGCAGGAGCTGGTGACGCTGATGACCCTGCACAACGCCAAGGGCCTTGAGTACGACACGGTCTTCATCGTCGGCTGCGAGGACGGCGCATTCCCGCACATGCGGGCGCTGGAGGAGGGGGGCGAAGAGGAGGAGCGGCGCCTCTGTTACGTCGGCATCACCCGCGCCCGTCGGCGTCTCTACATGACCTGGGCGCGCGAACGCAGCCTGTTCGGCCGCTCCGAGCGCAACCTGCCCTCGCGCTTCGTCGACGAGATCCCGGTCGAACTGACCGAGCGCCACTCGACCGCGGCGCAGAGCCTGGGGACGAGCTGGGGCACGCCGACTGCGAACACGGTCGATGCGGTCCAGCCGCTCGATCCCGGCCCGGCGCTGGAACTGCAGACCGGCGACGACGTCGTCCACGCCAGCTTCGGCGACGGGGTCGTCACCGGAGTCGAGCCGGGCGGGGTGATCGTCGTCCGCTTCTCGGGCGATGGCACCGAGCGCAAGCTGATGGCCGACTACGCGCCGGTCCGGAGGCGGTAAGCAAATGGCCGCCCGGGTGATCGACGGCAAAGCCGTAGCCGCCACGGTGCGGGAGCGGGTGAAGGTCGACGTCGCTGCCTACAAGGAGGAGACGGGCCGGACGCCGGGCCTGGCGACGGTGCTGGTCGGCGAGGACCCGGCCTCGCAGATCTACATCCGCAACAAGCGCCGGACCACCGAGGAGGTGGGGATGCGCTCGATCCACCACGGCATCAAGCCCTCGATCCGGGAAGAGGAGCTGCTGAGGCTGGTGCGCGAGCTCGGCGAGGACGACGAGGTCGACGGCATCCTCGTTCAGCTGCCATTGCCTGCCCACATCGACCCCGACGCGGTGGTGGCGGCGATCAACCCGCGGAAGGACGTCGACGGTCTCACCCCTGTGAACGCTGGGTTACTTGCCCACGGGACGCCCGGGCTGGTGCCTTGCACGCCAGCGGGAGTGATGGAGCTGCTCAGCCACGAGGGGGTCGAGCTGGAGGGCGCCGAGGCGGTGGTCGTCGGGCGCTCGAAGCTGGTTGGCGTGCCGGTGGCGCGCCTGCTGCTGGCCGCCAACGCGACGGTGACGATCTGCCACTCGCGCACGCGCGACCTCGACGCCGTCTGCCGGCGAGCGGACGTGCTGGTGGCGGCGGTAGGTGTGCCGCGACTGCTCGGGACCCAGGCGGTGAAGCCGGGGGCGGTGGTAATCGACGTCGGCATGAATCGACTCGAGGACGGACTCGCGGGCGACGTCGACTACGAGGCGGCGGCTGAGGTGGCTTCGGCGATCACGCCGGTTCCGGGCGGGGTCGGGCCGATGACGATCGCAATGCTCCTGTCGAACACTCTTCAGGCCGCCAGGCAGAGGTTTATCCACTCAGCCCGCGAATAAGAGCCAGGACCAAACCCGAGGAGGAAGCAATGGACGTCGACAGACTCAGCTTGGGGGAGAAAATCGCCGGGGTCTCGGCGATCCTGCTCTTCATCTTCATGTTCTTCGACTGGTACAGCATCGACGTGTCGGTCAGCGGCGGCGCCTTCGTCGGTAGTGCCAGCGGCGGCGGCGACGCCTGGGAAGCCTTCAGCTACATCGACCTGTTCCTTCTTCTGACCGTGATCGCCGCCGTCGCCGCGGTGACGATTGAGCTCACGGACGCCTTGATCGAACCTCCGGTCTCGATGAGCTCCGTGGTCGCGATCCTCGGCGGGATCTCGGTTTTGCTGATCGTCTACCGGATCATCGACACCCCCAGCGCTGGCAGCTTCCCCGGCGTCTCGGTGGACGTCAGCCCAACCGTCGGGATCTTCCTCGGCTTGATCGCCGCTGGGGGGATCGCCTACGGCGGTTACCGGGCGATGCAGGAAGAAGGAACCAGCTTCGGCGAGATCGGCGACCGCCTCGGCGGTGGAAGCCACGGTGGCCATGGCGGAGGTCAGCCCCCGCAGCCGCCCTCCTCTACGCCGCCGTCGCCGCCTCCCCCGCCCCAGCAGGGGAGCTGACACTTCCCTCGGCGATGCGTCGCGACACCTGCTTGGCGAAGGCGATGATGGTCATCATCGGGTTGACGCCTGGTGCCGTGGGAAAGAGCGAGGCGTCGGCGACGTAAAGGCAGCGAGTGCCCCTGACCGAGCCGTCGGGGGCACAGACGCCTTGGCGCGGATCTGCCGAGATCCGCGCCGTGCCCATCGGGTGGAAGGCCTCGAGGCGCAGTTCCGAGGGCTTAATCCGAGTCGCTTCAAACTGCGGTAAATCCTGCGGCTTCAGCACCCCTACGCGGGGGATGTTGGGGTAGACCTCGGTCGCGCCGGCGGCGAAGTGGACTTCGGCAGCGCGGGCGATCCCGAAGATGATCTGTCGCGCATCCTCGTCGTTGAGGTTGTAGTTGGCGCGCAATGCACCTTCGTTGCCCAGCCCGATGCGCCCCTGCGAGGTGTCGCGAAGCTGGACGCCGATCGAGCCGATCCGGCCGAAGTCGAGCATCGCCCGCTGGTGCTCGCGCCCGGTGCCGACCAGCCAGGCACCGCCGAAGGCAAGCGGGGTGAAGGTCGCCTCCAGCAGCACTCCCTGGGAGTCCTCCCACTGGTCGATGTAGTAGCTCTGCATCACGCCCTCCCAGCCGCGCACCTCCTCCTCGTAGCGGGCGCCGACCCAGCAGGCAGGGTGGATGCGGAGGTTGCGGCCGACCTGGGCTCCCCCGAGGCCGGAGCGCAGCAGCAGCTCGGGGGTGCCGAGGGCACCGCCGGCGGCGATTACGGCTTTGCTGGCGCGGACGGTGTAGGGGCGAGTGCGACCGCTTGCGTCTCGCGCCGAGCAGGCCAGCCCGACCGCCCGGTCACCCTCGAGCTGGACCCGCTGCGCTTCGACCCCCGAGCGGACTCGCGCACCCGCGGCGACGGCACGCGGCAGGTAGCTGACGTGCATTCCCTGCTTGGCGTCGATCGCGCAGCCGTAGGGACAAGAGCTGCACTGAACGCAGCTGCCGGCATTGCGGTGGATCGGGCCGCTGCTGTAGCCGAGCGCGGCAGCTCCCTCCATCGCCAGCTGCCCGTTGCGTCCCATCCGGTTGGGATCGAGCTGGGTGACCCGGAGGAAGTCCTCCGCCTCGGCGAAATCCTGATCGAGGTCCTTGGCCCAGGAGATGCCGAACTCCTCGCGCCAGCTGTCGAGGATCCGGTCCGGGGCGCGGAAACAGGTGCCGGAGTTGATCACGGTCGTGCCGCCGATGACTTTCGCCACCGGGACCGGGATCGGCGGCCGCCCTTCGGCGATCGTCAGCCCGGCATCGCGATACAGCTCGGTCACCGCTTCGAGCCGGTCCGCCGGGTAGTTGTCGCGGTTGTAGTGGTTGCCGGCCTCGAGCACGAGGACGTCGACTCCAGCCTCGGCCAACATCGTCGCGGCGACGGCACCGCCGGCGCCCGAGCCGACGATCACCACCTCGCATTCCTCACCTTCGCCGCGCGGTTCGAGATCGCCGAGCGACCCTGCCGGCTCCGGCAGCGAGCCGTCGGCGAGGGCGCAGCTGACCTTGGTGCCGACCCTGGCTTCTACCTCGGGGACGACCGCGTAGCCGAGGGTCGAGAAGAGCTTCGCCATCAGCAGCAGGTCGTGATGGAGGGCAAGGCGCGAGCGCTCGAGCTTGCGCAGGAAGTCGTCGGCCGCCTCCGGGTCGAGCTTGCTGAAGCGCCAGGGGAACGGCAGCCACTCGAAGGCGCGCAGGCCGAGGCGCATCCGCAGCAGCACCGGCGGCGAGACCGAGCGCAGGAACTCGGCGACGGGGCCGGAGACGTCGACGTCGCGCTCCGCCGCCGGCAGCCCGTCGATTCCCGGGGCCATCGCGGCGCAGATCGCGCTCAGGGTGCGCTGCTCAGCGGCCGAGAGCCCTGGCGCGCGCCTTCAACCGGGGGCGGCGGGTCGGCCGACCCGGCCCGCCAGCATCCAGAGGTAGAGCGAGAGCAGCGCCAGGAAGCCGTCGACGAGGAAGTTCAGCAGGTAGATGAAGACCTGTCCGTCGATGATGAAGAAGGCGAGGGAGCCGAGCGAAGAGGCGGTCTTGCCGGCGGCGAGGACCAGTAGCAGCGGCCGGTAGCGGACGACGTCGGCCTGCGCGACCAGGCAGATCCCGGTGATCACCACCATGTAGGCGAAGGCGAGCGCCAGCCAGAGATCCTCCTGGGTGTGCGGCGCCCGGTTGTGGTTGCCGAACCATTCGCCGACGTCGGAGATCACGTCGAGGACGCCGCTCGGCACCGCGATGAAAAGGACGCCGACCACGGCGAAGCTGACGGCGAGCAGGCGCAGGTTGAAGACGACGAATCTCTCTGCGCGGAGGCCCTGCATGGCGGGCACTCTAACTGGCTAGGCAGCCAGTCGCCATAGGCGCCTAGAATCCGCCGCCATGATCGAGCGGGAGCAGGTATTGCACGTGGCGAAGCTGGCTCGTCTTCGGCTTTCCGAGGACGAAGTCGAGACGATGGTGGGGGAGCTGTCGGGGATCCTCGAGCACGTCGACCGGATCGGGAACCTCGATCTCGAGGGCGTGGAGCCGACCTCGCACGTGGTCGCTTTAGAGAACGTGCTGCGGGCGGACGACGCCCCCTGGCAGAGCCTGCCTCGCGAGGTTGCTCTCGCCTCGGCGCCGGAACCCTCCGAAGGCGCCTTCCGCGTCCCCTCGCCGCAGGCGGAATAAGAAATGGCCGACATCCTCGACCTCACGGTCCTCGAGGCCCACAACGCCAAAATGGCCGGCGAATTCTCGTCGCAGGAACACGCTGACGCCTGGTTCGAGGCAGCCAGCTCCGATGAGCTGAACGCTTACCTCTGGCAAAACGACCGCGGCGCCGAAGCCGCTGCGATCGAGGTGGAGCAGGATTGGAACGCCCCGATCGCCGTCAAGGACATCTTCTGCACCGAGGGGGTCCCGACCACGGCCGCATCGCGCATCCTCGAGGGCTACCGCCCGCCCTACACGGCAACTGCGGTGCGCCAGTTGATCGAGGCCGGCTTGCCGATCCTCGGCAAGACGAACATGGACGAGTTCGCGATGGGCTCCTCGAACGAGAACTCGGCCTACGGGCCGGTGCTGAACCCGTGGGACCGGGAGCGCGTACCCGGCGGCTCCTCGGGCGGTTCGGCCGCTGTGGTGGCGGGGGGGCTGGCCCCCTGGGCAATCGGCACCGACACCGGCGGTTCGATCCGCCAGCCCGCTGCCTTCTGCGGCATCGTCGGCCTCAAGCCCACCTACGGCGCGATCTCCCGCTACGGGATGATCGCCTTCGCCTCCTCGCTCGACCAGTGCGGTCCGTTGACCCGGACCGTCAGCGACGCCGCTCTCTTGCTGGCAATGCTGCAGGGGCGCGACCCGCTCGACTCGACCTCGGTCGGGATCGAGGGCGGGGTTTCGCTGCCCGACCGCGAGGATCTCTCGGGCCTGCGCTTCGGGGTGCCGGCGGAGTTGGCGCGCGACGCGGTCGACGCTGGCGTGCGCGAGGTCTTCGAGGCAACGCTGCGCAAGATCGAGGAGCTGGGTGGGGAGATCACCGAGGTCTCGTTGCCGAACGCCGAGCACGGCATCTCCGCCTACTACGTGATCGCCCCCGCCGAGGCCTCCTCCAACCTCGCCCGCTACGACGGCGTCCGCTATGGGATGCGCGACGGCGGCGACGGCGACCTGATCGAGATGTACGAGACGACCCGCTCGGAGGGGTTCGGGGCCGAGGTGAAGCGGCGGATCATGCTCGGCACCTACGCGCTCTCCTCCGGCTACTACGACGCCTACTACGGCCAGGCGCAGAAGGTAAGGACGCGAATCGCGCAGGACTTCAGCGGTGCCTTCGCCGATGTCGACTTCGTCGTCACTCCGACCGCGCCCTCGGTTGCCTTCAAGCTGGGGGAGAAGACCGCCGACCCGCTGGCGATGTACCTGAACGACTTCTTCACTGTGCCGATGAGCCTTGCCGGGATCCCGGCGATCTCGATCCCCGCCGGCCTCGCCGAGCCCGAAGGCGGCGGGCCGCAAATGCCGGTCGGCTTCCAGATCGCCGCGCCCGCCTTCGCCGAGCAGCGGCTGCTCGATGCCGCCTATGCGCTGGAACAGGGGATCGGCTTCGACGCCCGTCCGGGGGATGCGAATGGCTGAGCTAGAGGCGGTCATCGGGCTGGAGATCCACGTCCAGCTGGCGACCAGGACGAAGATGTTCTGCGGTTGCGAACTGTCCTTCGGCGACGAGCCGAACGTCCACACCTGCCCGATCTGCCTGGCGCACCCGGGCGTACTGCCGGTGCCGAATGAACAGGCGATCCGCTACGCGCTGCAGATCGGCCTTGCGCTCGGGTGCGAGATCGCCCCGCACTCGATCTTCCACCGCAAGAACTACTTCTATCCCGACAGCCCGAAGGCCTATCAGATCAGCCAGTACGACATTCCGATCGCCAGCAACGGCAAGCTGGGGGAGATCCGTATCCACCGCGCCCACCTCGAGGAGGACGCGGCGAAGATGATCCACGTCGGCGAGTCGGGACGGATCCACGGCTCCGGCGCCTCCCTGGTCGACTTCAACCGCGGCGGCACGCCGCTGGTCGAGATCGTCACCGAGCCCGACCTGCGCGGCGCCGCCGAAGCGGCCGCCTGGGCGCGCCTGCTGCGTGAGACGGTGCGCCAGCTCGGCGTCTCCGACGTCAACATGGAGGAGGGCAGCCTGCGCGTCGACGGCAACATCTCCGTGCGCCCTGTCGGCAGCGAGGAACTGGGGACCAAGACCGAGTTGAAGAACATGAACAGCTTTCGCTTTCTCGAGCGGGGGATCGAAGCCGAGCTTGCCCGCCAGCGCGAGCTGATCGCTGCCGGCGGCACTGTCGAGCAGGAGACGCTCCACTTCGACTCCGCCAGTGGCAGCCTGACCCCGCTGCGCTCGAAGGAGGAGGCACACGACTACCGCTACTTCCCCGAGCCCGACCTGGTGCCGTTGGCGCCGAGCGAGGAGATGCTGCGAGAGGCCCGCGAGGCGCTGCCGGAGCTGCCGGCGGCGCGGATCGAGCGCTACCAGAGCGAGCTGGGCCTGGCAGGCGATGTGGCGCTGACGCTGGCGACCGACCCCGAGACGGCCGGCTACTTCGAGAACACGCTTGCGGCTGCCGATGGGGCCGAGGGGAAGGTGGTCGCCAACTGGGTGACCGGCGAGCTGGCTGCGGCGCTGCGCCAGGCAGATGTCGAGGGCGGTGCCACTGCATCGAAGGTCACGCCCGAGTCCCTCGCCGCCTTGATCGCCCTCGTCCAGGAAAAAAAGATCTCCCACGGCAGTGGCAAGACCGTCCTCGCGTCCCTAGTTACGGAGGGTGGCGACCCCGCCGCGATCGTCGAGCGCGAGGGCCTCGCCCAGATGTCAAGCGACTCCGGCGAGCTGGAGGCGATCGTCGAGAAAGCAATGGCCGACAACGCCGACGCCGTCGAGAAGATCCGCGAAGGCAACCAGAAGGCGATCGGCGCCATCGTCGGCGCCGTCATGCGCGAGACCAAAGGCCGCGCCGACGGCGGCGAGGTCAACCGCTTGATTCAGGAGCGCCTCTAGCTCGTAGAGACGAAGCCACCGGTGCCATCCGGCCAGGTGACGCGGATTTTCTGACTCCTTGCCAAGTTGATCAGATCGGGCCGGGGCTGCTCGGGCACCAAAATCACTTTTTCTGGCGCTGGCTTTACCTGGCGCTCGTAATCGGCGAGCTGCCCGATCGCCATCCGGAACGCGGTGCGCGAGATCGTGCCCTTCGCCTCGACCAACGTGTTCGAGGTGCGGTTGTAGAGATCGCAAAAGAGAGGGGCCGGCTCGCCTTCGGGGCGCAACTGGAGGCGGCAGACTTCATGGCCTTGGGCGCGCCAGGAGGCCTCTAGTTCACGCACCAGCTTCTGCTCGCGACGCTCGGCCTCATAGGGCTCGCGATTCGGATAGACCATCATCCGCTCGGTCAGGTGCTGCTCGACTGGCACCTCCTTCACTTCATCGGGACCGAACTGGTTGACGCGGGCAGGGGCGAGCGCGCGGTCCCCCGTGAGCCGGTTCAAGCGGAAGACAATGACCGAGCGCATCGGTCCTTCCCCGGTCTCGGGGGCGTCGGCGAGGTAGTAGTCGACGTACTCGAACTCGCCCATGTAGGTGGCGGTGCCGCCGCTGGAGTCGAAGAGGTGGAGGGAGCGACCCTCGGCCTCGTGGTCGCGGATTGAGCGGTTGCCCTGGGCCATCTTCTGATCGCCGAACTGACCCTCGCCCGTGTAGTGGTAGAAGCCGTCTTCTTTGTTCTCCCCGTCGTAGATGTATCCGTGCAGCGCTCCCTGGGTCTGATCGGTGAAGAGGAAGACGTAGGGGGCCTTTTTCGACGGGCTGATTCCACCCTGACGGCGCCCGCCCAACAGCTCGTGAAGCTCGGTTCGCTTGATATTTTCGCCTACGTTGAATGAGAAAGCCATGAAACCGTCCTTAATATCTAGCTTAAATCTAAAGCTAAATTACCAGAAAGTGCGTTCAGTAACTTTGTAACAACGTGTTACAAGCCTGCTAGGTTGAAGGCATGGCCTGGAACGTGGTGATCGCGGGTGGTGGCTTCGGTGGTGCGGCGGCGGCGCGTGAGCTGGAGCGGGTGATGCCGAAGCAGGCGGCGCGGTTGGTGCTGGTCAACGACACGAACTTTGCGCTGTACACGCCGTTCCTGCCGGAGGCGGCGGCTGGGACCTTGGAGCCGCGGCACGTGGTGACGCCGCTGCGGGAGATCCTCAAACGCACCTATCTGCGGATCGGGGCGATCGTCGGCCATGACCCCGAGGCGAAGACGGTGACGCTGCGGGCCAAGTATGGCGAAACCGAAGAGCTGCCCTACGACCAGCTGCTGCTCTCGCTCGGCTCGGTCTCGCGGGTGCTGCCCGTGCCCGGCCTGGCCGAGCACGCGGTCGGGTTCAAGAGCCTCGCCGACGCGATCTACCTCCGCAACCACGTGATCGAGACCCTGGAGGAAGCGAACGCGACCGAGGACCCTCGCCGACGGGAAGAACTCCTCACCTACGTCTTCGTCGGCGGCGGCTATGCCGGGCTCGAGGCGCTGGCCGAGCTGCAGGACTTCGCCGCCGACGCGATGGACAACTACCCGCGCGCCCGCCTGCACGGGATGCGCTGGGTCCTGGTCGAGGCGGCCGACCGGGTGCTGCCGGAGATCGACCGCGAGCTCGCTGATTATGCGCTGCGGGAGCTGCGCGGCCGCGGCATCGACATCCGCCTGGAGACGACGCTGGAGGAGGTCACTGCGGACAGCGCCCGCCTCTCCAGCGGCGAGGTGCTGCCGACCCGCACCGTCGTCTGGACGGCGGGCGTCGCCCCGCAGCCGATCCTCAAAGAGCTGAACGTGCCGCTGGACGAGCGCGGCCGCGTCCCGGTCGACTCATACCTGCGGGTGCAGGGGATGGACTCGGTTTGGGCGATCGGCGACTGCGCGGCGGTCCCGGACCCGAGCGGCGGCACCTCGCCGCCGACGGCGCAGACCGCGGTACGCCAGGGCCCGGTGGCCGGTCGCAACATCGCCGCCGAGCTCGGGATCGGCAGCCCCAGCCCCTACGAGTACCGATCCGAAGCGGCTTTCGTCAACCTCGGCCGCTACAAGGCGGTCGGCCGGATCGGCGATCGCACCTTCCGCGGCTTCCCGGCCTGGTGGCTGGCCCGGACCTACCACATGAGTCAGATCCCGGGCACGGCCCGCAAGGTCCGCGCGGTCCTCGACTGGACCGCCGGCCTGCCGTTCAGCCGCGACACCGCCGAGGTCGGCTCGATCGGCCACCGGAAACCTCTGGCGTAAAGGCGCCTATTCGACGACCAGCGTCGTGTGCATCCCTTTTTCCTCGTGTTCGGGAAGGGAGCACCAGAGGCGGTAGGTCCCGGCCGGGAGGTCGAACTTCGCGACGTTGCGTTGCAGCGACGCGGTTTCCGGGATCTGCAGCGGTTCGCCTTCGTCGCCTTCGCGGCGGATGTTGAGGTTGTGCGGGTCCTCGCCCTGGTTGTTGAGTTCGACCGTGACTTCGCCGGCGTGGACGCTCGGGCGGGAGAGCAGGTAGTAGTACTCGACCGATTTGACCGCGACGCGGTTCGCTTCCGGTTCGGGTTCGGTGGGGGGCGTGGTCGCCGGCAGAGACGACGTGGGTGCCGGAACCGCTTCAGGTGCCGGCGTGGCGACCGGTTGGCAGGTCCACCAGACCCGATGCCGCACGACCTTGCGGACGCGACCGTGACGGCGGACGTGCTTGACGACCCGCTTCGAGTGGCGCTGCCAGCTGCATTCGGCCGCGGCCGTCGAGGCCCCGCCCACCTGCAGCCCGGCCAGGACAAGCGCGGCCACCAGCACCGCGGTCGCGACCTTCATGGCTTGATCAGAGTCGGACGGGCGAAGCCGGCGGCACCGGGGATGATCGGTTCGGCGTCGTAGCCGAGCCACTGCTCCAGCAGCGAGCAGTACATGCCTCGGAAGTCGCTCGTCACTTTCAGGTTGTCGTCTTCGTCGAGGTTGGAGAGGCCGGGGAATTCGCCGACCATTTTGCCCTTCGCCTGCGAGCCGATCACGAAGGCGCAGCCCGCGGCGCCGTGGTCGGTGCCGAGCGACCCGTTCTCTTCCGGCCGCCGCCCGAACTCGCTCCACATCTCGATCAGGACCCGATCGGCGAGCCCGCGTGCCTCGAGGTCGCGCTGGAAGGCGAGGATCGCATCGCAGGTCTCCTGCAGGTTGCCTGCGAGGTCGGCGGCCTGTTCGGCGTGGGTGTCGTAGCCGCCGGCGGCACGGATCGTCACCACTCGCAGCGGCAGGCCGACGTTGATGTAGGCAGCGAGCCCGGCGAGCTTGTGGGCGAACCAGGTTTCGGGGTAGGGCACCGGGCTGCTGAAGTCGCCGACGCCGGCCAGGTCCTGACGCAGCTTGTCGGTCATCGAGGTGGCCCGGCGCACCTGCGTCAGCCCGGGCGAGTCCGACGGCAGCGAGCCGAAGCGGGCGAAGCTTTTGAACATCTCCGACTCGACCGGGTCTTCGGTCCGCGACCAGAGTTCGTAGCCGTCGACGCTGTCGATCGCCGCCACTGGCACCTCCGCGGTGGCCAGCATCGGCGAGAGGTCGCCGTCGAGGGAGAGCCCCTGCAGCGGGTTTTCGTCGTTGCCGACCAGGTCGAGGTAGCGGCCGAGCCAGCCGGTCCGGTAGCCGACCTGGAGCTCGCCGATCTCGTAGTAGTGGCGGGAGGTGAAGTGGGACTGGTCGGGGTGGTCGTAACCGATCGCGGGGAAGGCGCTGACCTTGCCCTCGCCGTGGAGGGTGGCGAGACTGGCGGCGGCCGGGTGCCACTGCAGGCGCGTGTCCTCGCTGAAGGTCGGGCCGGCACCGGGCGCGAAGCCGAGGTTGGGGCGCAGCTGCGAGTACTTCGGGTCGCCGACCGGCGCCAGCACGCTCATCGCGTCGATGCCGCCGTCGAAGAAGACCGAGACGAGGATCTTTTCGTTCTGAGCCGCCTGGGCGATGCCGGTCTCGAAGGCCGAGAGTGGGATCTTCGAGGCACCGTAGACCGCCAGTGCCAGCCCGGCGCTGCGCGAGAGGAACTTGCGGCGGGAGAGGCCGGTCCCGGCCGGCTCCGGCATCCCCGGCTCGATCGCGGGCAGGCCCTTGCCTGCTTCAGCCGCCGCGTTGCGCAGCAGCTGGGAGCGGGTGAAACCGTCGCAGCAGGTGTGCTTGCGGGGGCTCATTGCAGGATCAGGTCCGGGCTGACGCCGATCAGTTGCAGGAGCGCGTTCTGGCGCATCGCCCGGTAGGGCCCTTTCTGCCAGTTGGCCACGACCAGTTTCTCGGCGCGCTGGGCGAATTCCAGTAGCTCGGTGCGGTGTTCTTCGCGCAGCGCCGGAGAGCTCCAGGAGGCGATCGCCCGGTCAAGCGCTTCTGCGGCCGTCTCGGTCGTGCTGTATTCGTCGCTCCAGGGGTTGACCGAGATCCCCTCCAGCGCGTAGGTGACGATGTTCCAGCGCGCCCGCATCCGCGAGGTGTCGAGCCAACGGGTGTCGTCCCAGCCGGCCACGTTGGGCGGCATGAAGAGGCGCTGCCCGGCCTCTTCGCAGAGCCAGGTCCAAGCCTCGGTGTCGACGTGGCGGCCGAGCGCCCGCAGCGTTCCGGCCAGCTGGACCACCGGCGGCTTCACCATCGGCGGGCTTTCGTAGAACTCGGGGCTCAGCAGGATCGTCTCCAGCACCGGGCGGATCTGCCAGCCGGAGCCGGTGTAGGTGCTGATCAGTTCATCGCGCCTCCCGCTCGGCGGCGGCCCGGGGACGAAGTAGCTCCAGAGCTTGTCGACGAAGAACGAGGGGTGGAATTCGTTCTCGACGCAGAGGCGGCAGGCGTCTTCCCAGCCCCAGTTGCCGGTGCGGCCGAAGACGGTCTTGTTGCCGTAGTCGTGCCAGTTCGGGTCGAAGCGGAAGTTGTAGGCGCCTTGTTCTCCCGACCAGTCGTTGCGCCAGCCGGTCAGCGCCCGCGCCTGTTCGCGGATGTCGTCCTCGGTGTAGGCGCCGCGGTCGGCACCGAGCGAGAACAGCTCCATCATCTCCCGGCCGTAGTTCTCGTTCGGCGCCCACTTGTAGTTTTCGTTCCCGTTCAGCCACTGCAGCATCGCCGGGTCGACCGTCACCGCCCGGAAGAGGTCGAGGAACGAGCCGAAGCAGTGGCTGCGGAAGAGGTTCGACTGGTCGATCATCTGCTGCTGTTTGGAGACGTTGGCGAGGGAGGTCGCGAACCAGTCGTGGAAGATCAGCGTCATCCGCTCGACCAGCGGCTGGTTGCTGCGGACCATGCGGTCGAGCCACCAGAGGTGGTCGTGGCCCCAGGCATCTGCGGGGGCGAGCGGGTTGCCTTCGTCGTCGGTCGGCGGCGGGCCGCTGAGGACGGCGGAGCCGCTGGGGCGGGTCAGCGATTGGACCGCGCCGACTAGGCCCAGCGAGACCAGCGCCTCTGCCTGGCCCGGGACGGCGCCGAAGCCGGCCCGTTCCAGTAGCCGCACCGCTTGCGGGCGATCGAAGGAGCCTTGGTAGGCCCCCGGCGGCCGCGGGTCCGAGGCGGGCGGAGGGGCGGGTGCGGGCCCTCCCGGGGTCTGCGGCGCTGCCTGCCGCGCCGGCTTCGGCCCAGGCCCGCGGAAGTGGCCTTTCTTCGGTTTGTGGTGGTGGGTGTAGATGTAGCCCTGGACCCGCCAGTCGCCCTGACCGTCGGGGACCCAGCGCCAGTGCTTGTCCTTCCAGGCATGCCGACGTTTGCGGCGGTGCTTGTGCTTCCGCCTGTCTGCGACTGGATGCTGTCTCGGGATCGCCATGCGCGTTTAGGCCCCTACGGGGCCTCCCACTGGGGTCGGCTCTCCAGCAGCGCGCTTGAGGCGTGAGAGCGCTGTTGGACGTTAGACCTACGAGCGAAGCGCAAGAATGGCTACGTGGAATATCTCGTCATCATCTTTTTCTTCGGCCTCGCCACCGGCATCATCGGCCGCGCCAAGGGCAGCTCTTTCTTCATCTGGTTCGTGATCGGGGCGGTCCTGCCGCTGCTCGGCCTGATCGCGGTGATCCTCTACCGGGTCGACAAGGACGAACCCGAACGGCAGTGCCCGACCTGCGGCAAAGCCCTCAAGCTCTACGTCCAAGTCTGCCCCCGCTGCGGCACCGACCTCTACCTGCCGGACCCCGCCGCAGTGCGTCACCCCGGCGTTCGTTAGGGCTTCTACTCAGACGAAGCGCTTGACGAAGGTGAGCGCCCGGTGGCAGACCTCGCGCCAGCCGCTGTCGATCGTCAGCGAGTGCCCTCGGTTGGGGACTTTCTCGATCTCGGTGACCACCTCGTTGCGCTTCTGCCGGTTGTAGGAGGCATTGGCGATCGCCCACGGCACCGTGTGGTCCTTCTCGCCATCGATGATCAGCAGCGGTCCTCGCGCCGGATTCTTCGGGTCCAGCTTCACCTCGGTGAACGGATTGAGGTTGGCGTTCGCCATCTGCATCAGCGCCAGCCCCGGCGCCGCCACGTGGTAGGTGTCGTAGAGCTCCTTCGCCTCCTCATCGCCGAGCGCGTTCGCCCAGCCGTACTTGAACTGGTCGAGCGTGAGGGTGACGGCGCGGCCGCGGTTGAGCGGATTCTGGAGCACCGGTTTCGCCGACTTCAGCGAGGAGAGCGGCAGCGGCAGGACGCCGCGGAACGGCCCCGGGTCGATCGCCACGGTGGCTGCCGACAGCCCGCGGTCGGCGATGATCTGGGCGAGCAGCCCGCCGGTCGAGTGGCCCATCACCGCCGGCTTCTTTTCCAGCTTCTGGATCACCTCGTCGGTGTGGTCGGCGATCTGTTTCAAGCTCTTCTTAGCGAAGACGTCCGGGTTTGCCCGCGCCGCCTCGACGGTCTCCGGGTCGTCAGGCCAGTCGGGTTTTACCTGCGCGAGCCCCGCCTCTTCGCTGGCCTCGCCCCAGCGGTCCCAACTGCTCGGCAGCAGCCAGAGCCCGTGGATGAAGACGACCGCCGTCCTTCCGCTCGCGTTCGCTTTCTCGATTTCGGCGCTCTCGCGCTCGCTGATCGCCATAAGAAGAACCTACTGGGGCAGCCGACCGGTGGCTACCGCAGCCAGGTGCGCATGATCGCGTTGGCGAAGCCGGCGCCGTAGCGAAAGGCCGCGGGCTTCTTCGAGTGGCCGTGGAGGCGCTGGTCGACCGTGATCGGGACCTCCTTGGCGGGGATGCCGCGCTTGATCGCCTCGATCATGAACTCGGAGGTGTGGAACTGCTCCTGGCGCAGGAC
>Ga0068854_100000235_pt1 | contig 37775 bp, 30 predicted proteins | sample KBSCornC42_FD_66590 | JGI IMG/M metagenome (GOLD analysis project Ga0068854, IMG submission 66590) | Corn rhizosphere microbial communities from Kellogg Biological Station, Michigan, USA - KBS Corn C4-2 | ecosystem: Host-associated > Plants > Roots > Rhizosphere > Soil ... | reverse complement strand
GCTCGAGACAGATCGCTCCCCACTGGAACTGCTCCGGCACCTGAAGTCGATCGAGCGGTCTTTCGGACGGCGGCGCGGGCAAAGATGGGGCGCGCGGGTGCTCGACCTCGATATATTGCTGTGGTCGGGCGGCTGCTGGTCCAGCCCGACGCTCTCAATCCCGCATCGCCATCTGACCGAACGGCTATTCACGCTCTTTCCGCTGGGCAAAATCGCACCGACATGGCGAATTCCGGGCCAAGGTACCGTTCGACAGCATCTCGCACGGTTGACCCGGCCCCGCCCCGTCCATAGGAGCGGTCGCCGTCGGGTCCGTAGCTCAGTTGGTAGAGCAAGCGACTTTTAATCGAGAGGTCCCGGGTTCGAGTCCCGGCGGACCCACCATATCTCTCGGTCGCTCATGCAGGGTACGCTCGCCCTCCCAAACGGATCAGCCGTTTCAGGACCGCTAGCGAAGCTTCTGCAATACTTCGCTCAATGCCGGGCTCAGCGAATAAGGCGGCCTGCGCGAGACATCCTCGCCGGTTTCCCAGAGCACCGGCACCATCTTTCGCGACAGCGCGCCTTGTGCGACCGATAGCATCCACCGCACGCGGGACGCCTGCTCTTTCCTGAAAGTCGGCGCGAACTCGCCCATAAAGACCGGAATGTCGTTCCGCTGGGAAAAATCCTGCATCCGGTCGAACAACCGGTTCAATTCCGCAATATCGCTTTCACTGCCCCAGGTCGGCTGCATTTTCCCCCAGCTGGCATCCTCAGTCATCCCGGCGAATGCCCACGGCGTATAATAATGGACAGAGAGGAACAGCTTGTGCGGCACCGCGTCGCGCGGCAACGGGAAATGCCCGTTCGTCGTCTTCAAGATGTCGGTGGTATAACCGGGAATGACCAGGAGCCGCGTCGCATTGTGGCGGCCGGTCTTACGCACGGTATCTATGAAGAGCTGATTGACCCGCGCCAGCGTGGCGTAGGCTTTCTCGTCGGAGCCAGCGCCTTCGAAATTGCTCTCCTCGTTAAACCCTTCGAAGAGCAGGTGTTGGTCGCGGTCGGCAAAGTAGGTGGCGATCTGGCTCCAATAGCTCTGATATTTTTGCTCCGCCTCCGGGCTGAACGTGTGAAAGCTCTTCGCAAATTTTTGCTTGTCGTCGGAGTCGATCCATCCGCCATCCCAATGGATGTTGACGACGCAGAACATGCCCGCGGACGTTACCCAGTCGACGATCTGACCGACCCGCGCCAGCTTGTCCGGATCGATCCGGCCATTATGCGCATAAGTATCCCAGGCGACGGGAAGGCGGACGGTCTTGAAGCCATGTGCCGCCAGGCTTTCGATATACTCTTTAGTGATCCGCGGATTACCCCACCCAGTCTCCCACGTCGTGGTATTGTCGAGCGTGTTGCCGATGTTAACGCCGATGCCCATGAGCTTCGCCGCACTCCAGGCGTCCATATCGGCGATTGCCTCGCCTGCGCCGGGTTGAACGGCAGGTCTCGCGGGAAGTGGCGTCGCAACGGATGTCAGGAAGACCGCGGCCAGGACCGCCATCGAAAGGCGGAGATCTTTGAACCGCAGACGCATGGCTGACTCCGATACGGGTGATCCTGACGCGGTCCCTGGGAAGAAGGCAGGCCCGTTACCGCGTGGCGTTATATTTAAGCTGGTCGTCGGTCAGCTGGAAGCCAACCAGCAACTCGAAATTCGCCTCGTTTATCGCAGCCTTGATCCGGGGATCGGCCAACGGATCGACCGAGGCGTCGGCATCCGATGCCTTGCGCTTGCGGTGCAGGCGCGCCTGCGCGACCGAGGGCAAAGTCGCCAGGCTCTTCTGGATGTCGGCTCCCGCGCCGGCAGTGCCGGTTGCACGATATTGGCCGTCGGCGAAGTGGATGAGCACCTGGCTTTCCTGCTTCGACATGATCTTCGTGCCGGCACGCATCACGGTGGAGAAATAGGGCAGGACCAGATCGCGCGCGCCGTTGGGGCTGGCACGCCGCGCAACCACGTCGAACGTCACCTTGGTGTGGACGACCGCGCCGGTCTGATCGCAAGTCGTGCGCAGATTGGTGATCGATGCGGTCACGTCCAGCGCGCGAGCATCCTGGCTCTCGGGCGGGCTGAACAGGCTGACGTCGCCCGTATAGGCAGGCACCGCCACTGCCGGACAGGTCGAACGCACGACGTTCAGGCCGCCGCTGACGTCGAAATCGTCCTCCTTGGAGCAGCTCGCCAGAATCGGCAGCAGGGCAAAAGCGGGGAGAAGGCGACGGATCAAGGGCGTATCCTAAAGCGGACCAACATTAAGGCGGGCACTCATAGGAAGCGGCTATCCCGGGAGCAAGCAATCGCTGAGGGCCCCGACCCGGCATCGGCAACGGTTGCGACGAAGCGAGTTTGGCGCAGAGCCAGGAACGAGGAGGGAGCGATGACAATTCATCGTGACCGACGAGTGACGCCGCTATGCGCCAAAGGCGCTCGCCCCTTCGGGGTCGCCCGGAGAAGGCCACTGGCAAGGCGCGCGGCGCGGTCGCCTAGCCGAAGCTAGGCGCAAACAAGCAACGTAGCCAGTGGCCTTCTCCGGGCGATCGCAACCATTGCCGATCCCGGGTCTGGGCCCTAAGGGAACGCGATGGACGGAGCTACCGCCTCCCAATCAGACAAGCCGACGCTCGATCTTCTGATTGCGGCGCCGCGCGGTTTTTGCGCGGGCGTCGATCGCGCGATCCGCATCGTCGAGCTGTCGATCGAGAAGTTCGGCGCGCCGGTCTATGTGCGCCACGAGATCGTCCACAACCGGCATGTGGTGGATGCCCTGAAAGCCAAGGGCGCGGTCTTCGTCGAAGAGTTGGACGACGTGCCGGATGGCGTGCCCGTAGTCTTCTCTGCGCACGGAGTTCCCAAAATGGTGCCGCACAAGGCGGCCGAGCGCGGCCTCGATTATATCGATGCCACCTGTCCGCTCGTCTCCAAGGTGCACCGCCAGGCCGAGCGTATGGTCGAAGCGGGCCGGCACATCTTGTTCATCGGCCATCGCGGCCACCCGGAGGTGATCGGGACATTTGGTCAGACCCCGCCTGGCACGATGACGCTGATCGAGACCAATGCCGACGCGGAGGCGGTCGCGCCCGCGGATCCGGCCATGCTCGCCTTCCTCACCCAGACCACGCTCTCGGTTGACGACACCGCGCAGATGGTGGCGACGTTGAAGCGACGCTTCCCCCTGATCCAGGGGCCACGGGGCGAGGATATCTGTTACGCGACCTCCAACCGCCAGTGGGCGGTCAAGGAGATCGCAATGCAATCCGATGCGATCCTGGTGCTGGGCGCACCCAATTCGTCCAATTCCGTACGGCTGGTCGAGGTGGCGGAGCGTGCCGGCAAGCGCGCCAGATTGATCGAAACCGCACGGGATCTCGACCTTGCATGGCTCGACGGCGTGCAGACGCTCGGGATCAGCGCGGGCGCCTCCGCACCGGAAATATTGGTGCGTGAATTGGTCGACCTTTTGGCCCGCCATTTCGAGGTCCGCGAGCGGGAGATGAGCGGTCCCGAGGAACTTATGACGTTCAAGCTGCCGCGCGCGGTCGCCGCAGCCTGAACGGAACGAGGCAATGGCAGTCTATACCCAGGTGTCGGCCGAGGCTCTGTCGGCGTTGCTGGATCTCTACGATGTCGGCAGCCTGGTTTCCGCCAAGGGCATCGCCGAGGGCGTCGAGAACAGCAATTATCTGGTCGATACGAGCGACGGTCGCTTCATTCTCACTCTCTACGAGAAGCGCGTAGACAGCGCGGATTTGCCCTTCTTCATGGCGCTGCTGGATCATCTCGCGGATAGGGGCCTGTCCGTGCCACGTGCGATCCGCGACCGCGCCGGCCGCCAGATCCAGGAAGTGGCAGGGCGTCCTGCCTGCCTTATAGAGTTCCTGCCTGGCATCTCGGTCAGCCACCCAACGCCCGCCCAGGCGCGCGCGACGGGCGCGACGCTTGGGCAGATGCACGCCGCTCTCGCCGACTTCACGCGTGAACGGCCTAACACATTGGGCCTCGACGGTTGGCACGCGCTCGCCGCTCGCTGCGGCGACGATCTGGACAGGATTTCGCCTAACCTGGGCCGACGCGTCGCGGACGAATTGGATTGGCTCGACAGGCATTGGCCGGACGGCCTCGCCCGTTCGGTGATCCATGCCGATCTCTTTCCCGACAATGTGCTGATGCGCGGCGCCGATGTGACCGGTGTCATCGATTTCTACTTCGCTTGCTCCGACATACGCGCCTGGGATGTCGCGGTGACGCACAGCGCCTGGTGCTTCGAGAATGACGGCACCGACTTCCATGCCGCCCGCGGGGCTGCGCTGATCGCAGGCTATGACGAGGCCTTCGGCCTGTCCGACGAAGAGCGCGCTGCCTTCCCCGCACTGGCACGCGGATCCTGCCTGCGCTTCATGCTCACCCGCGCCTGGGACTGGCTCAACACGCCCGCCGACGCGATGGTGACGCGCAAGGATCCACTCGCTTTCCTGCGGCGGCTCGATTTTTATCGCGACGCCGCACCGGAGACGCTCGGCCTGTGAGCGAATTGACCTTGGTCCACATGGCCACCGATGGCGCGTGCAAGGGAAATCCCGGTCCGGGGGGTTGGGGTGTGGTGATCCGTTCCGGCGAGAAGGAAAAACTGCTGTCGGGCGGCGAAAAGCTCACCACCAACAACCGGATGGAGCTGACTGCCGCGATCAAGGGGCTCGAAGCGCTCAAGCGCCCCTGCCACGTCATACTATCGACCGACAGCCGCTATGTGATGGACGGCCTCACCAAATGGCTGGCCGGTTGGCAGCGCAATGGCTGGCGAACCGCCGCCAGGCAGCCGGTCAAGAATTGCGATCTGTGGCAGGAACTTGTCGCCGCCGCCGCGCCCCACCACATCCGCTGGGAATGGGTCAAGGGGCATGCGGGCCATCCCGAAAACGAGCGCGCCGATAAATTGGCAAGCGATGCCGCGGTGGCGGCCGGCCGCGGTTAGACGTTGCTCCAGCGAAGCGGCTGAGACGCTAGCAGATCAGCCGGCCACCGCTCTTGGCGCAGGGGCGCACGTAGCGCGCGCGCCACTCAGGCGGCGGTTCGCTGAACGAAGCCGTTGTCGATGTGACTGATCCGGTTGGGCAAGGCGCCATCGCCGGTGCCGACACTTGTCGCGTGGCGTCCGCTGTGGCGCGATCTGGGCCGGCGGAAGCCGGGAATCCCAGGCACGTCGCGCACGCAACGAACAACCCGAAAGAAAGGAACACGCTACCACTACGCACCGATGCCTAACGGCCCAGACCGAGCGTGGTTGCGACAAAATTATTCAAATTTAAGGAAACAATCTCAGGGCTGGTGTGCGGTCACGCTTATTGCTAATAAGTCGCACGAACATTTTTAAGGCATTCGCCGTGCGCCTCGACCAGCTTCCGCTCCACCGGCAATCGCGCATAGCGTCGATCGACTGGGACGGCCTCTCCCCGCGCGAGGCACGGCGTCTGCGCGAACTCGGATTCGACGACGGCGTGGCTGTCGAAGCACTGCATCACGGCGCGTTCAAGGGCCCTCTCGCCTGCCGGGTCGGCCGCATGATCGTCGCGCTACGGCGAGGTGTGGCCGCCTCGGTCATTGTAGAGCCGGCATGACTCCTGCGGCAGCTTTGTTGGGGGCTTTCGGATGAATCCCGCTCCCATGGTGGCATTGGTCGGCAATCCCAATGCCGGCAAATCGGCCTTATTCAACGCGCTGACCGGTGCCCGCCAGAAGGTGGGCAATTATCCGGGCGTCACGGTCGAACGTAAAATCGGGCGGATGGCGCTGGACGACGGGCGCCCGCTCGAGCTGGTCGATCTGCCAGGCACCTACAGCCTCGATCCGCAAAGCCCCGACGAGCAGGTGACGCGCGACGTACTGTTCGGCCGCCAGGAAGGCGAGCGCACGCCCTCGGCGCTGGTGGTGGTGGTCGATGCGACCAACCTCGACAATCATTTGCGCTTCGTTCTTCAGTTGGTCGCCCTGGGCCTCCCGACGGTGGTCGCGCTCAACATGATAGACATGGCGACGCGCGATGGCCTTGAGATCGATATTCCTCGCCTCTCGGCAGAATTGGGCGTGCCGGTGGTGCCGACGGTGGCAGTGCGCAAACGCGGGCTCGATGAATTGCGTGAGGCGCTGGGCCGCGCAGTTGGCGGGGGTGGAAAAGCCGTCTTCGCCACCGGTGAGCCGGGCGAACTTTCCAGGTTGCAGCGCGAGGCACGGCGGATCGCCACCGCGGTCACCAGGCAGCACCGTCAAACCAACTTCTGGACGCAGCGTGTCGACAAGGTCGCGCTCCATCCCGTGTTCGGGCCGATCCTGCTTGGCGCTCTGATGTTCGTCATGTTCCAGGCCGTCTTTTCATGGAGCCAGGTGCCGATCGAATGGCTCGCCTCGCTGCAGGCGTGGCTTGGCGACCAGGCGGTCCGCCACCTGCCCGACAGCATGTTGCGCTCGCTGCTGGTCGAGGGGATCATCAACGGTGTCGGCTCGGTGGTGGCTTATCTACCGCAAATCCTGGTCCTGTTCTTCTTCATCCTTCTGCTCGAAGCGTCGGGCTATATGGTCCGCGCCGCTTTCCTGATGGACCGGCTGATGTCGGGCGTGGGCCTGTCGGGCCGCGCCTTCATCCCGCTCCTGTCATCCTTCGCCTGCGCAATTCCCGGGATCATGGCGACACGCTCGATCGACGATCAGCGCGACCGCCTTACGACCATCCTGATCGCGCCGCTGATGACCTGTTCCGCGCGCCTGCCGGTCTATGCCGTCGTCATCGGGGCCTTTATTCCGGCAAGGAAGGTGCTGCCCGGGGTCGGCCTGCAGGGCTTGGTCCTGTTCTGCTTATATCTGGCGGGCATTTTGGGTTCGATGCTCGTTGCAGCGGTGCTCAAACGCACCGTCACCAAGGGCGGCGGCGGCGGCTTCATGATGGAAATGCCCAAATATCAGATGCCGGTGTGGCGCGACGTCGCGCTCGGCCTGTGGCAGCGCGCTTATGTCTTCATGCGTCGCGCGGGCACGGTGATCCTGTGGGTCACGGTCGCGCTGTGGGCGCTGACCTCTTTCCCCAAGGCGCCCGATGGCGTGAAGCAGAGCGAATATTCGATTGCAGGCCGGATCGCGTCGGGCATCGAACCGATCCTGCGTCCGGTGGGCTTCAATCATGCACTCGCGCTGGCGGTTATCCCGGCGATGGCCGCGCGCGAAGTTGCGGTATCCGCACTGCAGACCGTCTATTCGATCGATTCGGGCGATGACGAGAAACTCGGCCAGCAGCGGCTCGCCACGCGGCTGCGGGCTGCCTGGCCGTTGCCGACTGCGCTCGCGTTTCTCGCCTGGTTTGTCTTCGCGCCGCAATGCCTGTCGACGATCGCGGTGATCCGGCGTGAGACGAACGGCTGGTTCTGGCCTGCCTTCACCCTGGCCTATCTTTTCACGCTGGCGTGGGTGGCGGCAGGCATTACCTTCTGGACCGCGACCGCTCTCGGGCTTTAAGGTTCGGTCCGAACATCAGACACGGAGAGAAGAATGGCCGGCTCGGTCAACAAGGTGATCCTCGTCGGCAATCTCGGGCGCGACCCCGAATCGCGCAGTTTCCAAAATGGCGGCAAGGTGGTCGAGTTGCGCATCGCCACGTCCGAAAGCTGGAAGGATCGCAACAGCGGCGAGCGCAAGGAAAAGACCGAGTGGCACACGGTCAAGGTCTTCAGCGAGGGCCTCGCAAACGTAGCCGAAAAATACCTGCGCAAGGGCAGCAAGGTCTATCTCGAAGGCGCGCTGACTACCCGGAAGTGGCAGGATCAGAGCGGCGCCGATCGCTATTCGACCGAGATCGTGCTGCAAGGCTTCAATGCCGTGCTGGTACTTCTCGATCGCCGTGAAGGCGAAGGCGGCGGCCGCAGCGGCGGTTGGGAAGAGGATGCCGGCGGTAACGATTTCAATTCGAGCTTTGCCGGTAGCGGTGGCGGGGCTTCACGCGGCGGCGCGGGTAGCAGCCGTCCGGCCGCGTTCGACAGCGATCTAGACGACGACGTCCCCTTCTAGGATCGGTTCGCTTTAGCCGGACGAACCATAGCGCCTTGCCAAAAAGGCCTGTCATGCCCGGCGCCGGGCTGGCGGCAATCGGCTCCTAGAGCTTGTCCTTGAGCGCCTTGAGAGCGGCGAACGGCCCTGCTTCCTCTTCGCCGAGCACGCCCGCCGCGCGCAGCTTTTCCTCCGCGCCGGGCGCGCGCGGAAAGGGATTCAGCGCAAGCGCCATCGTCTGCGCGACCGCCTCGCCCAGATCGATCGATGACCCTTCATAGTCGATCTCGTCGAGGTCGCTTTCGGCAAGCTCGATTTCGTCCGCGTCCAATTCGGCGGCCGTCGGCACGAATCGCAAGGCGAAATCCTCCGCGATCCCGGCGGGAACGGGTTCTCCGCTCGCGACGCACGCCTGGGTCACCTCACCCTCGATCCGGCCGGTTGCGGTTACCTTGTCGCCATCGCGCGCCAGCTGGACAGTCGCTTCCAACCTCTCGATCCCGATCAGTCCAAAGCGCGCAGCCAGAGCGGCGCGTTCGCCTTCATCGGCGGTAAGCGATACCGCGCGCGCGCCGCCCAGTTCGTCGAGCCGGAAGGTCCGCGAAAATTCGGGCGTCATGCCGGCCACCGTCCGCCGACCAGATCGGACGCGGGCATCGCCGCGAGCCGTTTGCGCAGCCCGATCAGGCCGTCGCGCACCGAAGCCCGCGCTACTTCTCCAGGAACGGCGCCACGATAGATATTGCGATCGATCGCCCCCTCTAAATCGCCTCCTGCAAAGGCTTCGCGCAGCGCACCCAGCCTGCCGCCGAGCGCGCCCATCATCCGGCCGATATGCTTGCCGACGACAATGTCGCCGATCCCGCGCTCGCGCAATTGCCCGTCCATATCCTCGACGAAAATCTCGGTGAGATAGGCGGACGGCGCGCGCCCGGAATCACCCTCTTCCTCCAGCCGCAACAGGACGAGGCTCAGCACCGCCGCGACCATGTCGAACCGCCCGTCGAGCGTGTCGGGCACCTGGCCCGCCAGATACCAATCGGGCCGTCGCGCTTCCAGCACCACCGCATTGTAAAGCGGCGTCAGCGCGTCGCGGTCCTTGCGGCCGAACAGACGATTCAGAACTCCCATTCACTTGATCTCCGTCGCCCCGGCTTGCGGAGCCGCCAAGCCCCGCATATTGAGGCCCGAGCGCGCGGTTGCAATCCCGATGCGTAGAGCCCGATCATTATTGAGTCAGGTTCTGTTCAAGGGTTACGGCCTTGACCGGCTCAGCCTGGGTTCAGCCTCGGGCCGGCAGGCAAAGGTTCGCGTCGGGAAAGGGTTTTACGGAATGGCGGCATCGATCAAGCGCGGGGTGATCGCGGCGCTGAGCCTTACGGCGCTCGCGGGCTGCGCGCAGGTGCAAGATCATAAAGGCTATGTCGTCGACAATAGCCTCATCAATACGGTTCAGCCCGGCGTCGATAACAAGGATTCGGTCGCGAAGACTCTCGGTCGCCCGACGTTCGACAGCCAGTGGGACGGCGGCAATACCTGGTTCTATTTGGCGCGCAACACGCGTCAGCTGGCTTTCAGCACCCCGACACCGGTCTCACAGACCCTGCTGGCAGTGCGCTTCGCTGCCAATGGCGATGTAGCGTCGGTGCAGCGCACGGGGCTGGAAAACGTGCGAGAGGTCAAATTGTACGGGCGCAAGACGCCGGTGCTGGGCTCGCACCGCACCTTCTTCTCGGAACTGTTCGGCAATATCGCGCCAGGCACGACCGACAGGGGTTCAACCGCCGACAATCCCGGCCACTAAGGCGTATCAGATCGGGCGGCGCCGGCGAGCGGGCCGACGCCGTAACCGATCAGCGCGCAATTCCTGCCCCCGCGAGCACCGCCAGCGTCAGCAATTCGGACGCGGTTGCCGACATGGTCGCGATTTGAACCGGCTTCTCCATGCCGACCAGCATTGGCCCGATCACTGCGTCCCCATCCACCTCACGCAGCAACTTGGCTGAGATATTGGCCGATTGCAGGCCGGGCATGACCAACACGTTCGCGGGGCCCGACAGGCGGCTGAACGGATATTTCTGGCGGATGTTGGGATTGAGCGCGACGTCAGGCGCCATCTCGCCTTCGAATTCGAAGCCGGGATTCTTCTTCTCCATCAGCGCGACCGCTTCGCGGACATTGTCGATCCACTCGCCCGGCGGATTGCCGAAGGTCGAATAAGACAGGAATGCGACGCGCGGCTCATGGCCCATGCGGCGCGCAACCGCGGCTGTATGCTCGGCGATCGCGACCAGCTCCTTCGGCTCCGGCCGCTCGGTGACCATCGTGTCCGCCATGAAGACGGTGTGCTTCTTACCGACGACGACGTGGATGCCGCACGGGCGGCGCCCTTCGATCGGGTCGATCACGCGCCGAACCTGGCGCAACGTCTTGCCATAGGTACGGGTGGTGCCGGTGATCATCGCATCGGCATGGCCGAGCTGAAGCAGCAGCGCGCCAAAGATGTTGCGATCCTGGTTGACCATCCCCTCAACCTCGCGCCGCAGATAGCCGCGCCGCTGAAGCCGCCCGTACAGATAATCGACCATCTCCGGGACGAGCGGAGAATGCCGGCTATTGTGCAGCTCAAAGCTCTCGGGATCGTCGACACCCAGCGCCCGAAGCTTCTCGGGCACCTCATCGCGCCCGATCAGCACCGGTGTGCCGTAGCCACCGTCGCGAAACGCGATCGCGGCGCGCAGCACAACTTCTTCCTCGGCCTCGGCGAAGATGACGCGCTTGGGATTGGCGCGCGCATTGGCATGTGCCAGCGTCAGCACCGAGGTTGCGGGGCTAAGGCGCCCACGCAGCTCCATGCGATACGCGGCCAGATCCTCGATCTGCTTGCGGGCGACGCCTGTCCGCATCGCGGCTTCGGCCACCGCCGCCGGAATGACCTCCATCAGGCGCGGATCGAACGGGGCCGGGATGATGTAATCGGGGCCGAAGCGCGGCGCGTGGCCGCCATAGGCCGCCGCGACTTCCTCCGGCACTTGCTGGCGCGCAAGGCTGGCAAGCGCCTCCGCCGCAGCGATCTTCATCTCTTCGTTGATCGCGGTCGCGCGCACGTCGAGCGCGCCGCGGAAAATGAAGGGGAAGCCGAGCACGTTATTGACCTGATTCGGATAGTCCGACCGGCCGGTTGCCACGATCGCATCAGGACGCGCCGCCTTGGCTTCGGGCGGGGTGATTTCGGGATCGGGATTGGCCATGGCAAAGATGATCGGGTTCTTTGCCATCGTCTTGACCATCTCGGCCGGAAGCGCCTTCGCCGCCGACAGGCCGAGGAAAACGTCGGCCCCGACCATTGCCTCGGCCAGCGTCCGCCTGTCGGTCTTGACCGCATGGCCCGACTTCCACTGGTCCATATGCTCGGTGCGACCCTGGTAGATCACCCCCGAACGGTCGCACATGATGACCTTGTCCGCGGACACGCCCATCGCCTTGATCAGTTCGGTGCAGGCGATCGCGGCTGCGCCGGCGCCATTGACGACGACGTTGATGTCCTTGAGCTCGCGCCCGGTCAGATAACAGGCGTTGATCAGGCCGGCGGCGGTAATGATCGCGGTGCCGTGCTGGTCGTCATGCATCACGGGGATGTTCATGCGCTCGCGCAGGGTCTGCTCGATAACGAAGCATTCGGGCGCTTTGATATCCTCAAGGTTGATGCCGCCGAAGCTAGGCTCGAGCAGCGCGACGGCGTTGCAGAACGCGTCAACATCCTCGGTCGCGAGCTCGAGGTCGATCGAATCGACGTCGGCGAAGCGCTTGAACAGCACCGCCTTGCCTTCCATCACCGGCTTCGATGCAAGTGCGCCGAGATTACCGAGGCCAAGAATCGCGGTGCCGTTGGAGATGACCGCAACCAGATTGCCCTTGGCGGTATAATCGTAGGCCTTGCCGGGATCTTCGGCGATCGCAAGCACCGGCACGGCCACGCCGGGCGAATAAGCGAGACTGAGGTCGCGTTGCGTGGCCATCGGCTTGGACGCGATAATCTCGATCTTGCCGGGGCGACCGGTCGAATGGAATTCGAGCGCTTCGCGCTCGGAAAATTGTACGTTGCTGCCTTCGCCCACGTTCTGGCTCCAATCCTATATGCTTCACCCCCTATCCGCGGTTTTCGCTCACGTCACCCCATTGCGAATGAGGGGCGTAAGCGGCTAGTCGCGACGGCTCACCAGAATCAGGGAAAGACAGATGTCGGACACGATCGCAGCGGATCAGCTGCGCCTCTTCATCGAACGTATCGAGCGATTGGAAGAGGAAAAGAAGGGCATGGCGGACGATATCCGCGACGTTTATTCCGAGGCGAAGGGCCAAGGTTACGACACCAAGACGATGCGCGCGATCATCCGCCTACGGAAGATGGAGAAGGACGCGCGCGACGAGGCGGAATATCTGCTCGACACCTACAAGGCCGCGCTCGGCCTGGCCTGACGTTGAAGGATTCGGTGCCGCACGCTAGACGGGCGGCACAATCCCTCCCCTACCCTAGAAAAGAAACTTCGGACGCCCATGGCCGGCCATTCCAAATTCAAGAACATCATGCACCGCAAGGGTGCGCAGGATAAGAAGCGCGCGGCGCTCTTTTCCAAGCTTTCCCGCGAAATCACGGTGGCGGCGCGGAGTGGACTGCCCGATCCGAACATGAACGCACGCCTGCGCGCCGCGGTGATCACCGCGCGCAAGGAGGGCTTGCCCAAGGACAATATCGATCGCTCGATCAACAAAGCGGCGGGCGGCGACGCGGATAATTACGAGGAAATCCGTTACGAGGGATTCGGCCCGGGCGGCGTGTCTTTGATCGTCGAGACGTTGACCGACAACCGCAACCGCACGGCCACCAACGTCCGGCTCGGCTTCTCCAAGAATGGCGGCAATCTTGGCGCGCCTAATTCGGTCAGCCACGCTTTCGACCGGCTCGGCCTGATCAGCTACCCGGCCTCTGCGGGCAGCGACGAGAAAGTTTTCGAAGCCGCGCTCGAAGCCGGCGCCGAGGACGTCGAGAGCAGCGAGGACGGCCATTCGATCTGGACCGCGCTCGACAATCTGCACGAAGTCGCCAAGGCGTTGGAGCCGGTGCTGGGCGAGGCCGAAGGCGTCAAACTCGCCTGGCGCCCGCAGACATTGGTCGCCGTTGACGAGGCGCAGGCGGGCACCCTGCTCAAGCTGATCGACGCGCTCGACGACGATGACGACGTCCAGACCGTCTGGGGCAATTACGACATCTCGGATGAGATCATGGAGAAGCTCGGCTGATCCTGATCGGCCTCGACCCTGGTCTGGGTACCACCGGCTGGGGCGTGATCAAGGCGGAGGGCAACCGCCTTTCGCATATCGCCAACGGACAGGTGCGGACGGACAGCGCCGCCCCCCTACCCGCACGGCTGGCGGCGCTTCACGATACTTTGAGCTCAATCTTCGCCACGCACGGCCCACAGGCGGCCGCGGTTGAGGAAGTGTTCGTCAACATGAACCCGCAATCGACGCTCAAACTTGGCCAGGCGCGCGGCGTGGTTCTGCTTTCGGCCGCAAGGCACGGGCTTGAGGTTGGCGAATATGCCCCGACCCTGGTCAAGAAGGCCGTGGTTGGCACCGGCAACGCGGACAAGGCGCAAGTCCACGCTATGGTCGCGCGGTTGCTTCCGGGGGCAAAGATCGCAGGCGCGGACGCTGCCGATGCGCTGGCGGTCGCGATCACGCACGCCCACCATCTGGCGACCGCGCGGCGGCTCGGTTAGGCTGACGCGATGATTGCCCGCCTCTCCGGAACCCTGGCCGAAACCGCTGCCGATCACCTTGTGATTGACGTGAACGGCGTGGGCTACCTCGCTTATGCCTCGGCGCGAACCTTGTCGGCGATCGGACCGATCGGTGGAAGCGTGCTTTTGCTCACCGAGATGCAGGTGCGCGAAGATGCGATCACGTTGTTCGGCTTCGGATCGGCCGGCGAGCGCGACTGGTTTCGCCTGCTGACCGGCGTTCAAGGCGTGGGCGGCCGCGTTGCACTCGCGATCCTGTCGGTGCTGGATCCCAACGAACTCACACGCGCTATCGCCGGCGGCGACAAGGCGATGATCGCGCGCGCCAATGGCGTAGGGCCCAAATTGGCGCAGCGAATTGCAATGGAATTGCGCGACAAGGTTGGCGGCGTAGCGCCCGGGCCGGGCGCGGCCCCCGCACCGGCGGGTTCGACGAACGCGGACGCCATTTCCGCGCTCGCCAACCTCGGTTTCCGGCCCGCCGAGGCGTCCGCCGCAGTTGCGGCGGCGAGCGGCGAGCTTGGGCCGGAGGCCAATCTGGACGCGCTCGTCAGGCTCGCGCTTCGTAAAGCGGCGCGCTGATCAGACCGGCGTCAGCAGCGGTTTGCCCGCAAAGAAAGCTGCCAAATTGGCAAGCGCGAGATCGGCCATCGCCTTGCGCGCCTCGTGGGTCGCGCTGCCCTGGTGCGGAAGCAGTAGGACGTTATCGAGACCGAGCAGGCCGTTGGGCACATGCGGCTCCTGTGCGAACACGTCGAGCCCTGCGAAGCCTAGTCGCCGCTGCTGAAGAGCCGCGACCAGTTCCGGCTCGTCCACTACCGACCCGCGTGCGACGTTGATCAAGGTTCCATGCGGGCCCAAGGCCTCGATCACCTTCCGATCGACCAGACCGGAAGTGGCCGGCCCGCCCGACACCGCCACGATAAGGATATCCGCCCAGCTGGCGAGAGCGACGGGCTGGTCAAAGTACAGATAATCCGCGCCTTCCTTCTTGGGATTCCGCGAGAAATAGCCGATTTGGGATGCGAAAGGCCGGGCGCGCTGCGCGATCGCCTGGCCGATCCGGCCAAGCCCCAAAATGCCGATCCTGCGCCCGCTTGCCCGGCGCGCGAGCGGCGGCGGGCCGTCGGCAGCCCAACGGCCCTGACGGACATATAGGTCATTTGCGGGCAGGCGCCGCGCGATCGCCAGCATGATGCCGATCGCCAGATCCGCAACGTCGTCGGTCAGCACGTCGGGTGTGTTGGTGACGGCAATCCCTTTGGTGCGCGCATGTCCGACGTCGATCACATCGTAACCCACCCCCACAAGCGCGATAATCCCGAGGTCGGGCGCGGCATCCATCATCGCGGCATCGATCCCGCTCCCGCCGCAGATCGCCGCACGAATCCCTGGGCCCGGCTCGAACCGCAAATCATAGGCATGGCCGGCATTCTCAAGGGCGTTCAACCGCGGGTTTTTGACCAGCATCAGCAAGGGCGGCTTGGGCGGCATCGAATATCCTTGCGGGAGGGCATCGACGCTCTAGCACGCCCGCGTTATGTCGAAAGGCATGATCGAAGGTGATCGCCTGCTTTCCGCCGACCGCACGTCCGACGATGCCGACGCGGCATTGCGTCCGCGCTCGCTTGACGAGTTCGTCGGACAGAAGGCGGCGCGCGACAATCTGCGCGTTTTCATCCAGGCGGCCAAGGCCCGCGGTGAGGCGCTTGACCATGTCCTTTTCTTCGGGCCACCAGGCCTGGGTAAGACCACGCTCGCGCAGATCATCTCGCGCGAATTGGGGGTGGGGTTCCGCGCCACTTCGGGTCCGGTTATCGCCAAGTCCGGCGATCTGGCCGCGCTCCTCACCAACCTCGAGGAAGGCGACGTTCTTTTCATCGACGAGATCCATCGTCTCGCGCCTGCGGTCGAAGAAATTCTCTATCCCGCGATGGAAGATCGCGCACTCGACATCATGATCGGCGAGGGCCCTTCGGCACGCAGCGTGCGGATCGATCTCCCGCGCTTCACATTGGTGGGAGCGACCACGCGCCAGGGATTGCTCACGACGCCTTTGCGCGATCGCTTCGGAATCCCGATCCGCCTCAACTTCTATTCGGTCGATGAACTGGAATTGGTGGTACGCCGCGCCGGGCGCCTCCTCGGCTTTGCTATCTCGGACGATGGCGCCGCCGAGATCGCGCGGCGCGCGCGCGGGACCCCACGCATCGCCGGCCGCCTGTTGCGCCGCGTGCGCGATTTCGCGCATGCCGCCGGTCATGAAATCGTCGAAGCCAGGGACGCCGACGCCGCACTCAATCGGCTGGAAGTCGACGCGCTCGGGCTCGACGCGATGGACAGGCGTTATCTCAACATGATCGCCGACATCTATCGCGGCGGCCCGGTCGGCGTGGAGACGCTCGCGGCGGGCCTGGGCGAACCGCGCGACACGATCGAGGAAGTGATCGAGCCCTATCTGATTCAGCTAGGGTTGGTCGCGCGCACCGCGCGTGGCCGCTGCCTTAACGGCCGGGCCTGGACGCATCTTGGGATCGAGCCGCCACCGGCCGCGGGTCAATCCGGTCTATTCGATTAGACATTGTCGCCGAGGTCGAGCGGACGCGCTCGGATCCAGCGCGATGCCAGCATTTTCTCACCGGCGGTCACGGCACGGCCGGCGTGGCGCAATCTGCTGTCGGGGCTGCCATCGGCCGCGACGTTCGCGAAGACGAGCGCGTCACCGAGACTGCCCTTCCACTGGAAATCGAGCTCAAGGAAAGCGGTCTCGCCGCCTTCATACCCCTGGTTCAGCGTAACCAGCGCGGTGGCGATGCGCTGATTGGACTCGAATGGCAATGTGTCGACATGTGGCTTGAATTCCTGGCCCTGACGATAACGCAGAACTTGAAGCGGTTCGCCCTGCTGGACGTTTGTGCCCGTGGCCACCGCCAGCCTGCGATTGAGCTGATGGATCACAGGATCTTCCAGCGCGAGCGGGAAGGCCGCCACATCCGACGTACGGATTGGATCGCGTATCGCGGCGCCAGTCTTGGGATCGACGACGACCGATGGTTCGAGCAACGGCCTCGCCGTCTCGATCAGATAATCGCATTCGGCCGCTGAGAAGAGCCCACGGAAAAGCCTGACCGTGCCAACCGAGCACGGTTGCTCGAAAGCGGGCATAGCGCGGGGAGCGCCATCGTCGGTGAGCTCCATAGCCCGGATCAGCGCCAGCTGTTTGGCCGAAACCGGATCGGAAGGCGCAGCGGAAGTCAGCAGGCGCAGCGCCTCGCGCCAGTCCGGCGATGCGCCGGTGCCGTTCGCGACGAAAGCGATATAGATCGCTCCGGCTTGGCCATGGCCGGCCGCGGCCGCGCGAGCAAAAGCCTCGCGCGCCACGGCCAGCTTGCGGACCAGATACTGGCCGGAAAATAGCCAAAGCCCGAGTTGAAAGTCCGCGTCGGCATCTCCTGCGCGGCTGGCGTCGCTCAAGATGCGTACGGCCTCCGCCACCTGCCCCGATGCGGCAAGCCCGACTGCACGGTCGGAAATCAGTGACATGGCGCAGCCAAAATGAGGGGACCGAAGCGAACTTCGGCCCCCATTTCAGCGTCAGAACTTCGCAACCACGCCCGTGTAGAGGAAGCGGCCACGGTTGTCGTAGATGCCGCCACCGTCGTTGACGCCCGACAGGCCGTACGGAGGCAAGCGATTGGTGATATTGTCAGCACCCAGATAGATGCTGAAGCGACTGCTGACATCGTAATTAACCCGGACATTGTGATAGAGCACTGCCTTATAGCGCTCAACCTCCGCATAATCGGCGTTCTGCGGCGGTAGGCCGTTGACCGACTGGTAGTTCTCGGCAGCAGCACCGCTGAGATACATCGGACCGATATAGCGCAGCTCGTAGGTGGCCGTGACCTTCCCGACCCGAGCATCGGTCGTCCAGTTGAAATTGTCCTTCGGATCACCGAGCTCGCCACGAATCCGGTCTTCGAAGTTCGGGTCGGTGGGATCGAGATAATCACTGCGCTGTAAGGTGTGCGTCCAGACACCATGGCTCGACAACTCGACGTTGCCGAACCGGTGATGGTAAGCAATATCGACGTCGATACCGCGCGCTTTCAGTTTGGCAAAGTTCAAGGTTGATGCCAGCAAGCTTCCTTCAATGATCTGATTGGCAACCTCGCCATTCGGTCCACCACTCGCACCGGCGCGCTTAAACAAGGCGCAATACGGATTATTGATTGTGGGCGAGTCATAACATTGATTGGCGATCGTCTGCGCATCGATTGCAGAGATCACATTCTTCACCTTGATGTTGTAATAATCGGCCGACAAGGTCAGGCCGGGCACCCAATGCGGCGTCAACACGCCACCGAGCGTGTAAGAATCCGACGTTTCCGCCTTCAGATTGGGATTACCGCCGCTCAGTATCTCCAGCGACTGCGTATATACGAAGTCATAGGAGGTCGGAATGCCGGCCGCGGCGCAATTCTTGGCACGGTTGGCCGAACCAGTTGCAATATTGCGCGCCGAGCAGGGGTCGACAAATCCAGGAGCAAAATTCTGGCTCTGCGACGTATACAGCTCGGTCAAGTTTGGCGCACGCACCGAGCGCGCATATCCGCCCCGGAGCATCAGATCATTGACGGGCCGCCACACGACCTTGCCGTCATAAGCGTAGACCGTACCGGCCGAACCTTTGTAATCGGAAACGCGGCCCGAACCCGACACCGTCAGCTCGCGGATCAACGGAATGTCCTTGAGCAACGGCACGCGAAGCTCGCCGAAAGCTTCCTTCACTTCAAACGCTGGCGGCGCGAAGCTAGGCAGCGCGTTGTAGAAAGTATAGCCATTCTGAACCAGCGGGTCTGCCGTGAACTTGTTGGTTTCACGACGATATTCACCGCCAAGACCGATCCCGATGGGACCGCCCGGCAGTTCGAACCATTTGCTTGAATCGCCCGACAGGAAACCAGTCACATCGGTCTGCGTGATCTTGCCGTGCGAAACGGTGTCCTGCAGTACATAATTCTTGGCAGCCTGGCTGACGTTACCAGAACCGAAGGGATTGAGCGGAACGCACGCCGAAATGTCGGCCGGCAAGCGATTGTCTATGTCGCCGAAGGACGTGCCATTCTGAGCCGCGTCGCCAGCAGCCGGATCAACCTGGGAACGGCAAACAATCTGACCAGCAGCATTGCGGGTCGAATCCATCGCCAGCAGGAAGCGCTGGACGTTCAGGTTGCCCTCGATCTTCGTGCTTTCCTTGAACTGGCCGTAATTGCCAGAAATATCGTAATGCCAGCCACTGCCGAAATCGCCCCTCAGGCCGCCGACGATCCGGAACGTGTTACGCTTCGACGCTTCGTTACGGACGCCCAAATCGAGCAGATTCTCCTGCAGCTTGAACTGCTTGGCGCCCGTGATCGAACCGGGCGCCGTTCCCGAGGCGATCAGTTGCGACGTGATAAGTGCACGTGCCTGATCGCTCAGAAAAGGGTTGTCGAGACGGGGGCGCTCCAGGTTTGCGTCGAGCGTTGAGCCCTGAAAGAAAGCTGGCCCGCTCGTCGAACCGGTCGTCACGACATGCGCAAAAGTGGTTTCGATATAGGGCACCAAAGCAGGCGATATTTCGTAATGCCCGACGATATTCCCCGTGTAGCGATCCTGCCGCGGCTGCAGTACGAGCTGCTTGCCCTCGCGCAGGTTGGAGCCGTTACCGCCGAGGAAGCTGCCATTAGGTCCGATGCCGACACGCGTTCCCGTCTGCGGCACGAGCGTGCCATCCGGCTGGAACAGGAACGTGCAGTTGAAGTTTGCCCCAAGATTATTGTCATGGCCACAAGCGCCGGTCGGACTTGCAAAGCTGACCAAGCCACCATTGGCGATCGTGGTGCTCCGAACATCGTGCATGAAGACACGGTCGGGAACTCCATCGCTGCCGTTCGTTGTCCCGGCTGGATCGGTGTCGACGACTACGAAGCTGTTGGTGTTGCGGAGGTTCGAACGCTCGGAACCGTAAAAATCGGTCTGATGTGCGAATTCGAGATTAGCAGCGATGTTGCCGCGGCCACCGGCGAAGTTCTTGCCGGCCAGAACGCTGGCGTAATAGGAACCGGCGTCACCTTGGCTGCTGATGCCGCTCTGGGCGCGCGCCTGGATGCCGTCATAATGGTCCTTCAGGATGAAATTGACCACGCCCGAGATCGCGTCCGAACCATAGACGCCCGACTGACCGCCACTGATAATGTCAATACGGTCGATCAGGTCGGTCGGAATGGTATTGATATCGGTCGAGACGGCGTTGTTCAGAATATCGCCGCCAACATGGCGCCGGCCATTCACGAGAACCAGCGTGCGCTGTGTGCCAAGCCCGCGCAGGTCGAGCAGATTAAGGCCGGCTGTACCAAGAAAACGGGTCGAATTCTGCGTACTGAAAGTAGAGCGGATAGAGGGCAGCTCGTTTAGCTGATCGCCGACCGAAACCTGGCCGGTCTGGAAAAAGGTTTCACCGCTGACGGACGTGATTGGAGCGGCCGATTCCTGGTTTGGGGACCGGAGACGCGTTCCCGTGACGACGACTTCGCCGCCCTCGCCTTCCTGCTGAGCGGCAGGCGGCGTCACCGCACTCGCAGCGGCTTTCTGCTGCGCTTCGGTCTGCCCTGCAGCTGCGGCAGTCTGTGCGGAAACCGGCGCGACGGCAAAGGCAAGCGCCGCCGCGAGTGCGAAGGATGCACCGCTCGCGTTGAGCGTGGCGCGTTGGAAAGCCCTGCTGTTCATAAATCAAATCCCCTTGTGGGCTCCGCGGAAAGCCCGTTTCGCTATGCTGGCGGGCCTGTGAGCCTCCGCAGCAATGGCACTGATCGCGGAGTGCCGATGTCAGTACGGTCGTGTAAAGCTTCCGTTCATTTGGCGTACAGCTTCTGTTTAGCTGTCGCCTAAATGCAACAGGGGGACCAGGCACGACGCGCGACCAAGCCGGCGGCGCTCCTCGGCTACAAGGCTATGCCACGGTGCAATCGCGTTGCTCGTCCGATGTCGGCCATGAGGGCCGGACCAGACGAGGCACGACCCGCGGCAGCTCACTTTCGCCTCTGCCCGTTGCGAGTGCCCTATCCGTCTCGCCAGCGCCTTTGATCCAAAAATAAAAGGGCGGCTCCCGAAGGAGCCGCCCTCAATGTCCGGCCGTGCCGGGGTTCGACTAGAAGTCGACCTTTGCGCCGACACGGAAGTAGCGGCCAGTGAAGCCCGAAGAAGCCCAGGCCGGGTTGTACTGGTAGAGGCTGTAAGCCGCCGACGGATCGAACGGAGCCTTCTTGTTGAGGACATTCAGCACGTTGACGTACAGGTTCAGCTTGTCGTTGACCTGATAGCCCGCCGTCAGGTCGTTGACGATGAACTTCGGACCACGGCACTTGACGGGAGTTCCGTCCCGATAGGCCACGACCGAAGCGCCGACGTTGTTTGCGCAATCGCCCTTGACGCCACCGTAATCGGTCGACGCCAGGTCGTAACCGCCGGTGTAGTAGGTCGTGAGGCTGAGCGTCGCCTTGCCCACGTCGAACGTGTTCTGCCAGGTACCACGCCACTTCGGCGCTCCCGAACACGACGTCACGTCGCACGGGCTGAGCGTACCATCGTAACGTTGCACAACGCCACCGATCGTCTTCTGCAGCTTGCGGAGATACGATGCCGTGGCATGCGTGGTCCAGCGGACGCCACCAATGGTGAAGCGAGCCTGGGCGGAGAAGTCGATGCCCGAAGCGTCTTCCGAATTGGCGTTCTCGAACGAGTACGAGATGAAGCCAAGCAGCGGAAGCGCCGTGGGGTGCTCCGGATCGATGAGCCCCGGCGTCACAGTGATGCCAGGAACGTTCACAACACCGTTGTTCGCATAATACTGAGGAATAACGTCGGTATAGTCGGCGTTAGAAATCAGGTTTTTGATGTGGATGTTCCAGTAATCCACCGTGAACGAGATACGCGAGGTCGGTTCGAATACCGCACCCAGCGTATATGAACGCGACTTCTCCGGTTTCAGGTTCGGGTTGCCGGTCGCAGTCAGGCCGTAAGAGTAAGGCAGCGTTGCATAAGCGTTGCCGCCATGCGCCGCGATAAAGGCCGCATCTGCAGCATTGTGCTGAGGGTCGAGCTGCGTCGTAATATAGCCGGTGGTGGGCAGACCATAAGCCTCATTGAAGCTCGGGATGCGGAAACCCTTCGAGTAGGTACCACGCAGCTTGATCTGACGGATCGGCCTGAACTCGGCCTCGACCTTCGGGGAGAAGTTCTTCTGACCCGACGAATATTTGTCGTAACGTCCCGAGCCCTTCAGGTGGAGCATGTCAATTATCGGAGCGTCAACTTCGAAGAAGGCCGACTTGACGTTGCGGCTGCCTTCCACGCCGACGGCATTGATGCTGTAATAGCGCTCCGCCGGGCTGTCATTGTTCACAGGGTTAGCCGAAGGGTTGTCGATCGCCTCGTGACGATAAGAGACGCCCACGGCCACCTGGAGGGGGCCACCCGGCAACTGGAAGAAGCTCTTCGCCAAGGTCGCTTGGGCCTGCCACAGGTCGGACGAAGACCTGTTGACGTTGGTCGGCGCGATATATTCACGCTGCGCCTCGGTGTTCGCCTGCGGATTGACGAAGTTATACGAACCGTCCTTGATTACGTCGACGAGGTGCTGCGCAAAGAAGTAGTTCTTGTTCGTCACCTTCAGCGCAACATGGCTCTTGGTGACGTCCGCCGTATATTGCCAATCGTCGCCGAACGAGCCGTTGATGCCAGCCGTGTAACGGAACGCCTGAGAATTGGTGAACGTCTCGCGCGGGCGGTCATAGCGCAGCACCAGGCGGGCCTGCTCGTTCAGCGAAGCGAACGGGTTGTTCGGGTTGAGCGTGCCGTTCGAGGCGGTGCAGGCACCGACCGTGTTGCGCGGGCAGACATAGATCGGCAGCAGCAACGGGTTGAGCACGAACGTATTACCGCCCGCTGCGGTCTGACCAGCAAAGTTCAGCGGGGTGATCTGCGAGAAGGTCTTGGTCTGGTAATAGTTGATCATCGCATAAGCCTGCGCCCGCGAACCTATGTTCGCGGTCACGCGGCCGGTGGTGCCGAAGCGCGAGGTGCGGGGCTGCTCCATGAAATAATCATGCTGCAGGTCCTGCTGGCAGACCACCGACGGATTGGCCGAGCCCTGCTGCGCGGTCGTGAGCGTCACCGCTTTCAGATTGCCGCAGCCTGCGGACGGGTTGAGCATCTGATAGCGGCCGACCTGGGACGTGCCGGCCGTGTTGTACGGACGAACGAAGGGGACCGTGGTCGATCCGAGACCGAGGAAGGTGCCATCCGCCTGGATGCCGCTGGCAACGCCGTTGGTCATGCACGAGCCGGCGGCGTTACAGATGCTGCTCAGATCCGCCGTGTTGTAAGGGAAGCCGCGATCGCGCGCATAGAGCGGATCGTTCTTCTGATATTCAACGTTCACATAAGCGTTGAAGTTGTTCTCGGAGAGAGAGCCGTAACCCGCGGTCGCGTCGATGCGCTGCTCGCCGGCGTCGCCGTGCTGCGAGATACCGCTCGAGGCGTTGACATGGAGGCCCCGAATCTCCTTCTTGATCACAACGTTGACCACGCCGGCCACCGCATCGGCACCGTAGGTCGATGATGCACCGTCCTGCAGTACGTCGATATGGTCGACGATACCCTGCGGGATCGTGTTCAGATCGACGAAGTTGCGGTGACCGTCATCGGCGAGCGGATAAGGGGCGGTGCGGAGACCGTCGAAGATCGTCAGCGTGTTGCCGGTCGTCAGACCGCGCAGCGAGACGGCGGTCGCGCCAGTCGCGAAGTTGAAGCCCGTCCAATTCTGATTCATCGAGCCGGCATTGTTGGCCGAGATCGACTGAACCGCGTCGGAAATCGTGTTGATGCCGCGCTTGGTGAGGTCTTCCGAGCTGAGCACGGTAACCGGTGAAGCCGTCGCGGCCGCAGCGTTGCGGAACAGCGTGCCGGTAACGACGATTTCCTGTTCGGCTGGGGCTGCATCGGCGGCCGGAGCCGCCGTGGTCGAGGCCGCCTGCGCAAATGCCGGGGCAGCCGCCACCAGCGCCATGCCCAGCGCCAGCGGGGCGGCGCCGGCACGCAGCGACGCTCGGTTGAAGATCTTGTGAGTCATCATATCGTTCCAGTCCCTTTCTGGAAGCAGTCTGACCCGAGGGGCCCCTGCTCGACCGATATTGTGCGCGCCAATGCCCGACAGGCACGGGTCGCAGTACCGGCATGCCGGATTGATGCCTGATGCTTCACCGCGATGTAAAGCTGGCGTTCATGCGGGCTAAAGGTTCTCTTTCCGTGTCGCACAAATGCAACAGAAGCAATCGCGCCCCACAGCGAGACATATCAAGATCAAATTATGAACATACCGGCGCAATTCACGCATTTCCGTGAGAATGGATTCGCAAGATAGGAAATGTTGCTGCGCGGCAACAGCCTGCTCTGTATGATTGTTACCGGTTTCACGCGGCAGAGGCGAAATTTAAAACCGATTTGGCGATTTTGCAGCTGAACAGATCCGTTCCGCGCGTCGCTAGGAACCGGGCATCGGCCCGGCCAACAGGATCGGGTCTATCCGCACGTCGTTCCACGTCATGCCCCAGTGAAGATGGGGGCCGGTGGCCCGGCCAGTACGGCCGATCAGGCCGATTTCCTGGTCGCGCGCAACCCGGTCACCTGCCTTCACCTCGATCCGCTGCAGATGCATGAGCGCACTTACCAGACCGAAGCCGTGATCGATCATCACGAGATTGCCCTCGAGGCTGAAAGGATGATCAGTGGCGAGTACTACCACTCCGTCAGCTGGCGCGTGGGCAGCCGTGCCCTCAAGCACCGGGCCGCCGACCGTCCTCGCAATGTCGAGCCCGCCATGCGGGGCTCCCGCCACAGCATGGGCATAGATGCGTTGCGATCCGAACATCGTGCTGATCCGCCCGACGGCGGGCCAATGGAAGGCTTGGCGCCAGCCATCGCTGTCGGCATGAACATTTCGCGCCGCCTCGATCTGCGCGAACTCGGCTGCACGGATCTTCCGATAGGCCTCGCTGGGGCTGGTTCCCTGATACAGGGTAGGCAATGACGAAATGTCCCAGTGGCGCGGCGCGACTGAGAGAGGCAGGCGTAGCAGCCGTCCGTCCTGGATCCGCGCCTCCAGGATCGCCGAAGGGCCCTGATCGCGCCCGAAACCGATGATAAAGCGCCCGTCTGCCGCGAACCGAACCGGCTTGCCGTCCAACAGCAACAGCGCGGTGCCCGCCGGGGCGGTGCCGCTAAGTAACGCACCCTGCTGCGCGGGACCGCTCAGTCTGAACGCCTGCGCATCGACGACGCGCGGAGGCGGCCGCATGACCGGCTGAACGACCGGCGGTGGCGTCGTAGCAAGGCTTGTGGCGGCTGGGCGCTCAGCACAGGCGCCAATCAGCAGCGACAGCGCCAGCGGCGCCGCCACGATCGGCCCGGCCGCAGATCTCAAGTGATCCGCTCCACCTCCGTCGCAATCTGCGGTGTGGCGTAAGCTTCCTGGCGCGCCACATTCCAATAGCGCAGATCTTCCAGCGAAATGCGTTCGCCGGATTTGGCGCAAACGACATGATCGCCCGGAACCAGGACACGGAAGCCGTTGGCCATATAATGGAGTTTGGCCGGTTTGCCTTGGCTCATCAGCATCTTGGGCACCTTTACATCTCAGAGCAAAGTTGGTTGCTCGGGCTTCGCACGTTCCATAGCAGGGCGTGTGCCACCCTCAACCCGGGCACCCACCCGTCCGTCCGCAAAAACGAGCGTCACGGCGCCCGCCGCTTTCGCGGCTATGCTCGAAGCCACGACCTTGCCGCCGCGTGCTTCGACCCGGGCATAGCCCCGCGCCAATGGCCGGTCCGGGTGAAGCTGCTCGGCGAGCCGCCACAGCCGGTCGAGCCGGTCTCGTGCTTCGCCGATGCGCGTGGTGACCAAAGCCGGCCGCAACCTTACCGCCGCCAGCCGGTCCTTTGCTCGGGCCAGCTTGGTCTCAAGCAGGTTCGGCCGCAGCGCTCCCGCCGCCTCAGCCAGTTCGCGCCTGGCATGGGCGAGCCGCGAGGAGAGTCCACGCGGCAAACGGTCTCCCAGATCATCAAGCTTTTGTCGCTGCGGCGCGAGCAGCCGGTCGAGCGCGGGGAGATGCCGCGCGATCGCAGCGAGCTTTTCGCCCGCATGCTGGTGATAGCGCCTCACACATCGCTCCGCGCGCAGCCCCAATTCGCGCACCGTGGAGAGCAATTCGGCGCGGACCGGCACCGCCATCTCTGCCGCAGCGGTCGGCGTCGGCGCGCGCACGTCGGCGGCAAAATCGCACAAGGTGACGTCGGTTTCGTGCCCTACCGCCGAGATTACCGGGATCGGCGATCCCGCGACCGCGCGCACCACCGCCTCTTCGTTGAAGGCCCACAAATCCTCGATCGAGCCCCCGCCGCGTGCCACGATCAGCAGATCGGGCGGGTCAGGCATTTCTGCAAATCCGCGCACCGCCGCCGCGACCTGCGCTGCGGCCCCCTCCCCCTGCACCGCGACCGGCCAGACGACGACATGCGTCGGACACCGATCCTCGAGGCGGTGGAGGATATCGCGGATCACCGCGCCCGTCGGCGAAGTTACCACGCCGATCTTGCGCGGCAGGAAAGGCAAGCGGCGCTTGCGCTCGGAATCGAAGAGGCCTTCGGCTGCAAGCGCGCGGCGACGCTGGTCGAGCAAAGCCATCAACGCGCCCTGCCCCGCCAGCTCAAGCCGCTCGATCACGATCTGATAGCGCGAGCGGCCGGGATAGGTAGTGAGCCGTCCGGTTGCGATCACCTCGATCCCATCCTCGGGCCGGAACGCGACGGGCGTCCCTTTCCAGATCACGCCGTCAAGGCAGGCGCGGTCGTCCTTGAGCGTGAGATAGCTATGGCCGGAAGCCACTCGCTTGAACCCCGAAATCTCGCCGCGTACGCGGACATGACCAAACGCGTCCTCGACCGATCGCTTGAGCGCACCGGACAATTCCGAAACAGAGAGCGCTGGCGAATTGTCGCCCGGCGACTCCTCGGCTAACAGCGCGGCAGTTTCCGGAGGAAGTGAAGACGCCATGAAAGTCCTGCTCATCGGTTCGGGCGGGCGCGAACATGCGCTTGCATGGAAGCTCGCGCAATCGCCGCGGCTGTCCAAACTCTATGCGACGCCGGGCAATCCCGGCATCGCCGCGCATGCCGAGCTGGTCGATATCGAGCCGCATAACATCGTCGGCTTCGCACGCGAGGAAAATATCGGGCTGGTCGTGATCGGGCCCGAACAGCCGTTGGTCGAGGGGCTCGCCGACCGGCTGCGCGAACAAGGAATCCTCGTGTTCGGTCCGTCACAGGCCGCGGCGCAACTCGAAGGCTCGAAGGGCTTCACCAAGGATCTGTGTCGCCGCGCCAATATCCCGACCGCCGATTATTCGCGCTTTACCGACGCCGCATCCGCCAAAGCCGCATTGCCCCGCTTCGGCTTGCCCGTGGTCATCAAGGCCGATGGGCTGGCCGCGGGCAAAGGCGTGGTTATTCCCACGACGCGGGAGGAGGCCGAGGCGGCGATCGACGACATGTTCGGCGGCAGCTTCGGCCAGGCAGGCGCCGAGGTCGTCATCGAGGAATATATGACCGGCGAGGAAGCCAGCTTCTTTGCTCTCACCGATGGAACCGCGATCGTCGCGTTCGGGTCGGCGCAGGATCACAAGCGCGTCGGCGATGGCGACACAGGGCCCAATACGGGCGGCATGGGCGCCTACAGCCCAGCCTCGATCCTTACCCCCGCGCTTGAACAGCGGGTAATGGAGGAGATCATCCGTCCCACGGTCGAAACGATGGCGGCGGAGGGCAACCCCTATTCGGGCGTGCTGTACGCCGGGCTCATGCTGACAGCCGACGGCCCAAAGCTGATCGAATATAATTGCCGCTTTGGGGATCCCGAAACACAGGTGCTGATGACACGGTTCGACGGGGACCTCGTCACCCTGCTCGCCGATGTCGCCGAAGGCCGGTTGGGCGAGATCGCCGCACCCGCCATGGCTGATCGCGTCGCGCTGACCGTGGCAATGGCCGCCAGGGGCTATCCCGATACACCCGAGAAGGGCGGCACGATTGGGCGGATCGACGTGGCCGAAGGGCTAGGCGCGCGCGTCTTCCAGGCGGGCACGGCATTGATCGACGGCAAGTTGGTTGCGAATGGCGGGCGCGTGCTCGCTGTCACCGCCACGGGCAACAGCGTCGCCGAGGCGCAGCTCAACGCTTACGCCGCGGTGGACCAGATCGACTTTCCGAGCGGCTTTTGCCGCCGCGATATCGGCTGGCGCGAGTTGGAACGCGAAGCCGAGCGGGTTGCCTGAATCGCACGCACAAGGTTAGAGCCGCGCGCATAACCCCAAGGGAGAATCGATGAGCACCACCACGATAATCGTCATCGCCGTCATCGTGGTGATCGCGCTTGCCTTCCTTTTTCTGGTTCGCGGCCGCAAGCAGCATGTGACCTTCAGCGACACGACGCCGCTGACTCCCAGGGTCGCGCCCGCCGCGGCCGACCCTGCGCCGAAGCCGGTCGCGTCGGCTGCGCCAGCACCCGCAACCGCTTCGGTCGAGGGCCACGGCCTTACCACCGAGATGGCGGATGCGGTTGAGGATGTGGTCGACCAGTTCGTCGGCATCCAGTCACATTCCAAGCCCGAGCCCGCGAAAGGCCCGGGCGATGCGCTCACCCAGCTCAAGGGCCTCGGCCCTAAGGCGGCAAGCATCCTCGCCGATCTGGGCGTGACGCGCTTCGAGCAGATCGCCTCGTGGAACGCGGCCGACGTCGCTGCGATCGACGCGCAGATGGGCGCCTTCAAGGGGCGCATCACTCGCGACCGCTGGATCGATCAGGCCAAGCTGCTCGCCAAGGGCGACACCGAGGGGTTTGAAACGGAATTCGGCAAGCTCGGGAGCTGAGCTGCCAAGGGGCACAGGGGTTATTCGAGCAAGCTCGTCACTTCATCCCCAGCCGGTTGAAATCGTGGATATGCACCACGCCGATCGGCTTTTCCGGCTCGTCATAATCCATCACGAACAAGGCCGTGATCTTGTTGGTGGTCATGATCGCCATGGCATCTTCGGCGAAGGTGCCGTCCGGAATGGTCTTGGGATTGACCGTCATCATGTCGGACGCGGCGCTCGTCGCCAGCCGGTCGAAACCGCGGCGCAAGTCGCCATCGGTGATGGTGCCGATCAGATGGCCCGCGGGATCGACGACCCCTGCAAGCCCCAGGCTCTTCTCGGTCATGGTCACCAGCACGTCGCGCATCGGCAAGTCGTGCCGCACCAGCGGCACCTCATCGCCGCCATGCATGATATCGTTGACGGGAAGCAGGCGGGAACCGATCACGCCACCGGGGTGGAACCGCTCGAGCTGCTCACGCGAAATGCCGCGCATGCTCATGGTGGCGACAGCTAGAGCGTCGCCCAATGCCAACATGAGCGTCGTCGATGTGGTCGGCGAGATGTTGAGCGGGCAGGTCTCCCGCACCCTTGGGAGAGAGATGCAGGCATTTGCCACCTTGCCGATCGGCGAATGACGTTCGGCCGTGATCGCTATGATGGCGCAGCCAAGGCGGCAGGCATATTGCTGGATCGGCCGCAGCTCAGGTGTCGCTCCTGAATTGGACAGCATTACCAGCAGATCGTCGGCAAGCAGCATGCCGAGATCCCCATGCGCCGCCTCGCCGGGATGGACGAAAATGGCAGGCGTGCCGGTGGAGGCGAACGTCGCCGCCATCTTGCGGGCGATATGACCGGACTTACCCATGCCGCTCACGACCACTCGGCCTTTGGTGGCAAGGATAAGCTCGACCGCGTGCGCGAATTCGTCGTCCAGCGCCCCGCTCAGTTGCGCCAGCGCGTCGGATTCGACGTCCAGCACGGCACGGCCATGGCCGAGGATCGTCTGGCACGATTCCGGACCCGGTTGCCCTTTCAGTCTAAGGTCGTGGAGCATCGTCAGACCCTTACGGCTTAATTGCGAACCAGGTGGGGTACATCGAATTCCACTTATCCTCATGGCAATCGATCACATGCAGTTCGAGGCCATTTTCAGCCGCGAAGGCATCCACCGCCTGAACCACCAGCGGCCAGTCCGGCGCATAATCGTCACCCGCGATGATGCCGCCCCGCTTCAGTTTCGGAAACCAATCGCGGAAGGTCGCACCATTCAGCTCACCATCGTGCGCGTAGCCGTCGACATATATGAAATCGAGCGACTCATCGCCGAACAGATGGAGCGCTTCGTCAAAGCGCATGCGCATGATCGCGTTGCGGTCGCGATAGGGGCTTAGCCGGACGATCGCCTCACGATATTGGTCCGTCCCATGGCCGCGGTCGCCCGCCCACATATCGACGCTGAACAGATAACCGACATGGTCGAACTGCAGGATACGCTCTGAAAAATCGCCGGCGGCGACGCCCAGCTCGATCCCGACGGCGTCCTTGCAGAAGAGCTTCGCGACGTGCTCGCGCCGCGTGAAGCTCTTCGCCAGCGTACGAAGCGCAAGGCTCATCTCCGTGTCGTCGCTCGTCCGCGGCTGGCTTGCCGCTACGGCCGTCATCGGATCGGAACGATATTCCTGGCCCTTGATGTAGAACGTCAGCGCAATCGTGTTGCGAACCTTCTCTTCGACGCCCAGTTCGTCGACGCTGTGCCAGCTCTCCTCGCTCCGCACGAAGGAATAGGCCGAGTTCGGCTTGAAGGCATTGGTCTTGTGCCGTTGAAAACCATCAGCGGTACGGCAGTGAAAGGTCGTGCCAAGATGCAGCTGCGACTCATCCTCGGGCAGATAGAATTGCATCGTCGCAATCTTGGCAGCGGTGTCCGGGTGGATGCCGATGCGATAGCCGGGCAAGTCACGATAGAGGATCGGAACCGCGACCAGCTCGGGCACCGCGCCGTCGAAACGCGCACGCAGCGTAGGCTCGTATTTCTCAACGATCGCTTTGGTGATTTCGGGGGCGGTGAAGACCGCGATCATCGCTTCCCAGAAAGCCCGGTCTTCGAGCTTCACGCGTTCCAGCGATGCCGGCGTCAGGTCGAGCAGGTAGCGCGTACAGCGGCCATCTCCGGTGACTGCATCGGGATGGTCGATCGGATCGAGCACATCGTCACCCGGGAGGCGTGCCAGCAATTCGCGATAGACGGCGGCCGGCAGCATATCCTCCATGAAGATATTGGGGCTGGGGACCTGGTCGACGTTCGCATTCCGGATGCGCTGGACGATGCGCGCGACGAGTTCGTCGGTCGTGACAGGAACGTCCTCGCCATTCTCGGCAATCGCTGCCGCCGCGGCCTCTCCGCGAACCTCGTCCAGACGCGCAGCCAGCTGGGCGGGATCCCGGTGAAACAGATAGTTGAGCACATCTCTGGTCTGGGGAGTCGCGAAAGCGGCGTTCTGCTTCTTGTGGACGAAATGAAGTCCGGCGCGCTCCATGATCTCGCTTACCGCGCCCACCTGCGCTGTATCGCTCTCGATCAGCTCGATCGAGACGGACTGCAGCTTGGGATTGGCCAGCGTTTTCCGCGCGCCGCCGACGATCGCCAGTTCGATGCCGTCGACGTCGATCTTGATGTGGTCGGGAATTTGGATCCCGAAATCCTCGACGAAACTGTCGAGATCGTAGCCGATCATGCCCTGACGGAACGCGGCCTCGAATGGCTGGCCGCGGAAATCCAGCGCCGCGCCGAAATTACTCATTGAAGTTCCGACTTCGACGCTGGCGAGGTTCATCGCGGACACCGACTTGCTCTCGGCGAAGGCGAGGCAGAGCGGCGTTATCATGTCCTGCAGGCCATTGACGGCAATGGTGGTGCAAAGCTGATGATAATTGGCGAAGTGAGGTTCGAACGCGACCGTCGTGATGCCCTTCACGCCCGCATAGATGCTATAGATGCCGACATTCGCCCCGATGTCCCACAGAGTCTCGCCGGGACGGAACGTATCGATCCATTCGATCGTCTCGGGCTCCTTCTCCAGCAACGTGTCGTAGCGCCAGCCCGCGCCCTGCTCCGCATAGTGGATCAAATGACCGTTCGCGTTGAGCGCCTTGAAGCCTGGTACGCCGAAGCCGCTCGCCATCATGTTCATCATTGTCTCTCCAGGCCGGCACACGATTGGGCGCGCGGGTCCACACAAGTGAACGAGACCTATCGGCAAATGCTAAAGAGCTGGTTAACCAACGCGGACGGCTGGCGTCATGCCGCGCGCAACTGTTTATTCTCACGCTCCAGATCGCGCGCCCACGACGCCAGTCCGAAACGGCGCACATCCACCTGCCGCCAGAACAGGCCGGGATCGCGCTCCCACATCGAGAAATTGGCAAGCGCGTTGGCGCACTGCGATCCCATGTCGATCACCTCGGCCAATTCCTGCAGATAGAAAGACAATGGCTGGTCGGCAGGGCCCATCTGCTCCGAATGCGCGCAGGCGGCGGCTTCGAGCGCCGTATCGACGCCTTTGCGGAAACAGGCACGCGCCGTCTCGGCCTCGCCGTCCGCCAGACAGATGCGCGCTTCGTAGAAGGATGCGGCAATCGCCTTGGTCGCAAGCAATGGCGAGAAGCGCGCCCATTCGCTTTCCGCCGTGGCACGATACCAGAGCCTGGCGGCAGCACGATCGCCGATCAGCTCGCTCAGGCGCCCCGCGAGAAAGGCGAGCGATATCCGCCAGCGGCGGACATGGACCGAGGTGCTGTCGTCCAGCGGCTGGCTGAGATAGTCGCCGATCAACGGCAGGATCGCAGGCACCGTATTGGGAAGCCGCATCTCCAGCACGCGATAGCCAAGCACCGCGATTGCGGCGCCGCGGTCGGCGGAAGCCGGTAACGAATCCTCGATCACGCATTCGGCCAGCCGGGCGAGTTTCATCTCGTCGCCCACCCGTTCGCCCATCTGCACCATCGAACGGTAGAGATAGGGATTGTCATAGGCCGCGCCGAAATCCACCAGCGCAGGCTTCGGCCCCGCCCCTGCTGCGAAGGCAGGATGGCGATAATCGTCGCGGTCGGCGGCGCCCATCAGGGGATTGGCGGACGCCACGACCAGCATCCAGTCGGCCGCATCCTGCTGATCCAGGGGGATCGGATACAGCGCGCGCGGCCCGGCACCATCACGGCCAACCGGCGCCTGGGTATAGCGCGTTTCCGGCAGGAACCGATCGGACACAGCCTCGATCAACGCCTCCCAATGGCTCGGCCGGGCATTGTCGCCGGGACTCTTCTGCCAGCCCAGGATCAGCCGGCCGTCATGTTTGAGGGCGCGCGCATAATCGTCGAGCCGTGCCACCCAACCCGTAGAAACCGGCGGTTCGAAAGCAACGATCAGATCGACCGAATTGTCGGCGGTGCGAGCGAGATCCGCCTCAATCGAACGGGCGACGCTTCCCGCGCGGGAAAGTGCCGTCAGGATAGCCGCGCCGGCGTCGGTGCCCTCGCCGTCAACCAGCACATGATCGCCCGCCCGGACATGATTGGCCGCCATCGCATAGCGCGCGATCAAGGCGTCAGCCTGCGCGCCCATTCCCAGTTCGCCCGATCCGACACGGGCACGGGCGTAATAGCTCACCGCCGGCAAAGCATGCTGCGACCAACCCGCATATTCATGTGCCATCATGCCGGCGGGGTGCCGCTGCCATCCGGCATCGAACAGGACATGTTCGAGCGGTGCGCGGTCCTGCCCCACGGTTTCCAGGACCAAAGCTTCCCCGCGCCCGAACAGGTCGATCGCCTGCGCGAAATCCCTGGGATCGGCACCGGTCCAGCGGAGCAGGCCTACGGTCGTGCTGGCTATTTCCGCCGCATCCGCCGCGGCAATATCGACTATTTCGCAGCCCGCCAGCGCGAGTTCGGGCACCAGCCCCGGGTGAGCCGCCATGTCGAGAAGGATGCGACACGGCCCAAGCCGCTGGACGATCGCGTTCGCGTTCTGGATGGTCACTCAATTCTCCCTGGGTCCGCCGCGCGCGCACCACGACCGGCGCCGCAATAAGACGGGAAGGGTTGAAGAGCCGTTAACCATGCCACCCGAGCGCGTCCCCGGGGGGAGGGCGTAGGACGGTCACACGTCGATGCGCACGGCCAGCAATTTGTCGATCTTGCGCCCGTCCATGTCGACCACCTCGAAGCGCCAACCATCGCTCTCGAAGCTCTCGCCGACGTGCGGGAGATGCTTGAGCACGGAAAGGGCAAAACCGGCGGCCGTCGCATAATCCCGATCTTCGGGCAGGTCGATGCACAGCCGCTCCGCGAACTGGTCCGCCGAGGCGGAGCCGGAGACGAGCCAACTGCCGTCCTCGCGCTCGAAGAAGGGTGGATCGGTGTCGTCGTCCTGGTCCGACGCGAAAGCGCCGACGATCGCCGCGAGCAGGTCGACCGGGGTGACGATCCCTTCGAAATGACCATATTCGTCGTGGACGAAGGCCATCGGCACGTCCGCGCCGCGCAGAACCTGGAGCGCGTCCATCGCGTCGATCTGGTCGGACACGAACGGAACGGGGCGGATCATCCCCTCAAGATCGACTTGTTTGCCGGCAAGCGCGGCAGCAAGCAGCTCGCGCGCCTCGATCACGCCCGTCAGCTCATCGATCGACCCCCGCCCGACCGGCATCCGGCTATGCGGCAGATCGGCAAGCGGGTTCGCCTCGGCAAGGTCGATCCATTCGACCTGCGTGCGCGGCGTCATCACCTCGCGCACCGGACGATCGGCCAGGCGTACCACGCCCGAGATGATCGCGCGCTCGCTCTCCTCGATCACGCCCGCGGTCGAGGCTTCGGCCACGACCAGATGCAGTTCCTCGGCGGTGACCTGGCTGTCGCGCCTTCTGTGCAGACCCATCAGGCGGATCAGCAAGGCGCTCGAATGTTCGAGCGTCCATACGAACGGCGCCGCGATCCGCGAGAGCCACAGCATCGGCAAGCCCGCCACCGCCGCGATCGGCTCGGGCGCGGTCAGCGCGATCTGCTTGGGCACGAGTTCGCCGACCACGAGGCTGAGATAGGTGGTCGCGACGATCACGAGCCCGAATCCCCAATGTGGCGCGGCCTCGTGGCTCATTCCCAGATATTCGAGCCGCTCCCCGACCGGCCCGCCCAACGCTTCGCCCGAAAAGGCGCCGGCCAGCACGGCCGTCAGCGTTATTCCCGTCTGCACGGTGGACAGGAACTTGCCCGGGTCGGCCGCAAGCTCGATCGCAACCCGCGCCCCCTTACGCCCCTTGCGCGCCATCGCTTCCAGGCGCGGCTTGCGCGCGGAGACGATCGCGAGTTCCGACATCGCGAACAGGGCGTTCACGAGCATCAGGGCGAGGACGACGAGGACATCGATCCAGGGGAAAGGGTGAAGCGGCATGATGTAAGTGGGACTGCATATCGCCTACCGCCGTCGTCTGAGCAAGTTCAGTCGTTCATGGCCTCCGCGGCGAGCACCTCGGCCTCGATCAGCAGCGCGTCCTCCGTGCTGCCCTGCGCGACGCGTTCGCGGCCGATCAGCACCAGAACGGGCACCGCCAGGGGCGACACCTTCTCCAGCTTCATGTGCAACATCGTGCTCTGCGCGCGGTCGAGGAGGGCGACGAGGCGGCCGACGTCGGTCATCTTGGCGCGGGCGTCTTCCCAGGCGGCGCGCATCAGGAGATGGTCGGGCTCGTAGCGGCGCAGCACGTCGTAGATCAGGTCGGTCGAGAAGGTGACTTGGCGGCCGGTCTTGCGCTTGCCGGGGTGCTGGCGTTCGACCAGCCCGCCGATCACCGCCACCTCGCGGAAGGCGCGCTTCAACAGGCTCGACTGCTGGACCCAGTCGACGAACTCGTCCTCCAGCACGTCCTTGCTGAACAGGGTCGCGGGGTTTGTAACCGGTTCCAAGCTGTAAGTGGCGATGGCGTAGTCGCTCGCGACGAAGCCGAGCGGCTTGAGGCCGGCCGTTTCCATCCGCCGCGTCACCAGCATGCCGAGCGACTGGTGCGCGTTCCAGCCTTCGAAACTGTAGACCACCATGTAATGCCGGCCTTCGCGCGGGAAGGTCTCGATCAGCAACTGGTCCGGCCGAGGCAGCGCGGAGCGGCGGGCCTGCATTTCGAGCCATTCGCGCACATCGGCGGGGAAGCGGTGCCATTGCGCGGGCTCGGCGAAATAATGGCGGACGCGATCGGCGAGGTTGGTCGAGATCGGCATGCGCGCGCCGCCATAGGTCGGGATGCGCGCAGGCTTCTTGGTCGCGTGGACGACCAGATCCTCGGTATCCATCCGCTCGACCTCGAGCGCGAGGCCCGCGAAAAAGAAGGTGTCGCCCGGCCGCATCGAAGCGGCGAACCCCTCCTCCACCTTGCCGAGGCTGCGGCCGTTCCTGAAGCGGACGGTGAGCATGTCGGCCTCGACGATGATGCCGGCGTTGAGGCGGTGCTGCTCGACGAAGCGCGGATGGCTGACGCGCCAGAGCCCGTCCTCGCCGAGCGTCAGGCGGCGGAAGCGGTCATAGGCCTTGAGCGCGTAGCCGCCGGTGGAGATGTAATCGAGCACCTGGCGGAAGAGCTCGGGGCTCAAGGCGCTATAGGGCAAGGCGTCCTGGATCTCCGCCAGCATCGCGGCTTCCTCGAACGGGGCGGAGCAGGCGCAGGCCATGACATGCTGGGCGAGCACATCGAGCGCGCCCGAGCGGAATATGTCGGTATCCAGCTCGCCGGATTCGACCGCGTCGACCGCGGCGCGCGCCTCCAGATATTCGAAGCGGTTGCCCGGCACGATCACGGCTTCGGACGGCTCATCCAATCGGTGGTTGGCGCGGCCGATGCGCTGGGTGAGGCGCGAGGCGCCCTTGGGCGCGCCCATCTGAATGACCAGATCGACATCGCCCCAGTCGACACCGAGATCGAGGCTGGCCGTCGCGACCAGCGCCCGCAGCCGCCCCGCCGCCATCGCGCCTTCGACCTTGCGCCGCGCCTCGACCGAGAGCGAGCCGTGGTGGACGCCGATCGGGAGGTTCTGGTCGTTCACCGCCCACAGATCCTGGAAGATCAGCTCGGCCAGGCTGCGCGTGTTGCAGAAGATGATGGTGGTGCGGTGCGTCTCGATTTCCGCCATCACCTGCGCGGCGGCGTAGCGGCCCGAATGGCCCGACCAGGGGACGCGATCCTCGGGCAGGAGGATGTGGAGATCGGGTTCGGCGCCGGGATCGCCATCGACCTTGGCGACCGCATCGATATCGCCGCCGGGCGCGAGCCAGGCGCGATAGGCGTCGGGATCGGCCACCGTCGCCGACAAAGCCACGCGGCGCATGCCGGGCGCGAGATGCTGGAGCCGCGCCATGCAGAGCGAGAGCAGGTCGCCGCGCTTGCCGGTGGCGAAGGCGTGGACCTCATCGACGACGATCGCCTTCAGATTTTCGAACAGGAAGCCGCTATCCTTGTGGCTGAGCAGCAGGCTCAAGGATTCCGGCGTGGTCATCAGCATGTGCGGCGGCTTGACCCGCTGGCGCGCCTTGCGATCGGAGGGCGTGTCGCCGGTGCGGCTCTCGACCTTGATGTCGAGCCCCATCTCCGCGATCGGATCCATCAGGTTGCGCTGCACGTCGATCGCGAGCGCCTTCAAGGGCGAGACGTAGAGCGTGTGGAGGCCCTCGATCGGGTTTTCGATCAGGTCGACCAGGCTCGGCAGGAAGCCGGCGAGCGTCTTGCCCGCGCCGGTGGGCGCGACGAGCAGGGCGTGGCGGCCGGCGCGGGCGACATCGAGCATTTCGAGCTGGTAGCGGCGGGGTTGCCAGCCGCGGGTAGCGAACCAGGCGGAGATTTGTGGGGG
>Ga0068854_100000224_pt1 | contig 38449 bp, 34 predicted proteins | sample KBSCornC42_FD_66590 | JGI IMG/M metagenome (GOLD analysis project Ga0068854, IMG submission 66590) | Corn rhizosphere microbial communities from Kellogg Biological Station, Michigan, USA - KBS Corn C4-2 | ecosystem: Host-associated > Plants > Roots > Rhizosphere > Soil ... | reverse complement strand
CGCGTCAGCGGGAGCCTGAGCGGGCGTACGGGCAGCTTCGCGCTGCAAGGGAGGGAAGCGATCGAGAACGGCACGATCAAGGCGCGTTGGAGCGTCGTGCCGGGGTCGGGTACGGGCGAGCTTGCAGGGTTGCGCGGTATCGGCGGTTTCGCGGGAAAGTTCGGCGAGGGCTCACAGGGAACGCTCGAATATTGGTTCGAGTAAGCTGGCCCCCGGGGCGCGATCAGCCCCGGGGGATACAGCAATCCTCAGCCCTTGCGGATCCAGCCGACGAAGCCGCCGCGCGGGGCGAGGTCGAGCCGGATATGATCCGCGCCGGTCACGCTTATCTCGCGGCGATCCCAGGCCGCGTCCTTGCCCTTGACGTCGAACAACTGGCTCGACCTCCACTTGCCTGCCCCCAGGAAATCGAGCGACAGGTCCAGCCTCGTGGCGGATCCGCCGTTCATCACCGCGACGAACCATTGGTTACCCTTGCGCCGAGCTTCGGCGACGACGCTGCCCGGCTCGGCACCCTTCAGCACGCGCGTTTCGTCCCAGGTCGCGGGAAGCGCCATCAGCACGTCCTTCGCCGGATTGGCGACGAAATCCTTGGGGTGGCCGCCGAAGCAGAGGAAGGGCGAGGTGAAGGTGATCGCCTGCGCCACCTCGTGCGCCCAGGTAACGCCCCGTAGCTCAACCGGATCGAGAACGAGCGGCGTATAGTCTCCCGGCCCGGCGACGTAGCGCGTGAACGGCAGGATCGTGTCGTGCGCGGGTTCGATCGTGCGCTTGTAGCGCGTCATATGCCATTCGTGCCCGCGCACGCCCTCGCGCGTCAGCACGTTGGGCCATGTCCGCTCCATTCCAGTCGGCTTGTTTGCGCCGTGGAAGTCGACCAGCAGCTTCATCGCCGCGGCGTCGCGCGCCGTCTCTTGATACCAGGTCGCCCACGCGCGATTGGCCTCCTTCGGGAAGTCGATCTTCACGCCGACCACGCCGGCTTCCACCGCCTTGCGGAAATAGGCCTCGCGCTTCTCTGCCGTATCGACCTGGTTGCTGTGCACCCACAGCCAGATCTTGACGTCGCGCGACTTGGCATAGGCCACGACCTTGGCCAGCGAAGGCCAGGGCGTGGCCCAATGCTCCCAGCCCTCATCGACGAGATAATATTCGTAGCCTAGCTGCCGGGTCCAATCGACCCACTGCTCCTGATCGTCTTCTTTGGGGTCGCCGATCGCCATCCATTGCCAACTCGACCGGCCCGGCTTGATCCAGTCGGCCCTGGCCAGTTCCGCGCTGGGCGGCGGGTTGAGGTTCTGCACCAGCGTCGTGTTGACCAGATCGGTCAGCGTCCTTGCGACAACGGTGACGCGCCATGGCTGAACCACCGCGTTGTCCGTCGTCCAGCCCTGAGGGTCGGCATAGAGCTGCCCCTGGAGCGCCCCATCCGCGCCGCGCTGGAGCGCGAGATCGCCATAATCGTTGAGCGCGGCCTCGGTGATCGTGAGATAGACGCCGCCTACCCGCGCGGTCACCGGCATCCCGTACAGGTCGCCGCCCAGATCGGCCAGCGACAGCGTCCGGTAATGGCTCTCATAGCTGTAATCGAGCTTGTCGGCCCAGATCGTCGGATTGCCCGTGAGCATCCACGCCGATCGATCCGCTTCGACCTTGCGCCCCTTCCTGGGCGCCAGCCGCAGGCGCACGCCGACGCCGTCGTTCGCGACATGCAGATCGACCCAATAGGATTGGCCATGCGAGGTTGCCGTCACCGTTGCCTCGCGCGCATCGTTCACCGCGACATTGTGCGCGCCGAAGAAGCGGTAGGTCTCGTGCACCTGCCGAACCTTTGCGGCGCCCAGCGTCACGCCTTCGCCCAGCTCGGTCCCGTCGGCGCGGATCCCCAGCCGCGACGGCGCAAGCAATTGCTTGCCGTCGCGCAGGATGCGGTAATGCAGGTTTCCGCCGGGGGCCGAGAGCTCGGCGCGGAGGTGCCCGTCCGGGCTTTGCATCACGATCGGGGCCGCCGCCATGACGGGCGACACGCCCGCCAGCCCGCCACCAAATGCGGCGAGGACCATCAGCCTGTGGATTGTCGTTCTCATTATTCTTCCCCCCAGATATTTTTATACAATGGCGCGTTGGGTTGGCGGACGACGCGTATCAATCGCGATCGATGCGGGCACAAGCGGGGTGAAGACCGGTGCCTCCGCGACCGCCTCGACCAGGATCCGGCCCGGCCGGCGATCGGCCTGCACGATGACCTGCGCCAGGCCATTGAACAGCGACCGGCGCGGCTCCTTGTCGCTCTCATGGCTGTTCGGATCGCCGTTGCCGACGCCGATGATCTTGCCCGGGCCGGTGATGTGGAAAGCGATGCGGGTGTCGGCCCGCGGGATCGGCCTGCCGCGCGCGTCGAGCAGCTCCACCTTCAGCAGCGATACGTCCTGGCCGTCGGCGTCGATCACGCGCCGGTCGGCGCTCAGCCGGATCGACCGCGCCGGGCCGGTCGTCTCGCGCCGTTCGGTCAGCACGATGCGCCCACCTTTGCGCCCGCGTGCCTCGATCACGCCCGGTTCGTAGCGTGCTTTCCATTCGACATGGCCCAGCGCCGGCACTTTCTGCCAGCCCAGGCTGCGCCCGTTCACGCTCAATTCGACCTCGTCGAGGTTCGAATAGACCCAGACCGGGATTTCCTCGCCTACGCGATCCGGCCAGTCCCAATGGGGAAAAAGGTGCAGGCTCGGCGCCTTCCCCCACCAGGCCTTGTAGTAATAATAATAGTCCTTCGGGAAACCGCACATATCCACGATCCCGAACTGCGAATTGATCGACGGCCACCCATAAGGCGTCGGCTCGCCGCGATAATCGAACCCCGTCCAGGCGAAGCCGCCAGCCAGCCATTCGCGGCTGCCATAAACTTTCCACCATTGCTCGGGCGTCTCACCCCACGGCACGACGCCGTCATAGCTGTTGACCAGGTTGCGCTCGGCATCTTTGAAATACTCGCCCCGCGTCGAGATCGCGCTCGACGTCTCCGATCCGAAGACCGGCCGCGCCGGGAACTTCTTGTGGAAGCGATCGGGGAATTCGAGATTGTAGTTGAAGCCGATGATATCGAGCGGATCGGACACGCCTTGCTCGTTATCGCCGTTAACCGCCGCGCTGACGGCGCGGGTCGGGTCCAACCTGTGGCACGTTTCGACCATGGTGCGTGCAATCCGCGCGCCCTGCGGCGCGAGCTCTCCCTTTTGCAGCTGCCATTCCTCATTGCCGATCGACCACATGATGATTGAGGGCGAATTGCGGAAGCGCTTCACCATCAATTCGAGCTGGCGCAGCCCCTCTTCGCTCGAGCTCATCTGGCGCGTCTCGCACATCATCATCACGCCCATGCGGTCGCAGCTCTCGACCCATTCGGGCGTCGGCTGGTTGTGCGAAGTCCGCACCGCATTGCAGCCCATCCCCTGCAGCACCGTCAGCCGGAAACGCTGCAGCGCATCGGGCAACGCCGCGCCGAGGCCGGCATGATCGTGATGATTGCACGTGCCCTGGATCTTGGTCGGCACGCCGTTCAGGAAAAAGCCCTTGTCGGCATCGTAGCGCAGCGTGCGGATGCCGAAGCTGACGCGCTCGCCATCGCGCACATTGCCGTCGCCCGCGACCTTGACGATCGCGGTGTAGAGATTGGGCGTTTCGACCGACCAGAGCTGTGGCGCGGTCACGCGCGCGGAGGTTCTGGACGCAACCGACCCGTCCGCCTCGACAGTGACAGGCGCCGACGTGGCGCGCGCGACAGTACGGCCGGCGGGATCAAGGACCGTCCAGTCGACCGTCACATTGGCGGAGCGCTCGCCGTCATTCTCGACGATGGTAGCAAGGTCGAGCGTCGCCGCCCCCTGCTCCACCGTCGTCCGGATCACGCTGTCCCATTTGCCGAGATGGATTGGATCCATCTTGGTCAGCCAGATATGACGATAGATGCCCGCGCCTTCATAGAACCAGCCGTCGCCGAAGCTCGCGTCGACGCGCACCACCATATGATTGGCGCCGCCATATTTGAGCACGTCGCTCAGATCGAAGCGGAAAGAAGAATAGCCATTGTCGTTGCGGCCGACGAAACAGCCGTTCACCCAGACGACCGCGTCGCGCATCGCACCGTCGAACTCGACCCAGATGCGCCGCCCCTTGTCGCTTTCGGGAATGTCGAAGGTGCGACGATACCAGCCGACGCTGGTCTCGGGATAGCGCCGGCCGAGCGGCTTATAGCCGTGCGACTTCGAATTCCCGTCGCCCTGGACGCGATCGTCGTTGACGAAGGGCAGCTCGACCGCCCAATCGTGCGGCAGGTCCAATGCGCGCCAACCGCTGTCGTCGAAGCCCGATTTCGCGATCTTGAAATCGCCCGTTTTGGCGAAATCTCCCTGGCCCATGCCAAAGCCGAAATCCTGCGCCGGATCGCTGCCGTGCCCGAAGGCGAAACGCCAGCCGAAGTCGAGCAGCAGCTCCTCGCGCGGGGCGATTGCAGCCGCCGGAAGCGCCGCCTTGCCGGCCGTATCGCCAGGAGCTTCGGCGGCGACGGGTTCGAAGGGCAATGACAGAAGCGGCGTGCCGACCGCCAGACTGGAAGCAAGCAGGCTACGACGCGAGACCTGGGTCATTGGGACTCCTGGGAATTGCCAAATCAGGGAGCCGGCGGACTCATGACACAGCCGGCACTACGAAAGACACGACATCCTCTTAATTGTCAGACAAAATCAAATTTCATCTTTGAACGCAAGCGATCCTTGCCTGCACAAGCAGAATGATCGGCGCGAACTTGGTAGAATGAAGGGTGAAGGGCGCCATATGCGCGAGTCCCGACTCCCGAGCCGGAATCGGTGCTTTTTGCCCTTTGAATCAGACTGCCAGCAGATTGGCGGCAGTCTCGTCGCGATGCTTCTTCAAATAGCGCATAAACGGCGTGCCGCCGGTGCCGACGTCGGTGTCGTTGCCCGCCGATCCATGGTTCTGCTTGTGGATATAGCTTGCCGCATATTCGAGATGCAGCGAACGGAAGTCGGCGACCGCCTGCACCGCTCCGTTATAGGCCTCGGTCAGTCCGCGATCCCCGGCTTTGCTCACGAACCCGCGCACTCCGCTCTGCGCGCGGACATCATCGATAAAGCGGCGATGCGTGGGCGGGCGATAGATGTGCAGCTCGTCCAGATAGGCGCGTAGCGGGTCGGCCGCGTGGCCCACGCCTAGCAAGGCGTCCATTGAGGGCACGATCGAGGATTGCGATCCGGTTTGCCCGCGGAATGCCTGCGGCGCCCCCGCATAGCGCGCGACCCCTTCGTAGACCACGCCCTCGCCCAGCGCGGGATTGTCCTTCCAGCCGTGGATGTACGGCCGCACCCGCTGGAAATACATGTAGGGATCGCACTTCTCGGGCATGCGGTGAAAGATCGCATTGATGCCTTCCCAGATCGCCACGATCCGCTCCAGCAAGTCCCGCGCGGTCGCCACGTCGCGCGCCTGCGCGGCGTCGATTAGCGGCCCGAACAAGGCCAGTGCCTGCCCCGCCTGCGCCTCGATCCCGACATGGATCAGCACGAACCATGCTTCGTCGGTGCCGCCCGCGAATTTCTGGATCATGTAGATATTGTCGAGGCCGACGCCCTTCGCCGGATCGAGCATCGCCCAATTGTCGAGCACATAGCCGCTATATTGCAGCAAGGGCTGCTGCCCGAGCCGGTCCGCGACCGCCACCATTGGTACCGCCAGCGACGCCGGCAGGAACGCCACCGTCGGCTGCGCTCCCCAGATATAGGATTGCACCAGGAACGAATAATGGACCATCGCCATTCGCGCCTGCGCGTCATCCAGCCCGGCGAAATCCTGCTCGGTCAGCACGGGCAGCTTTTCCAGTATCTTACGCACCATCCCCGTCGGCAGGATCTCGGGCAGCCGCCGCGCGACGTCGCAGACCTCGTCAAACGCAACCGGCAACCTCACCGACACCGCATCATAATCGCACAGGAAACCGCGCTCGGGGGTGATGTCGTAGGTCGTCAGGTCCGCCAAGTTCATGATCCGCTCTCCATCGCGAAATGTCGAGCGCAATTCTATTCGGCTTGAGACCGAATTGGCTTGCGTATTGACGCGCCAGAGGGCCTCCTTCACAATTATCGGCAATCATGGACGCATTAGACGCAAAGATATTGCACGCACTGGAATCGGACGGCCGAATCAGTAACCTGCAGCTTGCCGAAAGGGTCGGCCTGTCACCCTCCGCCTGCCTGCGCCGCGTCCAGTCGCTGGAGGCCGACGGCGTGATCTGCGGCTACAAGGCGATCCTCGACCGCACCCGCTTGGGCGGCGGGCTCACCGTGTTCGTGATGGTGGGCCTGTCGGGCCAGCTCCAACGCGACGCCAAGGCGTTCGAGCAGGCGATGGCCGACGCGCCTGAGGTGCGCGAATGCCATAACGTCACCGGCTCGATCGAATATCTGCTGCGAGTCGAGGTGCCGGACCTGACGGCCTATAAGAGCTTCCATTCCGATACGCTCGGCACGCTGCCCCAGGTCAGCAGCATCACCTCCCACGTCTGCCTCGGCTCCTCGAAGGATCTCAGGGCTTAGACAACCCGCTAGCTCAATTGCGGTGCGTTACCCGATCGTGCAGCGATCAGGGGTCACGAGGGCGCGTCTGTCAGATGTCTGGGGCCCCGTGCCGCGACCGTCGCCACATTCAAGACCAGGGCCGGTTTCAAGGAGTTCAAGGTCGTGGAGAACAAGCTCCGATCCTCGTGGAAGTGAAGCCCACCTCAGGCGTGACCACTGGTCGGCGCCAGCAACCGCACATCCACGCCCGCGGTCGCGAAGGCGCGAGGCCAGCGTTCCTTGATCGGTGTCTCGAAGATCAGTTCCTCGCTGGCGCCGACCGAGAGCCAACCGTGGCGACGCATCTCCTCGTCCAGTTGCTCCTCGCCCCAACCCGCATAGCCAAGAGCGACCAGCCACCGGTCCGGCCCTTCTCCCTTCGCGATCGCGCGCAACACATCCAGCGTGGTGGTCAGCGAGATCGTGTCGGATACCGGCAAAGTATCGTCGCCGTGCCAATCCGGCGAATGGAGCACGAAGCCGCGCTGCGTCTCGACCGGGCCGCCCTGATGGATCGGCGCGTCGGGTGCGACGCCGGGCTCGATATTCAGTTGCTTGAGCAGCACATGGAGCGTGATGCCGGGCACCGTTCGCCCGATGCCGACGCCCATCGCGCCGTCGGGCTGATGCAGGACCATCGCGATCACCGCCTGTTCGAAGCGCGGATCGCCGATCCCGGGAAGCGCCAGCAACAACTCGCCGGCGAGCGAGGCGAAGTCACCCGTTGCCATGGGACTGTTATAGGGATCGGTCACGATCAAGCCAACCGCTCCGCGCCCCTTCCGGGTTCCACGGCGGCCTGTTAGGGGAACAAGAAAAGGAGAAATCATGATGACGATCGCAGTTGGCGACGCCTTGCCCGCGGCCACCTTGGTCAAGATGACCGCCGATGGGCCCGAAAAGGTAGAGACCGGAAATTTTTTCGCCGGACGGCGCATCGCGCTCTTCTCGATGCCGGGCGCGTTCACGCCAACCTGCTCAGCCAAGCATCTGCCCGGCTTCATCGACAAGGCTGACGCGCTCAAGGCCAAGGGGATTGACGAGGTGGCGGGGACTGCCGTCAATGACGCCTTCGTGATGGGCGCGTGGGGCAAGAGCGCGGGCGCGGACGGCAAGGTTACCTTGCTCGCCGACGGCAATGGCGATTTCGTGAAGGCGCTCGGCCTCGATTTCGACGGCAGCGCCTTCGGCATGGGCACGCGCGGCAAGCGTTTCGCGATGGTCGTCGACGACGGCAAGGTCGAGAAACTGTTCGTCGAGGCGCCGGGCGAGTTCAGGGTCAGCTCGGCCGATTATATGCTGGCGGAGCTCTGATGCCGTCCCAGCAGAGTCTCGCTTATGTGGATGCGCTCGACGCGCTGTACCGGGAATCGGTGACCGCGCTGCGCGGCGCCTTGTCGCGCTATATTGCGAGCGGGGAGCGTCCCGATCCGGCTGCACGCGCCGCCGGTGCCTTCTGCTATCCCGAAATCCGCGTCCGGTATGACGGCTCGCCCTCGGCCACCGCGCCTGGCCGTGCGTTCGGACGGCTGCACGTGCCTGGCGACTATGCCGTCAGCGTGACCCAGCCGGCACTGTTTCGCGACTATCTCGCCGAGCAGCTCGATTATCTGGTCGCCGATTATGGGGCCGAGGTCAGCGTCGGGCGCAGCAACGAAGAAATCGCTTATCCTTATGTACTGGATGCCGAGATCGACCTGACCGGCGCGGCCGCGGTCGAACTGGCGCGGATCTTTCCGGCGACCGAGCTCGCCCATATCGGGGACGAGATAGCCGACGGTCTCGCCGTCACCGGCGTCGGCCCGCGTCCGCTCGCCCTGTTCGAAGCAGGCAGGACCGACTTCAGTCTCGCCCGCCTGCGCCACTATACCGGCACCCCCTCCGCGCACGTACAGAAGTACGTGCTGTTCACCAATTACCATCGCTACGTCGATGAATTCGTGGCGTGGGCCTGCGACGAGCTCAACGCGGGCAAGGGCTATACGATGCTCAGCGGCGCGGGCGGGCTCGAGATCCGCCCGGGGGATTCCGATCCCGCGCGCGCGGTTGCGGACAGCGCCTGGCGGCGGCACCAGATGCCGGCCTATCACCTGGTAGCGCCCGACCGCTCCGGCATCACGCTCGTCAATATCGGCGTCGGCCCGTCCAACGCCAAGACGATCACCGATCATCTCGCGGTGACGCGTCCCGAAGCCTGGCTGATGATCGGCCATTGCGGCGGGCTCAGGCCCAGCCAGCGGATCGGCGATTATGTGCTGGCGCATGCTTATCTGCGTGACGATCACGTGCTCGACGATGTACTGCCGCCGGAAATTCCGGTGCCTGCCATTGCCGAAGTCCAGCTCGCGCTCGACCGTGCCGCCGAGCGCGTCTCGGGAGAGAGCCGCGAGCAACTGAAGTCGCGCCTGCGTACCGGCACGGTCGTTACCACTGACGATCGCAACTGGGAGCTGCGCTACACCAGCTCGGCCTTGCGCTTCAGCCAGAGCCGCGCTGTCGCGATCGACATGGAATCGGCGACGCTCGCCGCGCAGGGATTTCGTTTCCGCGTTCCCTACGGCACCTTGCTGTGCGTCTCGGACAAGCCGATCCATGGCGAGATCAAGCTGCCCGGCCAGGCCAATCGCTTCTACGAACGCGCCATCGCCGAACATCTGCGCATCGGCATCGCCGCGATCGACGAGCTTAAGCTCGCCGGCGACCAACTCCACAGCCGCAAGCTCAGGGCCTTCAACGAACCGCCCTTCCGCTGATCGCCGACCCGCACGGCGGAAGCGCATATCGACTACGTGGCGCTTGACGACCGGCGCCATCAGCCGTCTTATGTCCGACAAAACAACAAGCTGCGGCGGCGTGATCGCGGCAAATATCCGTATCCGTGCGCGGCTTACGGGTCGAACGGGAGAGAGATATGTCGGACTATAATGCGCGCGCTGGCGGTCTGAACCGGCGATCGGCGATGCTTGCTTCGATGGCGGGTGTCGGCCTTGCCGCCTCTGCGGGTGCGATCGCGGCTCCGCGACGGGCGGCACCCGGGTCGCACTCTTCCGGAACATGTCTCACGCCGCATAGCGCGATCGCGAAAACGCAATATGGTCCCGTCCGCGGCTACCTCGATGAGGGCGTCTATACCTTCAAAGGCATTCCCTACGGCGACACGACGGAAGGCGCGAACCGCTGGCTGCCGGCCAAGCCGCCCAAGCCCTGGACGGACGAATATCACGCGCTGGCCTACGGCGCGAACTGCCCGCAGACGCTGCACAATTTTCGCGCCAAGGAACATACGTTTCTCCAACAATGGACCGATGGCTTCCTCGGCGAGGATATGCTCAAGCTGAATATCTGGACGCCGTCGCTCAGCGGCAACCGCCCTGTGATGGTCTATTTCCATGGCGGCGGCTTCAGTTTCGGATCGTCTTACGAACTCGCTTCGCACGACGGTGCGCAGATGGCGCGCAACCAAGATGTCGTGCAGGTTTCGGTCAACCATCGGCTCAACATTCTGGGCTTCTTCGACCTCTCGGAAATCGGCGGCGCCCCCTACGAAGATTCGGTCAATGTCGGCATGACCGATCTCGTCGCTTCGCTGCGTTGGGTGCGGGAAAATATCGCGCGCTTCGGCGGCGATCCCGACAGGGTGATGATCTATGGACAGTCAGGTGGCGGATCGAAGGTCACGACGCTGCTCGGCATGCCGGCGGCGCAGGGCCTGATCCACCGCGCCTCGATCCAGTCGGGCGGCGGCGGCAACATTCCTGCCGCGGATCAGTCCCGCGAGCTTGCACGCCAGACGATGAAGGAGCTTGAACTCGGGCCGAAGGATCTTGAATCGCTGCAGAAGATGGAATGGTCCAAGCTGATGGCCGCGGGCAATGCGGCGGCGGCCAAGATCAACGGGCCGGCGCGCGGGCCGGGCGGGCTCGGTTTCCCGTTTACGGGACCGCCGCGTGTCGGCTGGGCGCCGACGCTGGACGGCAAGAATATCAACCTCCGTTCCTATCAGGATGCCGCACCCGACGTGTCGCGGAATGTGCCCGTGCTGATCGGCTCGGTCAGCGAGGAGAGCATGTCCTACAGCTCCAACCCGACCGAGGAGCAGTGGCGCCAGAACCTCACCAAGAGCTTCGGCGCCGAGAAAGCCGACATGCTGATCGCGGCGATGAAGCATGCGCATCCAGAGAAAAGCATCCGTACCTTGTCTTATGGCGTCGGCGGCTATGGCCAGCGCAACAACGTGCAGCGGATGGTGAAACTGAAGCACGGCCAGCATGCCGCGCCGGCCTACCAATATTGGTTCACCTGGCAGTCTCCGCAGCTCGATGGCCAATGTGGTGCCTGGCACACCGCCGAGCTCGCTTTCTGCTTCGACAATACCCGCCTTTGCGCACAGGGCACGGGTAACACGCCGGAGGCGCAGGCCGTGGCCCGGAAGATGAGCACGGCCTGGGCCAATTTCGCGCGCACCGGCAATCCCAGCCAGCCCGGTCTTGCATGGACGCCCAGCGATCCCGACCGCTGCCAGACGATGATCTTCGACAATCATTGCCGGATGGAGGATGATCCCGACGGCGCGGTGCGCCGGATTCTGCTCACCTGACCGTCCCGGCGAACGCTCAGGCCGTCGGCGTATCCTGGGGCTGGTCGGTTCTCGCCGCCGGCGGCCAATGGTCGATCACGGTGCGGTTGCGGCCTTCGCGCTTGGCCTGGTAGAGCGAGCGATCGGCGCGCTCCATCGCGTCGCGCAGGCTGAGCGTATCGGCGCTCAGCTGCGCCACCCCGAAGCTGGCGGTGATCGAAGGCAAGGCAACGCCGTCCTCGTTGGGAAGGGCCACCAGCCCGCGGACATGCTCGACGCGCTGATAGAGCTCGAGAGCATCGACCCCCATTGCCATCAGCACGAACTCCTCGCCGCCAAGCCGCGCGAGCAGGTCGCCCGGCCGGATCGCTGTGCCGAGCATCTTGGCGAACTGGATCAACACCGCGTCACCCGTGGTATGGCCGTAACTGTCGTTGATGCCCTTGAAACTGTCGATATCCGCAATCGCAACCGCGGCACGATCGCGGCCCTCGGCCTTGAGCTTGGCGATCAGGTGGGGCGCGGCCTCGTCGAAGCCGCGCCGATTCCACACGCCGGTTAGCGGATCGGTCCGGGCCAGCCGTTCGAGCACGATCCCGAAATCCTGGTTGAGCAGCAGCACCGTGGCCAGTCCCAGCCCGACATAGGCGGCCGACGATCCCAGCGCGATGAAGGAGATCGCCTGATTGGTTTCGTGCTCGATGAACACCAGCCCGACGACCAGCACCAGATTGGCCGCGGCGAACGTGACCAGAAGCGCGGTCGCATACCAGTCGAAGCCGCGATGCTTGCGCGTCCGGCGCGGTCCGACAGCCACCGCGGCGAGCATCAGGCCGATCCCGTTCAGCAACGCGATCGTCGCGGGAATTTGCTGCCGCATGACGGGCGCCAGGTCCTGCAACAGGCTGATCGACAGCGCGATCCCCGTCCAGATCGCGCCCAGCGCGGCCGCCCGGTCGGGCCGTCCCCCACGCTGGCGCAGCCCGTGGACCAGCAATAGTGCCGCCGCCAGCCAGCACAGGCTGGGCGTGGCTCCGGGCAAGGGTGCAACATCCAGCACGAACGTCGTCCCCAGCACCGACAGCCAGCCGATCATGATCGCCGCGAACGCGGCGCCCCAGCTCATCGCATGCGTCGCCTCGCGCCGCCGCCGCCAGATGGCAAGCAGCGCTCCCGCGAACAACCCGCTGATCAGAAACGGGGTGCAAAGGATCGCGACCAGAATCATGGGTGGCGCCGTGGCAGCCTTATCGCTGCAACAATTTGGCGCAGAAGGTGCCAGTCATCGCGCCCATGTTCGTCTCAAAGACCATGACGCCTCTTAAACGATGAGTCGTTAAATCCTCGTCACGAACGCGCGAGAAGCTGGAATCCTGCCAAGAATTTGAAATGTAAATCATCACCCACACAAACTCCCCCCAATGAGCTTGCGGGATTTAGGAGAGCGCGGATACCGACTAAGGTCAAGAGCGTAACCGCCCGGTTAACCACTAATCTTCCGAGAGAAAATCCCTGATCGCGCGGCCGAGCGCAGGTTGCAGCACCGCCGTCATATGGTTTCCGGGGATTTCGACGAGCTCACCGTGCGGCAGCAAATTTGCCAGCTCCGCCGACGACCCATTGTCGTGATCCTCAATGCCCGACAGGATCAGGGATGGCACCTCGACCGCCTCGATCTGCGCGCGCAATGTCGCGACGAACGTGTCGAGCAGCGGCAACATTGCCAGTGGATCGCCGCCCGTCGTTTTGAGAAACGCCTCCGCCATCCAGGCACCCGATCCGCGCGTATGCCGGCCGAGCCCGGTCAGCACGTGCCGGAAGAAATCGCGGCGCTTGTTGGGATCTAATATGCCTTCCAGGCCCATACCCGACAGGATCGCCTTGCGCGGTGTCGCTGTGCCGCGTGCCAACATTCGCAGCACGGTCCGCCCGCCCAGAGAATAGCCGCCCAGATCGTAATCGGTCAGCGCAAGGTGGCGCACCAAAGTCTCGCCATCCTCCGCCAGCACGTCGGCGGGATAATAAGCCGCGTCGTGCGGCGCCGCGCTCATCCCATGCCCGCGCAGATCGGGCATGATCACGCGATAGCCCGCCTCCGTCAGTGCTTGCGCATGACCGTAGCGGATCCAGTTGACCCAACCGTTTGAAAACAGACCGTGGATCAGGACAACGGGGCGCCCCTCCCCCATCTCGCGATAGGCAAGGTCGAGCCCGTCATGGCTCTTGAAATAGGTGACGGGAAAATCAGTCGGGGAGCTTGCCAACAGCCTTCATCCAGCGATCGGTGACATTGGGATTTTGATCCGAGCGGAAGCCCGGCAGGTGCGACGTGTCCTGCCAGGCAGGCAATATGCTTTCGGTCGCATAATTGTGACCGGACGGAAATCATGCGGGTCGTCAAACGAGCCCAAGGTGATGTCCATGCTGGTCGCGCCCTCGACGAACTTGAAACCAAGCGGCGTGCCGCATGTCCGGCAGAAAGGCCGTTCCGCGATCGGAGAGGAGCGGTACCAATCCGGCACGGTTTCCCAGACGAGCTTGTCGAGCTGGACGCTTACGAAGGCGATCGACGCGCCGCCGGTCGCATGGCGGCACATCTTGCAGTGACAGAGATAGGCGTCATCATTGTCGACCGTCACCCGATAACGGATACGTCGGCACTGACAGCCGCCGGTCAGGTCTTTGGCCATCGCCGGGCGTTGGCACCCAATGCCCGTGCTGGCAAGTCGGCGCGGCCCGTGCCACGGCGCTTCGATGGCTTCCTCCAATCATTTCGACGCGATCATCCTCGGCGCGGGCGGCGCGGGGCTGATGTGTGCGGCGGTCGCCGGCCAGCGCGGTCGGCGCGTGCTGCTGGTTGATCACGCGTCCGAGGCGGGCCGCAAAATCCTGATCTCCGGCGGCGGCCGCTGCAATTTCACCAACCTTGACGTGGCGCCCGACCGCTACCTGAGCGCCAACCCTCATTTCGCGCGCTCCGCGCTCAGCCGTTACACTGCGTCCGACTTCATCGCGTTGGTCGATCGCTACGGCATCGCCTGGCACGAGAAGACTTTGGGCCAGCTCTTCTGCGACGGTTCGGCCAAACAGATCGTGGCGATGCTGCTCGATGAATGCGCAGCCGGCGGCGTCACCTTGCACCTGGGCGATGCGATCCGCGACGTGGCGCATGCCGACGGCCAATATCGCGTCGATTATGGCGAACGCAGTGCGGCCGCACCGGCGCTGGTGATCGCAACCGGTGGCCCCTCCATCCCGAAATTGGGCGCGACCGGATTCGCGTACGATCTCGCACGCCGGTTCGGGCTCAAGGTGGTCGAACCGCGGCCGGCGCTCGTGCCGCTCACTTTGCCTCAGGACGAAGCTCTGTTCCACTCGCTCGCCGGGGTAGCGACGCCGGTCGTGGCGCATGCCGGCGGCGCATCGTTCGCGGAAGCCGCTTTGTTCACGCATCGCGGCCTGTCCGGCCCGGCGATTCTGCAAATCTCATCCTACTGGCGGCATGGCGGACCGATCGAGGTCGATTTCCTCCCCGGCCAGAAGGGGTGGCTTATCGCTGCCAAACGCAGTCGTCCGCGTGCGAGCTTGCGATCGGTGCTGGGCGATCTGCTTCCCGACCGTCTGGCCGAGGCGCTGGCGGAACGGATCGCGCTCCCCGGCGCGCTCGACGAAAAACGCGATGCAACATTGTCGGAGATCGAGCGACGGCTCGCCAACTGGACGTTCCATCCCAACGGCACCGAAGGCTTCGCCAAGGCAGAAGTCACGGTCGGCGGAATCTCGACCGATGGCCTGTCTTCAAAAACGATGGAGGCCCGTAAAACCCCGGGCCTCTACGCGATCGGCGAAGCGGTCGACGTCACTGGCTGGCTCGGCGGCTACAATTTTCAATGGGCCTGGGCCAGCGGCTGCGCCGCGGGGCAAGCTTTGTAACTCAAAAGCCCTCTCCCCTGTGGGAGAGGGTTGGCAGAGGGGTAGCGAGCACAACTCGCTTCGAATTCGTCCCCAGGGACATCCAGCCCCCTCTGTCCCTCTCTCTCCCACAAGGCGGGTTCAGCTCATCGCCCCAGCCCCAGCACCCTCGCCATATCCTCGGGCGGCGGCGCTTCCGGCCAGGCCGGCGCCCCTTTCGGCACGTCGAACCACGGTTGCTTGCTCCGCACCCAGATATGCGCCGCCACGACCAGCTCATTCGACCGGTCGAGCGTCCCTGCTCGCACCACAGCGATGCCCGGCCGCGCGCTGTTGGTGTTGAAGATGCGCGTGTGGCACACCTCGCACATGCGTTGGCGCGAGATGCGTCCGCTTGGGGACGTCAGTTCATAGATCACGATCGGCCCGGACGCCTCGACTGCGCTCTCGGGCACCACCGCCTGCTGGCTGAACGCGCTACCGCTCCAGGTCTGGCAATCGGTGCAATGGCAGGCATAGGTCGGCGGCAGATCGTCAAGCGCGAGCGTATAGCGGACCGCGCCGCACCGGCATCCGCCTTCGATCGTCACCTTTCCTTCGCTCCTTGTGTCAGCATCCAGAGCGATATGATCGCGCCGCCGACCAGCGCGATGGCCATATCCTTCTGGCTGTCCCACATGTCGCCCTGCTGGCCGTTATATTCGTCGGCCATTCCGGGAGCTAGAACGAGAGTGATCAGCCATTCGAAGATTTCGTAGAGCGCGCTGACAGCACCTACGAACAGGAAGCCGCTGAGGATCGCCGCTTTACGCCCCATCCCGCCATAGCGACGGGCGGCTTCCGCAAAGGGCCGGATCGCGAACAGGCCGAAGCTCAGATGCACCAGCCGGTCGAAATCGTTGCACACCAGTCCGAACATCCGATCGATGGAGAGGCCGGTCAGCGCCCGCCCCCACGCATCATAAGGTACGTTCGAATAGGTATAGCGCCCCGCCAGCGTGTGCAGCAGGCAAAAGGCCAGGACGCACCCGACCGATCCGTTCGACAATGGCCAGCGGCGAAGCAGGATCGGCGCCGCCATTATCAGCAGCAATGTCGGGATATGCTGGAGCGGCGCTATATCGGGATAGGGCTGGCGGATATTGGCCAGCGCCACCGCTATAGCGAGCGCGATGGCCATGCGAAGCTGAGGCGCCGGCAAGGCACCCCAGCTCCGCAGGTAATCCAACGCCTTATGCGGCCTTCTTGAGGTGGCGCCGACCCAGAAGCTCCGCAATCTGCACCGCGTTCAGCGCGGCGCCCTTGCGAAGATTGTCGCTCACGCACCACAGGCTGAGCCCGCTGTCCACGGTCGGGTCTTCGCGCACGCGGCTCACATAGGTCGCATATTCGCCGACGCATTCGATCGGCGTGACGTAGCCGCCATCCTCATGCTTATCGACCAACATCACGCCGGGCGCCTCGCGCAGGATCGACTTGGCCTTGGCCGCCGAAATTTCGTTCTCGAACTCGATGTTGATCGCCTCGGAATGGCCGACGAACACGGGCACGCGCACGCAGGTCGCCGTCACCTTGATCTTGGGATCGAGGATCTTCTTGGTCTCGACCACCATCTTCCATTCTTCCTTGGTCGATCCGTCGTCCAGGAAGCTGTCGATGTGCGGGATCACGTTGAACGCGATCTGCTTGGTGAACTTTTTCGGCTCGGCCGGATCGCCGACGAAGATGTTGCGGCTCTGCTCGAACAACTCGTCCATCCCTGCCTTGCCCGCGCCGGATACCGACTGATAGGTCGCGACCACGACGCGCGTGATCTTCGCGGCATCGTGCAACGGCTTCAGCGCCACCACCATCTGCGCGGTCGAGCAATTGGGATTCGCGATGATATTCTTCTTCAGATAGCCGTCGATCGCCTGCGGATTGACCTCAGGCACGATCAGCGGAACGTCCGGATCCATCCGATAGAGCGAGCTATTGTCGATCACCGTGCAGCCCGCGGCCGCCGCGATCGGCGCATATTTCTTGGTCGCTTCGGATCCGATCGCGAACAGGGCGATATCCCAGCCCTTCCAGTCGAAATGCTCGATGTTTTTGACGGTAAGTTTCGTACCGGTCTCGCCGAAGTCGATAATATCGCCGGCCGAACGCGACGATGCCAGCACGGCAATCTCGTCCGCGGGAAACTCCCGCTCCGCCAGGATGTTGAGCATTTCGCGACCGACATTGCCGGTCGCGCCTGCGACGACCACACGATAACCCATTGAAACCTCCTTTGACGCGGGCGGCTTTAAGCCTAACCGCGCCCTTGTCCAGCGATCCGCACCCGAGGAAATCTTGGCACGACGAAAATCCACCGATGCGCCCAATGTCGGGCTCGAAGGCAAGCGGCTCTATTTCGCCGTAGCCGCGATCAGCCTGGGCACGATGCTCACCATTATCGACGGCGCGATCGCCGCCGTCGCGCTGCCGACGATCGCGCACGACCTGCATGTCGATGGCTCATCGGCGGTGCTGGTGGTGACGGTCTATCAACTGGTGCTGGTGATGGCCTTGCTGCCTTTTTCCGCCCTGGGTGACCGGATCGGATTGAAGCGTCTTTACCAAAGCGGCCAGCTCGTCTTCACGGTCGCGACGATCCTCTGTTTCTTCGCGCACAGCCTCGGTTTCCTGCTGGTCGTGCGCGCTCTCCAGGCGGCGGGCGGCGCCGCGGCCCTATCCGTGATGGCGGCGATGATCCGGCGCGTCTATCCCGCCGAACATCTCGGGCGCGGGCTGGGGCTCAACAACATCATGGGGTCGGTCTCGGCCGCGCTTGCACCGACCGCGGGCGGCCTTATCCTCGCGGTCGCGCCGTGGCCGTGGGTATTCGCGACCGCTGCACCCTTCGCCGTCTTGTCGCTCGCGCTTGGACGCTGGGCGCTGCCCGACGTGCCGCCGCGCCCCGGCCGCTACAATCTGGCGGGGGCAATGCTCAACATGGCGACGTTCGGGCTGGTGATCGCGGGGCTGGAGGCGCTCCTCCACGGCAATTCGCCGGTTGTGAGCGGTGCAATCGTGGTGATCGGCGCGCTGTTCGGGGTGGTGCTGGTGTTGCATGAGCGCAAGGAAAAGCTGCCGATCCTGCCGGTCGACCTGCTCGCCCGGCCGGTGCTGCGGCTGTCGGTCGCGGGCGCTTTCGTCGCCTTCTTCGCCTCGCAGCTCATCACCTTGTCGCTGCCCTTTCGCCTCCAGCATGCTTACGGCTTCGCGCCGAGCGAGGTCGGCGCGATGATCGCGCCCTGGCCGCTTACCACCATGTTTGTCGCGCCGATCGCGGGCAGCCTGTCCGACCGCTATCCGGCGGGCCTGCTCGGTGGGATTGGCATGACCATCGCTACGTCAGCCGCACTTTTGCTCGCCTTCCTGCCCGCACACCCGGCCTATTTCGATGTGGCGTGGCGCATGGCGCTGTGCGGCGCGGGATTCGGCCTGTTCCTGTCGCCTAACGCACGGCTGATCGTGGGGTCAGCCCCCCGCGAGCGTGCGGCATCGGCCGGCGGCCTCGTCTCGACCACGCGCCTGGTCGGCCAGACGATGGGTGCAACCGGCGTCGCCAGTCTCCTCGCAATCGGCCTCGGGCCGACCCTTTGGCCCACCCTGGTCGCTGCCGGCTTCACGATCGTCGCGGGCATCTTCAGTGTGTCGCGGCTGCGGCCGTCGCTGCGCAACCCGACCGCGCACGAGACCAGCGTTGCCCAGCCGGGAAGCCACGGCGACGTCGGCGCCGCATAATATTCCTCTTGGATCAATCGCTCAGCAAGGAGACGGACCATGCCCATGATCAAGACGCGCGACGGGGTTGATCTCTACGTCAAGGATTGGGGTTCGGGCCGCCCCGTGATCCTTATCCATGGCTGGCCACTCAATGCGGACAGCTGGGAGGATCAGGCGCTGGCGTTGGCCCAGGCAGGCCATCGGGTGATTGCGTACGACCGGCGCGGCTTCGGCCGCTCGGGCCAGCCTTGGACCGGCTATGATTACGACACTTTGTCGGATGATCTGGCGCAGGTGATCGAGGCTACGGGCGCGCACGACGCCGCCATCTTCGGCTTCTCGATGGGCGGCGGCGAGGTCGCGCGCTACATGTCGCGCCACGGCGGCCGTAACGTCCGCTCGGCGGGGCTGATCGCCTCGGTCGTGCCCTACATGCTGAAGGATGCGACCAATCCCGACGGCACTCCGCCCGAGATGATCGAGGAGCAGATGAAGGCGCCGATCCGCGCGGACCGCGCCTCCTTCTTCATCCAGTTCGCCAAATATTTTTACGGCGCCGGCTATATCACCAGTCCGGTCAGCGAAGGCGTGCTGCACAGCTTTGAGCGGATGGCAGCACAGGGCAGCATCAAGGCGGTTCTCGATTGCATCGACGCCTTCATGACGACCGATTTCCGCCCCGACCTCCCGAGCTTCACCGTGCCGACCTTGATCGTCCACGGCACCGCCGACCAGACCGTTCCGATCGATCTTTCGGCCCGCGCGGCCGCGCGCGGCATCGGTCAGGCGATATTGCTCGAATATGAGGGCGAGCCACACGGCCTGAAGGTCACATCGAAGGACCGCCTCTCCGCCGACATGCTCGCTTTCCTGGACCGTTGAGGGCTCTGCCGCGGCCCGCACGAAATCCCAGCGAATAGCTGGGTTATTCGGGGTTGCAGGGCGGGATGCTGAACGCCTAGAGCCTTGACCATGGCGAAAACGGCCTCACCCTTCTCTTTCCGCGATTTTCGATTCTACTGGCTGGCCCGTTTCTCGACGACGATCGCGCAGAATGCGATGGTCGTGGTGATCGGCTGGCAGGTCTATGACATTGCCCGCGGCTCGCTTCACATGGGAGCCAAGCAAGCGGCTTTCCAGCTCGGCATGGTGGGCGTTGCGCAATTTCTGCCGCTCGCCGCGCTCACGCTCATCACCGGCTGGACCGCGGACCGGATCGATCGGCGCTGGATCGGCCGGATCGCGCTAATGTTCGAGGCGCTATGCGCCGTCTGGCTCGCTTATCTGGCGGTGCATGGCACCACCTCGCTTGCTGCAATTTACGTCGTCGCGGTGATCCTCGGTATCTGCCGCGCCTTCGCTAATCCGGCAATCAGCGCGCTCGCGCCCAACCTCGTCCCGCCCGAGGTGTTGCCGACCGCAATCGCAGCCTCCTCGATCGCCTGGCAGACGGGGGCGATCGCCGGACCCGCGCTTGGTGGCTATCTCTACGCGGCGTCGCATTGGTCGCCCTACAGCGCCTCGGCTGTGCTGTTTCTGATCGCGACCGGCTCGCTCATGTTCATTCGGCCGATCCCGCGAACCTCGCTCGACCGCAAGGCCAATCCCTGGCGGCAGATGATCGACGGGCTCCACTACGTTCGCAAGAACCGGATCGTGCTGGGCGCGATCAGCCTCGATCTGTTCGCGGTCCTGCTCGGCGGAGCGACCGCGATGCTGCCAATCTATGCGCGCGACATTCTCCAGGTCGGTGCTTCGGGGCTCGGCCATCTGCGCGCCGCACCCGCGGTCGGCTCGGCGGCGATGGCCTTCTATTTCTCCGCTAGGCCGCTCCGCCACAATGTCGGCATCAAGATGCTGATAGCGGTCGCATTGTTCGGCGCATGCACGGTCGGCTTCGGCCTCTCGAAATGGATGCCGCTCTCGCTCACCTGCCTGGCCGTGCTCGGCGCGTGCGACATGCTCTCGGTCTATGTCCGCCAGTCGCTGATCCAGATCTGGACCCCGAACGAGATGCGCGGCCGCGTCGGCGCGGTCTCGACGCTCTTCATCTCGGGCTCGAACGAGCTGGGTGAGGCGGAGAGCGGGCTGCTCGCCGCGTTGATCGGCGCGGTCCCTGCGGTAGTGCTGGGCGGCATCGGCGCGATCGGCGTCACGATAATCTGGTCGCGCCTGTTTCCCGAATTGGTGCAGGCGCGTACATTCGATCCACCAAGAACGCTGGAAGACATCCCCGGCGAGGAGATTGCGGCATGAAGGCGAACAACGTTCTCGAGACGATCGGCAACACCCCCCACATCCGCGTGCAGCGGATGTTCGGTTCCGAAGAGGTGTGGATCAAGTCGGAACGCGCCAACCCCGGCGGGTCGATCAAGGATCGAATCGCGCTCGCGATGATCGAGGCGGCCGAAAAGTCGGGCGACCTGAAGCCCGGTGGCACGATCGTCGAACCAACCTCGGGCAATACCGGCGTCGGCCTGGCGATGGTCGCCGCGGTCAAAGGCTACAAGCTCGTCCTGGTCATGCCGGAAAGCATGTCGCTCGAGCGGCGCCGGCTGATGCTGGCCTATGGCGCGCGTTTCGATCTTACCCCGCGCGAGAAGGGCATGAAGGGATCGATCGAGCGCGGGCTCCAAATCGTGGCAGAGACCCCGGGTGCCTGGATGCCGCAACAGTTCGAGAATCCCGCCAATGTCGAGGTGCATACGCGCACCACCGCGCAGGAGATTCTCCAGGATTTCGGCGACAATCCGCTCGACATGATCATCTCGGGCGTCGGTACCGGCGGTCACATTACCGGTGTGGGCGAGACGCTCAAGAAAAGCTGGCCCAACCTCAAGGTGTTCGCGGTTGAGCCGACGCTGTCACCGGTCATTTCGGGCGGCCAGCCCGGCCCGCATGCGATCCAGGGTATCGGCGCGGGCTTTATCCCCGCCAACCTCCACACCAGCGTGCTTGACGGCGTGATCCAGGTCGATCCCAACGATGCCAAGGAATTTGCCCGCCGCTCGGCGCGCGAGGAAGGCCTTCTGGTGGGCATCTCCTCCGGAGCCACGCTCGCCGCGATCGCCCAGAAGCTCAAGGAAGCGCCCGGCGCGCGCATCCTCGGCTTCAATTACGACACCGGCGAGCGCTACCTCTCGGTGCCGGATTTCCTGCCGGAATAAGATTCTCCCCGCGCGGCGGGGAGGATCAAGCCCGCGGATGCGCGTTGCGATAGACGTCGAGCAGGTGCGCCGTGTCGACCCCGGTATAAACCTGCGTCGAGGACAGGCTCGCATGGCCGAGCAGTTCCTGCAGCGAACGCAGATCGGCGCCCCGCCCCAGCAAATGCGTCGCGAAGCTGTGGCGCAGCGCGTGCGGCGTGGTGCGCTCGCCCAGGCCCAGCCGCGCGCGCGCGGCTCGCACCGCGCGGCGGATAATATCGGCGGATAAGGGCCCACCCTTGGCGCCCCGGAAGATCGGCAAATCGCGGCTTACGCCCCACGGACTGGCCCCGAGATACAGCTCGACCGCCTCGCGCACCGGTTGCAGCAAAGGGACCACCCGCGTCTTGGCGCGCTTCCCGGTGACGATCAGCGTGTCCCCAAGCGGCAGCACGGCACCCGTCAGCGCCATCGCCTCGCCGACGCGCAAGCCCGCGCCATAGAGCAGCAACAACACCGCTTTGTCGCGCAGCCCGATCCAGGGTTCGCGGCCTTCATCCTCGGCATCGTCGGCAATCGCGATCGCGTCGGCGGGGGAGACCGGGCGCGGTACGCCTTTCTTGACGCGCGGCCCGCGCAGGCGCGGCGGAGCTGCCTTCCCCTCCTCTTTGGCGACAAAGGCAAGGAAGCCGCGCACCGCCGACAATTCGCGCGCGGCGGACGCATTTCCAAGCCCGTCCATCCGCCGCGCGGCGAGGAAGGCGCGCAATTCGGCTGTATCGATCGCGGCGAGCCTCGCGGCGTCGATCGAGGCCGCACGATGCGCGCCGAGAAAATGGATCAGCCGGCGCGCGGTCGCGCCATAGGCCCGGATCGTATGTTCGGACCTACGCCGGTCCGCCCGCAGATGCTTCTCCCACGCGACCGCCTGTTCGAAGGCGGGATGCGTGTCGAGGGTCAGGGGGCGGGCCACCGCTCCAGCATATGCGAAACCGCCTGGCCCAGGAAGCGCAGCAGGCGCGCGCCATGGCGGCCTTCGATCGCCGACGTCTCGGTCTGGCCGAGTACGATCAGGCCACAGCCCGAGAAGCTGTCCAGCCGGATTAGCGCCTCGCTGCGAATGCTCTCGCACGCGGCGCCGAACAACGGGTGGCCGCGCTCGACGCTGCGCATCTCGACCGGCCGCATGATGTCGGCCATGCGCTCGATCAGGCGCGGCTCGACCGCGCGCGTGCCGTCGCGATTGGCGCGAAACGCCGCGCCATCATGGCTCCAGGCAAAGGCCACGTCATCGACGCGCAGCAGCATCGGCCAGCGGCAGGTGATCACGGTCGCCAGCTCGCCCGCCTCGTCGCAGGCTATCGCCGCCAGCACCGCCTCGTGAATCGAGGAGACCGCGCCGGCATGACCGCGCGCGAAGGCGATCAGATCCTCGTTGATCTCCTCCACCTCGGACACACGCTTGCGCAAGGTCGCCACGGCACTGACTTCGAAATCGATTCGCTGCATGATGCAGCTTCTACCCTGCGTCGGTTAAAGAGCGGTTTTCCAAACCTATCCGATAAATGAACGGGCAGACCCGATTGGCATGGCGGGGCGCGCTCAAAGCGTCATCTGGTACACTTTCTTGAGTATCTCGAACCTCTTCTGATCCCACTCCGTGGCGATACCCTTCACTGCATCGTCCATTCCGTCGAGATGCCAATGCCAGCCAGCCGCGAAGGGCATCACATCCTTCTCGATCGGCAGATCGTGCGTCAGCCGCAAATGCGTGCCGAGCGGATCCGGCGTCAGCTCGAACAGCACCTCGCCATTTTCCGGCCAGGCGAATCCGAAGCGCCGCGGGGGGTCGAACGCGGTAATCTCGCCTGCCATCCGGTGGCCGAATTCGCGGAAATGAAGCTTGAGGCAACCATCGACATGCGGCTCGATCTCCGCGTCCGCTTGCCACCAGCGGCCGATTCCTTCGGCCGTAGTCAGCGCCTCCCACACCGTTTCGGGCGGATGACGCAGGATTCGATCGAAGCGCAATATCTGGCGGTCGCCCGATTTGGCGAGGCGTCCGTCGCGCGTCGCCTCGGGTCCGAAGCGTTCGGCATAATCGTCACGCAAATCGCGCCAACTAAGTTCCGCCGGCGTATCGCCCAGCGACTTGGCAAGCTGCTCCAGCAATATCGTCCAGCCCGAACCCGCGCGCGGCGCCTCCTCAAAGGGCGGCAGAAAATGGGTAAGCGTCAACCGTGTGCCGCCTTTCACCTCCTCCAACGCCCAGCGAATGCGGCCATAGGGCGGCACATTCTCGAACCAGCTATGCTCGATCAGGTGCGGCGGCTCGAAGCGCAGCACATGCGCGCGGCTCTCCAGGTCGCTATTGGCGAAGCGATAGTCGAAATGCGCGCCCTCGTGCAGCGCCCCGCCCTCGTCGCCGAGCCACTCGACCCCCATCCAATCGGCGATCCGCGCGGGCGTCGAGACGGCGGCCCATACGCGCTCGATCGGCTGCGGATAGTCCCGCGTCAGCGTCAGCGTGCGTTCGACCTGCGAATATGAGGCCTGCGTCATGTCATTGCTCCCGATCGAGATGTGCGCCGAGCGCGTCGAGCTTGCCGCTCCAGAAGACGCGATACGGCGCGAGCCAGCGGTCCAGTTCCGCAAACGGCTCGGGCCGCAGCGAATAGATGCGGCGTTGGCCCTCGCCCCGCACGTCGACCAGCCCGGCCTCGCGCAGCAGTTTCAGATGTTTGGAAACGCCCGGCTGGCTGATCTGCATCGCCGCGACGAGTTCGCCTGCGGCACGGTCGCGCAGCCGCAGCAGATCGAGGATCTGCCGGCGGCCCGGATCGGAAAGCATGTCGAATAGCGACTCCATAGCCGCTATATATCTTTTGAGTTATATAACTTTCAAGATATATAATACATCAACGCGTTAGCGCATCAACACCAGTTCTTCCGCCATCGTCGGATGAAGCGCGACCGTGTCGTCGAACGCCTGCTTGGTCAGTCCAGCCCGCACCGCCACTGCCGCCGCCTGGAGAATTTCCGCCGCGTCGGGCCCGATCATGTGGATTCCCAGGACAACGTCGGTCTCGGGATGGACGATCATCTTGTAGAGCGCCCGTTCGTTGCGGCCGGCCAGCACGTTCTTCATCGGCCGGAAATCGGAGGTGAACACCTTGATCGGGCCATATTTGAGCTTGGCCTGACTTTCCGTGAGCCCGACCCCGGCCATCGGCGGATGGCTGAACACAGCCGATGGCACGAACGCATAATCGACCTGGTGCGGCTTGTTGCCGAATATCGTATCGGCGAAGGCCTGTCCTTCGCGGATCGCCACGGGGGTCAGCTGGATGCGATCGGTGACGTCGCCCACCGCATAGATACTGTCGCAGGTCGATTTGTTATCCGCGTCGACCCGGATCGCGCCCTTCTCGTTCAACTCGACCCCGGCACTTTCGAGGCCAAGTCCCTGTGTCAGCGGCGTACGCCCGGTCGCCCACATCAGCATGTCGCAGCAGATCGGGTCCTGATCCTTCAGGTGCAGGCACAACGATCCATCGAGCTGCTTTTCCACCTTCAAAATCGCGGCGTGGAACTTGAAGTCGATGCCCTTCGACATCGAGATCTGCAGCAGCCGGTCGCGGATCTGCTCGTCATAACCGCGCAGGATGATGTTGCTGCGATTGACCAGCGTCACGTGCGCGCCGAATTCGTGGAAAATTCCCGCGAATTCGTTGGCGATATAGCCAGCGCCCACGATCACCGCGCGCTTGGGCGACTGATCCAGATGGAACACCTCGTTCGATGTAATGCCCAATTCCGCGCCGGGGATATCCGGAATCGCCGGCGTCGCGCCCGTCGCGATCAGGATATATTTGGCGCTGACCTTGCGCCCGCTGGCGAGCGTCACCTCGTGCGGGCCGGTCACGATCGCGCGCTCGTGGATGATCTCGACCTGGTTATTGCCGAGCGTTTCCTCATAGACGCCCGAGATACGCGAAACCTCGGCCTGGACATTATCGCGCAGCGTCGCCCAGTCGAACTTGCAGTCCGGCACCTCCCAGCCGAAGCGGCGCGCGTCGGCCAGATCCTCGGCGAAATGGGCGCCGTAGACGAGCATTTTCTTGGGCACGCAGCCGCGGATCACGCAGGTCCCGCCGACCCGATATTCCTCTGCAACCGCCACTTTGGCGCCATGCGCGGCGGCAACGCGCGAGGCGCGCACACCCCCGGAACCCGCACCGATCACGAACAGGTCTACGTCAAAGTCGGCCATGAAAAAGTGCACCCGAGAGGAATTGCCAGGCTGTGATGTAGGGGCGCACCGGCGGCGCGACAAACGCGAAAGCGCGTTCACTGTAATCGATCGTGTGTCCTTGCAAGAGCCGTCTGAATTCCTCGCCCTGGCCTTCGCAATCGGGCAGGAGCCATTTCATGAGCAAGCCCGTGCCCGCCGATTTCTGGACGCAGCCGGTTGTGCCGCTGGCGCGCGCGCTGATCGGCACGACGTTGCTGGTCGATGATGTCGGCGGCGTGATCACCGAGACCGAGGCATACGATATCGACGATCCCGCATCGCACGCATTCGGCGGCCCGCGCGGGCGCAACCTCATCATGTTCGGCCGCGTCGGCCGTGCCTATGTCTACAAGATTTACGGCATCCATTGGTGCCTGAATTTCGTCGGCGGTGCACATCCAGGCAGCGCCGTGCTGATCCGCGCACTCGAGCCCAGGTATGGGCTGGAGCGGATGATCGAACGGCGTAACCTCGCCGATCCGCGCACGCTCTGCAGCGGCCCGGGCAAGCTTGCCCAGGCGCTGGCGATCGATCAGGCACTCAACGGTGCGCCGCTCGACCAGCCGCCTTTCGCGCTTTTTCTCGGCGAAGCGCCCGAAATCGTCACCGGCCCGCGCATCGGCATCACCAAAGCGGTCGACCATCCTTGGCGCTTTGGCCTGCGCGGATCGCGATACTGGAGCCGCGCGTTCCCGAAAGATGGATGACCCTTACAATCTCGACCGTTTCCTCCAAGCACAGGAGGCCACATACTCCATCGCACTCAATGAGCTCAGGACCGGGCGCAAACGCAGCCACTGGATCTGGTTCATCTTCCCTCAGCTCGCTGGCTTGGGCCAGAGCCCCACTTCGCAATTTTACGGTATCAAGTCATGCGAGGAGGCCGTCGCTTATCTCAAGCACCCGATATTGGGCGCGCGACTCCACGAATGCCTCAGGGTGTTGCAGATGCTTGAACCGACCAGCGCGGGCCAGGTTTTCGGCGAGCTCGATGCGATGAAGTTTCGTTCCTCGCTGACCCTGTTCGCCCGGGCCGATGGCGCGGATCCGGTCGTCGAGGGCGCGCTCTACCGCTGGTTCGGCGGGCGGAAGGACGAAAAGACGCTGATGCTGCTCCGACGCGATTGATCGTCTAGGCTAGGGCCATGTTCGCTCGATTCGCTCTGGCCTTGTGCCTGCTCGCCACGCCCCTCCTGGCGCAGACCGCCGACCCGGCCGCGCCACCGGCTCCGGCCGCGCCGCCCGCGCACATACCCGCCACGGTAAAGGTCGCGATCGAGACCAGCCTCGGCACGATCACCGTCGCGATCGAGGTCGAGCGCGCGCCGATCACCGCCGCCAACTTTCTCCGCTACGTCGATCAGAAACGCTACGACGGCACCTTCTTCTACCGGGCGGACGCGGTTCAGAAGGATTTCGGCCTGATCCAGGCGGGCACGCGCGGCGACCCCAAACGCACGCTCAAACCGATCCCGCACGAGCCGACCACCAAAACGGGCCTTAGCAATACCGACGGCGCGCTATCGCTCGCGCGCAACGCGCCGGGCACCGCCACCAGCGACTTCTTCATCATTGTCGGCGATATGAGCGGGCTCGACGCCAAGCCCGGCGCGCCCGGCGACAATCAGGGTTTCGCAGTCTTCGGCCATGTGCTCGACGGTATGGACGTGGTCCACAAGATCATGCTCTCGCCGACCGACCCCAATGCCGGCGAGGGCGCGATGAAGGGCCAGATGCTCGCGCCGAAGATCATGATCCTCCACGCGCATCGGGTAAGCTGATGGGCGCGGCCAAACCCGATCTCGACAGTCGTCAGGAACAGATGTTCCCGACGCTGACCGCGTCGCAGATCGAGGTCGCGCGGCGCTTTGCCGCGGGCGAGCCCCAGCATTTCAAGGCCGGCGAGACGATGTTCGCGCTGGGTGCGCGTAACGTCCCGTCCTGGCTCGTGCTGGACGGATGGATCGACGTCGTTCGGCGCGATGGGCTTGGCCACGAATCGCAGATCGTAAGCCATCATCCCGGCCAGATTTCGGGCGAGATCAATCAACTCGGCGGCCGCGCCACGCTCGCCGAAGGCAGAGCAGGCGAGCAAGGCTGCACCGCCATCCCCTTCGACGCGCCGCACTTGCGCGCATTGCTGATCGGATCGGCCGACCTGGGTGAACTGATCATGCGCGCTTTCATTCTGCGCCGGGTCGGGCTGATCAATGCCGACAATGTCGGTTCCGTGCTGGTCGGCGCACCCGACGATCCGGACCTTGTCCGGCTGCAAGGCTTCCTCACGCGCAACGGCTATCCCAATTCGATTGTCGACGTGGGTACGCAGGAGGGCCGCGACCTGCTCGACAAGCTGGCGGTATCGCGGGCCGACCTGCCGCTCATGATCTGCCCCAATGGCACCGTGCTCAAGCAGCCGAGCGATGCCGAGGCCGCAACCTGCCTCGGCATCACGCCCGAGCTCGACAGCAGCAAGGTCTATGACGTGATCGTCACCGGCGCAGGCCCGGCCGGGCTCGCCACCGCCGTCTATGGCGCCTCGGAAGGGCTTTCGGTACTCGTGCTCGACACCCGCGCGTTCGGCGGCCAGGCGGGCGCCTCCGCGCGGATCGAGAATTATCTGGGTTTCCCCACCGGCATTTCGGGCCAGGCGCTCGCCGGCCGCGCCTTCACCCAGGCAAGCAAGTTCGGCGCCGAACTCGCCATCCCGATCACCGCGGAGAAATTGCATTGCGACGACGAAGCTGAGGATGGCGGTTTTCGCGTCGAGCTCAGCAATGGCGTAACCGTACGCGGGCGCACGATCGTGATCGCCTCGGGCGCGCGCTATCGCCGCCCCGACGTCGCCAAGCTCGAGGAGCTGGAGGGCGCCGGCATTTCCTATTGGGCCTCGCCGATCGAGGCCAAGCTCTGCGCCGGTGAAGAGATCGCGCTCGTTGGCGGCGGCAATTCGGCGGGCCAGGCCTGCGTCTTCCTCGCCCCCCAGGTCGAAAAGCTCAACCTGATCGTCCGCCGCCCGCTCGAAGAGACGATGTCCAAATATCTGATCGACCGGATCAAGGCGCTGCCCAATGTCGCGCTCCATATCGGCAAGGAGGTGGTCGCGCTCGACGGCGATCGCGCCAACGGCCTGCAGGGTGTCACCTTCCGCTGCCGCTCCACCGGCAGCGAGCATCACTGCGATCTCAACCACCTCTTCCTGTTCATCGGCGCCGATCCCAACACCGATTGGCTCGACGGCTGCGTCGACCTCGACGCCAAGGGTTTCGTCGTGACCGGTCAACATGGCGGTGCCCCGCTCGAAACCAGCCGCGCCGGCGTGTTCGCCGCCGGCGATGTCCGCTGCGGCTCGACCAAGCGCGTGGCAGCAGCCGTCGGCGAAGGCGCGGCCGTCATCGCCCAGATCCACGCCTACCTCGCCCAGGAGGTGACGGGAACCTGACCTCCGTCATGACTGCCTTCGCGGCCGCGCCGAATGATTGAGAAGGCACCGACGGAAAACCCTTCCTCCTCCGTTCGGGAGTGCAACAGGGAGGATATGGATGGGATTGTTTGGCGATTGGAGCGCCGCCGTGACGGCGCTCGCAACGATGGCGTCGGCAACACCGGCTTTCGGCCAGGCACCTGCGGCAACGCAGGCGGAACGCTGGCAGGTCGACGGCAGCAACGGCCTATGCACGCTGATCCGCACGGTAGCGGCGCCGCAGCAGGGCACGCTCTTCCTTCAGACCACCCCTGGCACCGACGTCTATAGCTTTGCGGTCAGCAGCAAGAGCTTCTCGCTTCACTCGACCGACGTGCCTTTTCCGACCTCGATCGTCCTGCACGACGCGGATGCGCGCTTCGCCGAGAAGGCGACCTCCGCGCACCTTGAAGATGATGCCGGAACGCTGATGCGGATCGCGGGTCTCGACGATAGCTTCCTTCAGGCCTTCGCACATTCGTCCTCGGTGACGTTCGAGCGAAGCACCGGCCCGATCGGACCTTTCGCCTATCGCAGCGCCGGCCAAGCGGTCCGCGTCTTCACCGCCTGTATCGAGCAGCGACTGACCGATTGGGGCGCGGACGCGGCGCAATTCCAACCCGGCGGCAAGAGGCCCGTCCCGGTGAAGAAGCCGGACGACTGGCTGTCACGCCGCCAGTCGTTCGACCTGATGAAATATATCGAACGTGGTCATGTCGGCCCGACCGAGGTGATGCTTCGGCTGACCATCTCGACCGATGGGCGCATCATGGCGTGTCAGGACTTCGACGACAAACACGGCCATGCGGATATGGAAAAGGCAGCATGCGGCATGCTCGTGTCGCAACCGCTCTTCGAACCGGCTCGCGATCCCGCGGGAAAGCCCGTGATCGGCGTTGCAGCCTACCGCCTCGCCTTCGTGAGCGGTCGGCGGTGACCCTGCCGGCGCGAGGGCTCTTGCCCGGTAGAAGAGACGCCTAACGCCAGCGGTCGATCAGCGCCTCGTCGCAGATCACCGCGTCGTCCGTGGTCGCGTCGGCGGTAACGGCGGCGCTCGTCGCGGACGCGTCATCGCCATCGATATAGTGACGCTGGAACAGGCGCATCACGTGGGCAACGCCCAGCGGATTCACCTCGCGATCGTCCGGCCCGTAATAAAGGCCGCCGGTCGGGCTTCCCGTGATGATCTCGTAGGACGGGAAATAATCGACCCAGTCATGGCGGCGGATCACCGCTTCGGCCGCGACGCGCAGCGCCGCTTTCGAATAGGTCGTGGAAACCAGCACGCTGCGATCCTCGAAGGTTGCCGCCAGCGGCACCGGCGAAACGGTAAGGATCACGCGCAACCGCGGGTTGCGCTGCTTGGCGGCGGCGAGGAAATGATCCAGAGTCTCCTCGACTTCGCTGGCTGAATAATTGACGAAGCCGTGGCTGGCCGGATCGTACGTGCCGCCCGCCACGCCTGGCGCGAGCGGATAAACCGCGCCATCGCGGAGCGAGCGCCATGCTTCGGTCAGACCCAGCGTGAAGATCAATATGTCGCAGTTTTCCAGCAGCTGCCGGACCGCAGCGAGATGCTTTGTCCGATCGATGGCAACCGCCTCCCGTCGCTCAAACGTTTCGACCGTTGGCCGGAAGGGATCGACCCAACCGCCGTCGCGACCGGGCCAGGCGTTTTCTTCGGGCGTCCATTCGCCATACGCCTCGCGCCAAAGCTGCCAGAGCTGGGCCGCAGTGTAGATATTGCCGTAGCGCGCCGAGAACAGCCCATATTGCCGCGCCGCGCGATCGGCCTCGGGCAGGTCGGCGCCGTCCTCGACGACCAGATAATAGTCGCCGATCCTTTGCAGCCGCCGTGCAATATGCTGTGCGAAACAGCTTCCGGCGGTCGCGATCCGGTCAGTGAGCGCAATGCGGAAGCGCGTGCGCACGACCGGATCGATGCGGTGTGCCTCGACCGACGCGATCGAGCGGCGCCAGAATTGATGATCAGGCAGGTCTCTATAGGGGGTGGTCATGGCGCCTCCCGGATGAGCTGCCGGATATGCTGGAGACGCGGTTGGATATGCCGGGAGACGCGTAGCCGGCTTCGGTCCCAGCGCCCGAAAGAGGCGAATGCCTCTTCCAGATATTCATTCAGATCTAGCGAGATATATCGATCGAACGGGCGAAATCGATAGGCACCCGCGACGCCGAGTTGCTCGCCGATTTCGGGATAGACTGGCCAGCTGACGTTCGCGAGCACGTCGACGGGCGGCGGCGCGTCTTCGCGATATCGCCGTTCGAGGCGGCGCAGGATCACCTTGGCCAGCTCCGTCATCAGCACGATATCCGGATGGTCGATCGTGTGCATGAAGCTGCGGCCACGGCTCGCCCGGCGGAATATACCGCTGATATCGTAGCCGAATTTGTCGAAGCGCCGGATCATTTCATCGCGCTGGGCCAGCCAATGCCCATAATAGCCGGCCTGCTCGAAAATGTGGCCGTTGAAGAAGCGCGCCGTCGCGGCCGGACCGATCTGTTCCTTATACCCGGCCAGCGCGATCATCGAATGATAGGGGCCGATGACGCCATCGGTGACGTTCTCGCCATCGGCCGCGACGTAGCAGCAGTCGGGATGATAACCGGTGAAGCTGAAGCACGGCATTTCCGCATAAGGCGGAAGCCGATCGGCGGCGGGAAAGCCGGGGAAGGTCCGCAGATTGCCGAGCAGCAGCATGAAATCGTAGCGGCGGAAATAGTCCGGGTCTTCCGTCAACCGCCCCGCCATCTGCCAGGCATCGCAACCATCACAGTCGATCGTGTCCGCCACTGCGGCGATCCCGCGCGCCAGGCTCAGCGTTTGGCAATTGGAGAGGATAATCCATCGTTCGCGAGTGCGGCGGGTCATCTTGTCGCAGCTAGCGGCTGCGGGCGCAAAATCCTAGCAGGCGGCGGCGCGGTTCGGCGCGGAAGTGAGACCCGCCTCACAACCCACGGATGCTGATCATCGCCATTGACCGTCCGCACCGACGCATTGCCCAAGCCGATCGCCACCCCGCCCGTCTGGCCCAGTAGTTCCCGATCCAGTTTCAACCACCTCGGCACACAGCTCCGCGGCAGCCAGCGGTCGCTGATCGCGATGTCCGCCCAGGCGCACACCTCCTGGAATTGCTTCAGGTCCAGCCGGTAGGGCGTGCGTGTCGCCAGCAAATGCCAGACGCGACCGCCGCGCCGCAAGGACGCCATGCACACGTCGCGCGAGCAGACCGCGCCGGGCAGCGCATCCAAGTCGAGCGCGGTGGTCTGCACGCCCGATCCTTCGGAAAACTGTTGCCGCACATAATCCTTCGCCCTTGGCCGCAGCAGATGAAGCGCACCATCGGGCGTCCGCACCGCCAGATGCTGCCCGTCGCCCGTGACCAGCAAATCGGGCGGCGGAGTCAGCAAGGCCCAGATCATGCCGATCGCAAACGGCACTGCCCCGAGCCGCCGCATCCGCGTGCGCCACAAGGCGATCCACAACCCGCCCGTCACCATCAGCAGGAATGCGGCCAGCGGCATCGACGGCAAAGCCGTCACCGCGCCCGGCAGCGCAGACACGCTCCGCGCCATCCATAACAGGAAGCCCAGCCCCTTTCCCGCCAGCCACCAGAAAGGCGCCCCCACCCCCGCCACGTCAGCCGCCAGCGCCAGCGCCTCGAGCGGCATGATCACGAAGGTGGTGAGCGGGATCGCAACGATATTGGCGAGCGCGCCGTAAAAGCCCGCACGGTGGAAATGATAGACCGCGATCGGCGCCAGCGCGGCCTCGACCAGCACGCCGGTGGCGAGAAGTCCGGCCAGTTCGCGCAGCAATTTCCGGCCGAGCCCCTCGTCGCGCTTGAGCAGGAGCGCGCGAACCCTGGGGTGCTCGTGGAAGGCGATGATCGCGGTTACCGCCGCGAAGCTCAGCTGGAAGCTCGGACCAACCACGGCCTCGGGCCGGAACAGCAGGACGATCAGCGCGCCCGCCGCCACCATCCGCAACGTCATCGCCTCGCGCCCCAATGCGATCCCGCCCAGCACCAGCAAAGCCGCCACGCACGACCGCACCGTCGGCACCTGCGCGCCCGACAACAATGTGTAGGCGATCCCGGCCAATGCGCCCGCCGCCGCCGCGATCAGCAGCAGATTGGCGCGCAATGCCAGCCGCGGCGACAAAGCCAGCAGCCGCAGCACCAGGAACATCGTCGCCGCCACCACCGCGGTCACGTGCAGCCCGCTGATCGACAGCAGATGCGCCAGCCCCGACCGTCGGAACGCATTATTGTCCTCGTCGCTGATCGCGCCGACGTCGCCCGTCACGAATGCCGCCGCGACCCCGCCCTCGCTCCCGGCAAGCCGCTGCTGGATATGGCTGGTCAGCGCGAGCTGCCGCCCCGCCAGCCAGCGCATGAAGCCTCCGCCCGGAGGGGCCGGAGCAGTCACCTTGACCGGCCCCATCGCCTTGCCCGTCGCCCCGATCCCCTGGAACCAGGCGACCTCCGCGAAATCATAGCCGCCGGGCAGCGGCGGCCCCGGCGGCGCCTCCAGCCGCACCTTGGCCGCAATCCGCGCACCTGGCAGAAGCCCGGCCGGCGCACCCTGCTGGTCGAGATTGATCCGCGACTTGGGCGGCAGCCCGGGCGCGGGGTCGAGCGCTACCACCAGCCTGATCTTGCCCCGCGCCGGCAGCGGGTCGACCTCGACGATCCGCCCGGTCACCATGCCGATCATCGGCCGACCCAGTTTCGGCGCGGCCACGTCGCGCGCGCGTTCCCACGCCAGCCCGCAACCGACGCCAGCGCCCAACAGGAAGATCGCGAACGCACGAACCAGCCGCCCCCGATTGCCTATCGCAAGCGCCAACCCGCCTACTCCGAGCGAAATCGTAAGGAACAGCACCCACAAGCGCGGCTCCGGCAGCCCGAACCAGGCCGCGATTCCCGTGCCCAACGCGACGGGCACCCACAAGGCGAGCTGATCGCGCTCCGCCTCCAGCCACGCCTCGATCCGCGCCACGCCGTGGCGTACGCGCAGCGGAAACCGCCCGCGCCCCGTTTGTGGGGGCGTGAGTGCTATGCTAGGGGCGCTCACCATTTTTCATCGGCCATGGCCGTCACAGCTTGGGAGACAGGCGCTTTGGGCGCAAGCACCGCCGCAGGCGGCGAGGTCGTGACGCGTTTCGCGCCCTCCCCGACCGGCTTCCTTCATATCGGCGGTGCCCGCACCGCTTTGTTCAATTACCTCTATGCCAAGCATATGGGCGGCAAGTTCCTGCTGCGTATCGAGGATACGGATCGCGCGCGCTCGACCCAGCCGGCGATCGAGGCGATCCTCGACGGCATGACCTGGCTCGGTTTGGATTGGGACGGCGATGTCGTCTACCAGTTCGAGCGCGCCCAGCGGCATGCCGAGGTCGCGCAGGCGATGCTCGACAGCGGCCACGCTTATCGTTGCTACGCTACCGCGGAGGAATTGGAGGCGATGCGCGCCGAGCAGCGCGCCAACAAGCAGCCGCTGCGCTACGACGGCCGCTGGCGCGACCGCGTCTGCGGACCCGAGCAGGAAGGCCAGCCCTTCGTCGTCCGCCTGAAAGCCGAGCGCGAAGGCGAAACCACGATCCACGACCGCGTCCAGGGCGCGGTGACCATGCAGAATGCCGAGCTCGACGACATGGTCCTGCTCCGCTCGGACGGCACCCCGACCTATATGCTCGCGGTGGTGGTCGACGATCACGACATGGGCGTGACCCATGTCATCCGCGGTGACGACCATCTCAACAACGCCTTCCGTCAGATGGGAATCATCCGCGCGATGGGCTGGCCCGAGCCGGTCTATGCGCACATCCCGCTGATCCATGGCGCCGACGGGGCCAAGCTCTCCAAGCGTCATGGCGCATTGGGCGTGGATGCCTATCGCGACGAGATGGGCATGCTGCCGGAGGCGGTGAACAACTATCTCCTCCGCTTGGGCTGGGGCCATGGCGACGAGGAGATTATCAGCCGCGACCAGGCGATCGATTGGTTCGATCTCGACGCGGTCGGCCGCGCGCCCGCACGTTTCGACTTCAAGAAGCTCGAGAATCTCAACGGCCATTATCTGCGCGAGGCAGATGATGCGCGCCTCGCCGAACTGGTTGGCGTGAAGATGGGTAGCGCTATCAGTCCGGACTGGCCTGATTCCGGGCGTGAATTGTTGCGACGCGCCATGCCTTTTTTGAAAGTCAGGGCCAAATCTATCAATGAGTTAGCGGACAGCGCCAGTTTCCTGTTTCGCACTCGCCCGTTGGACGTGGACGAGGCCGCCGTGAAGCTGCTAGAGGGCGACGCTCGCCAGCTTCTGGCGCGCGCCCGGGACGCTCTTGCGGCCGTCGACGATTGGAGCGCGCCCGCGCTCGAATCCGCGGTCCGCATAGTGGCGGAGGAAGCTCAGCTCGGTCTCGGCAAGGTGGCGCAACCTTTGCGCGCCGCCTTGACCGGCCGAACGACTTCTCCCGGTATCTTTGACGTTCTGGCTTTGCTCGGTCGCGAGGAAAGCCTGGCGCGGCTGGGCGACCAGATTGCGTGATTTGATGGAGTTAGGTGGAATGGCCGACAGCATTATCAGCATCGGTGGCAAGGATTATACCTATCCGGTGCTCAGCGGCAGCACGGGGCCGGACGTTATCGACATCCGCAAGCTCTACGGCCAGACCGGCGCCTTTACTTACGATCCCGGCTTCACCTCGACCGCGAGCTGCGAAAGCGGGCTCACCTACATCGACGGCGACGCCGGTATCCTGCTCCATCGCGGCTACCCGATCGATCAGCTCGCCGAGCAGTCGAGCTTCCTCGAAGTGGCGTATCTGCTGATCCACGGCGAGCTGCCGAACAAGGACGAGCTCGCCGACTTTACCGGCACGATCACGCGGCACACGATGGTGCACGAGCAGATCGCCAAATTCCTGTCGGGCTTCCGCCGCGACGGGCACCCGATGGCGATCATGTGTGGTGTCGTGGGCGCCTTGTCGGCTTTCTACCCGGATTCGACCAACATTACCGACCCCACGCAGCGCATGATTTCCATGCACCGCCTGATCGCGAAGATGCCGACGATCGCGGCGATGGCGTATAAATATTCGATCGGTCAGCCGTTCGTCTATCCGCGCAACGACCTCAGCTACACGGCCAACTTCCTGCGCATGACTTTCTCGGTCCCGGCCGAGGAATATGAACCCGATCCCGTGATCGTCGATGCGATGGACAAGATCTTCATCCTGCACGCCGATCACGAGCAGAACGCCTCGACCTCGACCGTGCGCCTGTCAGGTTCGTCGGGCGCGAACCCGTTCGCGTGCATCGCGGCGGGCATCGCCTGCCTGTGGGGCCCCGCGCATGGCGGCGCCAACGAGGCCGCGCTCAACATGCTGCGCGAGATCGCGACCGTGGATCGCATTCCCGAATATATCGCCCGCGCCAAGAACAAGGACGATCCGTTCCGCCTGATGGGCTTCGGCCACCGCGTCTACAAGAATTTCGATCCGCGCGCGAAGGTCATGCAGAAGACCGCCGCCGACGTGCTCGCCAAGCTCGGCGTCAAGGATCCGATCTTCGACGTTGCACGCGAGCTTGAGCAGATCGCGCTCAAGGACGAATATTTCATCTCGAAGAAGCTCTACCCGAACGTGGACTTCTATTCGGGCGTGATCCTGTCGGCGATCGGCTTTCCGACGACGATGTTCACCGTGCTGTTCGCGCTCGCCCGCACCGTCGGCTGGGTCGCACAGTGGAACGAGATGATCTCGGACCCCGAACAGAAGATCGGCCGACCGCGCCAGCTCTACACCGGACCGACCCAGCGCGACTACGTGCCCTGCAAGGATCGGTAGTCGGAAGCCGTCATGCCAGCAGGGTCGGAAGGAACGTCAGCTCTCGGGAAGGTGACGCGACGGGCTAGCGCCGCGCGGGCTGGCGCTCGACGGCGGCAGGAGCAACGCTAAGCAACGCAACCGCCACGAACACGAAGGCTAGCAGCAAACTGTCCAGCCGCGGGCTGAGCCAGGCGGTCGCTCCGCAAACGATCAGCAAGGTAACCAGCGGGAGCAGGCCTTGCACGATCGGCGTGGCCATGTTCCTGCGGCGACGCGGAGCGCGGGCGCCGTCCGTCATTTGGCGAATCTGGGCGAGCTGGCTGGCAAGGAAACCGGCTTGCGCGGCCGCTTCTTCCGCTTCCGTCACGCTCGCGTCGCGCAGCCGATAGGTCACCGCATAACGGCGGAGCGCCTCCAGTCTCGGATCGGCGAGGCGGTGGGGCGCCTCGATCCCGAACAGCGCCCGCAGCACGCGCGAATGTGTGCGGCGCGGCCGCAGGCTCCGGAGCGGATCGGTGCGCGAAAGGGTGACGACGAGCCGCTCCTGCGCACTCAATCGCTGCCGGGGCGCGATTCGGCGCGCCGATGCTTCGAAGGGGTGGTCTGCAGCAAGATCGAGATATGCCATGTCCGCCTCCGTGCGCCGGCTACCGTCCGTCACCGCAGGCTATAGTGCGCACCCCTGAATCGCAGGAGACGAAACAGTCTTAACGCACCGTTTCCAAAGTTTGGCGCCTCCCGGGCCCGTCTGGCGGCGTCACGCGAACGGCGCTGCTCGATACCTCCTCTATTCAGCCTGTCGTCCACCCCGATAGCGGTTTCGGAAC
>Ga0068854_100000221_pt1 | contig 38575 bp, 43 predicted proteins | sample KBSCornC42_FD_66590 | JGI IMG/M metagenome (GOLD analysis project Ga0068854, IMG submission 66590) | Corn rhizosphere microbial communities from Kellogg Biological Station, Michigan, USA - KBS Corn C4-2 | ecosystem: Host-associated > Plants > Roots > Rhizosphere > Soil ... | reverse complement strand
TTTAGGCCGCGATCCGATCGCGGGCGGTGGAAAGCGTTGTTTGCATTGGGAAAGAGCGGCTGCCGAAGCGTTTCCGCTAGAAGCGGTCAGGCACTGGCGGCTGCGTCCTCTGGACCTTCGATCAGAAAGCCAATCGAAGCTGAACGCCACCGCTATAGCCTATCGAGTTGGTCGCCATCAGCTCGGCATCGCGGTCGACCCGACCGAAGAAGCTGAATTCGCCTTTCCCTCGAGGCAAAGCCAGCCCGTACATCGCCTGGCCCGCCAGCGGCGGCCTGCCTCGGGGCGAGAAAGCCTGCTCGACCACGCCGATCGCACCGGTCGAGCGATCGATCACGCCCACGCTCGAATAGGTGAGGTGGCCGCCGATCGTGTGGAGCGGGCTCGCCACCGTCAGGCGGAGCTCGTCGTTCCGCGCCAACAGCCGCGATGTGATCACCGCCAGCTCCGCCGAAGCGCTGGTCAGCCCGCTGGCGCGGATCTGTCCGGCGTCGGCGCGGGTGCGCGCGACCGTGCCGGTGCCCGCCAGCGTCCAGTTCCTGCCGATCGCCAGATCGAAGCCTGCGCTGGCGCCCTCGGTAACCGATCCGCCCTGCAGATCGGCGCGGTCGAGCGACTGTATGCCGAGCAGCGCCGCATCCTCATGCAGACGGGTGAAGCCGGCATGCGCCGTCAGGCCGCGGCTGACGCGATAGGCGAGGCTCACCGTTTGCGCCTGCGCGGCGTAGCGATTGACCCAGTCGCCTGCCGTGGCGCGGTCGATGCCGAAGGCGGAAAGGTTGCGTCGCGCCATGCGGTCGGTCGTGCCGAAGCCGATCGTCAGCCCGTCGGCGAGCATTGCCCGCCCACCCAGATAGGCGCCGCCCGAGGCCAGGCCGAGCAGCGGGTTGGCGCCACCCTGGCCGAGATCATAATCGGTGCGGAAGGCGAAGCCGGGGCGGCCATCCAGTGCCGCCGCACCATTGCCAAAGCCGAAGGCGAAGCTGGCTTTGTCGCTGACCAATAAGGCATCGGTGTCGTACCGTGCCGAGCGCATCTGGAAGGCGTTGCCAATCTGGGCCGGTGTCACGCTGACCCGTAACTGCATGCCAGCGAACTGGCCAGCCGGCACGGTCGACCGCGCCAAGCCCGATACGAGGCTGTCCTGCGAGGGATTGCCGGCACCGCTTCCGGCGAAGTGGATTGCCTGCGACCGCAGCGCCATCGTCAGATTGGATTGATAGGCCTGCATGCCGGCGGCGGTGGACGCGTACAGACCGACCAGCCGGGAGGAGAGCGGGATCTGGAAATCGCGGTAGGTCGCGCCGATCGTCTCGAACGCGCTGTACCACAGGCCCGACGCATCCCATGACGATTGCGTGCCGCCCCTGATCTGCGTCACGACGGTCGATAACGGTACCGCGGTCGTGCTCACCTTGCCGTTGGCGGCCTGATAGAAGACGACATTGTTCCAGTTGAGCGGCGCCTGCGATGCCGCGATGTTGAGCTCGCCCACGCCATAGACCGGGTCCGCGCCGGGGTGCGCGCCCTTGGGCGTCGCCGACTTGAGGATGATCTGCGCGGTCTCGTCGGGATAATTGGACAGCCAAGGCCAGCGATTCTGCAGCATGACGATCGCGCCGGAGACGAGCGGCGCGGCGAGCGAGGTGCCCGACTGCCGCATATGACCGCCCAGACCATCGGAAACGAGGATCAGCTCGCCCGGCGCCACGATGAAATGATATTTGAGCTTGTTCGCTTCGCTGCACGCCGATCCCGCGCTCGCGATCAGGCACGTCTCGCCGGGGCGGTTCGAGAAGTTGGAAATAGTCCCGTCCACGCCCACCGATCCGACGATGAGGAGGTTCGGATTGACGTTGAAATCCCAAACCACATTCTGGGTCTGCGTGCTCCCGTCATTTCCGGCCGCGATCACCAGATTGTGCCCATGGGCGCCTGCGTTTCTCAGCGCGTCGTTCCAGCCAGGAGTCAAGGTATAGCCGGGCTCGCCGAGCGATGCGTTCAGCACGCCAACCGGCGTGGTTTTTCCCTTGAAGATCGAATTGGTGAGTGCGGCGAGGCCCGTGCCGACGTCGGTCCAGTTGGTCGTGTTGGTCGTGTCATACGGATCGTAGACGACAACGTTCACCGTCCCCTGCGGCATGACGCCCAGAATGCCAGATCCGTCGACCGAGCCCATGATCAGGCTGCCGACCGCGGCGCCATGTCCGTCATTGAAGGTGGTGTTGCCAAGCTGCGTGATTTGCTTGGAGAGGTGCTTGCCCGAGCTCATTACAAAGTCGATCATGCCGACCGTCGGAACCGGGCTCCCCTTGGCGTTAGCGCCTTGGATGTCGGCAAGTGCCGGGGTCCATCCGACCGACCCCATCCACCAGTCGACGTGGCCGGTGCCCGAATAGTCCATCAGATCGTCGTAGAGATTCAGGAACATCATCGCGCGCTGGGACGCGTCCATCTTCAGCAGGCTGGCGGGATCGATGACGCCGTTGGTGAAGGTCACGCCATAGGGCGACAGCCAGTTCATCTCGGCAGCCGTCAGCGAAAGACCTCTCCGCCCCGATTTCGAGGAGTCCATGCCGGCCAGGCCTTTGTCGGATGTCCCCTTGGGAGCTGCGGCGCCTCTTTGGACGGCCTGCCCCCAGAAACTGACGGCGGGGTTGATGATATTATTCTGTATCTGGTTGGCAAGATTCTGGGCGTCGTTCTGCGTCGTGGCGGTTGCCCACGTCGCCTGCACATTCGTCCAGTTTGCGAGCTCGCTTTGCCAGAAACCCGCAATCTTGCCGTAAGGAACGGAAGGCGAACTGGTCAGGTAAGGACTGTCCTTGCCCCAGAACGGGTCATATCTGGCCCCGTATGTGGCAATGGTCGTCGCGCTCGTATCCGCCGTGAACGGGTTTATCTTGCCGTAATAGCTGCTGACGTCGCCCCAGAAGGGATTGATCTTGCCGTAGAACGGATTGATCTTCCCATAAAAGGGATTGATCTTGCCGTAGCTGGCATTCACGTCACCGTAAAAGGGGTTGATCTTGCCGTAGAGAGGGCTGACGTCGCCCTGCACCGGATTGATCGGGCCGCTGCTCTGGGCGGGGCTGGCCAGCACCAGCGACATCGCGCACGAGGTCAGTGCCGTCGTACCGAATTTGCCAAGCCTCACAACCATATACACCCCCTCCGCCTTATACGCGGCGTATCGGACGGCATGGGTCAAATGGGATTGCGCAACCGCCAAGAGATTTAGGCAATCCGGGCTTAACCATTCTTGCGGGGCCTGCCCGTGTCCGGACGCATTGTTCCACCATTCCAAGGAGGTTCTTCTGAAACTGCTCGATCGCCGGCCCGCGCACTTCGTGAGGGAGGATGGCGAGGCGGTGCCGGTCGGCGGGTCTTGACCGCGGAAGGTTGCTAAAATTTAACGTAGGTCAGCGGAAACGTATCGGGACCCGAAACAGTTTAATCGGCATGTACGAAAAGCCGATCCTCGAACGCGCCTTCGAACTCGCCCGCACCGGCGAATATCCACGCGTAAAGGAGCTTGAGAAAGCCTTGTCCAGAGAAGGCTATTCCAAAGGCGACCCGCATATTCACAGTCCCAGCGTGCGCAAGCAACTTAGATTCCTCTGTTTATCGGCCTGCGGCCTTGAGCATGCATGACGCGCCATCTGGCACATATCTGCCACATTACTGAAATGTAACGTTCGCACGCGGAACCCAAAGGACCGCCGGCTGGTTCGGGGCCGGGCCGAACTTCGGCCCCGCCAATCCCGTTCTAAGCCCCGGCTGTCGCCAACCGCCGGGCATTTCGAAGGAGCACGGCCAGAGCCTCGCTTGTGACGGAAGGCTTTGTATGACAGCGTGCCGGCATGGGCTCTGCGGAGGTTGAGATGGAGGTGGCGCAGGCCACCAGCGTCGGACGATGAGCGCGCTCATCCCGATCTCGCCAGCGGACGACTCCGGTCCGCTCGACGGCGCGGAGCCGCGCTTTGCCGCGCTTCGCTTCGAGCTGGTCGCGTTCCTGCTGATCGTCGCAACCTTCGCCGCAATCCTGCTCAAGGATGTGGTGATCGATCGGCAATTCGCGATCCAGCCCGCCACACTCTCCCGCTACGGGCGCTATTGGTATGCCGACAATTCGGGCGGGGGCACGTCCACGATCACGCCCGATCGGGCGGATCCGCTGGTTTGGCGCTGCCGCCTTACCATGGTCTTCCCCAACCCTTATTGCGGATCGGGCATATTGATCGACGTCAGCCACCGCGGTGCCGGGCGCGATTTTTCGGGTTTCGAAAAGGCGACGCTCGATCTGGATTATCGCGGGCCCGCCAAATATCTGAAGCTCACCCTCAAAAATTGGGGAGCGCCTTATGCGAATGCGCAGCAGGGCGACAGCACCAAGCCCAACGCGATCGAATTCCCGGTCCGTCAGGGTCATAATCTGGTTACGCTCAACCTGCGCGACGCCGCGATCGAGCAATGGTGGATCAACCTGCATCCCTATCGCGACGCGGGCAAACCCGACCTCGCCAATGTGATCGCGATCGACCTTCAGACCGGCACCGCCGCGCCGCCGGGCGATTACGCGATCAAGCTCAACCGGGTCGTGATCGGCGGGCGCGCGATCACGCCCGAACATTGGTATCTGCTGCTGCTTGGCTGCTGGACCGGCTTCACCGCGCTCTACCTCGTTCATCGCGTGCGGCGGATGCGGCAGGAACATGCGCAGCGTCAGCGTCTATTGGTTGCCGAAGGCCTGTTGCTGCAGCAGGCACGCGATGCCGCCGAAAGCGCGAGCCACGCCAAATCGCGCTTCCTTGCGCATATGAGCCACGAATTGCGGACGCCGTTGAACGCAATCCTGGGTTATGCCCAGATTCTGCGCGTCGCCGAATTGAGCAATCGCCAGAATGTGGCCGCGCGGACGATTCAACAGAGCGGCGAGCATCTTCTCGCCTTGATCAGCGATATTCTCGATCTGTCACGGATCGAGGCGGGAAAATTGGCGCTCATGCCACGCCCGATCGAGCTGCGTGCGATCGTCCGCGGCGTTGCCGACATGATCGCGGTGCGCGCTCAGGAAAAAGGCCTCGCCTTCGACTGGCGGATCGCCCCCGACATACCGCATGGCGTGATCGCGGATGACAAAGCGTTGCGCCAGGTGCTGCTCAATCTGCTCGGCAATGCCGTCAAATTTACGGACGCGGGCGAGGTCGCTCTCGGCGTCACCCGTGTTTCGGAGGCGGGCGACCGCGTGGTGCTGCGGTTCGACGTGCGGGATACGGGTCCCGGCATCGCGTCGGAAAAGCAGGATCTGATCTTCCAGCCGTTCGAACAGGCCGACGATGCCGCGCGCCAGGCAGGCGGCACCGGTCTCGGTCTTGGCATCAGCCGCCGCATCGTCGAACTGATGGACGGACGGCTGCTGGTCGAAAGCATGCCCGGCGCGGGCAGCCTTTTCTGGTTCGAGATCACGGTTGCGCTCGGCGATCAGGCCGCGGTCCCACACCATGTCGCCAACGATCGGGGCGAGATCCTCGCCGACGCGCAGCCGGATGCGGGCGAAACCCCGAACTGATTATCGGCGAAGCCGGATCGTTTTCAGGCGGCAGTGAGCGTGCGGCGGCGGCGGCGCATTTGCCCGCCGATCAGGCCGAAGCCCCCGACCATCGTTGCCCAGGTTGCAGGCTCCGGCACGGAGCCGATCTGGCGCGGCAGGCCGGTGACGAACAGGACCGCATTTGAGCTTGCGCCATAGGCCAGGTGGATCTGGTTGACGCCCTGTGCCGCGTCCAGCACGTAGAAAGCCGTGCTTTCCTGCCCCGGGCCTGCCGGAGTGGCGCCCTTGCCGGCGCCAAAATGGACGCCGACGATGCTGATGCCGGTCAGCTTCACGCCGAAATTGACCGTCTGATTGCCCTTAAGGTTGCTGACTGAGCCCGCAGCGTCGGCGAACTTGCCGTCCCAGCCGGTATAGCCCAGCGCCGCAAGTATCGCCTTGTCGGTGGTCACATTGGCCGGCGACTGGTTGAGCAGATTGCCGGACTTGAAGCCGTCGCAGGTCAACAAGGTCAGGCCTGGAGCGGTGATGTCGGTCGGGCCGCAGGCGGGAAGCGGCGTAACGGGAGGCTTACCCCCGCCGCCGGCAAAAGCCGGTGTGGCAGCTGCCAAAATTGTTACAGCCGCAATCGCAGCCAAGCCCCGGACACGCACTTTCATTCCCCCACGCGCCAACAAGGCGCCCTATGCGAATGCGCTCATTGTTTCGCATGTGCAATATGGAAAGATGGTTAAGAAGGTAGATTCCCGTCAATGGAAGGGGCTTTCCTCGCCCCTTTCATGAGCATCGACCGCCATCTGCCGTAATAGCTGCTACCAATGATGGCGATATCCGCCGCGATAACCTCCATGATAGCCGGGGCGGCCCCAACCGTACCGACGATAATAGAAACTATGGTAGGGATACGGCCGGTAATTCCAGCGTCCGTCGACGAAGATCCAGGGATGATACCAGCCCGGCGCGTCATAATAATAACCCGTGCCGAAACCGTCATAGGCAAAGGCCGGGGCGTTGCGGCGTACGACATAACCGGGAGGGCAGCCGGGGCTCGTCGCGTTATCCGCCGAACTGCCGGCCGCGCCGCCGACAGCCGCGCCCGCGATGCCGCCCATCAGCGCGCCCGCGCCGCGGTCGTGACGGCCGGCCACGCTCGATCCAAGCAGCGCGCCGAACAAGCCGCCGATCACCGCGCCTCCGGCCGCATTGCCTGTCGATTTCACGCAATAACGCGATGCCCAATCCTCGGCATAAGCCTCGTAGCGCCGGTCTGCCTGCGGATCGGGCGCGGAGGATGCGTCCGCGTTATAGCCGGGCGGCGGAGGTGGGGGCTGGTTATCGTCATAGCCGGGCGGGGGAGGTGGCGGCGGCGTATCGTCATCATAGTCGCCCTGCCGGTCTTCATTGGCCTGGCCATTATATGTCGGGGCCGGTGGCTGATCGCCGCCCTGATTGGCGCGCGCCGCGTCGGCGCGACCGGCCTGGTAGCCGCGGTCATACTCGCTCTGGCTGCTGCTCTGCGCAGCCGCCGCGGACGTCAGCAAGGGCGAAGCTGCGGCAATCAATCCGGCAGCGAAGGATATGCTCTTGGAACGCATGGGTGGATCCTCTCACGAACGGCGAATATCCTACCTGTCCGCTTGTGAACCCAAACTGACGCGCCTGTTAAACGATGCTGCAGCTTCGGGCCGAAACGAGGCCGCAAAACTCGAACTGTGAGCGACGCCTCTCACGTGGGAACTTCTAGGTCAGCCGACGTCGCGCACCGCGGCCTGTCCGCCGGTGCCGAAGAAGATCATCAGGTTGCGCTTGCTGTCGTCCGTCCAGCCCTTGATCCGGATGCGGTCGGGCCCGTCGCTGCAATAAGGCGTGACCTCGTCGATCGCGGTAAGGGGCGCAAGGCCGGTGCGGATCGCGCTCATCGCGGTACCCACCACCGGCTTGCCGTTGGCGGTCAGCGCGACCACCGCGTCCCGCCCGATCCCCCGCGCCACCGTGATCGTGCGCGTCGTGCCGTGACAGACGAAGCTGGTGGTGACGCGCGTCGGCGGAACCAGCGGGTCATGTGCGGGCGGATTGCTGAGCAGGCCGCCCATCAGCGCGATCAGAAGCATTTCGGACTCCTTTCCGTGGGACGAATGAGCCACGCCGGGCATCGTTCCCGGAAGCGCGGATGCGGCCATTGCGGATATGATATTACATCAATGCTTGACCGCGGACCGGTCCTGCGCTTCGTTCAGTCCGACAGGGGATCTCTCACGAAAGAGGGACGTATGAAGGGGATCAAGATTGTTCTCGCCGCCGCGCTCGCGGCCACAGCGAGCTGCGCATCCGCCAACAGCTTTCAGTTCAACTTCAACGGCGCGCGCTCTTATGGGCAATGGGGTGGGGAGCTCAGCGCGGGCTACCGCGTGCAGTTCGCGATCTTCGATATCACGCCGCTCGCCGGCTCGTTCCTTTCAAAGCGCAACCACGGGTATGACGACAGGCTCGACAGCCAGGGCTTCGAGCATTGCTTCGGACCGGGCAACACGATCGCGAACGACCATTATTGCAAGGGCAAGACACGCGGCTTCGCGGCGCTGGAGGCGGGCGTCAGCATCCCGCTTGCGGCGCGGGTCGCGGTCGGCGCGCGCTATATCGGGAGTGAGGTGAAGCCTTATGGTTCGGTCGCGGTGCCGCTTTTCCCGAAGCTCTCCGTCAAGGTGAATGGCGGCCAGCATTATGTCGCCGCAGGCTTGAACCTCGGCCTCTAAGGCGCGAATCAAGGTCTATTCGAGGTCGGCCGCCAGCCCCGATCACGGGCGGCGCGTTCTGCCGCCGCGTCGAGCGGTTCGCCCGCGATCATCGCCGCGATCGCGCTCGCGCGGGCGGGGTCGCCGCCGGCCTGGGTATAGTCGCCCTGGGACGAGGTGCCCGGGGCGGCGTAGCGCAATGTCCAGCCGCCGGCGGTGCGGCACGCCACGCCGTCCAGATGCGTCGCGGTGAAGCTGCGGCAATAGGCCCCATCGCGCGCGCGGAAGCTCAGCGCCACCCGCACCGGCCCCGGCGCACCCGAAAGCTGCGTGTCGAGCCGATGCGCGAGATCCGGCGCCAGCGCCAGCGCATCGGGGCGGTCGGCTACGCCTGCGGGCCGCCCGATCTGCCCGATGAACAGACCAACCGCCAGACTTGCGGCGATCGCGCCCGGTACCCAGAGGCGACGCATCCGCTGCGCGCGCATTTCGGCGAACGAGACGATCTCGGCGCTCGGAAGCGCCACCGGCTCGTCCGCGATTCCGTTGAAGGCGGCGGCGAACCGGCCGCGCATCGCCCGGTGCGCCTCGGCCAGCTCGTGGAGTGCCGGATCGGCGGCGACCGCCTGCCGGACGTTTTCCGCCCGCTCGGGATCGAGTTCGCCATCCACCCAGGCGATCACCATCGTCTCGTCGATCCGCTCCGTCATCCCTCACCCCCGCCCAGCATTTTCGCCAGCGCCTGCCGGCCGCGCACCAGACGGCTGGTGAGCGTACCTGCCGGCACCTCCAGCACTTCCGCCGCCTCGGCATAGGACAGGCCCTCGATCATCACCAACGCGACCGCCTCGCGTTGCTCGTCGGGCAGGCGATCCATCGCGCGCATCAGGAACAGGCGCTCGGCCGCAGCTTCCGCGTCGCCGGGGGCGCCAACCGTGTCCGCCGCCTCGGCCGGCGCGATCACGCGGTCGCGGCGCTGCCGGCTGCGCGCGGTATCGACCCATAGATTGCGCATGATGCGATAAGCCCAGGCATCGAATTTGGTGCCCGGCTGCCACTGGCCACGCGCCTTTAGCGCGCGTTCGGCGGCGCGCTGCGTCAGGTCGTCCGCATCCGCCGCGTCGCGCGTCAGCCCGTGGGCGAACCGGCGCAGGCGTGGCAATAGGCGGATCAAAGCAGCTTCGAACGCGTCCAAGGTCCGGTTTTGCCTCCATGCGGGATGAAACGACGCCGATCCGACGTTTCATCCATTACCATGGCGAAAGGAAATCCGATGCGCACCCCCAGGTTCCTTTTCCTGGCCCTTTCGGCCGGGCTGGCCGCATCCGCGCCTGCGCAATTGCTGGGCGGTGGCGGTCCGGTCGGCGGGATCACCGGGGCGGTGGGCGGGCTGACATCGGGCGTGCTGGGCAATTCATCCTCGCAGGGGACGCCGCTGGTCAATGGCCTCCAGGGGCCGCTGGCGGGCCTCGGCGATACGGTCCGCGCGATCGCTCCGTCGGACCTGCTCAGCCTTCGCCATCAGCGGTTGCAGGCGCTGGTGCGCGACAATCGGCGCGCGCTCGATGTCGACGATCAGGGCAATCCGGTGCGCCGCGACGAGATCATCGCGCTGGCGCCCGCACCCGACATGCTCGCCAAAGCGCAGGCGGCGGGGTTCACCCTCGTGCGCAGCGAGACGATCGACGGCCTCGGCCTGATGGCCGTCCAACTCGCCCCGCCCAAGGGCAAATCTGCGCGCAAGGCGCTGGCGCAATTGCGCGCGATCGATCCCGCGGGGAGTTACAGCCTCGATCCGATCTACGAGCCCGCACGCGCGCCGCTCGCGCCCGCATCCGGCGCGGCTGCCGGCGGCGGTGGGTCCGGCGGCGCCGCATTGGGTTTGATCGACGGCGGCGTCGGGCGCCATCCCGCCTTCTACGGTATCGCGATCGATCAGCGCGGTTTTGCGGGCGATCCGCATCCGAGCGGTCATGGCACAGCCGTGGCGTCGCTGATGGTCGGCCGCACCGCTACGTTCCACGGCGTTTTGCCGGGCGCGGCCTTGCTGGTCGCCGACGTCTATGGCGGCTCGCCGGCCAACGGATCGGCAATGGCGATTGCGCGCGCAATGGGGTGGCTCGCGACACGCGGCGCGCGCGTGATCAATGTCAGTCTGGTCGGCCCGCCCAACCCTTTGCTGGAGGCGGCGGTTCGGGCGCTCCAGGCCAAAGGCGTGCTGGTCGTCGCCGCGGTCGGCAATGACGGGCCTGCCGCGCCGCCTCAATATCCCGCCTCCTATCCCGGCGTGATTGCCGTCACCGCGGTCGATGCCAAGGGCAAGCCTCTGCTCGAAGCGGGCAAGCCGCTCCATCTCGATTTCGCGGCGCCGGGTGCGGACATTGCGGGCGCGGTACCGGGTGGCGGCTGGGAACGGCTGCGCGGCACCAGCTTCGCCGCACCTTTCGTCGCCGCCAGCCTCGCCCGGCTCGACCATGGCAATGCCGGCGCGGCCGTGGCGGCGCTGGCGGCGGAAGCGCGCCCGGCCAGGGGCCCGGTCGGGCGCGGCATCGTCTGCAGCGATTGCGGCGTCGGACCGAAGGCGGTCGGCCTCAAATAAATTGAGCCCGACGGGATGAATCGGACTCGCGCCATCGTTGCTCTTGTGACGCCGGGCCAAGCCGCCCGGCCGGGACAAGGGAGAAAAATGATGCTGTATCCTGTTCGTATCCGCCTGATCGCGGCAACCGCGATCCTCGGCGCCGTGGCCTGCGCGCCGGCGTGCGCGCAGCTGCTCGGAGGGAGCGGCGGGCTGGGTGGTGGCCTCACCGGCGCGATTGGGGGCGCGGGTGGCATGGTCAATGGCACGCTCAACAGCGCCGGCAATCTCGGCGCTAATGGCGGCGGCCCGCTCAGCTCGGCCACCGGTTCATTGTCCAACAGCGTGAGCGGTTCGGGCAGCGGCCATGCCAGCAAGTCGGTCAACACGCATAATGGCAGCGCGTCCACCGATGCGGGGCTCGCCGGCACGGTCTCGCGCAGCACCGACGCCGCGCTCGGCGCCACCGGACTGGCGGGCAATCTGTCGAACAGCGGCACGACCAACGTCAGCCGTAACGCCAGCACGAGCGCGCAACTGGTCGGCACCGATCAGGTGGCGAGCACCGCCCAATCGGTCCGCGATACCGTGCAACAGGGCGTGAGCAACGCCCGCAACCAGGCCACCTCGGCCGCCGGCAACGCGCGCAGCGCTGCGGCCGGAACCGCGGGGGCAGCCCGCAACGGCGCAGGTAACGCCGCCCATCGCGTGAAGGGTGCTTCGAACGCGAACGGCAATGCGGCGGGATCGCTCGCGGGTGGTCTCAACGGCGGGACGGCCAATGCATCGGGCTCTGGCTCTGGCAACGGGAATGGTGATCTCGCCGGCAGTATCGGCTGACCCTCAATGGCTGGAACGGCGGTCCTCCTCCGGGTGGGCCGCCGCTTCGTCGTGAATCAATTGCTCGACCGTCGCCAGCAATTTGCCCGCCGAATAGGGTTTTTGCAGGATCAGGCTGCCTGGCACGCCTTTCTGGGGCCAATCCTCCTCGCCTTCCCCCGTGACGTAGACCACCGGGATGTCGGGCCAGCGCGCACGCGCCTCGCGCGCAATGTCCCAACCATCGAACGGACCAGGCAGGCGGATGTCGGTGATCAGGCCGCAGACGGGTTGCGCCAACGCATCCAGCGCCGATGCGCTATGGCGCGCGGCCACTACGCGGTAGCCTTCATGCTCCAGCGCCATCTGCGTCGAAACGAGCGTCAACGGCCCGTCTTCGACCAGCAGCAGGGGTGAGGACGCTTTACTCATACACGATACATCAGGGGCTTACTCGCACACGTAGCAGAAGGGTGACTCGACGGTGCGGCCCCTTCAACCGCGTGTTTGGAAACTTGAGACAAGTATCGGTAATTGCGCGATGAACCGATATCGGGCCCTTTCAGTTCCCTTTGGTTAACCGCCGGTCTGGAACAATGCGACCTCACCATCCTCGATCCGGGCCGCGGTAAGCACTCCGGTTTCATAGGCGCCGGTGTCGAGCCCGATCCGATTGTCGTAGATTTCGGGCGCTGTCTCCATCCAGCTATGGCCGTGGACGATGCGCTTTTCGAACGGCTCGGTCCGATCGAGAAACGGCCCTCTGATCCAGAGCAGATCCTCCGCTTTCTGGCGGGCGAGCGGCACGCCGGGGCGGATGCCCGCATGGACGAAGGCATAATCGCCCAGCACCACCATCATCTCCAGATCCTGCAGCACGCGAAGATGCGCCGCAGGCATCCTCTCAAGCAGATCGTCGCGGGCCCGCTCCAGCTCCACCGCATCCTGGAAGTCCGCGGGCGGCCGGACGCCGTAGGACAGCAAGGTCGCATCGCCGCCGAAGCCGAGCCATGCCGCGCCCTCCTGAGGATCGGTGAGGAAAGAGAGGAACGCCGCCTCGTGATTGCCCTTGAGCGCGTGAAGCCGGAGGCGTCCGTCGCGACGGATCCAATCGAGCGCGGTCAGCACGCGGGCAGAATCCGGCCCGCGATCGACATAATCGCCGCACGTCACCAGGATCGGCGCACGCCCGTGCTGGCGGTCCAGCGCGTCGGTCACGATCCGCGCCAGCATCTCGGTCAGCAGATCGTAGCGGCCATGTATGTCGCCAATCGCATAGACGAGTTCCCCCGCCACCCGTGCCGGTGTCTTGTGGAAGCGTGGCCAGTCGCCCGACATGGTTTTTGCCTGGTGCGCCGCCGTGCTCATCGCCACGCCCGGCCGGTCTCGGCGCGCAATTCCTGCGTCAGCAGGGCATAACCGCGGATCAGAGCCTGCGGATCGCGATTGGCCCGTCCCCGCAGGCGCTTCCAGTCGCTGCGCACATCGATCAGCGTGTGGCGATCGACACCGGCCCGCACCGCCGCCTGATAGGCGTCGCGCAATCGATCGTCGGCCGCCATGATCGATCCATGCAGGCACCAGGCCGTCGTAGCGAAGCGGGGGCAGCGGCCGCGATGTGCCGACGGTACCGCCGCGCGTTTGGGCGCGCGCACGCGGGTAATCGGGGCATCAGGCCGGACGTCGACTTGCGGCCGCGCGGACTGTGGTTGTGCGGTCGGCGGGGGCGTGGCGGGCCTGGGCGCGGGGATAATGGTGTCCCGCGTCGGCGTCAGACGCGCTAGCCCCGTCTCAGCTTTGGCGGCGATACGAGGCTGTACCGGCCCCACCGCCGGCATCAGGAAGGCCAGACTGCCGACCAGAGCCGCCAGCGCCATGGCTCCGAGCAAGGTCAGCCACAGCTTCAGCCCGCTTCGGCTTGGGCGGCGCGTCGGGACAATCGGCTCCGCGGCCGGCGCGATCCGCGGCAAAGGCGCGAAAATCGCCTCCAGCTCCGATGCCACGGAGGAACGACCCCCGGCGGCTGCATCGCGGGCGCTGCGGAGGTGGGTGGCCATGAAGCAGCAACCCGCCGCCAAGTGCCTGGTTCCGCGCGCCTGATCGATGTGCGGCGGCTCGTCGCACATATCGAAGCGCCCCGGGGGGCGGACCCACCGGCCGCGGACCTGTTCAATGGTGGCGGCGGTCGTCCTTCTGGCTGCCGCCATGGTCATTGGTATGAGGCTGTGGGGCAGGGCGCGGCGCCGGGGGATGCGGCGCTGCGGCATGTGCGACTGGCGTGGGACGTGGGGCTTCCACATGCGGTGGTTGGGCATGCGGGGTTTCCACGTGCGGGGGAGCGACATGCGCCTCGGCGCGGGCTTGCGCGCGCTGGGTCTGAGCCTGAGCCTGGAGTCGGGCGGCCGCCCGCTCGGCCTGTTGAGCCTGTTGCAGGTCGTGACGTTGCGCTTGCTGGGCCTGCCGCATGCGGGCCTGCATGTCGGCATGCTGCGTCTGGGCGGCCTGGCGTTGCGCCTGTGCCTCCGCCCGTTGAGCTTGCTGCGCCTGTTGCAGCTCGTGCTTCTGCGCTTGCGGGGCTTGCCGCATGCGCGCCTGCATGTCGGCATGCTGCGTCTGGGCGGCCTGGCGTTGCGCCCGTGCCTCCGCCCGTTGAGCCTGCTGCGCCTGCTGCAGCTCGTGCTTCTGCGCTTGCTGAGCCTGTTGGGTCGCCTGCTGTTGTGCCTGTTCGGCACGCGCCAGCGCCTGGCGGGCGGCGATCATCTGCTGCGGATTGCGTGCGTCGTGGGGGCGCGGCTGCGCGTTCGGTGGCGCAGGCGGCTGCGTGCCGGCCTGGCGAAGGTCCGGACCGTGCGGCCATGGTCGTACGCCCTGCCGGTCGTGCGCACCCGGCGCCGGAGTCAGAGGACCGCTCATCGGGCCGGGTTGCGCGCGGCCCGCCTCGGCCCGGCGTTCCGCGGAATTGGGGTGGTTGGCGTTCGGTAGCAGGGCGGGACGGCGATCCATGCCGGCCGGTGGCGGCGGTGCGGGCCGCGTCTCCGCCGCGCGCTGTGCGGCCTGCTGATCGCGATGATGGACCGCATAAGCCGCGCCCGCGACGCCTGCCGCGCCCAAGGCTGCCGCATAGGTCGCGCGGCGCTGTCGCTCGGCTGCCCAGCGCGCGTCCTGCTGCGGCTGGTGTTCCTGATACCAGTTGCTCCATTCGGGCTGGTCGTCCCGGCCGCGCTGCCAGCGCGTGCGCTGCGCCTGGATCATCGGTGCGCGCTGCTGCCAATTGGCGGCATAGGCCGCGCGCCGCCGATCGTTCACCGCCGCGCGGTAAAGATCGCGCCCGCGGGCATAATAACGCGCGGCATAGGCCTCGCGCTCGGCCGCGATACGGTCCGCAACCAACGCGCCCGCCAGCGTATAGACCGCGACCAGCGCGCCATTGTCATACGCATAGCTATATTCCGGGTCTTGGATCAGGAACGGCTCATCCACACCCGGCTCATAATAATAATAGCGCGCGCCCTGGGGCATCCATTCGACCACGCGATAGGCGCCATCGTCCGCGCGCCACACATAGGGATCCTCGCCGTCATACGGGACGGTGTAGTCCGGCGGCGTGTCGGCAAAGGCGTCGCTCATGTCATAGGCATCGGTCAGATAGCGCCAATGCTCGCGGCTCGGGCGATAGGCCACGCGGCGCGGCGCGGGCGGCAGGGCGGAGGCCGGCGGCGCATAAGTGGGCGGCGGGGGCGGGGCTGTGGCCAATTGCAGTGCCGCGATCGGCGCGCCCGTTGCCGGCTGGGTCGCCTGGGTGGTTTGCGGGTTCTTGTTGCACGCGCCGAGCACCAGGCACAGCAAGGCGCTGCCGCACAGCCATTGGCGGCCGATTTCGCGACGATATTCCATTAGCCTTCCTTCCATTCCGGCAAGGATTCGGCGTTTGAATGGAACAAGCGGCGCGGGGTTCCCCCCGCCTGGATCAGGCGTTGCGGTTGAGCAGCAGCCCGATCATGCCCTCGCGGTGGAATACCGAGCGGGCAGCGCGATAGGCCCGGCCGGGATCGACCGCATCGGTCAGCTCCACGGGCGCCTCATCCTCCTCCGACGGAAATTCGGGGTAGGGCGGCGGGGGCGGCTCGTCGGACAGGTCGTGCTGCGCCGCCGACACCGGCGCGATTCTGCTCACGGGCGCGCCGGCGGCGGCCGCCGCATCCGCGCGGACGGACGCGGAGCGCAAGCTCGAGACGGAGGCGCGGTTCACCTGCATGGTGCCCGATATGCGCCTTTAAGATTAGGGCAAGGTTCCGGAAAAGGTTTTATGCGGGGTTAACCATGGCTGGTGTCAGATCGGCAAAACTGTCCTGATTCAGCTGTGCCCAGGCAAGATCTAGGCGACGATCGGCGCAACCCTGGCGGTCAGGATGAGCGCGGCCTCCCCTGGATCAAGCCGCACCTGCAACCCGCGCTGGCCGCCATTCAGGAAGATATAAGGCTCGTTCAGCGCCGCCGCCTCGATCGCGGTCGGCACCTTGCGCATCTGCCCGAACGGGCTGATCCCGCCGACCTTGAAGCCGGTGATCCGCTCGGCATCGGCGGGCTTCATCATCTCCGCCGATTTGCCGCCCAAAGCGGCCGCCAATTTCTTCATCGCCACCTGCGCGTCGGACGGCAGGATCGCGCATGCCGGCCGACCGTCGAGCAGGATCATCAACGTCTTGAGCACGCGCGCGGGAGGTTCGCCGAGCGCCTCGGCCGCCTGCATCCCGATCCGGTCGGCATCGGGATCGTAATCATATGTGTGGACGGTGAACGCCGCGCCCGCTTTCTCCAGTGCGGCGGTGGCGCGTGTCGCCTTAGCCATTGGCCGAAACGCCCATCAGGTCGCGTCGCCCATCAGGCCGAGCCGCTCGCGGCTGAGCCAGCGTGCAAGCATCAGCACCGCCACCACCGCTAGCCCGCTCGCCAGCCCGATCCAGATCCCGACCCCGCCCATATGCCGGTGGAAGCCGAGCCAGAGCGCGACCGCGAGGCCGACCACCCAATAACCGAACGCCGCGAACAGCATCGGGATCTTGGTGTCGTGCAGCCCTCGCAGCATCCCCGACCCTACCGCCTGCGCGCCATCGACGATCTGGAAGATCGCGGCGATGGCGAGGAAGGAGACGGCGAGGCCCACCACCTCCGCATCCGCCGCCGAATGCGTTTCGAGGAACAGGCCGATGATCGGCCGCGGTATCGTCCACATGACGACAGCGGTGCAGGTCATGAAGCCCACACCCATCACCCAGGCGGTCCAGCCGGCACGCGCGATCCCGGCGGCATCGCGCCGCCCGAGCGCGAGGCCGACGCGCACCGTCGCCGCTTGCGACAGGCCCAGTGGCACCATGAAGGTGAAGCTGGCGACCTGGATCGCGATCGCGTGCGCGGCGAGCGCGGCGGTGCCGACGATCCCCATCAGGAAGACCGCGGCGTTGAAGATCGTGATCTCCAGGCCCAATGTCATCGCGATCGGCGCGCCCAGCCGCCACACTGTCTTGTAGCGCCGCCAGTCCGCGCGCCAGAAACGGCCGAACAGGCGATAGCGGCGGAAGCGCTTATGGGTGACGACCACGATCGCCATGCCGGCGAACATCATCGTCTGCGTGATCGAGCTGCCGATCCCCGCGCCGACGATGCCCAATGCGGGCAAACCATGCTTGCCGAAGATCAGGCTGTAATTGAGGAAGGCGTTGAAGACGACGCCGAGCGTCCCGATCAAAAGCGCCCAGGTGGGTTGCTCGAGCGCCGCGACATAGCCGCGCAGGACGAGGTAGAAGAGCGCGGGGATGAAGCCCCATTCGATCGCGCGCACGAACCGCGCGGCCTGGTGCGCGAGCGCGGGCTCCTGACCGAGCCAGATCAGCAAGGTCTCCGAATGCCAGAGGATCAGCATCACGGGCACTGCCATCGTGACCGCCGCCCACATCGTCTGGCGGACGGTGCGGCGCACGTCGCGCACGCTGTGCGGCATCGCCCCGATCTGGCGGCTCATCAAAGGGGAGGCGGCGGTGACCAGCCCCATCCCGAAGATCAGGAAGGCGACATAGATGTTCGATCCCAACGCGCCCGCCGCCAGGCTGCGCGGCCCGAGCCAGCCCAGCAGCAGCACGTCGGTCGCCTGGATCGCGGCCTGCGTCAGGTTGGTGAGCACCAAAGGTGCGGCCAGCCCCAGGGTCGCAGCGGCCTCCCGGCGCCAAACGCGCGTTTTGGTGACAGAGGCAGGCATAAGGATCAATTAGGCGAGCGGAGCGCGCACGCCAAGCCGTGGTTCAGACGAAGTCGGCCATGGTCAGGTGGCTGGCATCAAGATTGTCGATCCGCGTTGCCTCCATCCCGATGGCGGCGCCCCAGAAGAACAGTACCGCATCGTGACCGACCTGCGCGACCGCCACATCCCGGAAATTATCGTTGATGAGGGTCTGGCTGTTCTGAAACATCGGCGTTGCGAGTTCCGATGCCGCCTGGACGCTCGCCTGCGGGCCAAGCTGGGTCACGACCAGCGGAATGCCGGCGTCGATGTGGATATGGTCCGTGCCGTCCTCGAAATCGGCGATCTCGTCGATCTGGTAGAAATAGGCCCAGCCGGGGTGGGTCACATAGACCGCGTCGAATTCGGTGATCGCGAAGACGTCGGAGCCCGCCCCGCCATATACCGTGTCCAGGCCGCGCCCGCCGTCGACCCAGTCGTCGCCGAGATCGCCCATGACGATGTCGCTTCCGGAATTGGCCTGGATCGTATCATTCCCCTGCCCGCCATGGATCAGGTCGTTGCCGTCGCCCCCGTCGATGCTGTCGTTGCCGAGGTTGCCGTTGATCGTGTCGTTGCCGGTATTGCCGTAGATGCTGTCATTGTCGGCGCCGCCATAGATGCGGTCGTTTCCGCCGCCTCCGTCAATGCTGTCGTTGCCGGCATTGCCCTGGATATAGTCCATGCCGTTGCCCCCGTTCAGCGTGTCCGCGCCGTCGCCGGGCGTGGCGGACACGCCGCCGCCATAGAGGTGATCGTTACCATCGCCGCTTGCGATCAGGTCGCGGCCCGCGCCCCCGATCAATATGTCGCCATAGTCATTGCCGCTGATCGTGTCGTTGCCGACGCCCGCGATCGCGGTGGTGATATGCGTGTCCGGCGCGATGTAGACATTGTCTTCCAGGCCGCCGACGCTGCTCGAATAATCATAGCCCGACCGCAGGTGGAGGACCTCGTCTTGCGCGAAGCCGCTGACGTCGAGCGTGTTGTGCGCGCCGCCCGCCCACAAGGTGACGACGGGACGGGCGTTGACCGTGAAATCGAAGAACTGGCGGATGTCGCCCTGGATATTGGTGTTGAAGCCGAACACGACATTGCCGCCGGCGAGCGGCCCGTCGGTCGGCGCGCCGTAGAGCCGCTGTGCCGCCACGATGTCGAGCATCATCGGGGTGGTCGGCTCCCCCCGGTAGCCGTCATAGCTACCCCAATTGGGATCGCTCCAGTTCGCGCCGTCATGATAGGACATGATCGACATCGAACGGTTGTCGACCGTTGCGCCGCTCCAGACGGAGCCGGCGCCGTCATACGGGCCTGCATGGCCAAGCCCGATGGCATGGCCGACCTCATGCTCCTCGGTCATCCACGGATAACCGCCATAGGCCGTGAAGCGGGCGCCGAGCGGGCCGAAACCAACGACGTTGGTGTCGATCTCGACGCCGCCTTTCGTCGCCGATCCTAGCGTCGCGCTGCCGACGGCAACGTCACTTCCGTCGAGAAAGCCCTGGGCCTTGCCCTCATTGCCGCGGGTGAAGCTGATGTCGGCTGTCGATGGATCGGCGGCGGCGACGAAATGGATGTTCGCCTCCGCCTGCCACAGATGCATCGCGGCGAGGAAGCTACCTTGCTCGGTCGCGCTCCACTGGGACGCCGCATCGAAGCCATAGCTGACGGTCGCGCCAGTGCCGGCAACGTTGCTGCCCCATTTGCGGACATCGGAAATGTCCGAATAGAGGCCTTGCTTGCTGGGATCGCCGCTCCCCTCCCATGTGTGGAAGGAAAAGCTGGCCACGTGGCCGTCGGCGCCTACTCCGCTGATATAAGCGACTTCGGTTTCGTCATATTCAGGCGGATACCCCACGCAACACCCCTTACAGCCTGGATTTTCGTAGCATATTCATCAAGATGCGCCAACGTGCCCGTATCGGAAGCGTAACGATATTGGGATTGCGGGTGGCGAGGCTCAAGCCACCCGGGTGAACAATATGTCCTGACCGGTGCGGTGATAGACGAAGCCCGTCACCTTGCCGCCTGCGTCCCGGCGAAAGATCTTTACCGCGCGGGCTGCGCCAGGCGTGAACAGGATATCGGACGCCTCGGCTTTCTGGACGGTCGGCGGCTGGCTCCCCGAGGTTGCGGTGAGATCGTTGCCCTGGTGTGCGAAGGTGAAGGTCAGACCGGAGTCCGCGCGATAGGTGCCGACATAATCGTCGATGGCGGCGATCGGCACGGCCGCTGGGTCGTCGGTGAGGGCAACCGTCTCGCTGCCGATCATCGTCCAGTCCTTGTCGCGATGCAGCCAGGTCTCGACCGATCGGTAGCGGAATGTCGTAGTCTTGCCGGCGGCGTCGGTGCGTGCGGCCGTGTCGATGAAGCTGGCTACCGCGACGTCGCCGTGCACCTGGCAATCCCAGTCGGTGACCGACATATGCGCGGTGACACCGTTGGACGGCCCCGGGGTGATGGACGCGAGATCGTCGCGGGTCGCGCGGTCGCCATTTTCGTTGAAGAAGATGAGCCTGGGATCGGCAAGCGCCGCCATTGCCTTGCCGTCTCCGAGCGGGCCGGCATCGGAAAAGGCCTGCGTCTTCCTGAGCAACAGGGCTGAGACGTCCTCATCCGCAGCCATTGCGGGTGCCGCCGCGGCGATCGCGAACATGGTCAGCATCATCTTTTTCGGCACCGCGATCATCCTCTCCCGCACTGACATGCCGGCATGAGCGGCCGATCACGCCGCGGGCAATCACTATTTCGATGAACGGTTAAAATGGTTCCACCAACGCCATGATTCTGCTGGCACGTCGTCCCCGAACTGGCACGGTTCGCCGCAGTCCGATGAACCATGATTGGTTGGCCGGCGACGGAGAAGCCGGTTCAGCAGTGGAGGCAAGAATGGTAGCGAAGCATGTTCTTCTGGCGGTCGCGGCAATCGGCCTGGCCAGTTCGGCCCAGGCGCAGTCCAGCAGCGTTTCGGATCCCACGGGCGATTTCATTCCTTCCTACACCGGCCCGCCTCAGGCCGACCTCGACGTCACGAGCCTGACGGTGAGCTACAATGCCGCCGCGATGGATTTCCTGGTCCAGTCCACCTTCGCTGGTGCGATCGACGCGACATTGCCTGGCTTCTACGTGATCGGCGTTAACACCGGCACCGGAACCGGCCCGTTCGGCTCGATCGGCGCGCCCGACGTTAAGTTCAACAAGGTGATCGTCGTGCAGAAGAATGGCAGCGCCGCAATCGGGGGGACTCCGCTCGCCGCCGGATCGGTCACGATCGGCGGCAATGCGCTGAGCCTGATGATCCCGCTCTCGCTGCTTCCCACCACCGGCTTCGATCCCAATCGCTACGGCTTCAATATCTGGCCGCGCAGCGGGACGGTCGGCGGGCTGGCAACGATCAGCGATTTCGCGCCCAACAACTCGACCCTGGCCGCCGTGCCCGAGCCGGCGACATGGAGCCTGATGCTGGGCGGCTTCGGCCTGATCGGCGGCGTGCTCCGCCGGCGCCGCGTCTTGTTCAACTTCGCCTGATCCCCGCGCGGTTGCCGGCTCTCCCTTCACCCCCGGGGGGAGCAGTCGCGGGGTGACCGGCGGGCCGGTCTTCCCCCGGCCCGCCGGGCTCGCAATTTCGGAGGTCGTGTTGGTGGCATCGCGTATATCGGCTTCCTGCCCCATTCGTCCCCCAGCGAGCGGGGCAGGGAGACATTCAGCTTGGGGTCATTACGCCGCGCGTTTATTCGGTTCCGGCGCCGACGACCTCGTCCGGTGCGGCGAGAAATGATTGGGAGACGGATCATGCGGATTGCACCCATGCTGATCACAGCCGCCTTGCTGGCGGCGCCGGCGGTCGCGAAGGGCCCGTCGATGCACGAGCGTGGCGAGGCCGAACTGGCCAAGGTGCTCAACGGCTATACGGCAGGGCCGAAAGTGCGCTGCGTCAATTTGAGCGACATCACCAATCAGACGGTGATCGACGGGACGGCGGTGGTCTTCTGGGGGCTGGGCGGCAAGGCATGGGTCAACCGGCCCGATGGCGCCGAATTCCTGCGCGACGACAATATTCTGATCACGAAGCCGTTCGGCGGCCAGAATTGCCGGCTCGACATCGTCCATCAGCGCGACCGCTCCACGCAAATGCGGGGTGCGGCGATCGTCTTCAACGACTTCACCCTTTACACCAAGGTGAAGGCGCCCAAGCGCTAGAAGCCAGTTTCAGGCCTTCATCGCCAATATCATCCGGCCGGCACCCAGCCGGTCGATGATCTGGCCGACCTGTTCCTGCTGGAAGGCGAAGCAACCTTCGCTGCGCCCGATCGCGCCCTTGGCGGCGAGCTCGGGGTTCACATACCATGCGCCGTGCACGACGATGCCGCGCGGCTCGGCCTGGTTGTTCTGAGGGTCGAGCCCGGCCAACCGGCGCGAGCGGCCGTGCGCGCCGAAATAGATGTCCTTGGTAAGATAGACGCCTTCCGACGACGCCTCCGACCCGGGTAGATTGGAGAAATGTTGCAGCCAGCCGGTGTGCGCCGGATCCGATCCCCGCCCATGCGCGACCAGGAAGCTGTCCAGCCGCCCATTGTGCAGATCGATCAGGTGGAAGCGCGGCAGACTGTTGTGGCGCCCGAAATCGGCCACACCCACCATGTCGCGGTAGGGAATTTGGCCATGATGCGCATCGAGCGCGGCATTGGCGCGCGCGATCAGCCCCTGCGGACCGGCGGGCTTCAACATGCTCTCGGCACCGGCGCGGCCGACCAGCAACGCGCCAGCGGTCACGGCGGCGCCCGCCGCGAGAAATTGCCTGCGATTCATAAGTTCCCTCCGCTCACCTTCTTTATACGGCCGTTAACCTTAACAACATATTGATTTTCATGGAGTTTTATAACGGGTCCGACACGGATCGCCGGCAGCTCCTGGACGGCACAGCCTTGGGTCACGTCGGTGCAAGACGGACCGGGCTGTTTTTGAGATAAGCGTCGTATGAGGATAGGCCGCGCCATTGCGAAGGCGGCGGGCGGCTACATTGCTGCCGCTCTGGCCTGTGCGCCTGCGTCCGCTGCCACGCCGATTGCGCCCGTTTCCTGCGCGTCAGCCGCGCCGGCAACGGTTTCCGCGCCCGACCCACCCATTGCGGCGGCCAACCTCCGCACCGCGGTGATCGACGATTGCCTGACCGTGAGCGGGCGGGAAATGTCGGCGCGCTTGCTCGACACGCGCATGTCGATCGGGGTCGAGGTCAATGGCAGCGGCCCGTTCCGCTTCCTGGTCGATAGCGGCGCGGATCGGTCGGTGATCGGCGTGGCGCTCGCCCGACGGCTCAACCTGCCCGCGAGCGAGATCGTGCATTTGAACGATGTCGCAGGCGCAACCGATGTTTCGACCTTCCTGGTCGACACGCTCAAAGTCGGCGACGCCGCCACCTTCGCCGTCTCCGCGCCCGGTCTGCCCGAACAATATCTGGGCGCGCAGGGTATCATCGGCGTCGATGCGCTCGCCGACCGGCGCATCATGATGGATTTTCAGAACAACAAGATCACGCTGGAGGATGCCACCACGCCGGAGAAGGCCGAGCCGGGCGAGATCGTGGTCGTCGGCCATCGTCACCACGGCCAGCTGATCCTGACCGAGGTCCGCGTCGGCAAGCTCAACGTCTATGCGCTGATCGATACCGGATCCGACATGACGATCGGCAATTACGCTTTGCTCGAGAAAGTCGCAGGCAGCCGCCACCCGCCCACGCAGGTCGCGATCGTGCTGAACAGCGTCACGGGACGCAGCGCGGCTGCGACCGGCATCCTGCTGCCGCGCATAGAGATTGGCGGGCTGCGGATCGCCAACCTGCCGGTCGCGTTCGCCGACGTCGCCCCCTTCGCCCTGTTCGGCCTTGCCGACCGGCCGGCGCTGCTGCTGGGGACGGACGCGCTCAAGGGCCTCAAGCGGATGAGCCTCGATTTTCACCAATATCGCGTGCGCTTCCAGCTGCGCGACTAACCTGGAGTCACGCTCTCCGCGGAAGCGTCCAGCTTCCCCCTAAGAACGATGAGGCTCCAAGGGCGGCGCGAGCCGAATCTTGGGGCCTGTGGATCGTTCATCCACAAGAAATGGTGAATGCGGGATTCTCTCTTCCGAATCGCTATGATATTCTTCGACCCCAGAGGAGAGGGGATGAACGCACCTTTTAGTCTGCGGCAGGGCAATATCCTGCTGCTTGCGGAGCCCGACAGCTTCAGCGCGTCCTATATCAGACGCTCGCTGGAGACGGCGGGCGTCAATGTGGTTGCGCTCGACGGCCCCCCCGAAATGGCCCTCGCCGGGCTCGATCCGGCCGAGTGGCTCAATTTCTCGGCATGTATTGTCGTCGATATCGGCAAGGCGATGCTCGATGCGCTTGCCGCGCAGCAGCGCGAAATCCCGTTCGTGTTTGTGGGTGCGGATCCGGGCGACTGGTTCGCCAGCCCCTATAGCTGGCTCTGCCCACCGTTCGCCGGCTTCCAGGTGATCGAGTTGCTAGGCGACATGGTCGCGGCGGCGGGCCGCACGATGCAGGTCGGCCTGGATTTGGCTGCCGCGCGCGCCTGACCGGCCTGGTGGGGCGGTATCTTTGATCTGGCCGCAAGGGTAGCTGCCGCGCGTTTTGGTCGGGGTGAGAAAGCAGCCGTCCGTTCGCTGGCGATCCAAGAACGGCGGTTCGTGGCTAACGTTTGCGCTTGCTGCCAGCCTTTCGTCCTCGGATCGCGAGGAAGGCCCAACTTACCAATCCGGCCAACAACACGCCCATCGCGGTCTGGACCAGTTGGTTGTCGATGATTTCCCGAAATCCCGGCCATGTTTCGGTAGTGCCGTCTCGAACGACAAAGCCGCTGCCGGCCAGCCCCACCGTGACACCCTTCTCTATCCTGAAAGCATTCACCGAAAGCCGATCCGGGCGGCAATCGGCAGGAGAAAATCGGGGAATCGGGCGTACCCATAAAACCTTGCCCGGCGGCGCGCCACAGGCGGCCCACCGCCGTTCAAAAGCTTCGTCGGCAATGTCGCCTATTTCCAGACCACGCAGAGCCAGCTGGGGAGTACCGTTTTTGTCCGCAATGCCCGGATCGACACGCAAATTGTTCAATTTGGTGGAAAGGCCAAGCGTGAATGCGACGCCGGGCGGGATCGTTACTTTGGCCTGTTCCAAGATGCTATTCGAACCGAGTTGAAGATGGCCATGCTGGCGCGCGGAAGGGCTCGGGAAGGTCTGGAACGTGACGTCGACCGGAGCGCCTTCGACGTGGATCCGCAGCGTCATATAGGCCCGGTCCGGCTGCACCGGCTCCATCACCAGGGTCGATACGGCACCGCGCTGGGCGGATATGGAAATTGAGGCGTTTTCGCGCTCCACATTGACCATGTCGAACAGCAGAGGCTGTCCGTTCGCAGCCGGAAGATTGGGCGAATCCGCGTCCGGCCAGAGCTTTGCGCCGGCGTCGAACGACAGTTTCACGATCGTCGGATCCGCAATTTCAAACGTCAGCAACGGGCCGGGGGCATAACCGTTGAGCCGCAGCGCCTGACCTGGGCCGGCTGTCCAGGGCTGATCCGCCTTGACCTGGACCGATTGAGGCAGGCTATCCAGATAATAGAAGAGGTAAGCGACCAACACCAAGGCCAGGCCCGCACCGAATCCGGTGATCAGCCTGCGCCGCAATAGGGGGCGTGCCGTCGTCACCCGGGGATCGTCACTTTCTCGGACTCGCCTGCTGCCCAGGCCGCCCCATCGCCGCACGCGGCGACATTGCTATTTTCGCAGTGCAGCCAGGCCCGCACATAGAGCCGGTAGGTCCCTGCCTTCTTCGGTTGGAAACTGCCCGAAGAGGGACCGGATACAAGCTGCCGCCGTTCGGAAAAGGCGACGTGGTTGCACAGGAATTTGGTGCAATAACGCCAGACGTCGGCGGAAACGAGATCGAAAGGCTGCTCTAGAAGATATCGGTAGGGGACAGGCCCGCTTTTCAGCGACCCCGCCGGACCCATTTTCACGCCGTTGAGCGACACCGACCCAACGGCCCGTGGCCCTGCGCCAAGACCGAAAAGCTGGACGGGGACGGACGGCCCCCGGGGCTTCCCGTTCGCATCGAGCATCCGCGATTCAATCGCGAAGCTGGCGACCCGAACCGCGCTTTTGCCATCGGGCGTCTGGCCCGCATCGGGCAAATGGACTTCGGGCATTTTGTAATAATGCCTGCCGGTTGACCCATCATGGTCCATTTCGAGGCGGATGGACCGGCCGATCGGCAAAGGAGCAGGGTCGTACAGCGTCACGACAAGCCAGGTTCGGCTTCCCGGCAGTGGCTGGAAGTCCGCCACGATCGGCCAGCCATTACGCACGAAGCCCTGAACGCTGTGATTGCTTTCGTCTCCGCCGAACGAAACGCTGGGCCCGTTGGCGATCAGGTTTGCCGCGACCTCCGTCTCCGGCGTACCGCACACCTCCTTACCGAACAGGCGAATACACCCCGGTTTCGTGGGCGCAGGTGGCTTTTCCGATTGATCCGGGCGGTTGCCGGCCGCGCTGGCGCGAGCAACTTGACCGTCAGTCTGCGCCTGCGCAACGGCGGGTAATGGGCCGATACCCGTCGCGCCCATCATTGCCAGGCCAGTGACCGGTGCCCAAGCCAGCCGTTTCACAAGATCCTGCCGCATGACGGTCTTCCTTAGGCGAAAATCGACCCGACCTCACCAAATGCAAAATGCCATCGATGATGCGCCAATTCAATTTGAAGTTAAGCCGGGTCGACCAGGGGCGAGGGTTCGGAACGGTGTAGGATGAACCCGGAAGCTCTCATGGAAAGACTTTGGCCATCCCGAGAAGAGACCTGCAGCTCTAGCCGGCGCTCCCAGGAAGGTAGCTAGACCCGTGGCTCCCGAATCAATTGCAGACATCGAATCTGCAATTTCAACGCCGGTGCAACGCGATCGACCGATAATCTCGCTGGAGCTGGCGTGCGTCGCAGCCCGACGTAAGGTCTCATCCCGGCGCGTCCCGGTTGACTCATAAATCTACATATGTTGTGTAGAGGCGCGGAGGGAGAGCGAAGATCTTTCCTTCGCAAACGCCGCCTGCGCGGTGGCCAAACCCGGTGGAGGGGTGAACGAAAAATGCGGCTTCGGATCATTGCGGGCATGGTCGGGGCGGGCGTCGTGGCGCTGCTCTTCCTCATGGTCTTCTTGAATAAGCCCGTGGTGAAGGCCGGCGAGAACGGGACCTTCGCGAACGACTGCTGCGGCACGATCAAGCTCTCGGACGGCAAGATGCTGCTCAATGACCAGCAGACCGTCCGCTACACCGTCGCGAAGGATGCGAAGGGGCCGTACATCCAGCCTTATACCTATGTCGGCGTCGTGCTCTACGAGGGCTTCGACGTGGACGGGACCCGCTCGAGGATCAAGCTGCGGCTAGACAGGCTTCCCTCGCCAACCAGGATTGTGCTTTACGAGGGCCTCACGCCCTATGTCTTTACAAGGCAGCGCCGGGCCACCGTACCGGGCCGGTCATGAGCACGGAATGACGTGGCGAGGCGGGTCATTAGCGCGAGTCGCCTTTCTCTCTTCCCTTATCTCGCAGCCAAGGCGATTCCCGGCTCCAGAAGATGTCGTCCACTCCAAGATATACGGACGCGAACCGTTCAAACTCGTCGCGCGTGTAAGGTTTGCCCGTTTCGGCGTTCACATATTCCAGCGTCGGTTCCTGGATCGACATCGCAACGATCGGGACCTTATCTTTGTAGACGCGAATGAACGCGTACGAGTTCAGCATCTGCCCCTTTTGCCAGGGCACGATGTCCGGGCCGCCCACGCCGATATGCCTCGCCGCCGCAATCTCGAAGAACCGGCTCATATAACCGCCGGAGTTCGCCCAATCGCACGGCCAGAAATTGGCATATTGGACGACAGCCGAGTGACGGAAGGCGCGCTTCGCGACCAAGGCGTTTTCAACTTCCGCGTCGAAATATTTTTCGCATGTAAAGCCTTCCGGCGGTTTTTCCTTGTCCAGACTGACCGCGGTCTCGGTGAGGATGATCCCCCCGATCCTGCCGTCGAACTTTCGCGCGAGAGCCCTCAGCAACGCCTGGAAACGATGCCGTACGTTCGGATTCCACTGTTGGGTCACCCACCCCGACATTTTGGCGGGCTTGGTCTCGATTTGGGGCGACAGGCCGCCGCCATATTGAGGGTCGTTCAACAAATATTTGGGCACGTAGCGTGCGTCCGGCTGAAAGAAACGATCCCCAATTTCAATGTACATCGCCTTCCCGCGGTCGCGGACCAGCGCCAGGTCGTGCTCGACCATCGAAAAGTCGTACCGGTCTTTTTGAGGCTCCAGGCTAGCCCAGACGTAGATCACTTCTGCGCCGGCGATGTCCGGGCGATCGAGAATGGGCAGATTTTCGTCGAGATCGCCCTGGCCGAGATAGACGAAGTCGCGCGGCTTGGTCGGAGGCCATGCCAATGCCGGGGTCGGCAAGAGGAGAGCCAAGGCACCGGCTAGACCCAAAATCCTGTTCATGCGCGCATGCTCCCGTCTCCGCGTCGAGGAATGCCCGTCGCCACCTTACAGCTTGTCTCGTCACGTTCGTAGATTCCCGACGACGCCCCGCCGCATCCCCTGCCGTCTCGCACACACAAAAGCGCCGCCGCATCCGGGGACACGGCGGCGCTCTGCACGCGCTTCCTGGGAAGCGTATCTCAGGCGAAAGTTGCCGTGGCCTTGCGACGGGCGCGCATCGCACCGCCGATGGCGCCGAAACCGCCGAGCATCAGTGCCCAGCTCGCCGGCTCGGGAACACCGGCGGCAAAGGCCTGAAATTCCGACATGGCATAATATGCGTCGCCGTTGAGCGCCGTGAAACGGAACTCATTGGTGGTGAAAGCGGCCAAAGTCCCGCTGTCGCGCGTCGTGAGGCCGTAGCCGCCAACCGCGCCGGCCATGAAAGCCGTCTGCCACGCGGACCCCGTCCAATATTCAATCAGGTAATCATCATTGTTATCGGCCTGGAGCACCAGGCGATTGAATGTGTACGACCCATTGAGCGCCAGCGTCGTTTGGAAAGGCGAGACGGTTTGCGTTTCGTCCCACCAATAGGATCCGGTATTCCACTGCTGGCTCTCGGGAGCCAAAACGCCGTCGACGAGGGTGAGCACATCGGAAGGAGTCGACCCCGCGTCCCAGCCCGATCCACTGCGCAAAATACCTTCACCGAACGGCCGCGAGATGCTCGACCAATGTGTTGGAATCAGGTTTTGCGCGTTCGCAACCGACGCGCCGCTGCTGAGAAGAGCGAGCGCGGCGATAACATGAAGCTTTGCCATATTCTTACCCCAATAGAATATAATTGCCGCGACAACTGGACCCACTTCCACTTACCGGGCGAGTCGCGATAACACAAAATTAAGACTAACGCGATTCTGCCTGGAACGTGGCCGCGCCCGGCCAAGTACAACCGAGAAGGTGATCGGCGCCAGGTTGTGCCAAATTCTCCAAGCTACCGCTTTCGCTTCGCGCCATCCAGCTGAAATAAAGTCCAAAAACGATCAGAAAAGCATGGCCCCCTGCGCGGTTATGGCGAGTTTCCGCCCTCACGCACTGAACGCGCGACAAGGGAGAGACTCGATGATCAAACGGTGGGCATTTGCGCTTGGCATGATCGGCGCATTGGCAGCCGGCCCCGCCTGGGCGGACCGACATAGCGCGCACTATACCTCCATCACCGTATTCGGCGACAGCCTGGTGGATGCGGGCAACCTCTATATCGCGGACGGCGGCACCAGGCCCGATCCCGCGCTCGGCTATTTCCAGCACCGCTTCACCAACGGCTATGATTATCCCGACCTCCTGTCGCTCAGCCTGTTCGGCACACCGACCAAACCGTCATTGCTCGGCGGCGGCAATTTCGCGTTCGGCGGCGCGCGCATCGTCGACACGGGGGACAGCATTCCCGATCTTCAGGCCCAGCTCGGCGCCTTCCAGCTTTCCGGTCGCGGCATCGATTCCAACGGGCTGTACATCCTCAATCTGGGCGGCAATGACATATTCGGTGCGGAAGGCGTGTTCGGGCCGGGAAACACGATCGGTTCCTATCCGGATATCAGCAGCTACCTGAAGGCGGCAGCCGACCAATATGTCGCGGGCGTCCAGGCACTGAACGATCTCGGCGCGCGTAACATCCTGATGACGGATTTCCCGCTCGCCAGCGATCCGCTCACCACGGAGGCGAACGGATATCTCCACGCCGCGCTCGCGGACCTTCATCTGAGCGCCGATACCAGCTTCTTCTTCTACAGCCTCAGCGACTTCAATCGGGGCGTGTTGACGGATCCGGCCGCGTTCGGCCTGCCGCCGGAACGCGCCGACATCACCTGCATCGATGCGGGCGCGCAGGCGACCGGCTGCACCGGGATCTTCTCCTTCGACGGCGTCCACCCGACCGGGGCGATCCAGGCCGCCGGCTTCCATGACATGGACCAGCGGTTCGGCCTCACCGCCGCGCAGCCTGTGCCGGAGCCGGCGAGCTGGGCCATGATGGTGGGTGGTTTCGGCGCCATCGGCGGTGCGATACGGTTACGGCGCAAGGCTTCCATCGGGTTGGCGTAGGTATCAACGACGCCGCTATGCCTCGCGGCGTAGCGGCGGCCGTGGTTGCGATGTGCGAATTGGATGTCTCGGATGCCCGACGGGGAAGACCGCTCCGACCGATGGCCTAACCAAGCCGATAGTAAAGGGCCGCAGCCATGCCGGCTATCCAGTAGGTGGCCATAGAAAGCGTCGTTGAGGTCGCCGAAAAGAGCCGCTCCGGTGCCTCCCCATCGTTCGGGTACGCAAAGCGGATAGCATTGGCCGCGCGGTCTTCCGCGAGCATCCACAGGTTGAAGAATGTAACGAAGCCGGAAACCGTCATGGTGGTCAGGACGAACAGCCACGCCCGCCAATTACCGCCTGATGGCGCCCCGAACGACCAGCCGACAGCAAAAATGCTTAGTAGCCCCGAGGCACAGGCGGACAGGGCTGTTTCACGGCGCGGGAATGACGGCATCGTAAGTGATTAGACGATCACGGTTAAGGACGGCTTTCCACCAACTGCGGACCTCCAATCGCCCCGTGCGCAAAAAAAGGGCGCCCCGGCGCCCCTTTCCCCGATCCTGTCCGTCGGGAATCACACCACCCGGTTGCGGGCGATCAGTTCCTTGTACCAGGCGGCACTCAGCTTCGGGATGCGCTTCTGCGTGGCGAAATCGACATAATGGATGCCGAAGCGCTTGGTATAGCCGTCGGCCCATTCGAAATTGTCCATCAGGCTCCACAGGAAATAACCCTTGAGCGGATAGCCTTCGGCGGTCGCGCGGTGGAGCGCGGTCAGGTAGTTGCGCAGATACATGACGCGGTCGCTGTCATCGACGCGGCCGTTCGCGATCGGATCATCCGCGGAACAGCCGTTCTCGGAGATATAGAGCGCCTTCGGCCCCCATAGCTCGCTGACCAGGCGCGGGCCCCAGTACAGCGCCTCCGGCCCGACAAAGAGCCAGGGCGAGGCCATGCGCGGGCTCTGCTCGTAATGCGGCAGGATGACATAGCCCTTTGGCGCTGATGCGTCGGCACGGACATAGTTGGGCGTGTAGATATTGAGCGCGACGAAATCGAGCGGGCTGGAGATCGCCGCCATGTCGCCCGCTTGCACCTTGGGCGCGGCGGCGCCCTGCTCGGCCAAATAGGAATCGAGATATTTGCCTTCCATGATCGCGGTCAGGAACATGGCGTTTTCTTCGCGCATCGCCTTCCTGGTCGCGGCGATATGCTCATCCGTCTCGATCGCGGGCGTGAAAATCGTGGTGTTGTCGGCCAGGCCGACCTGGAGCGCGCCCTTGCCGTGCGCGCGGATCGCCTGCACCGCGAGGCCATGCGCCAGCACGCCATGGTGCCGCACCTGGTTCACGCCTGCTGGCGGCAATTTCAGGCCCGGGGCATGGAGGCCCTGCGCATGGCTCAGATCGGTGAAGCAGCGAAGCTCGTTGACCGTCATGAAATTCTTCACGCGATCCGAAAGCTGCGCCGCCATGTAGCCGGCATAATCCGCGAATGCGTAGGACGTGTCCCGATTCTGCCAGCCGCCGGGAAGTGCCGCGGGCAGATCCCAATGGAACATCGTGACGTAGGGGGTGATCCCGTTGGCGAGCAGATCGTCGACCACCTTGTTATAGTGATCGACGCCTTTCTGGTTGGGCTTGCCCTTGCCGTCGGGGAAGATCCGCGACCAGGCGAGCGACATGCGGTAGGTCGACACGCCCAGATTCTTCAGGAGCTGCGTGTCTTCCTTATAGCGATGGTAGCTATCGCAGGCGACGTCGCCCGTATCGCCATTCGCAGTCTTGCCCGCCGTGTGCGAGAAGATGTCCCAATTGGTCTGCCCGCGCCCGTCCTCGTTGGCGGCGCCCTCGATCTGGTAGGCAGCGGTGGCGCAGCCCCATTTGAAGCCCTGCGGGAAGTTGAGATCGATCGGCGCCGCGCTGGCGACATTTGCCGCGCCGCCCGTGGCCAATACGGCGCCGGCGCCCAAAACCTTGCCGATCTCACGGCGACTATAACCCGTCATGCCCCTCTCCCAAGATTGCGCGACCTGATTAGCAGCTTGTTCGCCAAGGGCGAGACCCAATGCGGCAAACCGCACGGCCGGGAGGGGGCCACCCTGATCGCCGCCGAACAGGAGCACGAGCGCCCTTTCAATCCTGAACGGTTGCTGCTGGTCTCGTTCAGCGCCCGCGCATCTCGCCAGGATTACACCTTGATCGTCCCGATTATTCGGGGCGCGTGAGGAGAGAGAAAATGCGTACCAAACTGGGATTTGCCGCCGCGTTGGCCTTGAGCGCGATCGCGCTGCCCTCGGCCGTTCAGGCCCAGGATTATTATGGCTATAGCGGCTATGACAATGGCCGGAATTACGATCGCTACGATCGTTATGACCGCCACGATTGGCGCGCGCGTCACGAATGGCGCGAGCGTCAGCGCTGGGAGCGGGAACGCGAACGTGAGGCACGCCGCGAACATGCCCGCTGGGAGCGCCATCATCGCCATTATGGCTACGACCATGATTATGCGTGGAGCCCCTATCGTTAATCCGTGAACCGGCGGGGCGATGGTTCGTTTGCCACGCCCGACGGGAGGCTCGAATTAAAAGGAGAAATATCATGAAAAATCTGCTGATAGCCGCTGGTGTGGCCTCGATCGCGATGGCCGCTCCGGCCTCCGCCCAGAGCGCCGGCCACATCTTGCGCGGCGCGGGAATCGGTGCCGCCGGTGGTGCCATCGTGGGCGCCGTGGTTCCGGGTCTGTCGGTTGGTAATGGCGCGCTGGTCGGCGCGGCTGCGGGCGGGCTCTACAATACGCTGCACCACGGCCATCACCATTATTACCGGCATAACCGGTATCGCTATGGCTATCGTCATCACCATCGCTGAGACGATCGGCTGATGACGACAAAGGGGCGCCCCGCGGGGCGCCCCTTTTCTTTGGCTTTGGGTCTTCGATGGCCCACGCAATTGGTGGAAGCGCAGGGCGCTTCCACCAATAACAATCGGGCTCTAGCGGCAGCGAATGTCGCTATTCTGGGCGATCGATTTACCCGCAAGCGCACCGAGCGCGCCGCCGATCAGCGTACCGGCCGCGCGATTGTGGCCACCGTCGATGATGTTGCCGAGGATGCCGCCGGTTGCCGCGCCCACGATCAGGCCGGTCGTGCCGTCGTTACGCTTGCAATAATAACGCCCGTCGGACCCGCGATAGACTTCGTCATTGTCGCTCAGGCGCCGCTCGGAATAGTTCGGGCCGTCGCGATAATAGCGCGATGCATCATAGGTGGTGACGTAATTGCCCGACGGATAATTACCGCCGTAATTGCCAGATGGGCGGTCGCCATAGCCTGAGGACCAATTCTGACGCTGCCAGCGGATCTGCTGGCTCAGATTGTCGAGCTGGCCCTGGATATAATCATAATCCGCCCGCCTGAGATTGCCGCCGTGGCGGTACCGCATCCGATCCGCGCTGCGGCGGATCTGATTGAGCTGATATTGCGCACGACGCGCATCGCGGTGCGACAGGCTGCCATCCTCGATACCGCGCTGGATGCGGCGCTGCAGGAAATCGATCCGCTGATAAGGATCGGTCGGGGCGTCCCGCCAGAAGGCGTCGCGGTCCCAATTGCCAGGTTGTGCGGCCGCGGGAAGCGTGCCGACCATGGTCAGCGCGGCGATCGCCGCCACCGGGGCGGCCAGTGCCTTGAGCTTCATCGTTCTTCTCCTACTTGGCCCGTTTTGTCGCGGGCTCCGTCGGGTCCAACCGATCAATTTGGAAAAAGGTGCCATACCGGGATGAAGCGATATGCTTGCGGGACCGGGGTCGCTTCCGCCAAGACGTACCTATTATCATCATGATTGAATGAAGCGCTTGCCGCGCCCGGATTCGCTCCGCCAAAGGGGAGGGCGATGACCACCCAAATCGATATGGGCCAGGGCACCGGCGGATCCTCCGCCGGAATGGACCTTGAAGAATTGCTGGCGAGCCGCCTGCTCGTCCAGGGCAATTCGGGGTCGGGCAAGTCGCATTTGTTGCGCCGCCTGCTCGAACAGAGCGCGGGGTTGGTCCAGCAGGTCGTGATCGATCCCGAGGGCGATTTCATCAGCTTGGCCGACCGTTTCGGCCATCTCGTGATCGAAGCGGCGGATTATACCGAGGCCGAGACCGGCAGCATTGCCGCGCGCGTGCGCGAGCACAGGGTGTCGGTCGTGCTCAATCTCGAAGGGCTGGAGGTCGATGCCCAGCTGCGTTGCGCGGGCACCTTCCTCAACCGGCTGTTCGATGCACCGCGCGACCAATGGTATCCGGTGCTGGTCGTGGTCGACGAAGCGCAATTGTTCGCGCCGGCCGCCGCGGGCGAGGTGGGTGAGGAAGCGCGGCGCGTGTCGCTCGGCGCGATGACCAATCTGATGTGCCGCGGCCGCAAGCGCGGCCTGGCGGGGGTGATCGCGACCCAGCGGCTGGCCAAGCTCGCCAAGAATGTCGCGGCCGAGGCGTCGAACTTCCTGATGGGCCGAACCTTTCTCGACATCGACATGGCGCGCGCGGCGGACCTGCTCGGCATGGAGCGGCGCCAGGCCGAGCAGATCCGCGATCTCGAACGTGGCCAGTTCCTCGCGCTCGGGCCCGCAATTGCGCGCCGGCCCTTGCTGGTGCGGATCGGCGCGGTCGAAACCGGCGGGCGCGGTGCCGCACCCGGATTGAGGCCGCTGCCGGCACATGGCGCGGGCGATGCGCAGGCGTTGCTGTTCGACAAGCTCGAGGATACGCCGCCACCGCCGCCTCCTCCTCCGATCGAGCCGGTCGAGCATCTGCTTCACCGGATCGACGAAGCCGACCCCGACGCCGCCGATCCCGCGCCTGAAATGCCGATGTTCGACGCGCCCGACACCGGCCCCGTGATCGACGCCGTGCTGCGCGACATCGTCGCCGACGAGGATGCGGAGCATCGCGCACCGGGGGCGCTGTTCCAGGATTTCGCGATCCGCTGCCGGATGCAGGGCGTAGCCAAAGCGCCGTTGCCGCCGACCGAATTTGCGCGCCGCCTGACGCTGGCGCGTGCCGGGCTCTTCTCGGAAGACCTCGCCGACGATGGCTGGGCCGCCGCACTCCGTCTCGCCGACGGCGTGCCCGAGGATATGCTGGGTGTATTCATGCTGATCGCACGCGCCGCGCGCGAAGGCGCGCCGTGCCCGTCCGAAGCCGAGATTGCGCGTGTCTACGGCACCGCCTCGATCGGCCGTGCGCGCCGGTTGCTGGGATATATGGAGACCAAGAACTATCTTGCCCTGCGGGTCGACCTGCGTGGCCGGCGCACCGCCGCCATCCCCAGCCTCGGCTGGGCGACCGCGCCCGAGGAGAATGCGGTCGCCTGATGCTCGCCGGGCCGTGGTGCGGCTGCGGCGGACGCATGCTCCCTGACGTCAATCGGCGCGTTCACGCCGCGGAGGAGAGCAGGATGTTGGACGCTGAAACACAGGCGCAGCCCCGGAATTCGTCGCGCATCGAGATCGATGAACCGGACGAGCTCGCTTACTGGACCGACGCATTAGAGGTGGATGAAGCGACGCTGCGCGGAGCGATCCAGGCGGTTGGCTTCGGCGCCGGCGATGTCCGTGATTATCTGAAGTGGCGTCAGGCCGCGACGGCCGCGTCCTGAGCTTCAGGATTGAGCCGCGGCGTCGGTATCGGCTTCGGTCAGGATCGTGCTGAGCGCGGTTACGATCTGGCTGACGGCGAACGGCTTCTGTACGACCTGACTGCGTGGCACTCCCTGTACCGGCCAGTCGGCGGCGCTGTCGCCGGTCATGTAGATTACCGGCAGATCGGGCCGGGTCTGGCGCGCGTGGCGGGCCAGGTCCCATCCGCTTGGCCCCGCGCCCAAGCGAATATCGGTGACCAGACCCGCCAGCTCCCCTACCCCCTCGCTCATTACCTCGAGCGCGGCAAAACCCGACGGCACGGCATGGACGGAAAATCCCGCTTGCTCCAGCGCATCCTGGACGGTCTCGAGGATGATGAGCTCGTCCTCGACCACCAACACGGATAAGGATTTACCCAACGCCAAATACCCGAATTAAAACTGAAAACGGAACGCAAAGCTACTCGAACCAGTGCCTGATAGGCGCGCCATCGCGCCCGAATCTAGCTAGCTAGACGGCCACTATCCGACAGCTTGGCCTTACCCCTATCGGACGATCAGATTGCCGCACCGGGCGACCGGTGCGAGGCATCCTCGGGAACAAAAGACTCCGGTCTCGGTTTGGGGCGGGAGTGTCCAGTAGCGTGGATTTTTCATTACATGATCGAGATTGGAACGCTTCGGCAGATGCCGATTCGCCTGCCCCTTGCCAGCGCGGTTCGCTACGCAATTGCCGAAAAGGCTGCGGCGGCGTCCGCCAACAGCGTCGATCATTTTCTCAGCCTGCTGGGCCCGGTCGAACCGGCATTCGGAGGGGGAGCACAGGAGACGAGCTGGCGGCTGGCTTATTACCAGGGCTCGCATGCCGAGCATGACGCGATCCAGCGCGCGGTCGGCGAGGTGCAGCGCCAGACGCCCCTGATGCGGGTCAATTGATTCCCCTCCTGCCGCTTTTCAGGGCAGCCGGGGCTTTCCAATCCGAGCCTCGCTTGATCCTAACCGGACTCAGGCCGCTACCGTGGCGGTCAACGGCTTGGCCATGACCAGGAATTCCATCGTCGCGTCCGCGAGCGGCACCGTACGATGCTCGCCGGTCGGCGCGAAGCCATGGCGCGCGTAATAAGCGGCGAGCTTCGCGCGCTCGGCCAGCACGCAAAGCTCGATCTGCTCCGATCCGAAGCTGTTTTCGGCGGCGAATTCAGCGGCCGCGATCAGGCGCGCGCCCAGGCCGCGGCGACGGCGGGAAGGGTCGACCCCAAGCAGGCCAAGTGCACAGCGTTCGCCGGGGAGGCGTGTCACCAGCACGCAACCGACGACGGCCTGATCCTCGATCGCCACCAATAGCCGGCTGCGTGGAGCGGCGATCAGCGCGCGGACTTCATCGACTGAAATTTCGGCTTCGGCCTGGATCGGCGGCTTATTCGACCAACTTTGGCCTTCGTGGGCGAGCGCGTCGACAATCAGCGACCGGAGGCCCGCTGCATGGCCATCGTCGGCGGTCGAAATCGTCAAACCATCGGACGCCACGGCCGAAGCCGCAGCGCGTGACGCCACATCAAGCAACTGATAAGTCCTACGGAAATTGCCGGTGGGCCGGCGTCTTGGGGGTTGATCTCGATTAAGCCATCAAGCGTTTAAGGATAGTTATCAATCGCTTCAGGGTGAACCGTTCGTCGCATTTTTTCCGCGCTTGGGCGTCGGTTGTCGGGGAAGCCGGTTGGTGCCCCCGCTTCTCTTCATTCCGGAACCGCGCCGACCCGCGACCCGTTACCGGCCAAACAATCAAGCGAGGATTTCCATGCTCGGCACGATTCTGATCATTATCCTGATACTCTTCCTGGTGGGGGCGCTACCTACCTGGGGGCATAGCCGCAACTGGGGATATGCGCCGTCGGGTGGTCTTGGGCTTGTACTTTTGATCGTCCTGATATTGGTGCTGCTGGGACATATTTAAAAAAGAATCGATTTGGGGGTGGCGCCATGGCGCAAAAGTTAGTGAGGATCGGTGCGGTGTTGGGCGCGCTCGCTTTTGCGGCGCCAGTGGCTGCGCAGAGCGTCGACGAGGATGTGCGTTGCCTGCTGGCAGCGAATTTCTTCACCCGCGCGGAAAAGGATCCCGCCAAGCGTAATCTCGCAATGGCAGCGTCGGTCTTCTATTTGGGGCGACTGGATGCGCGCATCTCCAACGACCAGCTTAAGACGGCAGTCCAGGTACAGGCCAAGACGATGTCCGCCGCCAACCTTGGTTCGATAATGGACAATTGCGCCAAACACCTGAACGAGAAGGGTCTCGCGATGCGTGCTCTCGGCGGCGGACCCAATGCTCCTGCCCAGGCGCCGCCAGCATCGAAGAAGAAATAGGACCGCGCGGCGGACCGC